>Ga0208433_1000022_pt1 | contig 153958 bp, 154 predicted proteins | sample 3_EtaG_FD_184075 | JGI IMG/M metagenome (GOLD analysis project Ga0208433, IMG submission 184075) | Marine viral communities from the Subarctic Pacific Ocean - 3_ETSP_OMZ_AT15126 metaG (SPAdes) (version 2) | ecosystem: Environmental > Aquatic > Marine > Oceanic | place: Pacific Ocean...
CCTCTCCGACAGCCGATTCAATCTGCTGCTGGCCCTCTACAACAACACGCCACGCAAGTGCCTTGACTTCCGCACCCCTGCCGAACTCTTCTCAAACCAACTGTTGCACTTCAAATGTGAATCCACACCCCGGCTTTCGCCGGGGCGACACGCGTGGGTGTGGCACGGCGCGAAGCCCCAAAATTCTTCCTCGCGCCCCGACAAACAATCTGTACACAGAGTTAATTCGAGACCCACCCTCCCCCTGTCACGGGCAGCTTTCCGAATAAAATCTCTCTTTATGTCGTCATTGCGAGGAGCGGCAAAGCCGCGACGCGGCAATCCAGGGGCCGCTTGCTCTGTGCTCGCGGCCCCTGGATTGCTTCCCGCTTCGGCTTCGCCTCGCGGTCGCAATGACGACACGAGTTGAACATCTGGGTTCCCCGGATGCCTCCCACCCCCGATTGCGACAACCCCGATCCGAACTTGTCCCCGCCCCCGCGCCCTGCCCCCATGATGACCGGTTGAACAGGCGCCGCCGCGATGCCCGCGCGCCGCCCGTCACGAGGGAGCCCCAACAGGGAGACATGTCATGAATCCGGCCCTTTCGCGCCCCGCCCCGGAACCGGGGAAAAGTTTTTTCGTCCCGCCGCGCCGCCACCCGCCGGCGTGGCGCGGCCGCATCGCCTTTGTCCCCGCTGTGGCAACCCGGCTGCCACAGGCCTTGTCCCCGCCCCCGGGGACGAGCAAATCAAAACTGTCCCCGCCCGCGCGCCAATTAATCCCCGCCGCGCGGTCCGCTTGTCCCCGCCCCCCGGGCACAAGAGAGCCGTTTGTGACAGTTCGATGACATTCGTATGACAGTCGACCGGGGATAAATAAAAACCCAATGCTTTCAATGACTTGCCCGCGCCCTGTTTTGTCACGGCTCCGTAACGGTTCCGTGCCTCGAAGCGCTTGCGAAGGCGCCCGCCGCGCTCTAGTTTCCGGTGGTTTCCGGCATCAGGGAGTTCGCGCCATGGCGGGCGGCAAGACACCGAAATTCTGCAACGAGGCGGGCGTCCGCGAGATTCGGATCGGCGTGAAGGAGTTCGAATGCATCGGCGCGAAGCCGCCCTTCGACCATCCGCATGTCTTTCTCGACATGGGCCGCGAAAACGAGATCGTCTGCGGCTATTGCTCGACGCTCTACACCTTCGATCCCACCCTCAGGGAAGACGAGAGCCGCCCCGCCGAGGCGCTCTACCACGAGCCCGCGCACGCCTGAGCGCGGCTCTTGGGTGGGCTGGCCTGCCACCCGAAGCTCGCCGCAGGCGAGCGAAGGGTGGTGCGGACGGTGGGACTCGAACCCACACTCGGTTACCCGAAAGGGATTTTAAGTCCCTTGTGTCTACCATTTCACCACGTCCGCCTGCGGTCAGATATGCCTGCTTGAGCGTTGCGGCACAAAGAAAAACGGCGGCCCCTCGGGACCGCCGTCTTCATTCGAACAGGTAAGTGGCAATCAGCCTTCGAGGCCCTGCCAGACCGGCCAGCAATTGCCGCCGGCGGAAGCGGCGAGCGTCGCCTGGGCTTCCTTGGCGTTCGCGCCTTCGGCGGTCTGCTCGCTGTCGGCGCCGCCCGTGCACCACACATAGAACTTGTGCGTGCCGGCCTTCGACATGGCGTCGAAGCTGGAATCGAGGGCGGAAGCAGCGCTCGAGAGCATCATCGCAGCGCCCGCGGCCATACCCAGAATAGCGATGGATTTCTTCATTTCGTTTTCTCCCTCCGGGTCACCTTGACCCCAAATTTTGTTCTCAGGCCTTTTCAGGTCGAAGCCTGTTCCCCCTTCCGCCGTGCCTCCCTGCGCAGTTTCGCCTCGGGCACCCGGCAGACCGTCATGCGGGAAACTCTAGTCGGTTCGATGAAAATTGTATCGCGCGTAAGCCGCGGAAAGGCTGAAACTTTTGTAATGTTGCGGGGAAATGTTGCAGATATGAAACAGAAATCCCCGGTTTTTGGACCCTCTCAAGCAGGATCGCCCATCGCCGGTTCGACGCCGAATTCCCGCATCAATGCCGCCACCTCGCCGGCCACGATATCGAGCGCCTTCGAATCGGTGGCCCGCATGACGATGCTCGTGCCAAAGGTCTTGCCGCGATAATAGGGGTAGCTGCCGATGCCGACCTCCGGGTGACGGGCCTGCAGGTCGCCGAGCTTTTCGGCAATGGTGCCCTCGCCGATCTGGCCGGTCACTGTGCGGCTCTGCATGGTGGCGCCGCCTTCCAGGCGGTCCGTCAGGCTGTCGAGCATGACCTGCATGACCATGGGCACGCCCGCCATCACGAAAACATTGCCGATCTGGAAGCCCGGTGCCTTGCTCAAGGGGTTTTCGATCATGGTGGCGCCCTCCGGCAGCCGCGCCATGCGCATGCGCGCCTTGGTGAACTCGCCCCCCGTCGCCTTGTAGTGATCGTCGAGTATCTTCACCGCTTCCGGGTGATAGCCGATGCCGACCCCGAAGGCCTTGGCGACCGCGTCCGCCGTGATGTCGTCATGCGTGGGGCCGATGCCGCCCGTCGTGAAAACATAGTCGTAGCGGGCGCGAACCTCGTTCACCGTCGCGACGATCGTCTCCTCGATATCGGGAATGACCCGCGCCTCGCGCACCTGCACGCCGATCTTGTTCAGATGCGCGGCGATATAGGCCAGGTTCGAATCCCGCGTCCGGCCGGACAGGATTTCGTCGCCGATCAGCAGCACGCAGGCCGTGACGGCTTTCGCGGAGGATGGGGCAGCGGCGCTTTCCGGCATGGGAAGGGGTCCTCGGGTTTCATTTGCGTCAGAATAGCGCCGCTGAGCCTCGGCTTTCAAATGGGACCGCCGGGCACTATGTTAGGGGCAAGAACCCGACGGAAGCCCTTGCGAAAGAACCCATGAGCTATACAGACGCCCTCGACGCCCCGGACCGCAACATCGGGCGGATCAAGATTCACGACGCCGAAGCCTTTGAGGGCATGCGCCGTGTCGGCCGCCTCGCCGCGCAGGCGCTCGACCTGCTGGTGGATGAAATACGGCCGGGCATCACGACGGATCGCATCGACCGGCTCGTTTTCGACTTCGGCATGGATCACGGCGCCTATCCCGCGCCGCTCAATTATCGCGGCTTCCGCAAGTCCTGCTGCACCTCGATCAACCATGTCGTCTGCCACGGCATTCCCGGCGACCGCGTGCTGCGGGACGGCGACGCGGTGAACGTCGACGTCACCTACATTCTCGACGGCTGGCACGGCGATACGAACCGCATGTATTTCGCGGGCGAAGCCCCCCGCAAGGCGCAGCGCCTCGTGGACGTGACCTATGAAAGCCTGATGCGCGGCATCGCCGTGGTGAAGCCCGGCGCGACGCTTGGCGATATCGGCCATGCCATCCAGGAATATGCCGAAGGCCAGCGCTGCTCCGTCGTGCGCGAATTCTGCGGCCACGGCCTCGGCCGCGTCTTCCACGACGCGCCCAACGTCCTCCACTACGGCCGCAAGGGCCAGGGCGCGACGCTGAAGGAAGGCATGTTCTTCACCATCGAGCCGATGATCAATCTCGGCAAGCCGGGCGTGAAAATCCTTTCCGACGGCTGGACGGCGGTGACGCGCGACCGCTCGCTCTCCGCGCAATTCGAACATTCGATCGGCGTTACGGCGGAGGGTTGCGAGATTTTCACCAAGTCGCCGGCGGGCCGCGACTGCCCGCCCTACGCCTGAAGCGGGCGCGCCCATGGGGGACGGGGGCGAAGGAAAGCCGCATTATGCGGGCCACCGCGAACGCCTGCGCGAGCGCTTCCTGAAATCGCCCGCCGCCCTGCCCGACTACGAACTTCTCGAACTGATCCTCTTCCGCGCCGTGCCGCGCCGCGACGTGAAACCGCTCGCGAAGGAGCTGATCGCGCGCTTCGGCGGCTTTTCCGAAGTCATCAATGCCGAGCCCGCGCGCCTGCGCGAAACGAAAGGCGTATCCGACGCGATCCTCACCGAGTTCCACATCGTCCGCGAAACGGGGTTGCGGCTCACCCAGGCCAAAGTGCTGAAGAAAGAGGTCATCGGCTCCTGGGATGCGCTGATCGAATACTGTTCCGCCTCCATGGCCCACAACCCGACGGAGCAGTTCCGCATCCTCTTTCTCGACCGCAAAAACGTCCTGATCGCCGATGAGGTGCAACAAAAGGGAACGGTCGACCACACCCCCGTCTATCCGCGCGAGGTCGTGAAGCGCGCGCTGGAGCTCAATGCCTCCGCCCTCATCCTCGTCCACAACCACCCCTCCGGCGACCCGACGCCCTCCAACGCCGACATTGAAATGACGCGCCAGATCGTCGACACGGCAAAGCCGCTCGGCATCGAGGTCCACGACCACCTCGTCGTCGGCAAGGGACGCCACGCGAGCTTCCGCTCGCTGGGGCTGATGTAGATTTTCCGTATGCGGAGTTTCAAGACGGAAGGCGGGGATAAAGAGCCCCGTTTCGATGCGATTGTCATCGAAATGTCATTGAAGCGTCAAAAACGGGAGGAATATCCCCCGAAAGCGGGGATATAGGCGCCAAACCGAAGCCCATTTTAGGGTGCGCCATTCGGCCGGGGATAAGCCCGGATCGCGCTGTCGCAAATCGGCGGCGCGAAGTGACATCCCCACGACGGCCAATGCGACGAAAAGCATGACGCCTTCCATCCCGATCAATGAGCGGCGTGCTTCACCCGGGGATAGATACGGCACATTGTCACGGTAACGTCATTGAACCGTTACAATTGATCGTCCCCGTCATTTCCACTGTGTCATTCGCGCCAGTACGAATTCACCAGAGCGAGGACAAGATTCTTGTCCCCGGTTTTCCCATTTCTTCCTCACCAGCGTCACGCCGTCGCCGATGGTGAGGAGAGATGAGTCGACACGGCTGTCATCCGCGAGATTGAGATTGAGCACCTTCAATGCTTCTGTATCGGCATCGCCCTTCTTCGTCTCCGCGACGGCACCGCCCCAGAGCGTGTTGTCGATGGCCATGACACCGCCCCGGCGCAGGAGCTTGAGGCAGGCTTCGTAATAGGCGTCGTAGCCGGTCTTGTCGGCGTCGATGAAGACGAAGTCGAATGTACCTCTCCGTCATCGCCGAGAAGACCGTTCAGCGTGTCGAGCGCGGGGGCGAGGTGAAGGTCGATGCGCGCATCAAGCCGCGCCTCCTTCCAGTATCTCTTCGCGATGTCTGTCCACTCCTCGCTGAAATCGCAACAGATGAGCCTTCCATCCCCGGGCAGCGCGGAGGCGATGGAAATGGCGCTGTAGCCGGTGAAGGTGCCGATCTCGATGGCGCGCTTTGCGCCGATGGCGGAGACGAGCAGCGAGAGGAAGGCGCCCTGATCCGCACCGATCTGCATGCCCGCGGCGGAGAGATTCGACGTTTCTTCGCGAAGCCGCGTCTGCACATCCGTCTCATGCGCGAGCGAGGCCGGAATTTACCAGCCCGGCCGGTCCAAGGTTGGGGGCAAGTTCAAAAGGCCGAGGCGGCAAGGGCTCACAGGGCCAGTTGAAGGGGTCTCCCCCAGGTGCTACACCTGCCCGTTCCTTCCAATTCCACGAGGCGTCTGATGATCCCGCGCTATTCGCGACCGGAAATGGTTGCCATCTGGGACCCCGAAACGAAGTTCCGCATCTGGTTCGAGATCGAGGCCCATGCCTGCGAGGCGCTGGCGGAGATCGGCGTGATCCCGAAGGAAGCCGCGAAGAACATTCGCGAGCGCGGCGACAAGGCCGTGTTCGACGTCGCCAAGATCGACGAGATCGAGCGCGAGGTGAAGCACGACGTCATCGCGTTCCTGACACATCTCGCGGAATTCATCGGCGAGGATTCGCGCTTCGTCCATCAGGGCATGACCTCGTCGGACGTGCTCGACACCTGCCTCAGCGTGCAGCTTGCGCGCGCATCCGACATTCTGCTCAACGACATGGACGGGCTGCTCGCCGCCATCAAGCGCCGCGCCTTCGAGCACAAGGACACGGTCTGCATCGGCCGCAGCCACGGCATCCATGCCGAACCGGTGACCTTCGGCCTCAAGATGGCGGAAGCCTATGCCGAGTTCACGCGCTGCCGCGAACGGCTCGTGCACGCGCGCAAGGAAATCGCGACCTGCGCGATTTCGGGCGCGGTGGGCACCTTCGCCAATATCGACCCGCGCGTGGAAGAGCATGTCGCCAAGGCGCTCGGCCTCGCGGTCGAGCCCGTCTCGACGCAGGTGATCCCGCGCGACCGGCATGCCATGTTCTTCGCGACATTGGGCGTCGTCGCCTCGTCCATCGAACGGCTGGCGACGGAAATCCGTCATCTTCAGCGTACGGAAGTTCTGGAAGCCGAGGAGTTCTTCTCGGAAGGCCAGAAGGGCTCGTCGGCCATGCCGCACAAGCGCAACCCGGTGCTGACCGAGAACCTGACGGGCCTTGCGCGCCTCGTGCGCGGCATGGCGATCCCGGCGATGGAAAACGTGGCGCTGTGGCATGAGCGCGATATCTCGCATTCATCCGTCGAACGCATGATCGGCCCCGACGCGACGGTTACGCTCGACTTCGCGCTGGTCCGCCTCACAAATGTCATCGACAAGCTGCTCGTCTACCCCGAGCAGATGCAGAAGAACCTCGACAGGCTGGGCGGCCTCGTCCACTCGCAACGCGTGCTGCTGGCGCTGACGCAGAAGGGCGCGAGCCGCGAGGACGCCTACCGCCTCGTGCAGCGCAATGCGATGCCCGTCTGGCGCGGGGAAGGCAATTTCCTCGAACTCCTCAAGGCCGATGCGGACGTGAAGAAATATCTCAGCGACGCCGAAATCGAGGAACGCTTCGACCTCGGCTACCATACGAAGCACGTGGACACGATCTTCGCCCGCGTCTTCGGCAAGGAAGCGATGGCCAGGAAAGGCAAGGCGGCGGAATAGGCGTCACCCGCCCGTCACATTCCGGCCTATACTGCGCGGCATCGGCATTTCGCTTTTCTGTGAGGTTTTTCCCATGCTCCGCACCGCCTTCGACGGCTCGCGCCGCCGCCGCATCTATCTCTTCCGCCATGGCGATGTGTCCTATGTCGACGACAGGGGCAACCGCGTGGCCGATCCCACGGTGGTACCGCTGACGGATTGGGGCCGCGAACAGGCGAGCCTCACCGGCAAGGCGCTGGCGAAAATCCCCTTCGACCGGGCGGTGAGTTCGAGCTTTCCCCGCTCGCTCGAAACGGCGCGCCTCATCCTCGAAGGGCGCGGACTGGAGATCGAGCCGCTCGACCATTTCGTTGAACTGCGCGGCGACCCGGCCTTCCGCAATGCCGTCACCGACCTCAACGACATCGCCTATTCCTTCCGCGACGCGCATGTGCCGGGCGCCCGCTATAATGGCGGCGACAGCTTCGAGGAGGTGAATACGCGCGTCGTTTCCGCACTCGAAACGGTGATCGCCGAGCCCGAATGGGACACGCTCGCCCTCGTCGCGCATGGCGGCATCAACCGCCTCGTCATCGGCTGGGCGCTCGGCACCGGGCTTTCGACCTTCGCCGCGCTCGACCAGAACACGGCCTGCGTCAATGTGATCGACTTCGACGAACACCCCGAAACGAGGACGATCGTTCGCAAGACGCTCCGTGCCCTGAACGTGACGGTCTACGATCTGGCGAAGGAGGGGAACCACCTCCTCTCCCTCGAACAGATCGCATCCCGGCTGAAGGTGAAGGAAGCGGCGGCCTGACAGCTACCGCTTTCCCTTCGCGAACCGAGCGCTTTCGTCAGCGTAGAACAGAAATTCTCCGAAGGCTGGCCTTGGTCGGTACCTGATTGCCGTGTCCGGGAGACGCTCCTTGCGCTAAACTGGGCGAATGCAAAAGCCTCGGATCGACCGATTACATATGGCGACCTTGACAGCCCCGGCAGGACACCCGGCGGCGGGTTCGAGCATCGAAGTTTTTGCCTATCTCGTGCGAAATGCCGGACCGACGATACTGGTCGATACCGGCATGGGCGACGGCAACGCCTTCCTGGATGATCTTTATCGCGCGAATACGAGGTCGCGCGAACACCGCACTACACAGTCGAAAGCTGGATCGCGCCGGAAGGCGTCCTTGTCCGTGAGATTGACGGTGATCGCGAAATTGCACGCGGCATCACACTTCTCTTCGCGCCGGGTGACACGCCAGGCCATCAGTCGCTCGCGATCGAAACGCCATCCGGCCTCGCCATCATCGGGGCGCAGGTCGCCTATACCGCCGCCGAATTCGAAGCGGGCGGCGATCCGGCGGAAGCGCATGATGGCATCGCCGACAATTATTACGCGTCGATCCGCCGACTCAAATCGCTCCGGCCCGTGCGGGCGCCGTGAAGTCTTCCGGCGGGATCAGCGTGATGAGATGCGCCGCCCGGCTCGTATTGATGTACGGCGTGGAAGTCGCAGGGTCGAATGCTGCGCCGCCCCAATTCGCCCCACCACCCGTGAACGGATACATCAGCGTACCTTGCGTTGAAGGCGGCGTGTAAAGCCCCTCGAAACGCGCGGCGGCGATCTTTTCGCGGCATGCCTTGCGGTCCCAGTATGTGAGGCCCCATGCATCGTCAGGCGAAGGAGGAAGCGTGGCACGCAAAAAGGAACCGCGGAAGCTGGAGGCAATCGCCGAGGCGGCCATCACCTGCTTTTCCGACCTGGGCATGAGGCGAACGCAGATGACCGATGTGGCGAAAGCCGCGGGCGTTTCGGCCGGCGCGCTCTATCTCTATGTTTCGAGCAAGGAAGCGCTTTTTCACCTGGCGATACTGAAGCTCTGCGCGCGGCCACTCGACACGCTCGCCCTGCCCCTTGCCGATCCCGGCATGGCGGAGACAGTGGCGGTGTTCGTCGCCCGGGCGGCGGAAATCCGGCATTGGCCGTCTCTGGATGCAGCCTTGAAGCCGCGCGCCAAAGTCGATCGCAAAGTGCTCCTCGCCATCGGCCGCGAGCTTTACGACATGCCGCACGAAGCACGGCAGGCAATCTGGCTTGTCGACCGTTGCGCCATGGAGATCCCCGAATTCGGACAATTGCATGCGCGGGAGCTGCGCGGCCAGCACAGGGACGCGCTCGCTGGCATCGCCATGAAGGCCATGGACCGCAAGGAAGCGCCCCCTCCTGCCGTGAAGCTCGCGGCGCGGCTCGCCATCGAAGCCGTGGCCTGGGGCGCCATGCACCGGATGCGCGAATCCGCGGCAAACAGGATTCCCGGCCTCGATGAGGAGAATGCCAGGGAAACGGCGGCCGCAGCCTTTGCCGCGACGCTCACCGGCGCCGCTGTGTGAACCGACTAGAAATTCTAAAGAGGCGCATTAACGGCATCTTATAGCGTCTAAGGTGAAATGGACGGTGCGCGTTTGCGAGGGGCGGCGCGACGGACGCGAAAGCCGGAAAGATGTTCGCTGAACACCAGACATATGCGGCAAGGGGCCCGGAAAGCGCGGTGCGGCGGATCGAAACCAGCGTCGTGCCGGTCGGAGCGGCCGCGCATCAGCAGTCGCAAAATCTCATTGCCTTCTGGGAGAAGCATCGTGGCAACGGACGCCTGCTCGGCCGCGCGAACCTCCCCTGCCGCGAAACCGCGCCCCTGCTGCCGAGCATCTTCGTACTCGAACGGATCGACCGGGACGGCGAGGACTGGCGGCTCCGGCTGGTCGGCACGCATCTGACGCACTGGCTGGACTTCGACCCGACCGGGCTCTCCATCTCAGGCTTCTACCACCCGGCCCATGTGGCGCATAACGCCGGTGTCTACCGCATGGTGACGGAAGAGCACCGCGTCCATGTCACACACGGACGCCTTTACGGCGTGGACCGCGATTTCCTGCAGCTCGAATTCGTCCACCTGCCCATGGAAGGCTCAGGCCCCGACGATATCCTTCTGCTGGGCTGTATCTCGATTTTCGAGAACCGGCCTCAGCTCTGAAGCTGGCGGATCGCCTCGTTCATCAATTCGGCCATCGTCCGGCGGATCTGGTGGTCGGACTGGTCGACGCCCTTGGCATCGAAATCCCGCCGGATCTTGCGGAAGACATCTTCGTCGCCCGCTTCCTCGAAATCGGACGCGACGACTTCCTGCGCATATTCGGCAGCGGCATCGCCGCCGAGCCCCATCTTCTCCGCCGCCCAAAGGCCGAGCAGCTTGTTGCGGCGCGCATTGGCCTTGAAGCGCATCTCCTCGTCATGGACGAACTTCTTCTCGAAACCGTCTTCGCGCTTGTCGAAGGTTGACATGAATGGGGTCTCTCCGTTCAAAACTCCGGCAAAGGCCGCCCGGGATGCGTACCGGCCCCACCAGCAGGGAATTGGCCTTAGGCATAGCCGCCCGTTTCCTTCAAATCAACCGCGATCGGACGACGCAGGGCTCGCTGCGACGAAATAGCTAAACCACTGATTTCCGGGCGCTTTTTTCCGGGCGTGCGGCGCAACAAAGCCTCATTGTATAGCATCTGGCCTTGCGTTACCTTGCGCACGCCGGAGAGCCGATTCCGCAGCCGCCCCCGGTTCTCCTTTCCCGCATCGAGCGGCCCTCGAATCCGTGCGGAACGATACCCAAGCCCCGGAGTCGCTCTCCGGGCTAACCGATTGGAATCACGACATGAGCCGGCGCAGACGCGTTTACGAAGGCAAGGCCAAGGTGCTGTATGAAGGCCCGGAGCCGGGCACGCTGATCCAGCACTTCAAGGACGATGCGACGGCTTTCGATGCGACCAAGCGCGCCACCATCGAAGGCAAGGGTGTCCTCAACAACCGCATCTCCGAATTCATCTTCACGCGGCTGAACGAAGTCGGCGTGCCGACGCATTTCATCCGCTCGCTCAACATGCGCGAGCAGCTGATCCGCGAAGTCGAGATCATCCCCTGCGAAGTGGTGGTGCGGAACGTGGCGGCCGGTTCGCTGTCGAAGCGTCTCGGCATCGAGGAAGGCACGATGCTGCCGCGCTCGATCATCGAGTTCTATTACAAGAACGACGAGCTGCATGACCCGATGGTCTCCGAAGAACACATCACGGCTTTCGGCTGGGCGACGCCGCAGGAAATCGACGACATGATGGCGCTCGCTCTGCGCATCAACGACTTCCTGACCGGCCTCTTCCTCGGCATCGGCATCCGCCTCGTCGACTTCAAGGTCGAGTTCGGCCGTCTCTACGAAGGCGACATGGTGCGCGTGGTGCTGGCCGACGAGATCAGCCCCGACTGCTGCCGGTTGTGGGACATCCGCACCAACGACAAGCTCGACAAGGACCGCTTCCGCCGCGACATGGGCGGGCTGGTGGAAGCCTATCAGGAAGTCGCACGGCGGCTCGGCGTGCTCGTGGAAAACGAGCCGAAGCGCCGCGGCGGCCCCACGCTGGTGAAATGACGTTCGCCACAGGCGGACGTCATGCCCGGACTTGATCCGGGCATCCAGAGCCGCACGTTCAGAACACGCGGCCCCTGGATTGCCGGGTCAAGCCCGGCAATGACAAATGAAGGAAGACGAGGAAGTATGAAGGCGCGCATCAAGGTCACGCTGAAGAACGGCGTTCTGGACCCGCAGGGCAAGGCAATCGAGGGAGCGCTCGGCTCTCTCGGTTTTTCGGGCGTCGCGAGCGTGCGCCAGGGCAAGCTCTTCGAGGTTGAACTCGACGAGACCGACCCCGCAAAGGCAAAGGCCGCGCTCGACGAGATGAGCAAGAAGCTTCTCGCGAACACGGTGATCGAAAACTACGCGGTGGAGATCGACGAGCAGTGAGCATGAAGTCCGGCGTCGTCGTCTTTCCCGGCTCGAACCGCGAGCGCGACATGCTTCGCGCTCTCGAAACCATCACGGGCACCAAACCGGTCACCATCTGGCATGCCGACACGGAGCTGCCCGATCTCGACCTCGTGGTGCTCTGCGGCGGCTTTTCCTATGGCGACTATCTGCGCACCGGCGCCATTGCGGCGCGCGGGCGCATCATGCCCGCGATCGCGAAGGCGGCGGACAAGGGCGTGCGCGTGCTCGGCATCTGCAACGGCTTCCAGATTCTCTGCGAAGCGGGGCTGTTGCCCGGCGTGCTGATGCGCAATGCGGGCCTCAAATTCGTCTGCAAGGAAGTGAAGCTCGAAGTAGCGAATGCCGACACGGACTTCACGCGGAAATACAGGCAAGGCGAGGTCTGGCGCTGCCCGGTCGCGCATGGCGACGGCAACTATTTCACCGACGCGGAAACGCTGAAGCGCCTCGAAGGCGAAGGCCGAGTGGGCCTGCGCTATGCCGAAGGTACGAACCCGAACGGCTCGCTGAACGACATCGCCGGCATTCTTAATGAGCGCGGCAACGTCTTCGGCATGATGCCGCATCCCGAAAACATGATCGAACCGCTGAACGGCGCGACCGACGGACGCGCACTCTTCGAAAGCGTTCTGGAGGCCGTGGCGTGATACCCAACGATGTCAGGATCACTCCGGAGCTTGTCGCCGAACACGGCCTCAAGCCCGACGAGTACCAGCGCATTCTTGACCTGATAGGCCGCGAGCCGACGCTGACCGAGCTCGGCATCTTCTCGGCCATGTGGAACGAGCACTGCTCCTACAAATCCTCGAAGAAATGGCTCAGGACTCTCCCGACCAAGGGACCGCGCGTCATCTGCGGACCGGGCGAGAATGCGGGCGTCGTCGACATCGGCGACGGTCAGGCGATCATCTTCAAGATGGAAAGCCACAACCACCCCTCCTACATCGAACCGCATGAGGGCGCGGCGACGGGCGTGGGCGGCATCCTGCGCGACGTCTTCACCATGGGCGCGCGCCCCGTGGCCGCGCTCAACGCGCTGCGCTTCGGCGAGCCCGACCATCCGCGCACGCGCCACATCGTTTCCGGCGTCGTTGCCGGTATCGGCGGCTACGGCAACTCCTTCGGCGTGCCGACCATCGGCGGCGAAGTGAATTTCGATCCGAGCTACAACGGCAACTGCCTCGTCAACGCCTTCGCGGCGGGCCTCGCGGATGCCGACAAGATTTTCTATTCCGAAGCGAAGGGCGTGGGCCTGCCCATCGTCTATCTCGGCTCGAAGACCGGACGTGACGGCATTCACGGCGCGACCATGGCGTCGGCCGAATTCGGTGAAAACTCCGAAGAGAAGCGCCCGACCGTGCAGATCGGCGATCCCTTTTCCGAAAAGCTGCTGCTCGAAGCCTGCCTCGAACTGATGGCGTCCGGCGCCGTCATCGCGATCCAGGACATGGGCGCGGCCGGCCTCACCTGCTCGGCCGTCGAAATGGGCGCCAAGGGCGATCTCGGCGTCGAACTCGATCTCGACAAGGTGCCCTGCCGCGAAGAAGGCATGACGGCCTACGAGATGATGCTGTCGGAAAGCCAGGAGCGCATGCTCATGGTGCTGGACCCGGCGCGTGAAAAGGATGCCGAGGCGATCTTCGTCAAATGGGGCCTCGACTTCGCCGTGATCGGGCGGACGACGGACGACCTGCGCTTCCGCGTGCGCCGGCATGGCGACGTGATGGCCGACCTGCCGATCAAGGAACTGGGCGACCAGGCCCCGGAATATGACCGCCCCTTCGTGAAGGCGGCAAAGCCGAAGCCGCTCGCACCCGCCGATGCGCCCGCGCCGAACGATCTCGGCGAGGTGCTGACGAAGATGCTCGCCCTGCCCGACATGTGCTCGCGCCGCTGGATCTGGGAGCAATACGATCACCTGATCCAGGGCAACACGGCGATCGGACCGGGAGGCGACGCCGCCGTGATCCGCGTCGAGAACGGGCCGAAGGGCCTCGCCTTCTCGCTCGACGTCACACCACGCTATTGCGCGGCCGACCCGGTGGAAGGCGGCAAGCAGGCGGTCGCCGAGTGCTGGAGAAACCTGACCGCTGTCGGCGCGGAGCCCCTCGCCATCACCGACAACCTCAATTTCGGCAATCCCGAGAAGCCCGACATCATGGGCCAGTTCGTCGGCTGCATCGAGGGCATCGGCGAAGCGTGCCGGGCGCTCGACTTCCCGGTCGTCTCGGGCAACGTGTCGCTCTACAACGAAACCAACGGCAAGGGCATCCTGCCGACGCCCGCCATCGGCGGCGTGGGCCTGCTGCCGGATTATACCAGGCGCGCAACCGTCGCCTTCAAGGCGGAGGGCGAAGCCATCGTCGTCATCGGCGAGACGAAGGGCCATCTCGGCCAGTCGATCTATCTGCGCGACATAGCGGGCCGGCGTGACGATGCGAGCGCGCCGCCGCCCGTCGACCTCGCCCTGGAGCGCCGCAATGGCGACTTCGTGCGCGAGGAAATCCGGGCCGGAAACCTGACCGCCGTCCACGACGTCTCGGACGGCGGCATTCTCGTTGCCGCCGCCGAAATGGCGATGGCAGGCGGCATCGGCGCAAGCCTGAAGCCGCAAACGGACCTCCCGCTCCATTGCTGGGCCTTCGCCGAGGACCAGGCACGCTACCTCGCGACGCTGCCGGAAGCGGACGCCGGCGCCCTCCTCGCCCGTGCGGCGCAGGCGGGCGTGCCCGCGGCACGGCTCGGCACCACGGGCGGTCGTGAATTGACAGTCAATGGCGGCGTTCCCATATCATTGACTGGGATGAAGGCCGCCCATGAAGGCTGGCTGCCGGCCTATATGGCGGCAGGCGCCGAGCTTTAACCTTCCGGGAGACCACGCATGGCCATGACTGCATCGGAAATCGAGCGCCTCATCAAGGAAGCGATCCCCGATGCTATTGTCGATATTCGCGATCTGGCCGGCGACGGCGACCACTACGCCGCGAACGTCGTCTCCGCCTCCTTCAAGGGAAAGACCCGCGTGCAGCAGCACCAGATGGTCTATGCGGCACTGAAGGGCGGCATGGGAAACGAGCTTCACGCATTGGCGCTGCAGACGAGCGCGCCGCAGGATTGACCCGCCTCACGGCGAGAGGAGTTGCAGAGATGAGCGAAAATCCGGTCTTCGACCGCATCAAGAGCGAAGTATCCAGCGAGGACGTCGTCCTCTTCATGAAGGGCACGCCCGTTTTCCCGCAATGCGGCTTCTCGAACGCCGTGGTGCAGGTGCTGACCTATCTCGGTGTGCCCTTCAAAGGCATCAACGTGCTGGAGGATGACGACATCCGCCAGGGCATCAAGGAATTCTCCGACTGGCCGACCATCCCGCAGCTCTATGTAAAGGGCGAGTTTGTTGGGGGCTGCGACATCGTCCGCGAGATGTTCGAGCAGGGCGAACTGCGCGACTTCCTCGCCCAGAAGGGCGTCGAGACGGAAGCGGCCTAGGACGGCTCGTCCGGCGCGAGCGCAAGATCGATCGACACGGAAAGACCGCCGCCCGGACGGTCGCCTAGAGAAATGGTCCCGCTATGCCGCCTTACGATATCGGCGACAATGGCAAGCCCGAGACCGGAGCCGCCTTCGTCGAGATTGCGGGCTGTATCGAGCCGGTGAAACGGTTCCAGAACCGTCTCGCGCTCGCTGGGCGGGATGCCAGGGCCTCGATCTTCAACCATGATCCGCGCCAGTCCGCCCTGCCGTGAAATCGTGACATCCGCTTCCCCTCCCCCATATTTGAGCGCGTTCAGGATCAGGTTGTCGAGCACGCGCCCAATCGCCGCTTCCTGCGCCATGACGCAGACCGGCATATTCCCGGTATGCAGCCTGACCGCCATGCCCGAGGCCGCGAATCCCTCCACGCATCGCCGCGCCAGCGCGACAAGATCGGTTTCCTCTTTCGGAACCTTCCCGTCTTCCAGTTTGGCGAGGGTCAGCGTGTCGCTCATCAGAACGTGCATTTCCTCGATGTCGCGTATGGCACGGGCGCGCTGCTCGTCATCGGCGATGAATTCCGCCCGGAGCCGCAGCCGGGTGAGGTAAGTGCCGAGATCATGGCCGATGGCGGCCATCATGCGCGTGCGTCCGCCCATGAGATCGCGAATGCTGTGCTGCATCCGGTTGACCGCCGCGATCAATCCCCGGACCTCGCCCGCGCCTTCCTCCTTCAGCTCCGGCATGTCGAGCTGAGCGCCGAACCGGCTCACCGCATCGGCAAGCCGCTGAATGGGTTTGATCTGGCGCTGCACCGCCCATAGCGACACAAGGCCGATGACAATCGTCGCAATCAGCACGATCACGGCGAGGCGAAGGCCGGTGAAGCGCACCATGGAGTCGTTTTTCAGTTCTACCACCATTATCTCGCCGGTCCGCAGACCGACGACCAGCCGCGTCGGAAACCGCGCCCATACCCGCTCACCCCGGATATTCAGCGCTCCCGTCGCATCACCGCGCGACGCATCGATCATGGCATGGACACGCCGGCCGCCCAGCGCTTCGAGATAGAAGCCCACCACGCGCCGCACGAAAGGGAGCTCCACGGTGCCGGTACTGTCGGGCAGCGTATCGACGACGCTGACATCAAGGGCGGGAGAACTGAGCGCGGAGAGAAGCAGCGGACGCTGCTCCAGCGGCGTCTCTTCGATGATCTCGACCATGGCCGCCACCTGATTGGGCAGGGGCAACAGGAGCCAGTTTCTGGGTGCGTCCTCACGCTGCAGGAAGAGGACGCCAAAAACCATCACCACGATAAATGCCAGCGCCGCCGCGACGATGAGACATATCCTCAGTGCAAGCCCGCTCATCGCCTACACCTTCTCGACCGGCACGGCGAACATATAGCCCGCATTGCGCACCGTCTTGATGATGGAGGGTTGCGAAGGTTCCGGCTCGATCTTGCGTCGAAGCCGAGACAGCGCGACGTCGATGGAACGGTCGAAGACCTCCCAGCTGCGCCCCCTTGTCTGTTCCATCAACTGGTCCCGCGTCAGCAGACGCTGCGGATGGCGGACGAGCACGGCAAGAAGATCGAAGTCGCCCGTGGAGAGCTCGATTTCTGCATCGTCGCGAAAGAGACGCCGCGCGCCCAAGTCGAACAGCAGATTGGCGAAGCGCACGCGGCTGCCGGACGGGCCAGGGGACTGCACGGCCGGCGCTATGCGGCGCAGGATCGAATGAATGCGCGCCAGAAGCTCGCGCGGGTTGAAGGGCTTGGCCATGTAGTCGTCCGCGCCGAGTTCCAGGCCGATGATCCGGTCGATATCCTCGCCTTTCGCCGTGAGCATCAATATGCCGATGCCGCCCCGCGCTCTTAGCCGCCGGCAAATCGAAAAGCCGTCCTCGCCCGGCAACATCAGGTCGAGAATGATGAGATCCGCCGGCTGTTTGGCAAGCGCCTGATCCATCTCCACCCCCGAACGGGCAAGCCGCGTGTCGAAGCCTTCGCGTGCAAGCAGACCGCCCACGAGGTCGCCGACTTCCCGGTCATCCTCAACAATCAAAATCCTCGCAGAGAGGGTCGATATCTCGCTCATCTTTTCTTATTGCTCCCAAGCCATGGCCACGGCAAGGCCAGTTACAAGCCGTTACACGATGTAACAGCGGTGAAATGGCCAGGAAACGAGCGCGACCTAGGTTGCTTCTTGTCGACGGCCCACCGTTCGGGATGCCAGAAAAACAAGGAGACATCTTATGAATTCTTCACCGAGACATCTTGCCCGCCTTGTGGCCGTTTCCGGTTTCCTGCTGCTCGGCACCGCAGACCTCGCATCGGCGGGGGAGGACGCCCAAACCCTCAAGGCTTTCGACACGAACGGCGACGGCACATTGACGTCTGCAGAGGCCAGCGCCGGATTCTCCGGCCAGTTCGCTTCCATGGACGCCGACAAAAACGGCGCGCTGAGCGAGGATGAATACGTCAATGCGCGGCTGACGAAACTTTCCAAACTCGATCCCGACAATGACGGCGCCATCACACAAGACGAGATGCGCTCGACGCTGAAAGAACGTTTTCGCGAGATGAGACGTTGAAGAGAAAGCAGTGAAGCAACGAAACCGTCACCCCCCAACAAAAGGTTGAAGCCCATGAACATCTCCCTCCGGATCGCCGGCATCGCTCTCGTCGCCGGTCTTTCCATAGCCGCCGTGGACGCGGCATCGGCTGCCGGACTGACACGTCAGAATTCAAGCTCCGTCAGCGGTTCCGCCGGACGCGGCTTCGACCGGTCGAACTCGGTCACCCGCGGCAATGGCGACATGAGCAGTTCGCGCTCGCTCGAAACCAATAGCGGCCGCGGCTATTCGGCGGAAAAGGACCGCGACTGCACGCAAGGTACGGGATGCTCAAGCACCAAATCCGTGACGACCAATTCCGGCAATAGCTGGTCGAAGGAATCCTCAGTCAGTGGCGATGGCGAGGGCGGCGTCAGCCGCTCCACGACCGTCACCGGCTCGAATGGCGGCACGGCAAGCACAAGCGGCAGCACCTCCGCCAACGGCAATGGCACCTGGTCGCGCGAACGCTCGACAACCGTGAACGACAACACCGCCTCGACGACGGCAAGCGGTGGCTGCACGGAAGGCAGCTGCGGCCGCGAGGTTACCAAGACGGGCCCTCAGGGCAATACGGTCTCGAAGGAGAAGTCGACGAACTGGGGCGACGGCAGCGTCACCCATGAGTCGACCACGACGGGTCCGAATCACAGCGCCTCTCGTTGGATAACGGTCGAATAAAGCCCCCCTTTCGATCCGATTCCAAGAAAAAGGCCGCTCGCAAGAGCGGCCTTTTCGTTTGCTGTAGCGCGCGCAGCGATTAGCTGCGCGAGTAGAATTCCCGTCAGCGTAGCGTCAGCTACGCGAATAAAATTCAATGACGAGGTTCGGTTCCATGTGCGCCGCGTAGGGAACGTCCGCAAAGGCGGGCGTGCGCACGAACTTCGCCGTCATCTTGTCGTGGTCGACTTCGAGATAATCCGGCGTGTCGCGCTCGGCGCTCTGCGCGGCTTCGAGAACGAGCGCAAGCTGCTTCGACTTCTCGCGCACCTCGATCACATCGCCCTCGCGAACGCGATAGCTCGGCACGTTGACGCGCTTGCCGTTCACGAGCACATGGCCATGGCCCACGAACTGGCGGGCGGCGAAGACGGTCGGCACGAACTTCGCGCGGTAGACGACCGCGTCGAGACGGCGCTCCAGCAGGCCGATCAGGATCTCGCCCGTGTCGCCCTTCTGGCGGTCGGCTTCCTTGTAGATGCCGCGGAACTGCTTTTCGGAGATATTGCCGTAGAAACCCTTGAGCTTCTGCTTGGCGCGGAGCTGGACGCCAAAATCGGAAAGCTTGCCCTTGCGGCGCTGTCCGTGCTGGCCGGGACCGTATTCGCGGCGGTTGACCGGGCTCTTCGGGCGACCCCAGATGTTTTCGCCCATCCGGCGGTCGATTTTGTACTTGGACTCCTGGCGCTTTGTCATCGCGGTTTCCTTGGGTCAAAAGTTAAGGAAACGCGCCCTCCTTTGCCCTTCCGGGCCGACAGGGAGCGGCTACAAGCGTCGCCTTTCCCACGGGTGCGTATCTAATGAAACCGGGCTCTCCCCAAAAATCGGATGGACGGGAGCCCGGTTCGAGGCGGGTTTTAGCGTGGGCCGCCGGGAGTGTCAAATCCCCGGGAAACAGCCTATTCCTGCGGCCCCTCGCCCTTGGGATAGCGCCGCGTCAGCGCGGCGACCACGCCCCTGAGCGTCCGGACTTCCTGCTCGGTAAGACCCGCACGCTGGAACATGTTGCGAAGGTTCCGGACCATGGAAGGCCGTTTCTCAGGCGGCTTCAGGAAGCCGAAACGGTCGAGCTCGCCTTCGAGATGCTCGAAGAAGCCGAGAAGCTCCTCCTTGTTCGCGGGCCGCGTCTGCTGATACTCGATCCGTTCCGCCTCGGTCGTATCGCCCGCCTTGTGCCACTCCCAGGACATGAGCAACACGCATTGGGCGAGGTTGAGCGAGGCAAAGGCCGGGTTCACCGGCACCATCATCAGTGCGTCGGCAAGCGCCAGATCGTCGTTTTCGAGGCCGGTGCGTTCCGGCCCGAAAAGAAGCCCCGCCCGGCCACCGCCCGCAAAGGCTTCCCGCATGCGCGCCGCAGCCGTTTCGGGCGTGAAGATCGGCTTCACCATGTCGCGGGGCCGCGCCGTGGTCGCGACGACATAATCGAGACCGGCAACCGCATCCGCCGTGCGGTCGAACAGCTGCACATTGTCGATCACGATATCGGCACCGGAAGCGGCCGCACGGGCGCGCTCGTTCGGCCAGCCGTCGCGCGGGCGCACGATCCGGAGGTCCGTGAGGCCGAAATTGAGCATGGCGCGTGCCGCCGTACCGATATTCTCGCCGAGCTGCGGCGCGACGAGAATGACGGCGGGCCCTGGCGAGGGCGCCGCGATCTCATTTTTTGTGCGATCTGTTCCGGCCATGCCGCTCCGTCAATTCGGGTGGGGTAAAGCTGCCGCGCGGTCAATAAGCGATTGCCTGTCTTTAATCAATCGTCCCGCAATGTTATAGGGAGGTAGGCCGGTTCCAGGCCCCTCCGCGCAGCGCCCCAATGTCTCCCTGCGCGCGCCCGTTGCTCGTATGTCACCTGTCGAAGGACCCCCCATGCCGAAGATCAAAGTCGCAAACCCCGTGGTCGATCTCGATGGCGATGAGATGACCCGGATCATCTGGCAGATGATCAAGGACAAGCTGATCTTCCCCTATCTGGACCTCCAACTCGACTATTACGACCTCGGCATGGAGCACCGCGACGCCACCGACGACAAGGTGACGGTCGATGCGGCCGAAGCGATCAAGCGGCACGGTGTGGGCGTGAAATGCGCCACCATAACGCCGGACGAGGCGCGCGTTACGGAATTCAAGCTCAAGAAGATGTGGAAGTCGCCGAATGGCACCATCCGCAACATTCTGGGCGGCACCGTGTTCCGCGAGCCGATCATCTGCCGCAACATTCCGCGCCTCGTGCCCGGCTGGACGGAACCGATCGTGATCGGCCGCCACGCTTTCGGCGACCAGTACAAGGCAACCGACGTTCTCATTCCCGGCAAGGGCAAGCTGACGCTGAAATGGGTGTCGGAGGACGGCAAGGAGAGCATCGAGGAAGAAGTCTTCAACTTCCCCGGTAGCGGCGTCGCCATGGGCATGTACAACCTCGACGATTCGATCCGCGACTTCGCTCGCGCCTGCATGAAATACGGCCTCGACCGGAAATACCCGGTCTATCTTTCGACCAAGAACACGATCCTCAAGACCTATGACGGGCGCTTCAAGAATCTCTTCCAGGAAATCTACGAGAAGGAATTCAAGAGCGACTTCGATGCGGCGAAGATCACCTATGAGCATCGCCTGATCGATGACATGGTGGCCTCGGCCATGAAGTGGTCCGGCGGCTATCTCTGGGCTTGCAAGAACTACGACGGCGATGTGCAGTCGGACTCGGTTGCTCAGGGCTTCGGCTCGCTCGGCCTCATGACCTCCGTGCTTCTGACGCCGGACGGCGACATCATGGAAGCCGAAGCCGCGCATGGCACGGTGACACGGCACTACCGCGCGCATCAGCGCGGCGAGGAAACCTCGACCAACTCCATCGCCTCGATCTTCGCCTGGACACGCGGCCTCACGCATCGCGCCAAGCTCGACGGCAACGACGCGCTGGCGGAGTTCGCGCACAAGCTCGAGAAGGTCTGCGTCTCGACCGTCGAGAGCGGCTACATGACGAAGGATCTCGCGCTCCTCGTCGGCTCCGAGCAGAAGTGGCTATCGACGGAAGGCTTCCTCGACAAGGTAGCGAGCAATCTCGAGAAGGCGCTGGCCAAGGCGAGCTGAGCCGAACGCCGCATTACGCAGAAAAGACAAAGGCCCGGCAATACCGGGCCTTTTCTATGTCAGGAAGACGCGACGCTGGCTCAGGCAGCGCCCGCGAGTTCGTTCATGGCGGCACGCACCGCATCGAGCGCGGCATCGGCTTTCTCGGCTTCCGGCCCACCGGCTTGCGCCATGTCGGGACGCCCGCCTCCGCCCTTGCCGCCCATCGCCGCAGCACCCGCCTTCACGAGTTCGACCGCGTTGAGCCGAGAGGTGAGGTCTTCGGTAACACCGACCGCGATTGCACCCTTGCCGTCTTCCGACACCGCTACATAGGCGACGACGCCGGAACCAATCTTCTTCTTGCCCTCGTCGATGAGGCCGCGCAGATCCTTCGGGTTCACGCCGTCGAGCTTTCGCGCAATGAGCTTCACGCCGCCGAGTTCTTCCACTGGCGCCTCCGCCGCGCCGCCAGAGGCAGCGCCCCCGCCCATGGCGAGCTTCTTCTTTGCCTCCGCGAGCTCGCGCTCGAGACGCTTGCGTTCCTCCATCAGCGAGACGACGCGGGAGGGAACGTCTTCCGGCGCGATGCGCAGAGCACCCGCGGCTTCCTTAAGCGTCCGTTCCTGCTCCACGAGATAGCGCCGCGCGCCCTCGCCCGTCAGCGCCTCGATGCGGCGGATGCCGGAGGCGACCGCGCTCTCGCTCACGATCTTGAAGATCGCGATGTCGCCGACCCGGCGCACATGCGTACCGCCGCAGAGCTCGACCGAATAGGTGCCGTTGTCCTTCGCCTCGTCGAGCCCCATCGCGAGCACGCGAACCTCGTCGCCGTATTTCTCACCGAAAAGCGCGAGCGCGCCCGCCGCAATGGCGTCGTCCGGCGTCATCAGCCGCGTCGAAACTTCCGCGTTCTGACGGATCACGCGGTTCACGATCGTCTCGACCTCGGCGATCTCTTCAGCCGTCATCGGTTTCGGATGGCTGAAGTCGAAGCGCAGCCGCTCCGGCCCGACCATCGACCCCTTCTGCGTGACATGAGGCCCTAGCACGCGGCGCAGCGCCTCATGCAGCAGATGCGTCGCCGAATGATTGGCCCGCGTCGCATCGCGCAAGCTCTTGTCGACCTTCATCTCGACGATGTCGCCGACCGCGAGCTGTCCGCGCGCGAGCTTGCCGAGATGCACATGCATGTCGCCGAGCTTCTTCACCGTGTCGATAACGGGAAACTCCGCGCCATCCGCCGAGAAAATGATACCTGTGTCGCCGACCTGGCCGCCGGATTCGCCGTAGAACGGCGTCTGGTTGGTGATGATCGCAGCCTCCTCTCCCGCCGCGATCTTCCCGACCGGCTTGCCATCGACAAGAAGCGCGACGACCTGGCCTTCGGCGATTTCCGTTTCGTAGCCGAGGAATTCGGTGGCGCCGGCCTTCTCGCGCAACTCGAACCAGACAGCTTCCGTCGCCTTTTCGCCGGAGCCCGCCCAGGCCGCGCGCGCATCCTGGCGCTGCTTCGCCATCGCCGCGTCGAAGCCCGTCTGATCGACGCGCAAACCGCGAGAGCGCAGCGCGTCCTGCGTCAGGTCGAGCGGGAAGCCATAGGTGTCGTAGAGTTTGAAGGCAACCTCGCCGGGCAGCACGCTCTTGCCGCCAAGCGCCTCGACCTCCTCGTCGAGCAGCTTCAACCCGCGCGTCAGCGTCTCGCGGAAGCGTGTCTCCTCGAGTTTCAGCGTCTCGGTGACGAGCGCCTCGGCGCGGCGGAGCTCGGGATAGGCATCGCCCATCTGGCGAACGAGCGCTGGCACCAGCCGGTACATCAGCGGCTCCTGCACACCGACAATCTGCGCGTGGCGCATGGCGCGGCGCATGATGCGGCGAAGCACATAGCCCCTGCCCTCGTTGGACGGCATCACGCCATCGGCGATCAGGAAGGAAGACGAGCGCAGATGATCCGCGATGACCCGGTGGCTCACCGAATGAGCCCCGTCGGGATCGGAATTCGACGCATCGGCCGACGCGACGATCAGCGACCGCATCAGATCGGTCGAGTAATTGTCATGCGTGCCCTGCAGCACTGCCGCGATCCGCTCGAGGCCCATGCCCGTGTCGATCGAGGGCTTGGGAAGCGGCGTCCGCGAACCGTCGCCATGCTGCTCATATTGCATGAAGACGAGGTTCCAGATTTCGATGAACCGGTCGCCATCCTCGTCCGGGCTGCCGGGCGGACCGCCGGGCACTTTCTCCCCGTGGTCGTAGAAGATTTCCGAGTTCGGCCCACAGGGACCGGTGTCGCCCATCTGCCAGAAGTTCGACTTGGCGCCGAGCCGGACGATCCTGCCGTCCGAAAGCCCCGCGATCTTCTTCCAGAGCCCGTGCGCCTCGTCGTCATCCTCATAGATCGTCACCATGAGGCGGCTTTCCGGCAGCGCGAATTCCTTCGTAATCAGGTCCCAGGCGAATTTGATCGCCTCTTCCTTGTAATAGTCGCCGAAGGAGAAGTTGCCGAGCATCTCGAAAAAGGTGTGGTGGCGCGCCGTGTAGCCCACATTGTCGAGGTCGTTATGCTTGCCGCCGGCGCGCACGCATTTCTGGGCGCTCGCCGCGCGGCGATAGGGCCGCGTCTCCTGGCCGGTGAAGACGTTCTTGAAGGGCACCATGCCGGCATTGGTGAAGAGCAGCGTCGGGTCGTTATTCGGCACGAGCGGGCCCGACGGCACGACTTCGTGGCCCTCACGCCGGAAGAATTCCAGGAACTTGTGTCGGATATCGTTGAGGCCGGCCATCTCGCTTGCGCTTCCGCTCTTGGAACCCTCAGGAAGACATTCTGGCGGGCGGCTCGCGCCCCTATCCGCCCGGTTCCATTAACAAATACAGGTGCCAGCTTTTACCTGTCGCCCTCCCGGCTGTCCAGAATGGGCCCGGGAAAAGGGCTGCGGCGAAAAGGCGTGTTTCAAAGGAAAACGGCGCCGGAGGGTACCCGGCGCCGTTCTTATGCCCGGCCAAACGAACCGAAGCAGAGAAATCCGTCAAAGGGCGGTCCCGCCCGCCCGGCGGCGCCTGTCAGGCGCTCGCCTCCATGTCATCCGCATCGCCGTCATCCTCACTCTCGGCGCCGGCCGGCATTTCCATGATCTTCTCGGCGATGAGACCCGCATTCTGGCGGATCGCCTGCTCGATCTCGGCGGCGATATCGGGATTGTCCTTGAGGAACTGCTTGGCGTTCTCGCGGCCCTGTCCCACGCGCTGACTGTTATAGGAGAACCAGGAGCCGGACTTCTCGACGATACCCGCCTTGACGCCCAGATCGACCAGTTCGCCCGTTTTCGAGATGCCCTCGCCATACATGATGTCGAATTCGACCTGCTTGAAGGGCGGCGCAACCTTGTTCTTGACGACCTTTACGCGGGTCTGGTTGCCGACCACTTCGTCGCGCTCCTTGATCGCACCGATACGGCGGATGTCGAGGCGGACGGAAGCGTAGAACTTCAGTGCATTGCCGCCCGTCGTCGTCTCCGGGCTGCCGAACATCACGCCGATCTTCATGCGGATCTGGTTGATGAAGATGACCATCGTGTTCGACTTGGAAATCGAACCGGTGAGCTTGCGAAGCGCCTGGCTCATGAGCCGCGCCTGAAGGCCCGGCAGGCTATCGCCCATTTCGCCCTCGAGTTCGGCCTTGGGCGTCAGCGCCGCCACCGAGTCGACGACGAGAACGTCCACCGCGCCGGAACGCACCAGCGTATCGGCGATTTCCAGCGCCTGCTCGCCCGTATCGGGCTGCGAGATCAGGAGATCGTCGAGTTGCACGCCGAGCTTGCGGGCATAGACGGGGTCGAGCGCATGCTCCGCATCCACGAAGGCGCAGACGCCGCCCTTCTTCTGGGCTTCGGCGATGGTCTGGAGCGCGAGCGTCGTCTTGCCCGACGACTCCGGCCCGTAGATTTCGATGACGCGGCCGCGGGGCAACCCGCCAATGCCGAGCGCGATATCGAGCCCGAGCGAGCCGGTGGAAATGGATTCGATCTCCACCACCTGCTCGTTCTTGCCGAGCCGCATGATGGAACCCTTGCCGAACGAGCGCTCGATCTGGCTGAGCGCGGCGTCCAGCGCCTTTTTCTTGTCCGTATCGTCTTTTGCCACGAGACTCACAACATTCTTGGACATGAGTGATTTCCCCTTATTTCATCGCCGCCCGAGTCGCGCAATGCGCTGTTCATGACGATCAATGTACCTATTTTGTTCTCGTTGGCAACGATAAATTCAAGCCACTGAAAACAAAGGGAAATCTAGTTCGTGTTCGTGTGACGTTCCGACTCCGCAGCAGCCTGCGCACCGTGCGCTACTGCGGCTCCCCCCGCCCTCGCCGTCCGCGCGCCAGGCGCGACACCGGCGACGGGTGTGGCTCCGGCCCGAGCGGGCTTCCGGTCCCAGGCATGCGTCCAGTCGTGGATCGCCGCCCCCTCCGCCTCGAGAATCGGCCGCATCTCGTGGAAGGCAAGGCCGATCCGGTGGAACGGGATGCGCGGGAAGAGGTGATGGATCAGGTGATAGGTCTGATACATGTCGAGCACCGTCACCAGCCGGTGAATGGCGCGCGGCAGCAGGAAGACGCCGGAATCCGTGTAGCGCTCCTGGGAGAGGTGCGGCCGGTGCGGCAGGTAATTGAAGATGAGCCCGATCAGCGCGACGTTGAGAAAGGTCGGCGCGATCCAGAGCATCGCCATCTCGACGCCGAAACCATAGACGAAACCCACGGCGAGCAGGCTCCAGGCCGCGAAGTGATGCGCGCCCGCGATGAGATAGGGCCGCCGGAGCGCCTTGTCCTTCCACATTCCCATCCGCGTCATCATCCAGACGTAATGAGGCGTCTGCGTGAAAAAGCGCAAGACGAGGAAAAGCGGGTTGCGCCCCGCGCACCACGTGTCGGGATCGCGCTCGAAATCGTTGGTATAGCGGTGATGCGCGAGATGCATCACGTCGTAGCCGCGATAGGGGATGAGCGTCAGGATGCCGCCGATCCATGCGAGCAGATCGTTCAGCCATTTGAAGCGCTTGTTATCGCCGCAGATCGCATCGTGAATGCCGTCATGCACGGCCATGAACTGCATCAGCAGGAGATAGCCGTTGACGAACATGGCGACCCACATGGGCCAGAGCCCCGTGAGCGCCGCCGCACTGGAGACGGCAAGCCCCGCAAGCGAGCCGAGCGAAACGAAAACGGTCGGCCAGGCGACATGCCCCATATGCCGCCGCGCGATGGCGAGCGCCGCGCGGTGGTTCTCCGCGCTGGTGCGCGCGGGCCGCGAGCTCTCGGGGCTCAGATCGCTCAGATGGTCGACGGACATCGTTCGGGCCCCCGCTTCAGCGTGTCATACCGGCACAAAATACACCCGCCAACGGGGTGAAACCAGTATTGCATGGCAGCTTTCATGCCATGCGCGGCCATGCCGCACGGCGCTCCGGGAGAGAAGCGCCCGAACGCCGGGCTCCGCAGCTCACTTCGCAGCCATGACGTCCTTCACGGCCGCGGCAAGCTGCTTCAGGGAGAAGGGTTTCGGCAGGAAATGGAACTCCTGATCGGGATCGAGATTCTTCGCGAAGGCGTCCTCCGCATAGCCCGAGACGAAGATGATCGGGATACCCGGCAGCAGGCCTTTCAGTTCCTTCGCCATGGTCGGCCCGTCCATGTTGGGCATGACGACGTCCGAAACGACGAGGTCGATGCGGCCCTCATGCCCCCGCACGACGTCGAGCGCCACCTCGCCGCTTTCGGCCTGCAATACCTCGTATCCGCGGGTGCCGAGCGCCCGCGCGGCGAAGGTGCGCACGGCATCTTCGTCCTCGACGAGAAGAATGGTGCCCTTGCCGGTGAGGTCCGTCGCTTCCGGCACTGCGGCGGCGGTTGCGGCTTCCGCCGCCTTGTCGGCCGCCGTCTCGACGTAGCGCGGCAGATAGATGCGGAAGGTGGTGCCCTTGCCCATCGTCGAATAGGGGAAGATGAAGCCGCCGGTCTGCTTGATGATGCCATAGACGGTGGAAAGGCCGAGCCCCGTTCCCTTGGAAGGATCCTTCGTCGTGAAGAAGGGCTCGAAGATCTTGCCGAGATTTTCCTTCGGAATGCCGGTGCCCGTATCGCCCACTTCGATCAGCACATATTCGCCGTGCGGCATCAGCGGATGATCGAGGGCCCGGCTGTCCGCTTCCGACACATTGGCCGTGCGGATGGTGAGCCGCCCGCCATCCGGCATCGCGTCGCGCGCATTGACGGCGAGATTGATGATCACCTGCTCGAGCTGGTTCTGGTCCACTTTCACCAGACCGAGCTCTCGCCCGTGAACGATCTTGAGTTCGACCTTCTCGGTCAGGAGCCGCGCGAGCAGGTTCTGCAGTTCCGCCAGGGCGTCGGTTAGCGAAAGAACCTTGGGCCGCAGCGTCTGCCGCCGCGAAAAAGCGAGAAGCTGCCGTGTCAGGTTGGCGGCGCGGTTCGCGTTCTGCTTGATCTGCACGACGTCGGCGAAGGAAGGATCGCCCGCCTGGTGCCGCGCGAGCAACAGGTCGCAGAAACCGATGATCGCGGTGAGAAGATTGTTGAAGTCATGCGCCACGCCACCCGCGAGCTGGCCCACCGCCTGCATCTTTTGCGACTGCGCGAATTGCAGCTCCAGCGATTTCTGCTCCGTCGCATCGATCATGTAGATCACGATGCCCGCCCCCGCGCCCGTGTCCACGCGCGAGGCGTAAAGCTGGCCGACCCGATCCGGGCTGCGCGCAAGCCGCACGTCTATGGGCGCTGCCGAGAATTGCCCCCCACGCGCATTCGCGACCGCCTCGTCGACCGCCGGGCGGTCTTCCTCGAGGAGAAGCGAGGTCAATTGCGTCCCCCGCTCCACGCCATCCCCCACATAGGCGACGAAGGAACGGTTCGCATTGTCGATCCGGCCGTCGGCATCGATGGTCGCAATACCGATCGGGGCGTTGTTGAAGAAACGGGCGAAACGCATTTCCGCGTCCCGTGCCGTCTCCTCCGCCTTGTCGCCTGTCGTCCGGGTCAGCACCAGCGCGAAGACACGCGGCGGCCGCTTGCCAGTCGATGGAACGCGTGACCGCAGGATGCGCACCGGGATCGCCTTGCCGTCGGCGCCTTTCAGGTCGATATCGAGCGGCGGCATCGTTTCGTCGTCGCCAACACCGCCATCCGCCAGCGCCGGAACCTCGCCAAGCGCAAGTTCGGAGAGTTTCGTTTGCCGCTCGGTCAGCCTTTCGGGAACAACGCCGAGCCAGGAGGCAAGCCGGGCATTCATGAAGATGAGGATGCCGTCCTCGTTGGCCGCGAAGAAGCCGAATGGCGCATGCTCGATATAGGAGAGAGAACGCATATGCGTGCGCTCGGCGGTCTCGACCCGCTCGCGCTCGCTCGTCATGTCGCGAAGCAGCCAGACCGCGCCGCCCGACGCGCCGCTGAGCGGACGAACCACCGCGCGGTAGGTGCGCTGCGCATTGGGTGGCCCGATGCGAACGTCTTCTTCAGCGGCAAATCCCGTCCGGGCCGCCTGCGCAAGCCGGAAAGAGGCCTCCGCCCCCTCGCCCCGGCCCGAAAGCAGCCGTTCGACGGGAACGGTTCGTCCACCGTCGAAGCCGCCCGAGAGCGAGCGGTAAGCCTCGTTCGCGAAAAGCACCGCGCCACGCCTGTCGGTCACGTAGCAGGGATCGGGCAGCGCCATCAGGGCATCCGCCGCGGCAAGCGGCGCACGGCTGAGCGTCTCGGAACTGGTGCCGGAAAGCCCGTAGAGGACAGCGGCGGCAATGGCGACGAGGCCAAGCGCGGTAAGCGCCCCGGGCATGCCGAAAGCCTGCACGCCCAGCGTATCGAGGAGGGCCAGCACGAAACCGAGCGCAAGCGCGCCGATGACGACCCAGCGCCGCGCGGGCAGCGACCATTGCGCATCCTCGCGCGCCGCGGCGGCATCGATGCCATCCACGCCGCTATCGGCAAGATCGGCCGGCGTCTCGGCCATGTCCTACTCCTGCTGTGCCCGCCCCTCCGGCATACGGATCTTCGCGCCGGCGCACATCGCCTCACCCCGGCCGAATCATCTCCGGCCGCTTCGGCTCATCTTAGCCTTAAGACGCATGACATAGCCAATAACCTCCGCGACCGCCTTGTAGTGCTCGGGCTTGATCTCCTCGTCGATCTGCACGGTCGCATGGAGCGCGCGGGCAAGCGGCGGATTTTCGATGATCGGAATGTCGTGTTCCTGGCCAACTTCGCGGATTCTGAAGGCGACGGCATCGACGCCCTTGGCCACCACGACCGGCGCGCCCATGCCCTGCTCGTATTTGAGGGCCACGGCATAGTGGGTCGGGTTGGTGATGATGACGGTGGCGGTCGGCACCGCGGCCATCATGCGCTTTCGGCCGCGCTCCACCCGGATCTGGCGCAGTTTCGCCTTCACCGTGGGATCGCCTTCCATCTGCTTGTACTCATCCTTCACTTCCTGGACGGACATGCGCTGCTTCTTCATCCATTGCATCCGCTCGAACAGGTAATCGAGCGCGGCAACGATGGTCATGACCGCGATCACGCCCCCGAACATCTTGAGCGCCATGGCCTGAACGAGCGGCAGGAGCTGCGCGATATCCCAGGTCATCATCAGTGCAAGCCGGTCGCGCTCCGGCCAGACGATCAGGAACGAGACTGTGCCCACCACGCCGAGCTTCACGATGCCCTTCGCAAGGTTCATGAGGCTCTTCGGTCCGAAGAGGCGCTTCATTCCCTCCTTCGGTGAAATCTTGGAGAGCTTCGGCTTCATGTTCTCGGCCGTAAAGACCGGCGCGTTCTGGATGAGATGGCCGAAAAGCGCCGCACCGACGAGAATGGCAAGCGGCGCAATCACCGCGCCGAAGGCGTCCCGCCCGATCGCAAGCCATATGCGTCTCAGGTGCTCGGCGTCCATCGGGATCGCATCGGGTTGCGCCAGAAAGACCTTGAGAGAGCCGGCGAGCGAACTTGCTGTCGACGGGGCAAGGAGCGCTATGGCGACGGCACCGCCCATCATCACGAACCAGGTGCTGATCTCCTGGCTCTTGACGACGTCGCCCTTCTTCTGGGCTTCGTCAAGTTTTCGTTGTGTTGGTTCTTCTGTTTTTTCTGAATCGTCCTGGTCCGACACGGTGCGCTCTCCCCGCTAACCGGCGAACATGGAAACGGACTGCTCGAACCCCTGCAGGAACCAGGTCATCATGGCGCCGACGAGGAAGAGCAGCAGGAAGAAGCCAAGCATGATGTTGGCCGGCATCGCGATGAAGAAAATCTGGATCTGGGGCATCAGCCTCGAAAGAATGCCGATGCCGACATAGAAAATGAGACCGAAAACGAGGAAAGGCGCCGCGAGCTGCAACCCGATCCGGAAGGCGCTCGAGACGAGCTTCACCGCCATCTGCGAAAAGTCGCCGACAGGAATGGCCTGTCCGGGCACGAAGAGCTCGTAGCTGTCGCGCATGGCGGCAATCATCAGATGGTCGAGATTGGTTGCGAAGATGAGCGTCACGGCGAGCAACGACAGAAAGTTGGCGATCAGGACGCCCTGCTGTCCCTGCGTCGGGTCGACATTCTGCGCGAAGGCAAGGCTCATCTGCAGGGCGATGATGTTGCCCGCGACATGAAGGGCGCTCATGATGATTCGCGCCGCACCGCCGATGAAGAGACCGACCGCGATTTCCGTGACGACGATGAAGGCGAGCGCCGGCACCGTCTCCGGTATCGGCCCGTAGGACGCGGCGACAAGCGGCATCATCACCATCGACAGAAGCAGCGCCAGCACCAGCCGCACCTGCGCGGGAATGCTTGTCTCGCCGAGCGCCGGCAGCAGCATGATCATCGCCGCGAGCCGCGAGAAGATCAGCATGAAGGTGAAGGCCGTTTGCGGCAGGAAGTCGACCGTGATCATGGAATACGGCGCCCGCTGCTAACCGGTCACGATCTTCTGCGCGACGAGATTCATGAAGCCGCTCAGCGATTGCGCCATGAACGGCAGCGCTATCAGCAGCGTCAGAAAGATCGCCACGATCTTCGGCACGAAGACGAGGGTCATTTCCTGAACCTGCGTCAGCGCCTGCAGAAGCGCGATGGCGAGGCCCACGACAAGCGCGACCACCATCATCGGCGCCGAAACCTCGAGCTGCACATAGATCGCCTGCCGCGCGAGGTCGAGAATTTCAGGTCCCGTCATTTTTGTTATCTGCCCCCCGTCGCTGCCGTCAGATCGGCATGCGCATGATTTCCTGATAGGCCGTGATGACCTTGTCGCGCACGGTCACGACCGTCTGCAGCGTCGTCTCGGCTTCGGCCACCGCCGTCACCACGTCAACGATGTTGCCGCTGGTGCCGCCCGTCACCGCCGCCATCTTCTGCTCGCCGCCTTTGGACGTCTCGACGCTTTCGTTGATCGCCTGCTTCAGCATGTCGCCAAAGCCACCGGCCGCGTCCTTTGCGGCGCCGGCCTGCGGCGTCTGGCTGCCGGAGCCCATCCCCGCGGCGCGGGCATAGGCGTTGAGCACTGTCGATGCCGGAATGGTCGTCATGTCGATCGAGCTCCCCTCGCTTCAGCCGTCACTTGCGCAGAATGTCGATCGTCTGCGAGATCATACGGCGGGATGCCTGGATCAGATTGAGGTTGGCCTCGTAGCTGCGCTGCGCCTCGCGCATGTCCATCGCCTCGATCATGCCGTTGACGTTCGGCGTCTTCACATAACCGTTCTCGTCGGCGCCCGGATGACCCGGCATGTATTTGAGCCCGAATTCGGCATTGTCGCGCACCGGCCGGCCGAGCGTCACGGTGTGCGCTCCGATCTCCCGGTTGAGCTTGTCCTCGAAGGTCACGATCTTGCGCTGATAGGGATCGCCGCCCGGCACACGCGCGGTCGAATCCGCATTCGCGATGTTCTCGGCGATGATGCGCATGCGCCCGCTCTGGGCCTTGAGCCCGGAGGCCGCCACCATCATCGACTTGATCAGGTCCATGGCGCTCATGTTGAGTCTCTTCCTTTCAGTCCGCCTCAGCTACGGCCGAGTGCGATCTTGATGAGCCCGAGGCTCTTCGAATAGAGGCCGGTCACCGTCTGGTAATCCATCTGGTTCTGCGCGACCTTGATCATCTGGTCCTCCAGCACCACGGAATTGCCCGTGGGCGAGGTCTCGAAATCAGGATTTTTGACGACCTCACCGCCCGTCGCCTGGCCGGTGTGAAGGCTCCGTCCGCTGCCCGTGACCGGACTGCCGATATGGCCTGCCTGCGTTGCGGCGGGACGAAGCGCGAGGCCGCTCCGCTCCACCATCGCACCGAAATCGAGCTGCTTGAGATCGCGCGCCGTGTAGCCCGGCGTGTCGGCATTGGCGACGTTCTGCGCGAGCACCTGCTGCCGCGCGGTCAGCCACTGCATCCGCTGCTTCATCATTTCGAAGATGGGAAGATCGCCGATTGCCATTGCCCGCGTGCCCCCGCGACCGGCTCTCCGAACACTCCTTCTGAGCGATCAAACGGCCGGGACTAGAAGCCACGCATTCCTTGGCGGCAGGGTCGAGTGTTGCGCCCGAGCGTTAAGATCGTGCTAACGCGGCAAGAATGACCGGGTTCGTTCACAAACGGGTAACCAGAGAAGCGCCCGGTTTCTCCCGCCCTTAACCCGGCATTAAGCGTGACGCGGCAAATTCTTCCCCATGACGGACGGTCTCTGGCCGTTTCCTGTGGGGGTAAATCCAGTATGGACTTCTCGGAAATCTTCCGGTTCGTTGCGGCGCTTGCATTCATCCTTGGGCTGATCGGTGTCTGCGCGATCCTCGCGCGCAAGCTCGGTCTGGTGCCCGGCGCCTCCGCCATCGGTGGCCAGCGCCGCCTCGGCATCGTCGAGGTGAAGGCTGTCGACGCGAAGCATCGTCTTCTGCTGATCCGCCGCGACGGCAAGGAACATCTGATCCTGACCGGCGGCGAACATCCCCTCCTCATCGAGGCAGGCATCGACGCCCCGGTTCCCGTCGAAACGGAACAGCCCGAAACGGGCGCGACCGCACCGGCTCAGATGACGCTGCCGTCTCATGTCGTCCAGTTCCAGCGCATCGTGGAATTCATCAAGGAGCGCCGCGCGTGATCGTCCTGCCCCGGAAAATCGCCGCCGCCATGAAGGCGGTCACCCTCTCGCGTCTCTTTTGCACGCTCGGTCTCGTGGCGCTGAGCTTCGCCTTCGCGCATCCGGCCGCCGCCGAAACCATCCAGGTCGACCTGTCGGACGGGCTCGGTCTCACCGATCATGTCGTCCAGATCGTTGCGCTCGTCACGATCCTGAGTCTCGCGCCGTCGATCCTCATCATGGTGACGTCCTTCGTGCGCATCATCGTGGTGCTCGGCCTCCTGCGCACGGCGCTCGGCATGCAGCAGTCGCCGCCAAATGCGGTGCTGGTCAGCCTTGCGCTCTTCCTCACCGCGTTCGTCATGATGCCGACCTTCACCGCCGCCTATGAAGAAGGTGTCGAGCCGCTGATGAACCAGCAGATGGAAACGGGCGAGGCCTTCGATCGCGCCAGCGTGCCCTTCAAGGCTTTCATGCTGAAGCAGGTCCGCAAGGCCGACTTGCAGCTCTTCGTTGACCTTTCCAATGCGCCCGAGCCCGAACAGGCCGAGGAAATTGGCCTTCAGGTACTGGTTCCGGCTTTCATGATCAGCGAGCTCCGCCGCGCCTTCGAAATCGGCTTCCTCGTCTTCCTGCCCTTCATCGTGATCGACATGGTGGTCGCGTCCGTTCTCATGTCCATGGGCATGATGATGCTGCCACCGATCATCATCTCGCTGCCTTTCAAGCTGATCTTCTTCGTGCTGGTCGACGGCTGGTCGCTGATCGCAGGCAGCCTGGTGCAGAGCTTCGGTACCTGAAGAAGCGGACGTAGTCTTTGCCGGCGCTCAGTTGAGCGCCGGTGTCCCCTCGACCCGCAGCGACGCCAGGAAGCGCTCGAGCGTATCGACAGACGCGATCCGGCTCGTCATTTCCCGGAAGGCCACCCCCTGCTCCACGATGGGCTCGGAGACGACCGCGAAGGCGCTCGCATCCGGGCTCACGCTCATCGCCTCTCCGAATTTCGCCCTGAACCTCGACAGCCCGTTCTCATCGCCTGCGAGCGAATAGGCGATGGCGCCGCGCATCACGAGAAGCCGCGTCTCATCGTCCAGCGTCTGGTCGTGCTTCCAGCTTTCGCCGAGGAACATTTCGATCGAAGCGCCCGCTTCCGGCCAGCGTCCCGCATCCCAGAGCGTATCCGCCCGGAGCCGCGCCGAGATATTGTCCTTCCGGCCTTCCAGCAGATCGAGCGCATTGTCGTACTGCTTGCTCTCCGCCAGCGCCCGCGCTTCCAGGAGCATGCGCCGCTCGGCAAGCGCCTCCGGCAGGAGGTTCTGCTTTGTCGCCCGGAGCGCCGCGAGTGCCTGCTCCGGCTTCTGATCGATCAGGTAGATCGAGGCAAGCCGTGCCGCGACCTGCGCCTTGGCGACGCCGCCGTGAAGGCGGTTTGCGACCTGATAGTCGAGCAACTGCTCTGCCTGCGTCAGCAGGTCGACCTCGACGAGCCGCTCCGCCAGAGCGCGGATCATTTCATCGCCCCTCTGCCCGATCGGCGTCAGATCCTTGAAACTGTCGAAAAAGGCGAGCGCCTGCACCGGGTCCATTTCCTCGATGGCGTCACTGAGGAAATAGTCCGCGAAGATATCGGACATGCGCACATTCATCTTGTGCGCTTCCTCGCTGTCGGGATAGTTCGCGGTCGCCGTCTGCATCTGCTTCAGCGCTTCGCCGATCTCTCCCTCTTCGAGCCGGAATGCCGTGAGCCGCGTCAGGACCTCGAGTTCGAGCGCATCTCCGCGCCATGCATAGCGCAGGCTTTCGAGTTCTTTCGCGAAGGTCTCCCCATCGATCTCGCCGCGCTTGTGCTGCAGCATCGCCTTCCCGAACCTGGCACGCGCCGCAACCGGCGGATAACCGGTTTCGATCGCCGCGTCGTATCGCGCCAACGCCGATACTCCGCCCGAACGCGCATCGTCCGTCATGGCGCGGACGAGCAGAATTTCAGCCTCTGCCTTTCTGCTCATCGGCGCCGCCGGAAAACCCGCCGCATAGGCTTCGGCCGAGTTGACGTCGCCGCCCCTGAGGGCCGCGACGGCGGCTCCTGTCCTGAATCGCGTGCGCAACTCATCGTCGAAAGCGTCGAGAATGGCGCCCGCGAGTCCGAATTGCGCGCGGGCTTCTTCCCAATGCCCGAGTTCCGCACGCGCAAGGCCTCGCCATGCCGCGGCGTGGGGGGCGTTTTCAAGGCCGGTCGCCGAAAGATCGGCAATGGCCTCGACGTAACGTCCGCTCAACACGTTTGCGACGCCCTTCGCCGCGCGGAAGGCGGGGTCGTTCACGAATTTCTGTTCGGCCTCGAGGGCCCCTGCGAAGGCAGCCAGCGCCTCCTGCGCGAGTCCATAGCCAAGCAGGAAGCGGCCATAGGCAAAGCGCAGATCGCCCATCTCCTGCGTTCGCGCATTCGCAAGCCGGCCGAGATAATACTGCCGCCGCTCGGTGAAGGTTTCGCCGGGCGCATTGCGCCATTCCGCGAAATGCATCTCGGCTGGCGCCTTTACTGCCGCAACCGAAGTGCCTTCCGCCTCTGATGCTTCGGGACCGCCACCGCCGGCCGACAGCACAAGCCCATCGCGCCGCGTCACGATCACGCTGTTGGGCGCCGCCGCCACATTCACATCGTCCGCCACGGGCACAATGGCGATACCTTGTGCCGTCTGCAAAGCCTGAAATTCGACGAAGCTCCGCGGCGTCTGCATGGACTGCACGGGGCCGCGCGCCGTCGCCACGACGATGTCATCGCCGACAAGCGGATCGCGCATCCTCAGTATCTTGCGCGTGGCCTTGAGATCGAACGCAACGCTGCCGCGCCCGTCCTCGCGCCAGCTTCGCGAAAGTGAAACCGGCCGTCCCGTGGTGGTCAGCGTCTCTCCCGCGGAGATGCGCCAGGACGCGCCCTCCTCCACGGCGCCGATCAGCACTCTTTCGCTCAGTGGCACGACAAGCGCGGTCCCTTCCTCGAAGGTCAGAACCTCCGGCGTGCCGAACGAGCCGAGCTTCTCCGGGGTCACATCCGCCGTGTCGAGCGGCAGCGCCGCGTCGAACACGATCCAGAGCCTGTCCGCCCTTTCAAAGACGGTGGCGCCCACGGGCTCCGGCCATTCGACCACAATGTCGGTTCCGCTTCGGCCGGGGGCGAAATGTACCACCGCCTTGCCTTCGGGCCTTGACCCCTGGGGCAGCGGATTGGTTGCGTGCCGCGCCTCGGAGGAATCCTCCAGCGATGCTGCCTGCGCTTCCGCGCCCTCTTCGGCTTCAGTATGCGCCGCCTTCGGCAGGATACTCGTCGGGCCGTGGGCGTCTTTCTCGCTATCCGCCTCCTCCGCGCCGTAGGTGTGCGACGAGGTGAGTTCGTCGGCCGTTGTCTGCGCTGCCGGGGCGATGCTGCCGCCCGAAGGCTTCAGGTCCAGCACCACGGCCATATCCTCGCGGAAGTCGCTCACACTCACGCCGGGCTTCAGCGTCAGCACAATGGCAAGCCGGCCATCGTGTTCGAGAGCGCTCGCATGACTGAGATAGGGTGGCGGGTCGGCACGCAGCGGCGCGAGGTCCACTCGGGCCGACCGGTCGAACGTAATGGTGGCAAGGCCCTCCCGCTCCACAAGCGAATAGAGAACCGGCTGGTTCCAGTCGAAAACGAGCCGCGTCATGCCCTCGCGCGCGGCGACGCGCACCGCAAGGCCGGGCTCTTCGATCGTGGGCTTCTCGACACCCAGCGCCTTGGCCGCAAGCTCCGCCTCCTCCTCCGCCCGCTTCTTCTCCCTGGCCGCATCCAGTCGCGCCTGCACATCCGCAGGCAAAGGCGGCGGCTTGCCGCTCCAGCTGGGCGGCATGAGGTCGACATAGACGGAGTTCTCGGCCTGCTTCGTATCGAGCCAGAAATCCGTCGTCAGCGCGAGGCGGATGGCACCCTTGTCGCCGTCCTGCCGGGCCAGCGCAACGTAGCGCGGCATCTGCCGGACGAATTCCTCCGTATCCGCATTGAAAGGCTTGTCGAACTGAAGAACGAGAATGCCGGCGTTGATCGCGGCGCGATAGCCGGGGACCTTGCCCGGAAACGTGAAGACCATGCGGCCATAGCCGTCCCGTTCGCTGAGCGACAGCGTCGTGGCTTCGGCGGCGCGGGCCGCGGGCGCAAGTGCGGCAGCGAGCAGGAACAGGGTGGCAATCGCCGCCAAAGCGCGAATGCGCATGCGGACCTTCTCCTGCTGCTCTGAATTTCGGTGAGATCGAGTCACGCCGCTGCGTCCCAAAAGCTTCTGCCCACGAATGACGGCTTTCTGCCGTCATCGTGCAGTCTAGGCATGGCCGGTTAAGTGGGACTTAAGGGTGCGGAAGCAAAAGCGCGGATTAGCTGGCTTTTTCGCCGCCGGGAAGCACCTCGGCCGGCGTCTCGGCCTCATCCGCGCTCTCCCCCGTCCGGATTCCGGAAAGCCGGTCGCCGGTTGCAAGTTCGACGGTGAGGTCCTGTGCCACGACGGGATCCATGGCGGCGAGCACCGCAGCCATCTTCCGCGGCTGCATCCGCATCACCACGTCGAGCAGCACGCCCATGTCGAGCCGTTCGAAGATGCGGGCCGCATCCTTCGGTTTCATGGTCTCGTACATCGACACAAGCCCGGCGATCCGCGCCTCGTTCGCCTCGTCCTCCGCGCCAATCCGCTCATTGATCCGCGCTTCGATGTCCTTCAGCTCGGCGATCCGTTCCTCGACGCGTTTTTCGGCGGCCGCGAGAAGTTGCTCACGCGTGTCGAGTTCCCCGGCACGGGTATCGAGTTCCTTGCGCCGCGACGCCAGGCTTTGCAACACCGTGCGCTCGGACTTGCTGATTTCCGGTTCGGCGGCGGGAACCTGCGCCGGCGGCGTAACGGCTGCCGTCTCGCCCTCCGCCTCGCCGGACGCCGCGTCGCCATGAGCCGCCGCCTCACCATGCGCCTCGGGCTCTTCGCCGGATTTCTCCTCGGGCGCGCTGGCCTGGGCAATCGAGATCGCCGAGATCGTCGCGCTGCCCTCGCCGCCGGTTGCAAGATCGGCGAGCTTCAGCACCAGCAACAGCGAGGCGCAAAGAATGACGGTCGGAAGAAGGCGAAGACGGTCGAGCATTCGGTTTCCCTGCAGGTTGAACTCAGCGTGCCTTCTTCAGCGCTTCGAGAAGCTGGTTCGCGGCGCGCGCAGCGACAGCCGCATCGCGCGCGGTAGGTGACGGCGGCGGCACATGGCGCGGCCCGGCGGCGGGCTGCAGCGGTGCACGCGGTGGTACCGTGCGCTCGGCTGGCGCTGTTCCTCGTCCGAGCCGCTCGGCGATCCTCTCGCCGGATTCGATCATGAGCGAAAGCTCATCGGCAAGTGCGCGGGCCCGCGTGACGCCGTCGCCGAGCTCCGCGCCCGTGGCGGCGCTAGCCTGCTTCAGCGCTTCGATGGCCGATGCGGCGCGTTGCGTCGCGGTGTTGAGTTCGCCCACCAGGTCGCGCAAGCCGTCTTGGCCGGATCGCATGGCGCGCAGCCTGCGATCCAGCATCGCGCAATAGGCGATGGTCGCGGCAAGAAACACGCAGACGATGATTTCGAGCATGAGACCGATCGGCAAACTGGAAAGAACCGTCATTTCTCGGGTCCTGCAATCTTGACTTCGGGAGAACCTGCATCCGCTTCCGGCGCGGCAATGGCCGGGCCGCGCCGCGCATGACGGATCGCCTGTTCGACCCGCACCGCAACGTGATTGCCCACGCGGCCCATCCGGCCCCGTCCGAGCTTCACGCCGCCGCAACGCAGGTCGATCGCACCGTCCGGCGCGTTGTTGAGCATGAGCGTTTGTCCAACCTGGAAATTCATGACGTCGCGCAGCGTCAGCATCTGCTCGTCGAGCACCGCTTCCAGCGGCACCCGCGTCGACCAGAGCTCCGTCGCGAGATGGCTTTCCCAGATCGAGTCGCGCCCGAACTTCTCGCCCATGAACATCTGCAGAAGCAGCTCTCGAATCGGTTCGAGCGTCGCATAGGGCAGCAGCATTTCGATGCGCCCGCCGCGATCTTCCATGTCCACGCGCAGCTTCACGAGGATCGCCGCATTGGCGGGCCGCGCAATGGCCGCGAAGCGCGGATTGGTTTCCATCCGGTCGAGTTCGAGCGTCACCGGCGACAGCGGCTCGAAGGCCGCCTGCACGTCCTGTATCACGACCTCGATCATGCGCTGGACGAGATTGAGTTCGATGGTCGTATAGGGCCGGCCTTCGATGCGCATGGCCGCCGTGCCGCGCCGTCCGCCGAGCAGCACGTCGACGATCGAATAGATCAGGTTCGAGTCGACCGTGAACATGCCGTAATTGTCCCACTGCTTCGCACGGAACACGGCGAGAATGGCCGGCAACGGAATTGAATTCAGGTAGTCGCCGAAGCGGATCGACGACACGTTGTCGAGCGAGACCTCGACGTTGTCGGACGTAAAGTTTCTGAGCGACACCGTCATCAGGCGCACGAGGCGGTCGAAGACGATTTCGAGCATCGGCAGGCGCTCGTAGGAGACGAGCGCCGAGTTCACGATGGCGTCGATCCCGTGCCGTTCCGGCGCCGCTTCTTCGTCCACTTCGAAACCGAGCAGGCTGTCGATCTCGTCCTGGTTGAGCACGCGCTCCGGTGCGGCTGCGGCCGCTTCGGCGGTCGCATTCATCGCTTCCTGTTCGAGGGTATCGCTTTCCGGCATCTCGGATACTTCCCGCTGACTGCTACTGAACGATGATTTCCTTGAAGAGCACGTCGGTGACGATCGGCTCTTGCGTGGCGAGATTGAGGCGGCGAAGCAGCTCCTCCTTGAGGTAGAGCATGCCGCGTGACCCATCGAGGTCCTCCGGACGAAGCTCACGCAGGAAGGTCTGGAAACCGTCGAGCACGCGCGGCATCTCCATTTCGAGTTGCGGCACGGCCTCCTTGCTGGTGATCTGCAGCGCGACGCGCATCTTGAGATAGTGCTGCGGCGGCGGGCCGGAGAGGTTCACGAGAAAATCGGGCATGTCGAAGAACACGGGATCGGGCGCAACCTCGGCCACCGCCTCCTCGCTCTCGCCGCCGCCGAGAAGGCCGGACATGTAAACGCCCACGCCCGCCCCAACGAGGAGCAGCACGGGCAGCACGATATAGAGAACGAGAACCTTGCCCGCGAGCCGGCGCTTCGGCGCTGCCGCGGCTCCTTCTTCTTCGTCTCCCTCGGGAATTTCGGCGTCGACATCGGCCATCTGAACCGCCCCACCTTCTGCACAGATTGCCGCCGGAAAAGCGATGCTGCTTCCGGCCTGGCTCGTTACAACCGGATGCTCGCTGACTTTGGTTAACGAAGCGTTCGCGGTTGCGCTTCCGGACGGCCATTCTTGTGCCGGATGTCTCTATGGATGAGCGGACCGGCGGGCCGTGCCGGCTGCACGGCAGAAACTGCCCGGTAAAGCCTGCCCGAAACACCCGTCCGGTCGCCGGCGAAACTCTTCAAGCTATTGATTTAATTAAGTTTTCGATCTGGCACAGCCCCTGCACATAGCCGGGTAGCGCAAGACCTGCGCTCAAGGACCTGGGAACCGGCATGGAAAACGCTCTGCTCATAGGCCTCTCGCGTCAGATGGCGATGACGCGAGAAATGGCGACCATCGCGAACAATCTCGCGAACATGAATACGACCGCCTACAAGTCGGAAGCGATGCTCTTCGAGCAGTTCCTCATGCCCGATGCCTCCGAGGAGAGCGCGGGTGGCAACATCACCTTCGTCCAGGACTACGGCCAGCATCGCAACATGCGCGACGGCGCGATCCAGACGACGGCAAACCCCTTTGACGTGGCGATCGCCGGCGAGGGCTTCTTCCGTGTGCAGACGGAAACCGGCGTCCTCTACACGCGCAACGGCCACTTCAGTCTCGACGCCGAAGGCCAGCTCGCCACCTCCACCGGCGCCCTCGTCCTCACCGATGCGGGCGCGCCGATCCGCTTTGCCCAGGATGAGACCGGCATCTCCATCGCCCGCGACGGCACGATCTCCACGGATCAAGGTCAGCGCGGCAAGCTTGCCGTCGTTTCCTTCGAAAATCCGCAGGACATGCGCAATGTCGGCGACACCATGCTCGACACGGCCCAGGCGGAAATCCCCGTTGAAAACACCCGCCTCGTGCAGGGCGCGCTCGAAGGCTCGAACGTGCAGCCCATCGTCGAGATGACCAACATGATCGACGTCTCGCGTTCCTATGCGAGCGCCCAGAAACTCATAGACCAGGCAGACCAGATGCGCCGCCAGGCCATTCAGGAACTCGGGACGGCGGCCTGACGCCGCGCCCGCCCCTTTAGGGAAGTAAGGAAGAAAGTCCATGCAGTCGCTCAGCATCGCCGCCACCGGCATGATGGCCCAGCAGCTCAATGTCGAGGTCATCTCGAACAACATCGCGAACATGAGCACTTCGGGCTTCAAGCGTCAGCGCGCGGAGTTCCAGGATCTGCTCTATCAGAACCTGCGCCGCGTCGGCACCAACTCGTCGGACGCCGGCACCATCGTGCCAGCGGGTGTGCAGGTCGGCCTCGGCGTGAAGACGGGCTCCGTCTATCGCATCATGACGCAGGGCAACCTCGACAACACCGAGAACAAGCTCGACATCGCCATTCAGGGCCGCGGCTATTTCCGCGTCGAAATGCCGAGCGGCGAAGATGCCTACACCCGCGCGGGCTCCTTCCAGATCAGCCCCGACGGCCAGCTCGTCACGGCGGACGGCTATACACTCGCTCCCGGCATCACCATTCCGCAGGAAGCGACCGATATTACGATCAGCAACGACGGCCAGGTGCAGGTCACTCTTCAGGGCCAGACCGACGCCCAGGTCGTCGGCCAGATCGAACTCGCCGCCTTCGCGAACGAGGCGGGCCTCGATCCGCTCGGCAGCAACCTCTTCATCGAGACCGCCGCGAGCGGCGCGCCCACGCTCGGCACCCCCGCCTCGGACGGTATCGGCAGCGTGCTGCAGGGCTTTCTCGAAACCTCGAACGTGAACGCGGTGAGCGAAATCACCACGCTCATCACCGCCCAGCGCGCCTACGAAATGAACGCCAAGGTCATTACCGCCACCGACGAAATGATGTCGGTCACCTCGAACGTGAAGTAACAACGGATGACTCTCATGTCCCTGCGTATCCCCACTCTCGCTCTTCTCGTTGCCGCCGGCTTCACCACTGACACGGGTGCGGCGGAGCTTCGCCCCGCCGTCACGGTTTCGGACGAAACGGTCACGCTCGGCGATATCTTCGACGATGCGGGCAAAGCCGCCTCGGTCGTCGTCGCCCCGGCGCCAGCGCCGGGTGCCCGCGCGGAGATCTCGGTTTCCCGCATCTCGCTCGCCGCGCGGCGCAATGGCATCGACTGGCGCAACGACGCCGGCCTCACCCACATCGTCATCGGGCGCAGCGGCGTGGCCGTACCGGACGACGATGTCGCCGCCGCCATCTCGTCGGCCATCGAGGCGCAGTCCTCCGCCCTTCCCTCCGCCTCGACGCTTCAGGTCGATTTCGCGAACGGCATGGCAAGCGTCCAGGTCGCCGCCGGCGACGAGCCGACCGTCAAGGTCGAGCAACTCTCCTTCAACCACCGGAGCGGCGCCTTCACCGCCATTCTCCGCGCGCCTGCGGACGACATGCTGAGCCCGCTCCGCCGCGTCGCGGGCCGTGCCTATCCCGTGACGGATGTGCCGGTCCTCACGCGCGACATGCAGCCCGGCGAGGTCGTCCGCCAGCACGATATCGACTGGGTGCGTCTGCCCTCGAACCGCATAGGCCAGAACATCGTAACTTCGCTTGAGCATCTCGTCGGCATGTCGCCGCGCCGTCCGGCGCGGGCGGGCGAACCCATGCGGATCGCCGACATGCAGCCTCCCCTCGTCGTCGACAAGGGCGCGCAGGTCGACATGACCTTCGTTTCCGGCGCGCTCACGCTCACGGCCCGCGGCCGCGCGCTCGAAAGCGGCGCCGTCGGCGATATCGTCAGTGTCTTGAATATCCGCTCGAACCGTACTGTGCAGGGCATCGTGGAAGGCCCCAACATGATCCGCATCGACGCGCCGGGCGCTGCCCGTGCGGCAAGCCTCGCCCGCGGCAACAGCCCCTCGTAACAAGAGCCCGTCCTATCCTCGGTTCCGACCTCAAAAGGCCAGAGAAAAATGTTCGCCAGTTCCTGTGTCCGCCTCGCCGTTATCGCGTTTCTCGCCGCCACGCTTGCGGGGTGCAACGCCGCAGACCGCATCTCGAACATCGGCAAGGCGCCGGATCTTTCGCCCATGGTCTCGCCCCCGACCACCGTCGCCATGCCCATGCCGGCGCCGGAGGAAATCGTCTACCAGCCCAACTCGCTCTGGCGTTCGGGCTCGCGCGCCTTCTTCCGCGATCAGCGCGCCGCCCGCATCGGCGACATCCTGACCGTCCTCATCAACGTGGCGGACAGCGCCAAGGTGAACAACTCGACGAAGCGCAGCCGCTCGAATTCCGAGAGCGCGGGCGTGAACAATCTTTTCGGTTACGAATCCTATCTCGGCAAGGTCTTCCCCGATGCCGTCGACAACACAAGCCTCGCCGATCTCTCCAGCGATGGATCGAGCGCGGGCGAAGGGTCCGTCGACCGCAAGGAGACGATCGACCTCACCGTCGCGGCCGTCGTCACGCAGGTCCTCCCCAACGGCAACCTTGTCATCGCCGGCCGCCAGCAGGTCCGCGTGAACTACGAGGTCCGCGATCTGCTTGTCAGCGGCATCGTTCGCCCGGAAGACATTTCGAACACCAACACCGTTCAGCACACGCAGATCGCCGAGGCCCGCATCTCCTATGGCGGCGAGGGACAGATCAGCGACATGCAGCAGCCGCGCTACGGCCAGCAGCTCTTCGACATCATCATGCCCTTCTGACGTCGCCGCAGCACCGGCACGCAAAAACGGAAAACGCGGCCTCTTTCGGGAGGCCGCGTTTTTCATTGTCCGGACAAGGAGAGCCGGAAAGGACATCAATCGTCGCGATAGACCTTCTCGCGCCGCTCGTGACGTTCCTGCGCTTCGATGGACAGCGTCGCGATCGGACGCGCATCGAGCCGCTTCAGGCTGATCGGCTCGCCCGTCTCTTCGCAGTAACCGTAAGTGCCGTCCTCGATCCGGCGCAGCGCCGCATCGATCTTGGCAATGAGCTTGCGCTGGCGGTCGCGTGTTCTGAGTTCGAGCGAGCGTTCGGTTTCGGAAGAGGCCCGGTCCGCGAGGTCCGGATGCTGAACCGAGTCGTCCTGCAAATGCTGCAGCGTCTCGCGGTTCTCGACGAGGATGTCCTCTTTCCATTTCTCGAGCTTGCGGCGGAAATACTCTTTCTGCCGCTTGTTCATGAACGGCTCGTCGTCTGACGGCATGTAGCCTTTGGGCAAACGTATGGCCATCTACGCAATCTCTCTCTGACGCCGGTGGTCCGATTTCGGCATTTGCCTCCCTGGGCCCGCATGGTCGCGAGCAAGCGTCGGGATCAGAGGACCATCGGCAATTCCATGAAACCGGTGAGCTTCTGAATTGGACATTTGAAAACGGGCTCAGCCACTGCCGGGTCTCAAATATCAAATTCGCTCCGCTGGCCCCTGCCGAAGCGCGGCGGAGTATAGGGAGGCCGTTCACGATTCTCAACAGGCGCGCCAAGCCCAAGCCGGTGAAATATATGTGAAATCCGGTGGAGCAAAAATCCACGGTTTCAGCCGCCCGGCAGCACGTACCTAGTCTTTGGTATAGGTGCCGAACTTGGCGAGTTCCACCCTCGCCCGAAGCTCGATTTCGGCGAGAACCTCGCCGAGGCGCGGGTCGTTGAACGTGCCGTTCTGCCGCTCGACCACCGAAAGAAGGCGGGAAAGCTTGGCCTTCGGCAACTGCCCCATGAGAAGCGAGAGCTTGATCTCGTCCAGGATGTCGAGCATCTCCTCGCCCCGGCGGATCGCCCTGCGGCGCGGCGAATGGAGCGCATCGTCGCTCTGGGGTGTTTCCTGGAGGGCCAGCAGCGCATCGACCGCACTGAGCGAGGCAAGGCCGGAAAGTCCCGCCGTACCCCGCGCCTCGGACGCGCCTGCCGGCGCGAAGCCGCTGCCACCCGAGCGCGCCTGGGCGCCTCTTGCCGCTCCCCCCTGGGAAGCCGCTCTGGTCTGTCCGATCTTCATCTGGGTCGCCCCCCGATCCGGATGCTTGAAGGCGGAAAGCCGCCCTGGTCCCTCCAGAATGGACTTCGGGGTGTTAAATCCGCGTTAAGCCTGATGACAGGCACAGGCAAGCGCCCGGCAGGATTTGCCGGAGACCGGCAGGAGCTTCCGCAGACCGCCCCGGGCCTCCGCCCCGGGCAGGCCAAAGACGTAATAAAAACTCAATAAAAACAATCACTTGAAAAAACAGACCCCCTGTCTCGCCCATGGCACGGCTTTCGCTAGATACCGCCCGTATCGCAAGCGATTGATCGGTCGACCCATGTTCCGGCTTCCCGCCTTTTCTCTTCGGACTCTCCTCGTGCTCATCGCGGCCGCCTGCTTTGCGGGCCTTCCCGCGAGCGCCGGGGCAAGCTCGCGCATCAAGGACATCGTCGATGTCGAGGGCATCCGCGACAACATGCTGGTCGGCTACGGCCTCGTTGTCGGCCTCAACGGCACGGGCGATACGCTCCGGAACGCCCCCTTCACCCAGCAGAGCCTGACCGGCATGCTTGAGCGGCTCGGCGTCAACACGCGCGGCACCAACATGAAGACGGCCAACGTCGCCGCCGTCATGGTCTCGGCCAATCTTCCCGCCTTCGCCGCTCAGGGCACCCGCATCGACGTAACGGTGAGCGCGCTGGGCGACGCCACCAATCTCCAGGGCGGCGTCCTTCTCGTCACCCCGCTGATGGGCGCCGACGGCCAGGTCTATGCCGTGGCGCAGGGCCCGCTCGCCACCGGCGGTTTCGCCGCTCAGGGCGAGGCCGCGTCGGTCACGCGCGGCGTCCCCACCAACGGCCGCATCGCGAACGGCGCCATCGTGGAGCGCGAGATCGACTTCCAGCTCGCCGATCTGCGCAGCCTCCGGCTCTCGCTCCGCAATCCGGACCTGACGACGGCGCAACGCGTCGCCACCGCCATCAACACCTATCTCGGCACGCAGACCGCCTCCGCCGACAACTCCACCACCGTGCAGCTCAACGTGCCGCAGGCCTATCGCGGCGGCGTCGTGGCGCTCCTCACCGACATCGAGCAGCTCCGCGTGCAGCCGGATCTCGCTGCCCGCGTCGTCATCGACGAGTCCTCGGGCGTCATCGTCATGGGTCAGGACGTGCGCGTCAGCAAGGTCGCGATTGCCCAGGGCAATCTCACCATCTCCGTCAGCGAGACGCCGCAGGTCAGCCAGCCCTCCCCCTTCTCCACGCAGGGCGACACCGTGGTCGTACCTCGTACCGACATCGAGGTGGACGAGGAACAGGGCAAGCAGCTCGGCATCATCGACGGCAGCATTTCCCTGAAGGAGCTGGTCGACGGCCTGAACGCTCTCGGCGTCAGCCCCCGCGACATGATCACGATCCTGCAGGCCATCAAGTCGGCAGGTGCGCTCCAAGCGGAAATCGAGGTGATGTAATGGAAGCCCTCTCCGCCCTCCCCACCTATATGTATCTGTCTCAGGCCCGCCCGGCAGCCAAAGCGGCGGCGGCCATCGAAGACGGGCGCGACCCGCGTACATGGGAAGCGGCGAAGGAATTCGAGGCGCAGTTCGTTTCGACGCTCTTCCAGTCGATGTTCAAGGGTCTTGAGGACCAGGAGAGCGCCTTCGGCGGCGGGCCGGGCGAAACCATGTTCAGTTCTCTTCTCGTCGACCAGTACGGCCAGCAAATGGCGAAGTCGGGCGGCATCGGCCTTGCCGACAGCGTCTACCGCGAAATGCTGAAAATGCAGGAGGTATCGCAATGAGCGCTCAGCAGGGCCGCATTCCGGCCGAGACCTTGCAGCCCATCGAACTCGTGGACCGGCTGCTCGCGCTTACCACCGGCCTGACCTCGGTCATCCGCCGCGAAACGGATTTGCTGCGCGACCGCGCACAGGCCGAGGTTGCGGCCCTCCAGCCGGAAAAGATCCGCCTCGCCAACGATTACGCGATGGACGTCATGGCCGTTCGCGGCCACCGGAACCTGCTCGATCGGGCCCCCTCAGAGCGGGTTTCCCGCCTCAAATCGGCGATGGGCGAGCTCGACCGCGCCCTCGCGCTGAACGGCGAGGCGCTCACCGCTGCGAAATCCGTCTCCGAAGGCCTCATTCGCATGGTCGCGAATGCCATGAGCGAGCGCAGCGCGCCCGCTCTCGGTTATGGGCCCAACGCGGCGGCCGCCGCACGGCGCCCCGGCAGCTCCGCGGGCTCTGGTTCCCTGACCCTCGACTCCCGCGCATAATCGGCAGACGCGGATCGGACCTGTTGACCGGCCTGTTAACCGGACCGTAACCATGACAGACCGAATGATACGGGAACGGACCAATCGGGGTCCGCGGGGGCAAATCTGGACATGTCTGGCTTGAGCAAGCGGCGCATCGCCGCCGATGGCGAAATCGAAAAGAAGCTCGCACAGGGCCAACGCCTTCAGGCGCGCGCGCGCTATGCCGATGCCGAAGCCCGCTACCGCAAGGTGCTGGCCGCTGACCCGGCGCATGTCGGCGCCCTCACCGGTCTTTCCCAATGCCTGATCGCACAGGAGCGCGCGCCCGAAACCATCGCCCTTCTCGATCGCGCCGCCGAAGCGGCCGTCAACGAGACCGGCTATCTCTTCGATCTCGCCACCGCCTGCGCGCTGGTGGGCTACCGGCACCAGGCCCGCGCGGTCTATCGCCGTGCGCTGGAACTCAGCCCCGATCACACCTCGGTCCTCATCAACCTTGCGAATGTCGAAAACGACCTCGGCGAAACGCAGGTCGCGGTGGACTTGCTGTCCCGCGCCATCGAGATCAATCCCAACGCGGCGCGCGCCTACACCAACCTCGGCAAGATTCTCACCGGCACCGATCTCCTCGACGAGGCGCTGGCCTGCTACCGCCGCGCCATCGAGATCGACCCGAACATCTCTCAGGCCTGGACCAACCTCGCCGCCCTTTATGAAATTCTCGGCCGCTTCGAGGATGCGCTCGACGCGCTTCAGAAGAGCCTCGCCATCGACCCGGAATGCGATGCCGCCCGCTGGAACCTCGCCCGCACCCTGCTCACCCTCGGTGAAACGGAAGCCGGCTGGGACATGTACGGCTTCGGCTTCGCCTGCCGCGAGCGCCAGCCTCATCGCCCCTTCCCCGGCCTCATCTGGGAAGACGAAGACCTCTCGGACAAGACCATCATGGTCTGGCGCGAACAGGGGCTCGGCGATGATCTGATCTTCTCGACCTGCTATTCCGACCTCATCGCCCGCGCCGGCCACGTCATCATCGAGACCGACGCCCGCCTCGTGCCGCTCTACCAGCGCACCTGGCCGGAAGCGACGGTCCGCGCCGAAACCATGGCCTCCACCGGCCTCGGCAACTATCCCGATGTCGATTTCGACCTCACCGCGCCTGCCGGCCTCGTCGCCGGACGTCTTCGCCGCCGTATCGCCGACTTTCCGGACGAAATCCGCGGGCTTCAGGCAGATCCGGCGCGCGTCGCCGAATGCCGCGAGTGGCTCGCCACGCTAGGCCCCGGTCCGAAGATCGGCCTGTCCTGGACCTCCGGCAAGATCAACGACCTCCGCTCGGCCTACTACACGGCGCTTGCGGACTGGAAGCCGCTCTTCGAGGCCGAGAACGTGTCGATCGTCAATCTTCAGTACACGAATGTGGATGAGGAAGCCGAAGCCCTCGCCCGCGAGTTCGGTTTCACGCTTCACCGCATGCCCGGCCTCGACCTCTTCAAGGATATCGAGGGCGCGGCGGCGCTCACCGCCTGCATGGACACCGTCGTCGGGCCGCCGAGCTTCCCCGTCGTGCTGGCGGCGGCGCTCGGCCGTCCCTGCTTCCACTACGGCCCGAAGCGCATCTGGACGAAGCTCGGCACGAACCGCCTTCCCTGGTTCCCGGCCATGCGCTGCTACCCCATCGACCGGTCGACCGACCGCCCGGCACTCGCCGCCCGCATGACCGCGGACGTGAAGGCCTTTCTCGGCAAGTAAGGGGTCTCCCGCCGGCGGCACGCCCGGCGGCACGTGGAGGACAAACTGCCGCCTGCACCCGGCAAAACTTTCCCCGCAGACGGAACTTCCTGCCAGCCCTACCGGCGCTTCCCTCCCATAACCCGTTGATTTCCCTCGATTTTAAAACTGGCCCGTCCTTTGCGAATAGGAAGGCCAGAAGCAATCGACGGATGCAGGGTAAGGCGAAGCCGCTCATGCACCCGGTTCGGCCGCGAAGAGACTGCCGGAGCACGGATCGGCGAACGGACAGTCAAATCGCAATCAACCTCGGGTTGTTTACGCCGAATTAATGATTAACGCCGAGTGTAGTGCCCGTGCCGCCACGAGACGGCTGGGCCAAACCCTGGAGGGTAGAGACAATGGCTGATGTAGTCCTTTCCGGTGCAATCCGGTCGAACCTGCTCAGCATGCAGAACACAACCAAGCTCCTGGACGAAACGCAGCTGCGTCTCGCCACCGGCTTGAAGGTACGCAGCGCGATCGACAGCCCCACCGCCTTCTTCACGGCGCAGGGCCTGAACAACCGCGCATCCGACCTGAACAACCTGCTCGATGCGATGGGTCAGGGTGTGAAGACGCTGGAAGCCGCGGACCAGGGCATCAAGTCGATCCTCAAGCTCGTCGAGAGCATGAAGGCGGTCGCGAACCAGGCGCTCGAAACCAAGATCAACGCCACGACCATCGTCGGCAACCGCTCCGGCGCCGCCCTCACCGGTGGTGTCGCCCTGGCGGGCCTCGGTGCTCTGGCCACCGGCAACACGCTTACCATCACGGTCGGCGAAGTGACGGAAACGGTCGACATCGGCGCCGCGACGGGCGAAGTCGCCACCGTGCAGGATCTGATCGACTGGGTCGCCGCGACCTTCGTGGGCGACGAGCCGCTCGAAGCCATCATCAATGACGAGGGCCAGCTCGAATTCTCCGCCGCCAACGGCCGCGAGCTCACGATTGCCGCCGACAATGGCGGTACCGCGGTCAGCCTCGCCGGCCTGCTCGGGTCTCACACCTCTTCGACCAACGGCGTGAACCGCGACAAGTTCGAATCCGATTTCAACAATCTGCGCGAACAGATCGAACAGCTCGCCAGCGACGCCAGCTACAAGGGCGTGAACCTGCTGAAGGGCGACCTGCTCAGCGTCTTCTTCAACAACGAGCAGACCTCGAAACTCGACATCGAGGGTGTGGACCTCACGCCGGATGGCCTGCTCAACATCGGCACGGTTCCGAATGAATCCGGCGATCATGGCTTCGCCGCCGATGCCGACATCCAGACCTTCGTGGACGTTCTGAATGCCGCCACCGGCGTGCTTCGCCAGCAGTCCTCGACCTTCGGCGCCAACCTCGGCGTGGTGCAGATCCGCCAGGACTTCACCGCCTCGCTGGTCAACACGCTGGAGACCGGCGCGTCGGAGCTGACGGTCGCCGACACCAACGAAGAAGGTGCGAAAATGCTCGCCCTGCAGACCCGCCAGCAGCTCGGCACCACTGCCCTGTCGCTCGCGAACCAGGCCGAACAGGGCGTTCTCCGCCTCTTCGGTTAAGGTTGAATCCTCAAGGAATTCAAAGGGCGGACCCTCGGGTCCGCCCTTTTTGCTTAACGGGGTGCACGGAACTTTTTCGAAAAACTTCGAAAAAAAACGACGGGTTTTACGACCTTTTAACGAGAGCGCTTCATGCTCTCGTCATGGCTCAGGAAGAGCCTTGATTACCGTTCCTAGGAAAGGACACGACAAATGGGTGATATCGTCATCAACAGCGCTGTGCGTTCGAACCTGCAGACCCTGCAGAGCACGGCGAAGCTCATGGCCCAGACGCAGAACCGTCTGGCGACCGGCCTGAAGGTTTCCAGCGCTCTCGACAATCCGCAGTCCTTCTTCACGGCTTCCGGCCTGAATTCGCGTGCAAGCGACCTCGGCGCCATTCAGGACTCGCTCAGCCTCGGCGTGAAGACGCTGAATGCTGCCGACGAAGGCATCAAGGCGATCCAGAAGCTCGTCAACCAGGCCAAGTCGGTCGCCAACCAGGCGCTCCAGGCGAAGGCCACCGCGACGACCCTCGACAAGACTGCTGAAGCAGCCGCGATCGCCGGTACTGCCGGCGCCCGCACGGTCTCCTTCCAGATCGGCACGGCCGCGGCTGTCGACGTTGTCTTCGGCACGGCGACCTACGCCACGGCGGCCTCTTCGGCTGCCGCCATCGAAAGCGCTCTCTCCGGTCTCGTTTCGTCGGGCGGCACGCTTGCTGGCCTGTCCGTTACGGTCTCGGGCGGCACTCTCTCCTTCGAAGTGGCGTCGGGCGAAGATCTCACGATCTCCGGTACCGCTGCCGCGACGGGCGCCGCGGGCTTCGGCATCGCGACCTCCGGCACGCAGGGTGAGAACGGCGAAACGCTCACGGAAGCCCGTTCGACCTTCGCGACCGACTACAACAACCTGCGCACGCAGATCGACCAGCTCGCGACCGATGCCAGCTTCAACGGCATCAACCTCCTGAACGGCGACAACCTGACCGTGAAGTTCAACGAGTCCGGCACATCCAGCCTTGCCATCACGGGCGTGACGCTCGATGCGGCGGGCCTCGGTATCACGGAGACGACGTTCAGCGACATCGACGCGGACGTTGCCCTGCTCGACACGGCGACCGCAACGCTCCGCAAGCAGGCCTCGACCTTCGGTGCGAACCTCTCGGTCGTGCAGAACCGCCAGGACTTCACCAAGAACCTGATCGGCGTTCTCGAAGGCGGTGCCGGCGACCTGACGCTGGCCGACACGAACGAGGAAGCGGCCAACCTGCTCGCTCTGCAGACCCGTCAGTCCCTCGCTCAGAGTTCGCTGTCTCTCGCGAACCAGGCGGAACAGAGCGTTCTCAACCTCATCCGCTAATGAGCCCCCGCCCTTGGGCGGACGGAAAGGAAAAATGGACGGCGGGAACCCCGGTTCCCGCCGTTTTCTTGTGGAGCGGCTGCACGGCGGCGCCAAATCGCGCTAGACTGGCGGACCCTCTCCGTAGAATCGCTGTCAGGACGCATAAGCAATGGCTCTCAAAGTCGAACTCAAGCCCGGCGAACGCTTCATTCTGGGCGACAGCGTCATCACCAACGACGACCAGCGCACGCGCCTTTTCATCGAGGGCGACACGCCGATCCTGCGCGAAAAGGACATTCTGCGCGCGGCCGATGCCGACACACCCTGCAAACGCGTCTATCTCATTGTCCAGATGATGTATCTCGCGACGGACCCCCGCCCGCACCACGATCTCTATTTCCAGATCGTTAAGGATGTCATGCAGGCGGCGCCTTCCACGAAGCCGTATCTGGACGCGATCAACAGTAAAATCTTAACTGGCGAAATGTATAAAGCTCTCAAGGAAGCTCGAAAGTTGATCGAGTACGAACGGGGGCTGTTGGAGAATGTCAAAGGCACATGAGGCTTACGCCAGCGCCTCGCGCAACGCGCCGAAGGATCCGCGAGAGTTCGAAGCGACGATCCTGACCCGGGCGGCAGGCCAGTTGCAGCGCATACGCGACAACTGGGACAACGAAAAGAGAGACGCTCTTCACGACGCGCTCACCTACAACCGCCGCATCTGGACCGTCTTCGCCTCCTCGGCGGCCGAAAACGAGCATCCGCTCCCCCGCGAAATCAAGCAGAACATCGCGAACCTCGCCATCTTCATCTTCAAGCGCACCAACGAGATTCAGGCGAGCCGCGAGCCGGAGCCGAAGCTCCTCGACACGCTCATCATGATCAATCGCGAGATCGCCGCGGGCCTCTACAGCCGCGGCTGACCGCACAACTCCGCAAGGCATAGCTCCGTCCTTCCCACCCTCCCCCTGCGGGAGGGTCAAAATTCGCTTCGCGAATTTTGGGGAGGGGTTGCAGCGTCAGCACCTGCGAAAGCACATCATTTTCCGCACTTAGCGCGGCGGCATGCGGATAGCACCGTCGAGGCGAACCGTCTCGCCATTGAAATATCCGTTGCGAAGCATCGTAAGGGCGAGGTCCGCATATTCCGACGGATCGCCGAGACGCGGCGGGAAAGGCACGGACGCCGCCAGGTTCTCGAAGATTTGCGGCGCGCGGTCCTTCACGCCCAGCATCGGCGGCGTCGCCATGATGCCCGGCAGGATCGTGTTGATGCGAATGCCCTCTCTCGACAGGTCGCGCGCGATGGTCAGCGTCATCCCCTTGATCGCCGCCTTCGCCGCCGAATAGGCCACCTGCCCGATCTGCCCGTCCTCGGCGGCGACGGAGCCCGTGTTCACGATGGCGCCGCGTTCCCCGCCTTCCAGCGGATCGAGCGTCGCCATACCCGCCGCGCTCTTCACGACGCAGCGAAATGTGCCGACCGTGTTGAGCCCCAGCACATATTCGAAATCCGCGATCTTGTAGGGAACGATCTCGCCCGTTTTCTTGTCCCGCGCGATGGTTTTTCCGCCGCGCCCGCCGCCGGCGCAGTTCACGAGGCAGCGCTCCTGGCCGTTTGCCGCACGCGCCTTGGCGAAGCCCGCATCGACCGACGCTTCGTCCATCACATTGACCTCGCAATAGAGCGCGCCGAGCTCCTTCGCGACCCTCTCTCCGTTCTCCTTGTTGAGATCGAAGATGGCGACCTTGACCCCGAGGTCGCGCAGCGCCTTCACCGTCGCCTTGCCGAGACCGGATGCCCCGCCGGTCACCACCGCGGATATCGAACTGTCGAGTTTCATGATCGAGCTGCTCCCGTCTTTTCTTGTTTTGCATTGGCCGATGGCCTTGACGGTCTCCAGCATGACGCCTTTTTCCACTCGCGCAAACCGCCCTTCCCTCACCCGGTTTTGACGTCGGGGATTCCTGCATTCGGAAAACCGGCAACAAAAAAGGGCCCGTGAAAACGGGCCCTTTCCATTCGTTCCGGCGGTTGCCTAGCGCATGTAGTTCACGAGCGAGAGTTCCGACAGCATGGCGGTGACCTGATAACTCGCCTGAAGCTGCGTCTGCAGCGTCGTCAGCTTCACGCCGACCTCATAGGCATCCGCGTTCTGGATATCGCCCAGGATTTCATTCGCCGTCGCCATCGTCGCGTCGTGCCGGTCCTGCGTATGGCTCAGCGTCGACGCCGCAAGCCCGAGATTGGTCACGATGCTCTCGACGGACTGCGTGCCCGTGAAGTTGAGCACCTGCCCCGCCCGGCTCGTCAGCGCGCGGTAGCTGTCGCGCTGTTCGAGATCGTCCGCATCGCTGTACTCGGCCGCCGCCAGCAGCGCCGATATTTTCAGCGTGTCGCGGATCGAGGCCTGATCGGCGCGCGCGCCATAAGTAAGCTGCCGGCTCTCGTCGATCTGCGCCACGAAATCCTTGCCCGCATTCGGGCCGAGATCGCCGCTGTACCAGATGACCGTGTCGCCGGCCGTCGCATCGCGAAGCCCGGTCGCCGTGTCGAAAGGCGGCCCGTCCACGCGCTGCGGAACCCCGCCCGCCGCATAGTCGAAGAAATTGTCGGCCGCCTCGACTGCGGAGGCCGCCCTCAGCGTCACATTCGCCTCGCGCTGGATCGATGTGTCGAGCGCCGCCTGGAAATTGGCGCTCGTCGTTGCCGCATCGGCGCCGATGGTAAATTCGCCTGCTTCCGGCGGGTTGTTGGTCGTCGCCTTCAGCGTCACGGTCGTCGTGGTGCCGTCCGGCAGGTCGAGCTCGAAGGAGATCGTCTCGCCGGCAGCCGGAAGCCCCGTGAAATCGACATCGACACCTAGCGGAGAGCCCGCCGGGCCCGTCACGCTCGCATTGGAAAGCGTCGACTGAACGGCGGCGATCTTGAAGCCGAAGACGCTCGGGTCCGCATCTTCGGCGAGCGTCACCGTCGTGCCTGCGCTGCCGAGCGTCAGCCGTCCGCGTCCGTCCGCGCCGAGATCGGCCTGCGCCCGTTCGTCGATGAACTGCTTGAGGCCCGCCTTGTTGCCGTTGCCGTTCAGGATTTCGTCGGGCAGCGCCACAGGGCGCGTCTGCGTATCCTTGCCGCCGAAGAGATAGCGGTCTTCCACCTGCAGGTTGAGCAGGTTCACCATCTCGTCGAAGCTCATCGCCGCCTGGACCTGCGCACTCGTCTGCGTGCCGTTCACGAGTTCGAAGCCGGAGGTCGCAAGCGAGGTCTTCGTCTCGCTCACGATGTCGTTCACGCGCGTCAGCGCCGTGGACATCACCTCGATACGCATCTGCGTCTTGGAGATCGTGTTCGTATAGGCCGAAAGCTGTCCGAGCTGGTGCGTCAGCGAGAGAACCGAGTTCCGGTCCGTGCCGAGCTTCGCATAGCTGTCCGTCTTGAGTCCGGTCGAGAGCTGCCGCTGCAGATCGTCGAACTGGGCCCGCATGTCGCTGATCGACTGGCGGAGCGCGAGAGACTGGGAAAGCGTCGATACCTGCATGGGATTTACCTGCCGATGCTCATGAGCACGGTGAAGAGGTCCTGGATGGTCGAGATGACCCGGGCATTAGCCGAATAGGCGTTCTGAAGAAGGAGGAGGTTCGACATCTCGTCGTCGATATTGACCCCCGCCTCCGCGTCGAAGCGGTCCTGCAGCGAGGAGGCGACCACCTGCTGCGCTTCCGCGTCGCGCGTCGCATTCGCCGACTGGCTCGACTGGAACGAGACGATGCGCCGCGCGAATTCGTCGACCGAACCGGTAAAGGGCGTCGCGCTGCCGCCGATGCCCGTCGAGGGCGCGTAAGCGCGCGGATTGGAGGTCAGCCGCGCCAGCAGGTCGAGCGGCCGCGTCGTGTCGCCGAGCGGCGTGCCCGTGTCATAGGCGACGAGCAGCGTATCGTCGGCGATCACCGCCGGGTTGACCGTGATGCGCGAGGCAAAGCCCGTCTTCTGCGCCGGGTCGCCGAGGCTGTTCGAGAAGACCGTGCCGCCCGAACCGTCCACGAAGAGCGCCATGCCGGTGCCCGCATCCGTGAGCGCCGCAGGCGTCACCGTGGCGCTCACCGCATCGATGTCGCTGTTGCCCACGGCTCCGTCATCGAGAAAGCGGATCGTGTTGCCCGCCGGGTTCGACACCACCACGTCCGCCGGCAGCGCCGCCTGCAGGTCCGCGACGATCCCCGCCATCGGCTGGTTGAAGTCGACGCCGATCACCATGTCGTCGGGGTTCGCCGTCGCGCTGTTGGACAGCGGCAGGACCGACGGGTCGTCCACCCGCACGATCGTCACGTCCTGCCGCACCCCGCCCACCGTGTAGGAGAGGTTGATCGTATTGCCGGAGAGCATGTCGCTCGTATCGATGTCGAAGCCGGTCGCCGCGCCGCTGACCGCCGCGGTGCTTTCGACCGTTTCCTCCGACATGGCAAGCGCGAGCTGCGCCGCCAGTTCGTCGAGCTGCGCCTGCGCCTGCGGCAGGATGCTGTCGCGGAGTTCCATATAGCCCGCCAGCGCACCCGAGCGGATGGCGCCCGCGGCAATGAGATCGACCGAGGTCGATCCCGAAACGAGCCGGATCGTGCCGGCGCCGCCATTCTCGTAGGTCGAGCCGGGATCGATCTGCGTGTGTTCGTCGAAAGTGAGTTCGACCGGCGTCCGGTCGAGCAGCAGCTGTCCGCCCGAGGTAAACACGGTCACGGTGCCGTCGTCGCGGTTCACCACCTTCACGTCCATGAGGCGCGACAGCTCGTCGATCGCCATGTCGCGCTTGTCCTGCAGATCGCCGACCGAAAGACTGCCCGCCTGGCGCTGCGCGATCTGGTTGTTGACGTCCGCGATGGTATTGAGCAGCGCGTTCGCCTCTTCGACGCCCGCCGCGATGTTGCGCTCCGCCTCCAGCCGCATGTCCTGGATCGTGTCGGACATGCTGTTGAACTTCGCGGCGAGATTGCCCGCCTCGTTCAGCAGCGATGCCCGCGCCGCTTCCGACTCCGGATTGTCGATCAGCTCCTGCAGCATCGTCGCCAGTGCGCCGATCGAGCCCGCGATGGAGCTGTTCGAATCCGGCGTGCCGAAGCTCGCATCGATACGCTCCAGCATGCTCGACTTGATGTTGAGAAATGCCGATCCCGCCGACGCCGTACGCAGCTGCTGCTGCAGGAAGGTGTCGATCTGGCGCTGCGCGGCTTCGCGCCGTACGCCGATCCCCTCGCCGCCCGCGAGCAGGTTCGTCTGCTGCGCCACCTTGCGGGTGTAGCCATCCGTGCCGACATTCGCGATATTGCGCGAGGTAACGTCGATCCCGGCCTGGGAGACGTTCAGTCCGCTCATTGCGGCGCCGAGGGCGGAAGTAAGGCTCATGACGGGACCTGGTGACTGGCTTGGGCTGCTTGGCCGGTACGCGGCGGGTCAGCCCCGCCGCGCCTGTTGCTTAGCGCTTCATGTTGAGCGTTTCGCTGATGAGCTCGTCCGCCGTCGTCACGATGCGCGTGCCGGCCGTATAGGCCTGCTGCGTCACGATGAGCTTGGAGAACTCGTCGGCGATGTCGACGTTGGACGCTTCCTTCGCCGAACCGATCACGCTGTCGCCGCCCGTCAGCATCGGTTCGCCCGATTCCTGCGTCGCGGCGAAAGCCGTGCCGTCGATCTTCTGCAGCTTGTCCGCCGCATTGAACTTCGCCAGCGACACTTCCGCCAGATCGACCGTCTTGCCGTTCGAATAGGTGCCGGTAATGCGCCCGTTCTCGGAAACCGCGATGCTGACGAGTTCACCGGAAGGATAGCCATCCTGGTCGAGCGCCGTCGTCTTCACGGTGCCGTTGTCGTCCTGGAACTGCGTGATGTTCGACGCGCCATGGTCGAGCGTCACGTCGCCAAGGCTGACGCCGTTCACGGTGAGGCCGGTGATCGTGGTCGAGTCCACGGCGGGCGAAAGGCGGCCCTGCGCATCGAACGCATAATCCTGGCCGACATTCACCCATTTGTCCTGGACGCCGGTCGCGCCGTCGTCGGTCTTGTAGAACAGGTTCCAGGTGTCGCCGCCGCCATTGGCATTGTCGACCTTGGCCCAGCGGAACTGAACATTGGCCGGCGCGCCGAGCGCGTCGTATCCCGTCACCGCGCCGCCCGAGAGCGAATTGTCGAGGAAGATGTCTTCGTTCGCCGCCGAGATCACGCTGAGGTCGGCCAGCGCCGGCGTGAAGCGGTTGACGGTCAGCAGCTCGCTGTCCGCGATAGCCGCATCGGCGTTCACGGTCTTCGGCCAGGCCGGCAGGTTCGCCTTGTAGCTGATCGTGCCCGTGTTGCGCGCCGCCAGGAAGTCGCGGTCGATCTGGATGCGGCCCGGCGTATCGCCGATCGGATTGCCCGTCGCCGGGTCGATTTCGAGCCCCTGCAGCGTGTAGCCCGCGCCGTTCACGAGATAGCCATGCTTGTCCATCGCGAAGTCGCCGCGCCGCGTGTAGTAGTTCACGCCGTCGAACACCGGGTTGCCGTCCACCGTCGCGACCTGCGCCGAGACGATGAAGAAGCCTTCGCCGTTGATGGCCATGTGGGTCGGCGTCTCGGAAGCGTCGATCGAACCCTGCACCGTATTGGTGAAGGCCGGCGCCGCGAGCACCGCGCCCGGCAGATGGTTCCGGCTGCTCGACGCCGTCACGATGTCCTGGAAGCTCGTATCCGTGCGCTTGAAGCCAACGGTCTGCGAGTTCGCGATATTGTCCGAGATATGACCCAGCGCGCTCGACTGGGCGCGGATGCCGGTCACGGCGGTGGTCATCGATCCAAAAAAGCTCATGGCGCTCTCCACGGGGTCCGTCCCGGCCATAGGCGGCGGGACATGGTCTGGCCCTATGTGAGCAAGGATGAGGCCATCAATTTATCCCATATTTTTCAATAGGTTACCACGAAACCTTCCCGCCGGCCCGGCAGCCCCTGCCCTTGGACCGGCAGAAATTGCCGTGAGCCGGGCAACCGCGATCCTTTCCCACCCGTTAAAATCGCGAAAGCCCCTCCCCGTCCGCGAACAGGCCTTTTCCTTGAACCCGGCCGGGCCAGCCTTTAGGTTCCTTCGCGTTCAGCAATTCGGTAACGGGCGCCCATGCGCGCCCAGGGGAAAGCCATATCCATGAAGTTTGAGGGAACGAAAGATTACGTCGCCACAGAAGACCTGCGCGTCGCCGTCAACGCGGCGATCACGCTGCAGCGTCCCCTTCTCGTGAAGGGCGAGCCCGGAACCGGCAAGACGGTGCTGGCCGAGGAAATCGCCAAGGCGATCGATGCCGAGCTCATCACCTGGAACATCAAGTCGACCACCAAGGCGCATCAGGGCCTTTATGAGTACGATGCGGTCTCGCGCCTGCGCGACAGCCAGCTCGGCGACGAGCGCGTGAAGGACATCCGCAACTACATCTCAAAGGGTAAGCTCTGGGAAGCCTTCGAGCGCCCGAAGCGCCCGATCCTGCTCATCGACGAGATCGACAAGGCCGACATCGAGTTTCCGAACGACCTTCTGCAGGAACTCGACCGGATGGAGTTCTACGTCTACGAGACGAACGAAACCATCAAGGCCGCCCAGCGCCCCATCGTCATCATCACCTCGAACAACGAGAAGGAACTGCCGGACGCCTTCCTGCGCCGCTGCTTCTTCCACTACATCAAGTTCCCGGACGAAGACACGATGCGCGCCATCATCGACGTCCACTTCCCGGGCCTGAAGGGCAAGCTCGTGCAGGAAGCGCTCTCGATCTTCTACGAGATCCGCGAAGTGCCGGGCCTGAAGAAGAAGCCCTCGACGTCCGAACTTCTTGACTGGCTGAAGCTCCTCCTTTCGGAAGACATCTCGCCGGAAGCGCTGCGCGAGAAGGACCCGACGAAGCTCATCCCGCCGCTCCACGGCGCGCTCCTGAAGAACGAGCAGGACGTTCACCTCTTCGAACGCCTCGCCTTCCTCGCCCGCCGCGAACGGAACTAGTAGCAAACTCTCCTTCCCACCCTCCCAGCTTGTGCGCCTTGGTGAACAAGCCATCAGGAAATGGGGAGGGGAAGCAGCGCTAGCCCCGGCCGCAACCTCCAATAGGGCGTCATTGCGAGCGGAGCGAAGCAATCCAGAAGCCGCGGAACGCGGCGTCAGGAAAAGACTCTTCAAGACATCAAAGCCCGCGCCTTACCGGCGCGGGCTTTTCCTTTCCCCCGGATGAATTTTCCGTGACATCCCGCCGCACCTCCCCTCCGTAAGGATGCTGTAAGCGGGAGAGGCTTTTTTCATGCGCAATCCCGAACCGGCATGTCCCGCACAGGAGTTTGCGTATGCGTATGAACAAGAAAACCCTTTCCGCGGCCATCGCCGCCTCCGTCCTCTTCCTTTCCGCCGCAAGCCTCGCGAATGCGGCTGTCCCCGAAAGCGGCAAGCTCGATTTCACCGTGCTGCGCGGCGGCAGCGAAATCGGTACGCACCGCCTCGAATTTGCTCGCGAAGGCGACGAGCTGAAAGTCGACATCGACACCGATATCGCCGTGAAGATGCTCGGCATCGCCGTCTACCGCTTCGAACATGAAGGCCACGAAACCTGGCGCGACGGCCAGCTCGTCTCGCTCGAGTCGAAGACGAATGACGACGGCACGCCGCATCACCTCGCCGTGAACGCGGCGGACGGCAAGCTGGTTGTGAATGGCGATGCCCGTCAGGGCGACGAAAATCCCGCCGTCATCCCCGCAAGCCTCTGGAACGAAGACCTCGTCAAGCAGAACGCCCTTCTCAACACGCTGGACGGCTCCAGCATGGATGTGACGGTGCGCGAAGTCGGCGCCGAGACGGTCGAGGTGAATGGCGAGCCCGTCGCCGCCACGCACTACTCCGTCACCGGCAAGCTTGAGCGCGAGCTCTGGTACGACGCCGCGGGTGTCCTCGTGCAGGTGAAGTTCGCCGGCTCCGACGGCTCCGAGATCAGCTACGTCCTCAAGTAAGCGGGATTTGCCCCCATTCTTTGTTCGCGTAACCGCGCCCGCCCCTCTCCGCCGGCGCAGACCACCCCGAGGGCAGACGTGCAGGTGATGCTTGTCGATTCCACTGCGACGGTGCGGCCGGCCGTCGAAGGTTTCATCAGGGCGGGTTACGCCCGGACATACGAGGCGAGGATCGGAAGTTTCCCGGCGGCGCTTTTCGCCGTCGCGGGAGCGGACGGCGTCCCGCTCGCGGCCGCCGGGCTTCGTCTTCGCGAAGACGGTTTCTTTTCGGAGGCCTATCTCGATGCACCGCTCGAAACAGTGGCGCTCGCCGCGCTCGGCAGGCCTTTTGCCCGCGACGAGTTTCTTGAAGTGACGACGCTGGTCAGCGCCTCACCCTTCGCGCTCTTCCCGCTCATGACCGCCATGTTGCATCACGGGCGGGAGCAAGGGCTCCGTTGCGGCGTCTTCACGGCAACGGCGCCGCTTCGCAGGCTTTTCACGCGGCTCCGCATTCCCTTCGTGCCGGTCCTCGCCGCCGCGCCGGAACGCATCGGCAACCCCGAAAGCTGGGGCAGCTACTACGAACAGGACCCCTGGGTCTGCCTCATGCCGAATCCGGCAGCGCCCGCGACCTGCCTTCTTCCTCGCGCGCGGGTTGCGCGCCCGTCGGACAAGGAGACCGCGTTGAATGGCTGAGGTGATCGCCGCATTGAAAAAAGGGGCGGACGGCTGGCCGGACCGCGTCGCCTTCCGCGACGATGAAGGCGAGTTGAGCTATGCGGGGCTCGCGCGCCGCGTTGCCGGTGCGATGGAAGTGCTCGCCCGCGACAACGCGCCTGTCGGCCTCATGGCGGAAAACGGCATTGACTGGGTCGTCGCCGATCTCGCGGCAACGGCTTCCGGCAGGCGCTTCGTCCCCCTGCCGCCGTTTTTCTCGGACGATCAACTCTCGCACGTCGTTCGGGACGCCGGCATCGGCCTGATCCTCGCAAGCCCTTCCATGAGCGAACGTGCCGCCCGCTTCGGCTACGTTCAGCCGGTGCCGAAAGCCGAGGGCGGCGTGCAAAGCCTCGATGCCGCCATCTCCGGCGAACGCGTGATCTACACATCCGGCTCCACCGGTCAGCCCAAGGGCGTGCGTCTCGGCGAAGCACAGCTCGATCATGTCTCGCGCGGCCTCGCGAAGGCGATCTCCGCCACGGAGAGCGACAGTTATCTCTCGGTTCTCCCCTTCCCGCTTCTTCTCGAGGAACTCTGCGGCATCCATGTGCCCCTCATGGTCGGCGGCACCTCGACCATTCGCAAGGACGTCGCCGCGCAATGTGCAGGCGGCAATCTCGATGCGATCCGCCTCGCCTTCGACGAGGTGCAGCCTTCCGTCACCGTTCTCGTGCCCGAGCTTCTGCGCGCATGGGTCGGCTCGCTCATTCTTTCCGGCGCGCGGGCGCCTGCCTCGCTTCGCGTCGTCGCCGTCGGCGGCGCCCCGGTGCCGCCGCAGGTTCTGAGCGCCTCGGCTGGGCTCGGCATCCCCTGCCTCGAAGGCTATGGCCTCTCCGAATGCGGCTCCGTCGTCGCCGTCAACCGTCCGGGCGCCGCCACGCCCGGCACGGTCGGAAAACCGCTCGACGGCCTCACCGTCACCATCTCCGGCGGCGAGATCGTGGTCGAAGGCCCGAGCGTCATGACGGGTTATGTCGGCCAGCCGGATCTCGAAGGGCCTTGGCGCACCGGCGATCTCGGCTATTTCGACGATGCCGGCAACCTCGTCATCGAGGGACGCAAGGACGCGATGATCGTCACCGGCTTCGGGCGCAACGTGCAGCCGGAGTGGATCGAGGCGCAGCTTCAGGGCGACCCGCGCATCCTGCGTGCGACGCTTGCCGGCCATGGCAGGTCCTATCCGACCGTGCTGATCGTGCCGGGCGCCTTCGCTGGAGACTTCTTCACCGCCGGCCGCCCCGGCGAGGTGTTGAGCGCGCTCCAGAAAATCTGCGCCGGGCTCCCCGATTACGCCCTGCCTCGCAGTTACATCGCGATGACCGGAGAGGAAATGCAATCGCTCGGTCTCACAAGCCCCAATGGTCGCGTGCGGCGCAAGGCGGTCGAAGCCTGGCTGCGCACGGCGGATGCGCAATCGCGCAGCAAAACGGCGCCCGTGCCGGAGGAGGTTTTCCTATGAGTTTCTACGACCGCCTGATCGCCGAAACGCAATCCGCGCGCGACGCATTCTTCTCCATTCCCATCGTGCTCGAAGCCGCGCAGAACGGTGTCGACCGCGATCTCTACATCGCCTATCTGACGGAAGCCTATCACCACGTCCGGCACACCTGCCCCTTGCTCGCCCATACGCTCGCGCACTGCCCGAAGCACGACACGGCCTACCGCAAGGCGCTTCTCGAATATCTCGATGAGGAACAGGGCCACGAGGAATGGATTCTCGACGACATCGCCCATATCGGCGGCGATGCCGAAGCGGTGAGGCGCGGCGACGGTGACTGGCCGGTGCGCGCCATGGTGTCGTGGGTTTACTACGCCGTCGGATTTCTCAACCCCTATTCCATGCTCGGCATGGTTCTCGTCCTCGAGGGCACGTCGGTCGACATCGCCTCGGCAGGCGCCGACGCCGTGCGCAAGCGCCTCGGCATGATCGGCGAGCAGAAGGGCTTTTCCTATCTGACCTCGCACGGCACCCTCGACAGGGAGCACATCGTCTTCTTCCAGAACCTCGTCAACACCGTCGAGGGCGAAGAGAACCGCCGCGCGATCATCGACACGGCAAACATGGTCTATGCGCTCTGGGGCGAGATGTTCGCGAAGCTCGCCCGCGACGCGGAAAAAAGGAGTGAGCGCAATGCAGCCTGACGCACGCGTCGTCGTCATAACGGGTGCCGGGTCGGGCATCGGCGCGGCGCTCGCGCGCGAGGCGGCAAAGGCCGGCGCGCAGCTCGTCCTCGCGGGCCGCCGCGCTGAGCCGCTTGCCGGCGTCGCCGATGCGCTCCGCGCCGCGTTGCCGCCCATCCTCGTGCAGGCCGACGTGACCACGCCGGACGGCCGCCGTCTCCTTCGCGAAGCCTGCATGCAGGCGGGTGGCCGCGTCGACATGCTCATCAACAATGCGGGTGTCGTCCACACCGGCCCCCTTTCCGCCATGGACGACCGCTCGGTCGAAGCGATGGTCGCAACGAACCTCGCCGCCCCGCTCTTCCTCGCGCGTGACCTCCTGCCCATGCTCCGCCGCTCGAAGACCCCGCGTATCGTCAATGTCGGTTCGATGTTCGGCGACATCGCCTTCCCGCTCTTCGCCGTCTACTCGGCAACGAAGTTCGGCCTTCGCGGCCTGTCGGACGCGCTCCGTCGCGAATTGCAGCCCGAAGGGATCGGCGTCACCTATGCCGCACCCCGTGCGGTCCGCACCCCCGCCGCGCAGGAGTTCGACGCACTGGTTGAGCCCTTCGCCATGAAGCTCGATGCACCGGAGAAGGTCGCGCGGCGCATCTGGCGCGGCGCCGTCAAGGGCAAGCGGACGATTTATCCCGCAGGGGCCGAGCGCCTCTTCATCTTCGTGCAGCAGTTCCTGCCCCGCGCCGTCGACAACGGCCTCGTGAAACAGCTGACCGCCTTCACCGCCCGCGAGCCCGCCGCCCAAAAGCAGATCCCCCAAAACCGGGCATAAGTCTGTGGCCCACCCTCCCCCTTTTTCTTCGCCTCCCCCTCGCGGGGAGGCCGGATTGCGGAACGCAATCCGGGTGGGGGGAAATCCTCACCGGGGACAACCGAATATATTCCGTATGCTGATCTATACGAATCCCCGTTCGTGACGTTTCGATGACATTCGTGTGACACTCGGGTGCGGCTTATCCCGCAAACGTCGAATCCGCGAACAACATCAAGGGCTTGGCCGGCCGGGACACATCCCCGCCCCCACCGTCACGATGCTCTGTGCTCCAGCGCCCCTCGCGGGCCGCTAAGTCCCGGCATTTACGGGAAAATTCCTGGATATCCCCGGTCCATAAATGAACACGCGCGCCCCTTCAAACCCGGCGCCATAGGCCCTAGACTGCGCGCAAACGCCATTCAGAATTCGGGAACGCCCATGTTCGTCCATTTCTTCCATGAACTCAAAAAAGCCAATGTTCCCGTCAGCTTGCGTGAATATCTCACGCTGCTGGAGGCCATGGATGCGGACGTGATCGACCGCAGGGTCGAAGACTTCTACTACCTCTCGCGCTCCGCCCTGGTGAAGGACGAGCGCAACCTCGACAAGTTCGATCTCGTTTTCTCTCATGTTTTCAAAGGCCTGGAACAAGTGGGCGAAGGCGGCATCGCCCGGATCCCGGAAGAATGGCTCCGCGCCCTCACCGAGAAATTCCTGACCGAGGAAGAGAAGGCACAGATCGAGGCCCTGGGCGGTTGGGAAAAGATCATGGAGGAGCTGCAAAAGCGCCTCGATGAACAGAAGGAACGCCACGAAGGCGGCAACAAGTGGATCGGCACGGGCGGAACTTCTCCTTTCGGTGCAAATGGTTACAACCCGGAAGGCGTCCGCATCGGTCAGAAGGAAGGCCGCCACGGCAAGGCCGTGAAGGTCTGGGACAAGCGCGAATACAAGAACCTCGACGACCAGATCGAGCTCGGCACCCGCAACATCAAGGTGGCGCTCCGCCGCCTGCGCCGTTTCGCGCGCGAAGGCGCACCGACGGAGCTCGATCTCGACGGCACCATCAAGGCGACCGCGCATCAGGGCTATCTCGACCTGATCATGCGTCCCGAGCGCCGCAACAAGATCAACGTCTTGATTTTCTTCGATATCGGCGGCTCGATGGATAGCCACATCAAGCTCTGCGAAGAACTTTTCTCAGCCGCGCGCACCGAATTCAAGAACCTCGAATATTTCTACTTCCACAACTGCCTCTACGAAGGCGTCTGGAAGGACAATCGCCGCCGCCACACGGAAAAGCTGAACACCTGGGACGTGCTCCACAAGTATCCTTCTGATTACAAAGTGATTTTCGTCGGCGACGCCACCATGTCGCCCTATGAAATCACCTATGCCGGCGGCTCCGTCGAGCACTGGAACGAGGAGCCGGGCGGCATCTGGCTCGAGCGCGTCAACCAGATCTATGAAAGCTGCGTCTGGATCAACCCGATCCCCGAGCGGCATTGGGAATACACGCCCTCGCTCCAGATCATCAAGCAGATCATGGGCGAGCGCATGTTCCCGCTGACGCTTGAGGGCCTCGATCACGCGATGCGGGAACTCTCCCGCTAACGCCTCGTATCGCGGTCGACGCGGCCGTCCACAAGGTGAATGTCGCGGTCGGTCGCCTCCGCGAAGCCGGGCTCGTGCGTCACCGCAACGACCGTCCTTCCCTCTTCGCGCACCAGCTTCGCAAAAATTTCCTGCACGATCTGGCTGTTCTTGCTGTCGAGATTGCCGGTCGGCTCGTCGGCAAGGATGAGCGCCGGGTCGTTTGCAAGCGCCCGCGCGATTGCAACCCTCTGCCGTTGCCCGCCGGAAAGCTGGTCCGGCCGCTTCTTGGCCTGATCTTCAATGTCCAGTTCGTCAAGCAGCTGGTGGCCGCGCTTCGTCATTTCCGCCTCGCTCTGACTGCCGAGACGCCGCATCGGCAGCATCACGTTCTGCAGCACCGAGAATTCCGGCAGCAGAAAATGGAACTGGAAGACGAACCCGATCTTGCGAAGTCTCATCGCCGCAAGCGCATCGGCATCGAGGCCGGTCGTATCCTGTCCGTCGAGAAACACGCTCCCGGAAGTCGGCACATCCAGAAGGCCGAGAAGGTAGAGCAACGACGACTTTCCCGATCCGGAAGGCCCCGTCACGCTGACGAACTCGCCCTGGCTCACGCTGATATCGATATCCCGGACAAGCGTTACCGGCACCGTCTCCTGCAGGATGCGCGAGACGCCGCGCGCCTCGATCAGCGGATGATCGCCGCTCATGCCGCCCCCCGGATGATGTCGACCGGCCGGACCTGCGACGCTTTCCGCGCCGGATACCAGGCGGCTCCCACCGCCGATGCCAGCGAGAAGAAGCCGCCCAGCGCAAACTGGAAGAAGCTGCGGTCGAGCACGATATGCTGCTTTTCCGACATGCCGGGAATGGTGAATTCGATGGAGGCAAGCATCTGCAGCAGCACGAGCCCGATGCACCAGCCAAGCAACATGCCGACGATCCCGACGACAGCTCCCTGCATGAGAAAGATCACCTGGACATCGAAAGCCCTGAATCCCATCGACATGAGAATGGCGATGTCGCGCCGCTTTTCCATCACGATGGTTGAGATGATGTTGAAGATGCCGAACGACGCCACCACCATGATCGCGCCGACGATCGAATAGGTAATCGTGTTGCGGATAACGAAAAGACCGAGGAAGTCGCGGTTTACTTCCTGCCAGGACTCCGAACGATACCCCCATCGGCTTTCGATGCGCGCCGCGAAATCCTCCGCCTGGTCGGGATCGCCGATCTTGATCCGGATTCTGTTTGCGATGAACGGCTTGTCGAGCAATACCTGCGCGTCCTTGATCAGCATGTAGACCTGCCCCTCGTCGAGCAGCAGATTGCCTGTACTGAAAATGCCCACCACCTTCATGCGCCGGACGAGCCCTGTCGGCGAAACGACCGTCGCAAGATCGTCCATCCCGAGCCCAAGCCTGACGGACATGCCGCGCCCGATCACGATGCCCTGTGAGGCGGTTTTGAGCCGCATCAGGCTTCCTTCGCGCATGTCGCGTTCGACGGTCGTGAGATAGCGCTCCTTTTCGGGATCGATCCCGGCAATGGACGCGCCGACATCCTTGCTCGCATATCGGACGATTGCCTGCCCGGTGAGCGCCGCCTCGGCGATCACACCCTTTTGTTGCGAGAGTTCGTCGACGATGGCGCCGTAGTTCTTGATGCCACGCAGATATTCGCGCGGCTTCGTGTTCGTGAGCTCGACGGTTGCGTCCGGCATGGCGAGGAAAATCGGCTGCTTCGCCGCGGTTCGGAATTCGTCCTTCATCGTGATGTGCGGCGCATTGTTCACCAGCCGCTGCACGAGATCGTTTTCCGATCCGGACATCACTGACGAAGTGGCGATGAAGAAGCCCACACCGAGCGCGACGCCCAGCGTCGAAACGATGGTCTGACGACGCCGGTGAAGAAGTTGCGCGGCGGCGATGCTGATAGCGACCTGCCAGAACACGGGGAGTACCCTCGCCTTATGAGGAGGTAGCAGCGGAAATTGGCCTCGTCCGCACGTTATCCCCCTCCGCAAGGCCGGATGGCGGATCGGCAATGACGGCCGCATCCTCCGCAAGGCCGGAGAGAACCTCGGCGTTCGTATCTCCCACCGCGCCGAGCTCAACCTCCTGCAACCGCGCCGTACCGTCGGAGACGACCCAGACGGATTTTCCCGACAAGGCCGAAACGGGGACGAGCAAAGCATTCTCCTCGCGCCGCACCACGATGTTGATTTCGGTCGTCATGCCGGAAATGAGAGGTGTGTCTTCCGGCAACGCAAGATAGACGCGGTAGGTCCGGCCGACAGGGTCCCCGTAAGGGGTGATGCGCAGCACTCTCGCCTTGAGCGCACGCCCCGGAAAGGCGTCCGCGCGGATCAGGGCTTCCTGACCCGGTTTGACATTGACGATGTCTTCCTCATCCACTTCCGCATCGATCTGCAGTTCCGCCGGGTCGCCAACCATGAAAAGGATCTGGCCCGGCTGCACCATGTCGCCAACCTTGATTCTGCTTTCGGAGCGCAGCACCTCGCCGGAAATGGGCGCCGTGATGAAGTGATCGTCGAGCCGTGCCTTTGCTCCCCTATAGGCGGCAAGAGCTGCCGAATGAGCGCTCTCGGCCTGGTCGAGCGTCGCCTGGCTCGCATTCCCGGTCCGTCTGAGTTGCTTGGCACGGTCGAGTTCCGCCGCAGTGAGCTTCATGCGCGCGGCAAGTTCCTGTACCCGCGTGATGTCCTCGCTCGCTTCGACAACGGCGAGTATGTTGCCTTGCTCCACGGGTTCACCTTCGTGCTTCAGCACTTCGGTAATGGGCCCCGCAATCTTCGTTCCCACGCGCGCATAGCGGAGGGGCTCCACCGTTCCCGTGGCATAGACCGCTTCCACCGCACTCCCCCGGTGAGGAGGCGTCGTCGCGACCCGCGGGGGCAGAAAATAGGTGAAATAAACGAAGATGAGTGCCGCAACGGCGACCGCGGCAGCGCCGCCTACCCAGATTGTACGTCTTTGCAAAACGCCTCCGCCGATGCCTCGGGCTGTTCACGTGACCTTGCTTATAGCAGAAGATATCAGGGCGACGGCATCCGGGGACAAGTCCAGCGCGGAATGCCGCAGACCACCGGATGAGGAAAAGACATGCAGGAGAAAACGATTCGGGGCGTCGCCTGGGCTGACCTTGCTGTGACCTTGCCCTTCGCACTGCCTTTTATCGCGGATGCGGTGATCGCGCTTATCTATGTTCTCGACCGGTGGCTCGGCTTCGGGACGCCGGCGATTTTGTTCGAGATGGGCCCTCTCGCGATGATGTTCGTGCATATCATGGGGGTACTCGGCGTCGTCTGGGCTCTCGCGCGCCTGCGCATTCCCTCACCCCTCCTCGCACGGACCGATGCTTTGGCCCGCCTCGCCGTTGCGGGGCTCATCGTCTACGCGATGACGGAGGGCGCGACACCTGTGCTCTGGCTCTTCGTGGCGACGGAAATCGGAGGCAGCGCCGTCCAGTTCGCGGTCCTGCGCGATAAATGATATCCCCGGCTCCGGCCCTTCAATGAAAATCGCGGCTTCGGGGAACGAACCGCGCGGCCCGCAGGCGCTTCTGTTCTTCCTTGCTATGGTTGCCGTCGCGGGGGTCGTGCCCTGGATACTTCACGCCATCGGCCCGCGCGATTACGGCCTCGCCGAAATCTTCCGATGAGAGAAGACCGAGTTCCTGTGTCCAGTCTTCAAGGTCGTCGGCCACCACATGGATCACGATACCTTCTCTCTGCACGCGGCCGCGCACAAACAGCAATCTCGATGTAAGCACGATCCGGCGGCGCTTCTCGTAAAGTTTCGGCCAGATGATGATGTTGGCTATACCCGTTTCGTCCTCCAGCGTCGCAAAGATCACGCCGCTCGCCGTGCCGGGCCGCTGGCGTACGAGGACGAGCCCTGCAAGCGACACTCGCCTGCCCGCTTCGACGTCCTTCAGTCTTGCATTGGGAATGACGCCGCCGGCCGCGAAACGATTGCGCAGAAAAGAAATCGGATGCGCCTTCAGCGAGAGCCGCAATGTTGCGTAATCGAGCACAACATGTTCGCCGGGTGGCATCGCGGGAAGGGCCATCTCCTCCTCCCGCTGCAAACCGCCTTCCTCCAGCGCCGCAAAAAGAGGCAGAGCTGCCGGCATCTTGCCATTCTGGCCACTCGCATATCCCCCTAGACCACGCACGGCCCAGAGCGCCTCACGGCGATCGAGGCCGATCGAACGAAACGCATCCGCATCGGCCAGCCTTTCGATGATGCGGGGATAGAGCCCTGTTCTCAGCCAGAAATGCCGCACGGAATCGAAACCGCCCGCACGACTTCTTTCAATGGCCACCGCAGTCGCCTCCTGCACGCCCTTTACCTGACGGATGCCGAGCCTGACGGCACATTTCCCCATCCCCGTTTCTTCGAGCGTACAATCCCAATCGCTGTGATTGACATCGACGGGCCGGATTTCCACCCCGTGCTCCCGTGCATCGCGAACGAGCTGCGCCGGTGCATAAAAACCCATCGGCTGCGAATTGAGGATCGCCGCACAGAAAACGTCCGGATAGTGGCATTTGAGCCAGGCCGAAATATAGGCAAGCCGTGCGAAGGCGGCGGCGTGGCTCTCCGGAAAACCGTAATCGGCGAAGCCCTCGATCTGCTTGAAGCAGCGCTCCGCAAAATCTGGCTCATAACCGTTTTCAATCATTCCGCCGACAAACTTCTCGCGATACATGCCAATTGTGCCCGACTTGCGGAACGTGGCCATGGCACGGCGCAGCCGGTCGGATTCTCCAGGCGTGAAACCCGCTGCCACAATGGCAATTTTCATTGCCTGTTCCTGAAAGAGCGGTACGCCGTAGGTCTTCTTCAGAACGGCTTCGAGTTCCTTCTTGGGATAGTCGACCTTTTCCTGTCCACTCCGCCGCCGCAGATAAGGATGCACCATATCTCCCTGTATGGGCCCCGGCCGCACGATCGCCACTTCGACCACGAGATCGTAAAAGCAGCGCGGCTTGAGACGCGGCAGCATCGACATCTGTGCCCGGCTCTCGACCTGGAAAACGCCAACCGCATCGGCGTTGCAGAGCATGTCGTAGACCTTCTCATCGCCCGGAGGCACATTCGCAAGCGTCATCCGCTCGCCGTAATGCCTGTCGAGAAGGTCGAAGGCCCTTCGAATGCAGGTCAACATGCCAAGCGCCAGCACATCGATTTTCAGAATTCCAAGCGTATCGAGATCGTCCTTGTCCCATTCCACGAAGGTCCGATCTTCCATTGCCGCATTCTGGATCGGCATCACCTCCTCAAGCGGACCTTTCGTGATGACGAAACCGCCGACATGTTGCGAAAGGTGACGGGGAAAACCGATAAGCTCGCTCGCGAGTTTCAAGGCCATACGCAATTGCGGGTTTTCTGGATCGAGCCCGATTTCCTCGGCATCCTCGACCGAGATACCCGCGCTCGACCAACCCCACGTCGAGCGCGACAGCGCAGTGACGACGTCTTCGGAAAGACCGAACACCTTGCCGACATCCCGGATGGCGCTGCGCGAGCGATACGTGATCACTGTTGCCGCGATACCTGCACGGTGACGTCCATACTTTTCATAGATGTACTGGATTACCTCTTCACGCCGTTCATGCTCGAAATCGACGTCGATATCCGGTGGTTCATCACGATCCTTGGAGACAAAACGCTCGAACAGGAGATCGACTTCCACCGGATTGACCGAGGTAATGCCGAGGCAGAAGCAAACAACCGAATTGGCGGCAGATCCCCGCCCCTGGCAGAGAATATTAAGACGGCGTGCTTCTCGAACGATGTCATGAACCGTCAGAAAGTAAGGTGCGTAAGCCTTTTCCTCGATGATGGCGAGTTCATGTGCAATCGTCTTTTCGAGTTTACTACTTATCCCTCCCGGAAAATGCTCTCTCGCGCCTTCCCATGTCAGACGTTCCAGAAGCTCCTGCGGTGTCTCATTTTCCGAAAAACTGTCTGCGGGATACTCATAACGCAGTTCATCCAGAGAAAAATGGCAACGGTTGACGATCTCTTGCGTCGCATCGAGTGCTTCCGGCCAGTCGGCAAGAAGCCGCGCCATTTCCTCACCGCTCTTCACATGCCGTTCGGCATTTGCGGAAAGACGGAATCCAGCCTCCTTCAGCGTGCAGTGCTCCCGGATACAGGTGAGCACATCGTGTAACGGCTTCCGGTTCGGCATATGATAGAAGACGTCATTCGTCGCGACGAGCGGCACACTCGTTTCCCGCGAAAGCCGGGCGAGTACGGCATGGCGCCGCTTGTCGTCACTCCGGTAAAGTGGCGCGAGACCGATCCAGACCGAGTGGGGGAATGCTTCAGCCAGCAATGCGAGATTGCCGGCAAAATCCTTGCCCGGAATGGCGGGCGGCATGGCGATGAAACAATGCCGCTCGCCATACGCAAGCACATCGCTCATGCCGAGATGACATTCACCTTTCGGCGCTCGGCGATTGCCAAGCGTGAGCAGCTTGGTCAGCCGCCCATAGGCTTCACGGTCCTGCGGATAGGCAATAACCTCGAAGCCGTCCTGCAGCACAAGCCTTGCACCGACAAGAAGTCTTATCCCCGCTTCCTTCGCAGCCGCATGAACGCGCACCACACCCGCAAGTGTATTCCGGTCAGCAATGCCAATTGCGGAAAGTTCGAGCGCCTCCGCCGCCATTACCAGTTCCTCGGCATGCGACGCACCGCGCAGGAAACTGAAATTGGTCGCAATCGCTAGCTCTGCAAAGAATGGGCTCATTCGAAAACTCCATGCAGGAACCAGCGCGGAGCTTCCTTGTTCCGGTAGTAAAGGCCATCGCGGTAAAGCCAGAAACGGCAGCCTTCACTATCCTCCACTCGATAATAATCCCGTGTGTGCTGACGGTCCCCGCGCCACCATTCGGGCGCGATCCTCTCCGGTCCCTCCGTACGCGTAACCTTGTGGGCGATCCGCCGCCAACGAAATATGCGTGGCGGTCCCTCGGGCACCTCGGCGACAACGTCGACCGGTTCAGGTAGCGGGAGAAGCCTCAAGGGACGCGGCAGGCTGCCACCAAGCATGGAAGCGCGGTGCACGTCTCTATGCGTTGGCCATGAACGCATGGCAGGCGTCATACCACGCAGCGAAGGAACATCGGCGACGGCACGCTCGGGAATATGGCTCGCTCTTGGTTCAAGTCGAAGAACACGGTCCTGCCCGATACGATTGCTCAGTCGGTCCAGAAAGCGCTCGAGATCGTGAAGACGCGTTTCGTTTCCGTCGAAGCCATCCTGCATGGGCGACAGCGGCTCGACGGCAAGACAAGCAAGCGTGATGGCCTCGATGCCAAAACCCGCATCGAAATCATCGCCTGCTTGCGCAAGCTTCTCACGGAAAAGTCGCGCCAGATGGGCGGCCTCGTGAGAGGGCCTGCCGGTTCCCGCACGAAGTTGCGTCACGTCTCCATCGACGCGGAAAAGCAGCAATTCAAGCTGCCGCGCGCCCTGCTGTTCGCGTTGAAGCACTTCGCAGAGGTCGTCTGCAATCCGCCGAACGGCTTCCTCGATATGAAGAAGTTGCGTCAGCCCTTCCGGAAAGGAAAGGCTTGCGCGATAGGGAACATGCGGCAGATTGGGCGAGATCGGCTCCGGCTCGAAACCGAGTGCCTCGTCGAGACGCCGCGCCACTTCAGCGCCAAAACGGGCGGTGATCGGCGCGCGCGGCTTGCCGTAGAGATCACCCGCCCGCTTCAGTCCGAGACGCACGAGTCCATCCACAACCGCCCTGTCGAGCCGGAGCGCAGCGACCGGCAATTCGCGAAGCGCATCCGCTTCGCCGCCCAAGGGAACGATGGAAAGCGTGTTCCGGCTATACCGCGCGACCGCCCAGGCTGCCCCTGGTGTCGATGCGATCGCACAGCGGACCGTCAGGCCCAGTTCACTAAAACGCCGATGAAGAATCGAAAGCAGTTCTTCCTCACCGCCGAAGAGATGTGCGCAGCCTGTGATGTCGAGCAGAATGCCGTCCGGCTCCCCTCCCCGACCAATGGGATCTGCTGCCGTCCAGGGCGTGTAATGCCCACACCAGCGGGCAAGTCGCGCAAGCGCCTTGCGGTCGCCTTCGCTGTCTGCCGGATGCAATTCAAGCAGGGGACAAAGCGCCATGGCGTCCGGCACCAGTTGCCCATGCTCGACACCCTCGGCCTGAGCTCGCCTGTCGCAGACCGTTATCCGCAGACCTCCTGCGCCGGGTCGGGCAAGAGCCCGCGGCCTTTCCGGTATCTTGGGGTGCCGCTGCACAAGATCGCGGTAGAGCCGCTCGATAGGCCAGAAAGGCAACCAGAGCGAAGCGATCCGTCTTTCTCCCTTCATTGGGACACCGTCAGAACAAAACAGGAACATCATATTGCCCCGTTCTCATTCCGATGGCGAGTCGAATCGGGAAGTTACTTTCCGCTCCTCCTTGCACGAAACGGGAGTAGCCTTAGGTAGCTAAGAACAGATGTCATGCGCATCGGGAGACAGAAAGCATGTTGAGATTTTCATCGGCGGACCGGGCGAAACGATTGGCCCTTGGCTTTGCGTTGATGCTTTCGCTTGCGCTCACCGCATGCGCCGACCCGGCAGCCGAACAGGCGCGGCTCGATGCCGAGGACCACAAGAATTGTGTGGAACTGGGGTTCGAACCGAATACAGAGGCCTACGGAAACTGCCGCCTCAAGATGAAGGAAATTCGCGCCAAGGAAAATGCGAACCGCTCGCCCAATGTCGGCTTTGGCGTCGGCATCGGCGTTTCCAAGGGCTTCTGACGAGCGAAAGGAAACGGGTCCATGCGTATCGTGCGTACCACTTTGGCCGTTGCGGCTCTCGCCACACTTGCGGCCTGTGCAAGCCCCCAGGAACAGGCCGCCCGCGCGGCCGCACAGCAACAATCGGATCAGGCCGAGTGCAAAAAACTGGGCTTCACTGAAGGCACGGAAGCCTTTGCGAATTGCATGTTGAGGCTGAAGGAAATTCGTGCCCAGGAAGAAAACACGCGTGCGTTAAACCGTGCCCGCACTCCTTCGCCTTGGTGGGGTCCTTATCCGGGATATCCTTACCCCTATCGCTATTACCCTCCCTACTACTGGTAACCTTCTTCAGGCCATCTGCTTGAACGGGAGGATCGCAAGCTCGTGCCGAGCTGCAACTTCCCGTTCGGAAGAGTCATCTTCTGGCCGCGCCACCGCAGAAAACGCAGCCTCCATCCCATTCCACTCCACCAGCCATGAACCGGGTTGACCGCCGCGTGAACGGGTAAGCGCAACGCGCCAGCGCGCTGCACCGGGCATCATCTCCTTTTCGTCCACATAGGAAAGAACAGCACTCGGCGCCGAAGCCACATGCCAACGAGTAACGGCAACGCTTGCCCCTTCCTTGGCATGGCCGGTGAAAAGCAGAACCGGCGTTCCCGACGCCTCTGCGGCGAGCTGAAGCCGCCTCGTGGCAGTCAGGTTGAGCGCGGAGGAGCGTCCGTCGAGTTCACCGATCACCGCCGCAAAGGCATGGCTGTGCAACGCCTCCTCCATAGCCCACAGGCAATCAGTATCTCCGGACGGCAAAGCAAGTACGATCCTCTCCAGCTCCAGGCCGAACGCGGAAAGCCCAGGTCCGTAAAGTCGGCCCATGTCGAAAGGCGGCCTTACCGTTTCACACCAGAGAACAGGAAGCGTGGAATTTCGGCTCGCACAGGCTGCGAGTGACGCGAGAAATCCCGTTGCTGCGCCCATATCCCGATAGGCTGCCGCCGCGATTTCATGCAAGGCTCCGCGCTTCATCCCGCCCTCAGGAAGCACCCCGTCGATTTCAGGCGCTCCAAGCGGAAATACAGACGTTATTCGACCTGCCACGGCCGTATGGCCAGCAATCCGGGCTTTCAACTCAGCAATAAGGCGTCCTTTGCTGGCCAGCGGCATGGCAATTCCTTTTGTTCCTGTTTTGTTCTAAACATAAGGACCATAAGGGTCAAGCCAGGAAAACTGGTCCGCCACGCAGCAATCAGGCCTGCGCGACGCCCCAATAATTGAAACCGGCAAAGCGCGGCGTGGAAGGCAGATACATCGTCTGGAGATCGGCAACACGAAATCCACCCGCTTCGATCAGCGACGGTATCCTGCGGTTTAGATTGCAGCCGCCGAACAGCACCTTCCAGACGGGATTGATGCGATCCTGCCAGCGGGCCACATCATCGTCCGGCGCCGCTCCGTGTTCGCAAAAGACGAGTTTCCCACCCGGCTTCAATACGCGGCGCATGCCTTCGAGCGCCGTCACCGGATCGGGGATCGTGCAAAGGCTGAAGGTACAAAGAACGGTATCGACACTCTTGTCCTCAAGCGGAATCTGCTCACCCGGCAGGCCAATGAACTCGACGGGGAAGGAGAGATCGCGAGCCCGCTCACCCGCAAGCTTCCACGACGCCTCGGACGGATCGAGGCCGATCACTTTCCTGACCTTGGCCGCATCGTAATAGGGAAGATTGAACCCGGTACCGATGCCGATTTCGAGTACCGTGCCCTCCGCCATCGGCACGACCTTCTTGCGCTGATAACTGATGGGCTTTGAGCCGCAGGCACAGTTGATGATGTGCGGAACAATGCGGCGTTCGTAGAATCCCATGGCGCCCTCCCCGGCGAAAAAACTGGCGCCAGTATGGCGTCCATCTGTCGCTAACGCCACTCCGAAACGCCAAAGCGAAGCAACCTGTCGCCGTCGACCGGGCCGATGGTCCGGCCGCGCCCCTTGAAGCCGAGCGCCGCCGCGCGCAGCAAGCGCTTGTCCCGGAGCGCAGTCGCTTGCCGCACCGACGCGGAAAGCGCCTGCCAGATCAATTCCGGTTCGACGAGCCCCGCCGATGCGGCAATGCTTCGCTCTCGCCACGCCATGGCAAACAGCCGGTCGCGCGGCGCAGGACCTCGTGGCACTGCAATTGTATCGCCTGCGGCGTCGGCAATGATCGCAGCCGCAAGTCCTGCCGCCGACGCTGACTTCGATTGAACCGCAACAATATCGAGTGCGCCGCAGGTCGGAACGCAAGACCGGCTACCGCCCAGAGCCGCGCCGCCACGGATGCCCGCCCCCAAGGCGGAGACAAATTCGCCAAGCACCGGCTGAACGCCTCCCTCAAGGTCGGCCGCAACACCCGGCTCCTGATGGAGGGCGAGTACGTCACCAAGCGATACAACGATGAATCCCGCGCCGCCATTTTGACGCGCGGCGTCGAGCATACCGTCGAGCACGGCATCGCAGACCGCACCCGGTAAAGCCGCCAACACGGGAGGAAACTCGAAAGAAGGAATGAGCTCACGAAAGAGATTTACCGTCTCTACTGCAATCCGCCCCGCCATGCCCCGAGGCAGAACATTTGCGGCGCCCTTCGCCAGCAGTTCGCCATCCGCGAGAACGGAGCGTGAAAGATCGCGGGCAATGTCCATTCCAGCATCGAGCGCTTCGCGCGAACCATCGCCGGCAGCGGCGAAGGAAAGCTTGCCGGGCCATATCTCAAAACTTTTTCCGACGGGGCGGGAAATCGCGAACATTTGAAAACCTACTCTACAAGACGCACTTGCACCTGTGTGTGAAACACAGACTTCTGTCCGAAGCTTGTCTTGTAGAACGATTTAATTTCGTCAATGGCGCCTTCAGCGGCTGACGTCTTCGGATGAACGATGATGATGACCCGGGTCTCCTCGCGAATGATCGGCGCATCGGCCGGCCCGGAATCGCGCCATTGTCCATAGGCACCGAGAACCGTGAACCCGTCAGGAAAGCGAGGTGTGACGGTATCTGCGAGAAAGCCGGCCCATTGCTCTTCGCTTACCGTGCCGCCACCCGGCAGGTCGAGTCCGAAATAGAGCGTTGTTTCGATCGCGTCGGTTGCACCTGCCAGAGCGTTGCCGCTTCCAATAAACGCGACGACAAGAGCGATAATGAGCGAAAAACGGCGCAAGAAGCTCCTCCCTTTTTGCCTAGTTGGCAGCTTGAGAGAGGATTTGTCCAGCGAGACCCCGGGTCAGGCCGCCTCGCGAACCGCAACGTCGGCAAGCCGAACGCGCAACCCGTCGAGCTCAGGCGTCATGATGAGTTGACACGACAGACGCGACCACTCTCCACCATAATTCTGGTCGAGCATGTCGAGTTCGTCCTCACGCGACTCGTGGAGCTTCGCGGCCCATTGCGGGTCGACTTCCACCTGACAAGTGCCGCAGGCGCAAGCGCCGCCGCATTCCGCCACGATGGGAAAGCCGTGATCGCGGATGATTTCCATCACCCGCCACCCTTCGATAGCCGCAAGTTCGCGCTCGCGGCCCTTACCGTCGACAAGGATGATACGCATGAACTGACCTCGGAATGGATTCTCAGGCGACGCCGAGTTTCTTCTGCAGGCTGGTCGACGAAGTCGTGTACTGGAAAGTAACCTTCGCATCCGGGTTGGCATATTTGAAAGCTGCCTGCGCCATGAGCGCCGCTTCGTGGAAGCCGGAGAGAATGAGCTTCAGCTTGCCCGGATAGGTGTTGATGTCACCGATAGCGAAGATGCCCGGTTCGCTCGACTGGAACTTCTCGGTATCGACCGGAATAAGGTTCTCGTGAAGGTTGAGACCCCAATTCGCGATCGGACCGAGCTTCATGGTGAGACCGAAGAACGGCAACAGAGTGTCGCATTCGATCTCATAGTCGTTGCCGTCATTACCCTTCGCGGTGACGCCTGTGAGCTGACCGTTGTCGCCATGCAGTGCCGTGATCTGGCCGAGGTGGAACTGCATTTTCCCTTCGTCCACCAGTGCGTGCATCTTGTTGACGCTGTCCGGCGCCGCACGGAACCCATCGCGGCGATGAATAAGTTGCATCGACTGCGCAACCGGCTGCAGGTTGATCGTCCAGTCGAGCGCGCTGTCGCCGCCACCGGAAATCAGCACCTTCTTGTTGCGGAAACTTTCCATCCGCTTGACCGAATAGAAGACGGACTTGCCTTCATAGGCGTCGATGCCGGGAATGGGCGGCTTCTTCGGCTGGAAGCTGCCGCCTCCGGCGGCAATCACGACGACCTTCGCTTCGAACACGAGCCCGCCATCGGTCTTCACGCGGAAGCGGCCATCGTCCAGCTTTTCCAGCTCTTCGACCATCTCGTTGTAGTGATACTGCGGACCGAATGGCGCGGCCTGTTCCATCAGCCGCTCGGTGAGTTCATGGCCGCTGACGACGGGAAGCGCCGGAATGTCGTAGATCGGTTTTTCCGGATAGAGCTCGGCGCACTGCCCGCCCGGCTTGTCCAGGATGTCGACAAGGTGACATTTCATGTCGAGCAGGCCGAGTTCGAACACCGCGAAAAGCCCGCAGGGGCCCGCCCCGATGATCACTACATCTGTCGAGATCGCTTCCTGAGTCATTCTCGGTCACCTGTCGTTCCGCCCAGCGCAGGGGCATAATACCTATGAAAAGTGTGATTATTTATATTTCACAACCTTTCCGGCCTATATAGGTCCGCGATGCCATATCGCCAAGCAAAAAATTGCCCAATTGGCCGTGACAAACTTGCGCCCATGCCTATCTTACGCTGCGCGTATGGCAGGGCTGCATGACGTCGTGCCGCACCCACCGCCGGAGATGCTCAATGGTGAAATGCAACACGATGCCGGAAGTCCGCAACGAGATCGACAGGATCGACCGTGAGCTCGTGAAGCTGCTTGCGGAGCGGCAGGGCTATATCGAGCAGGCCGGCGCGATCAAGGGCGAGCGCTCGGCCGTGCGCGACGATGCGCGAATTGAGGAAGTGGTGCAGAAGGTACTTGCGGAGGCGGACCGGGCTGGACTCAGCCGCTCGATCGCAGAGCCGTTGTGGCGCCTGCTGATCGAGAAGTCGATTGAGCATGAGTTCTCGGTCTTCGACGGAAAGAAGAAGTCAGCCGCGAACGGTTGAGAAAGACGCCTCAGAACTGCTTTTCGGGCAGGTTCACGACGAGGCCGTCGAGGTCGTCCGTCACCTTGATCTGGCAGGACAGACGCGAGTTCTCGCGTACGTCGAAGGCGAAGTCGAGCATGTCTTCTTCCATGCTCTCTGCCGCGCCGACTTTTTCCTTCCAGGCATCCGCGACATAGACATGGCAGGTCGCGCAGGCGCAGGCGCCGCCGCAATCCGCGTCGATGCCGGGAATGGAATTCTTGATGGCGCCTTCCATCACCGTCATGCCGCTCTCGACATCGATGGTGTGTTCCGTGCCGTTGTGCTCGATATAGGTGATCTTCGCCATCTTGCTTTTTCTAGTCCGGAGGTGGAAGGAACCGGCCGCGCCGGAGGGCCCCGCAAAGGACCGGCACATACATGACGCAGGGCTCATTTCTTTTCAACCCCTCAATCGGGCGAGCGCTTTTTCGACGCAGCGTCAGCCCCGAAATCGCGCCCGTTGTCGCGCTGTCACGGGCGTCGCATAGTCTCGGGCAAACAAGGACAGGGAGGGCCGGAAATGGCGGACAGGCTCAATATTCTCTTCATCACGGCGGATCAGTGGCGCGGCGAATGCCTCTCCGCATTGGGGCACCCGACCGTCAGGACACCGAACCTCGACGCGCTGGCGGAGGACGGCGTGCTCTTCACCCGGCACTATGCGAATGCCGTTCCCTGCAGGCCTTCGCGCGCCTCGCTTCACACCGGCATGTATCTGCAGAACCACCGCTCCGGCACCAACGGAACGCCGCTCGACGCGCGCCACACCAACTGGGCGAAGGAAGCGGGACGCCACGGCTACGATCCCGTTCTGTTCGGATACACGGACACTAGCCAGGACCCGCGCGAGGAAGATCCCGAAAGCCCCTGGCTCCACACCTATGAAGGACCACTGCCCGGCATCCGCCCGATCTGCATGATGGGCACATGGCCGACGCCATGGACGGACTGGCTGAAGGAAAACGGCCATGAGGTGCCGGACGACATTCGCTTCGCCTACGGACACCGCGCACCAGGCCCGGAATATGAGGACGGCGCAGCAGCGCCCCGCCCGCTCGTCTATGCGAAGGAGATCGACGACACGTCGTTTCTCGCAAACCGGCTGATGGACTATATCGCGGAATCAACGACGCCCTTCATCGCGCATCTTTCGATCCTGCGCCCGCATCCGCCCTTCGTCGCGCCCGAACCCTTCAACGCGATGTACGACCCCGAAACCGTGCCGGGCTTCGCGCGCAAGGCAACGCATGACGAGGAAGGCGCGCAGCACCCCTGGCTCGAACATCAGCTCGGCCGCAAGCTCTTCCGCGCCCCGGCAAACGAGAAAAAGCTCCGCAGGCTGAAGGCCGTCTATTACGGGCTGATGTCGGAAGTGGACGAGGCGCTGGGCCGCGTCTTCACCTTCCTGAAAGAAACGAGACGCTGGGACAACACGCTGATCGTCTTCACGTCGGATCACGGCGAACAGATGGGCGATCACTGGCTCATCGGAAAATGCGGCTATTTCGATGCCTCCTACCGCATCCCTCTCATCATCCGCGACCCGCGCAAAGCGGCGGACGGCGCGCGCGGCACACGCGTGACGCGCTTCACCGAGAATGTCGACATCATGCCGACCATGCTCGACCTCATCGGCGCCGAGATACCGGTGCAATGCGACGGCGCGTCGCTCCGGCCCTTCCTCGAAGGCCGCGAGCCGGCGACATGGAGAAGCGAAGCGCATTGGGAATTCGACTTCCGCGACCCCGCCGACGATAGCGCGGAGAAGCGATTGGGATTGACGATGCATCAATGCACGATGAACGTCATTCGCGACGAGAAGTTCAAATATGTCCACTTCACGAAGCTGCCGCCGCTCCTCTTCGATCTCGAAAAGGACCCGGACGAATTCGTGAACCGCGCGAACGATCCCGACTACCTGCCCGTGATGCTCGACTATGCGCAACGGCTTCTCTCCTGGCGCATGAACCATGACGAGCAGACGTTGACCCATATCTCGATCACGGATGACGGACCGGTGGTGCGCCCCGCCGCGCGCTATTGATCTGTAGGCGGATGGTTTTTCGGGACACGCGGGCGGCACATCTTCCGGGGATAAGCCGGCCGGCCACCGGGGATAAACCGGCCGCTTGCCGGGGATAAAAACCGCGTTATGCGGGGATAAATCACGGCTTTTCGCACCCCACTGTCACAATTCGGGATTTTCCGCCTCCTCCCAACCCGCTGATTTCATTGGAAGATTGACAGGCCGGGGATAAGCCGGAATCGACTGTCATCGGAATGTCATCGAACCGTTAAAAATGGTGGCGATATCCCCGCTCCGCATTTTTCCGGCCGGTCATTTGGATCGCTTCTCTTCGCGGATGCATGAGGGGGATATGTTGCGGCGCGGCGTGTACCGAGGGAGTTATCCCCGGAAGCGGGGAGAAGATTTTTCCTGAAAACTTGTCCCCGGTTTTCCGACCTCCCTCATTTACGTCATGCCCGGGCTTGACCCGGGCATCCAGAGCGGAAGGCTTCGGACAGGAGTCATGTGAAGAGGACGCCGCTAACGCGGCTACTGGATTGCCGGGTCACGGACTTCGTCCGGCCCGGCAATGACGATCTTCTTATTAGTGTCTTGCCTCCCTCCCCTTTCTCCGGCACTGCTTTTGAGGTGACGTGAGGGAGAGCGCCGGTGGTGGCGGAAAGCGAAATCGATGCAGTCGTAATCGGCGCGGGCGTGATGGGTCTCGCCTGCGCGCGGGCGCTGGCGCTCGCCGGCCATGAGACGGTGGTGCTGGAGCGGCATGGCGCCATCGGCACGGAAATTTCGGCGCGCAACAGCGAGGTGATCCATGCCGGCATCTATTATCCGGAAGGAAGCCTGAAGGCGCGGCTCTGCGTGGAAGGCCGCGAGCGGCTTTATGAATATCTTGAGGCGCGCAAGCTGCCCTGCCGGAAATGCGGCAAGTTGATCGTCGCGACGGAAGAAGCGCAATTCGCCGAGCTGGGCGGCATTGCAAAGCGCGCCCGCGCGAACGACGCGGGCGACCTGCGCGAGCTGACGAAGCGCGAGGCGCTGGAAAGGGAACCGGCGCTCCGGGTGGAAGCGGCGCTGCTCTCCCCTTCCACCGGCATCTTCGATGCACATGCCTATATGCTGAGCCTGCAGGGCGATTTCGAGGATGCGGACGGCATGGTCGCCTTTCACGCGCCGGCGACGCGGATTACGCGCGATGGCGACGGCTTCGCCGTGCATGTGGACGGAACCGAACCGATGATGCTCCGCTCACGGATCGTCGTCAACGCGGGCGGGCTGTGGGCGCCGCGACTGGCCGAACGGATCGAAGGGCTCGACCCCGTGCATATACCCACGGCGCATTTCGCCAAGGGAAACTATTTCACGCTGACGGGCCGCGCGCCCTTCTCGCACCTCGTCTATCCCGTGCCGGAGGCAGCGGGGCTCGGCATTCATCTGACGCTCGACATGGGCGGCCAGGCACGCTTCGGGCCCGATGTCGAATGGATCGAGGTGGCGGACGGCGCGGAACCCGACTATGCGGTCGACCCGTCGCGCGCGGCGCTCTTCTACGATGCGATCCGCCGCTACTGGCCGGGATTAAAGGAGGGTGCGCTCGCCCCTGCCTATTCCGGCGTGCGGCCGAAGGCGAATGCGCCCGGCGAGACGGCGGCCGACTTCATCGTCTCCGGGCCGGAGGCGCACGGGCTGTCCGGCCTCGTCAATCTCTTCGGGATCGAGAGCCCGGGGCTCACCGCGTCTCTCGCGATTGCCGAGATGGTGAAGGAGATGTTGAGGGAGTAGGAATTTCCTTCACCGTCATCGCGAGGCCGGCATCGCCGGCCGTGGCGATCCAGAGCGGCAGGCACGGAGCGAGCGGCCCATGGATTGCCGCGTCGCGGCTTCGCCGCTCCTCGCAATGACGAAGTGTGGTTGGTTCAACGCCGATAGCGGAGTCCCCCTCCCCAAACCGTCTTCGACGGTTTGACCCTCCCACAGGGGGAGGGTTGTCCGGATGGCTAATGAAGGAGAGAAGCCGCCCTCACGCTTCCATGAAGCTGTCGATGAAGGCGTTGACGGCGGCGGTTGCTTCGCGGATGCGGGCCATGATGCTGTCGCGCGCGGCGAGCGCCGTTGCCTCCGCTTCCTCGGCGAGGTCGGCGAGCGTCCATGCGCCGAGGCCACGGGCGGAGCCCTTGAGGCTGTGGGCAGCGTTCTTCCACTCCGTCTCGTCGGCGGCCTCGTCGAGCCGCGCGATATAGACATCCGCCTGGTTACGGAAGAGACCGAGCAGCTCGTTTTCGAGCGAGCGGTTGCCGAGCGTGTATTTGGAGAGGTGGACGAGGTCGATCGGGCGTCGCGCGCCGCAGGGCGCGTCCTGTAAAGTGGCGCCGGGGTCCATCCGCTTTGCGAAGCTCGTGGGTCTCATGCCGCCGCTCCCTGCCTCTCCCGATTCGATGTCCTCATGGTAGGAGCGAAGACGATACCGATTGGTTAAGCGGCCCCCACGCGCCCCGAAAATGACGGGCCGCCGCTTGGAACGCCGCATTTGAAATTATGGTAAACTGCAGCTAAGGTGAGACATACGGGCCGCGGAAGAACCTTGTGAAAATGGCTGCCGCGGTCCTGCATACGCCCCTCAAATTTGCCCCCGGCATGCCCCCCGTGTGCGGGGGCTTTCTTTATCGCCGGCAGGGCGGCGCGCGACATGGTTGACGCCCTCGCCGGGGTCCGACAATTTGAGATGGCTGCAATGACGCAGACGCCGGGAAAGCTCATGAAAAACAAGGATATGGCCTCCTCCGAGACGCAGCAGGAGACGCCCGGCGACGCCGCCGCCGGAAAGCCCGCCGAAGCGGGCGCGCCCGTGCGCGCGGCGAACGAGGACAGCCCGACGGGCGGCGCGCTCTATCGCATGATCGCGCGGCGGCCTTCCAAGCGCATTCCGGCAGCCGCAGGGCTGGCGAGCCTGTTGTGGCTCGGCGCGGTAGCCGCCTTCCTGTGGGGACGCTATGGCGCGGAGGGCATGGCAACGCTCGGCGAATTCGAAACCGGCGCCGTCGTGGCGGCAGCGGCAGGCCCCCTCCTCCTCATCTGGATGCTCGCCTGGACGATCTGGCGCGGACAGGAAATGAAGCTCATGTCGGAAGCGCTCGCCCGCACGGCGATCCGCCTGTCCGATCCGGAGGATTTCGCAACCGACCAGATCACGACGATTTCGTCGGCCGTGCGCCGCGAACTCGACGCGATGCGCGAGGGGCTCGACGCGGCGCTGAAACAGGCAGCCGAGCTGCGGGAGATCGTGGAACGCGAGGTCGAGGAAATCGACCGGGGCTCGGGCCGCGCAGAATTCCGCACAAGGACGATGGAAGACCTCCTCGCCCGCCACAAGCAGGGCCTGGAAGAACTCGCCCGGACGCTCGGCCATGAAAGCGATACGATTTCGCGCGCGATCCGCGAACAGGTGGACGCGGTGCGCGGCGTGGCGGGCAAGGCGGAAGGCGATCTCGACGCCGCGGGCAAGCGCATGGCCGAACAGGCGGAAGCCCTGTCGCGCACGAGCGAGGCGGCGCGCGCGGGCGCCGACCAGACGGCGGCGATGCTGGACCGGCAGAGCTCGCGCCTCGAAGTGGTGGCGGAGACGGCACTGTCGAAGGCGGACGAGATCGGCAAGCGCTACGAAACGCAGCGCGAGATCATTTCGGAAGCCGCCGGACGGCTGGAAGAGGAACACAAGCGGCTCGAAACCGTGTTCGAGGCGCATCGCGACGGCATGAGCGCGGCGGACAAGGCGCTCGCCCGTCACACGGCGGAAATCAGCCGGGCCGTATCGAGCCTTAGCGCCGGCCTCGACACGATCTTCGAGGCGGCGGCGGCACGCGCGGCCGCGCTGCGCGAAAGCATCGCCGGCGAAATCCGCCGCGGCGCCGACGAGGCGGCCGATGCCTCGACCTCGGTGAGCCGCTCGGCGGGCGCGGCGACGCGCGCCATCGGCGCGACCGTGGACGAATTGAAGGCCGCTTCGGGCGCGCTGTCGAACGACGTGTCGCGCGCGGCGAGCGAGGCGATCGCGGCGACGACGGAAAAGCTGACCGCCGCGACCCATGCGCTCTCCAGCGGCGTGATCCAGGCAACCGAAACGATGAGCGACAAGGTGGGCGCGAAGACGGACGAACTGCGCGCGCTTGTCGAACGCGCGGCGGCCGACGGCGACAACGCCACCGACCGCTTCAACGCCGCGATGATCGGCCTTGGCGGCACCGCGCGCGAGGCAGGACGCGCGCTGCACGAGGCGACGGACGAACTCGCAAGCCGCATGTCGGAACTGCCCGCCGAAGCGGCGGAAAGCGCGAACGCGCTCAAGGACGTGCTTGAGGAACAGATCTCGGCGCTCGCGACCATCGCCGAAATCGTCGTGCGCCATGCGCGCACGCTCGACCGCTCCTCGCCGCAGCCCTACCCGGCGGTGGAACGGGGCTTCCAGCGGACGGTTGCGCCGCTGCCGGAGATACAGCGCGCGGGCGGCGAACAGCGCCGCTGGGGCATGTCGGAACTGCTGGCGGCGGCGGAACGGCGCGGCGGTGGCGAGAACGCCTTCGCCGGTGGCGACCGCGACTTCCAGCGCGCCTCGCTGCAGGTGATCGAGACGCTGCAGGCGCTCGCCATCGACCTCGACCGCGCGCTCGAACAAAGCCCGCCGCCGGAACTCTGGCAGCGCTACCAGGCGGGCGAACGCAACGTCTTCACGCGCCGGCTCTACAATCTCGCGGGCCGCGAACTCTACGACCGCATCGCGCAGAAATACCGCAAGGACGGCGAGTTCCGTGCCCATGTCGACCGCTTCCTCGGCAGTTTCGAGGAGCTTCTCGGCGCGGCGACGGCACGCGACCGCGACAATATTCTCGTGGATACCTACCTCACCTCGGACACCGGCAAGGTCTATCTCATGCTCGGCCAGGCGACGGGGAAGCTGAGCTAGGCGGAAGCCGGGACCTCTCCATAGAGATCACCCTCCCCCTGTGGGAGGGTCAAAATTTGCGAGCGCAAGCGAGACAAATTTTGGGGAGGGGGAAGCGGCGGTGGCCAAGGAAAGCGAGTCCGCCGCCGATGGCGGAGTCCCCCTCCCCGAAAAATTCTTCGCAAGGCTCGAATTTTTCGACCCGCCCACGGGGGGCGGGTGGTCTTCATCGCAGATGCCTCAGATGGCGAAGGACTTTCAGTTCAGCTCCCCGCCTTCTCCGGCATCGCCGCCGCGAGCGATTGCTCGAGCGTCCAGAGCGCGAGCGCCGTGAGGACCTCGTCGAGCGCCTTGTCGTATCCCGCGACCACCCCGTCCATGCCGCTGCCCGCCTTTGCCTCGGCCGTGAACTCGCGCGAGGCGACGATGGAGCGGTCGCGCAGGCGCACGAGGCGCACGAAGAGAGAGACGCGAATGCTTGTCGCGCCCTCGCCAAAGCCTGCCTCCGGAGCGCGATAGGCTTCAAACGCGCGAATGTCGCCCGACAACGCAAGGTCCATACGCACCTGCGCGCCCGGTCCCGTCACGGCGGGGAAGCTGCCGGTATCGGTCAGCGTCTCGACCGCGAGCGCCGCGATCATGCGCGGCGCCCGGTCCGCCCAGCGCGCGCCCGCATAATAGGCGATCGAATTGGGCGAGGATTTATAGACCACGCGCGACGTGTCGATGGCGGCGGGCGCCGAAAATTCCTCGACGACGAGTTGCGCCGGAACGGTCTGGCCCGCCGGGACGCCGACCTCCGGCGCGGTGAGCACGTAGAGCGAGGGCGCCGGCCCGCTCGCGACATCGGCAAGCGCGCAGGCGGAAAGCGGCAGCGCGGTGAAGGCGAGCAGCAGAAGGCGCGAGAAGGGCGCCGTATATCGGGTCATCGTTCCATTCCTCATTTCGCCTCGACCTCCGGCACGTTTCTGCCGACGAAGAAGCGGGCCGGATCGTCCTCCGCCCGCGAAGCGATGCGGTCGAGCGAGGTGACGAGCGAGCGCGTCTCGGCGACGAGTTGCGGCAATTGCGAGAGCCCGGCACCAATGCCGGGACCGCTCTGCTTCAGGACCGCATCGAGTTCCTCGGCGACCTCGCGATAGGCCCGTGCGGCCTCGCGCGCATCTTCGATGAAGGCCTTGACGTCTTCCTTCATGAGGCCGTCCGCGCTGCGGCTGATGCTGTTCAGGTGACGCGAGGCTTCGGAAAGCTGCGTGAGGGCGACCGTGACGTCGTCCGAACTGTCGGCGAGCGCCTTCGACATGACGGCGAGATTGGACAAGGCCTCGTTCACCGACTTCTGGTTCTCCGCGACGAGCTTGTTCAGTTCCTTGATGAGTTCGTTCGCGTTCTGCAGCGTCTCGGGGCCGCTCTTCAAAAGGTCCTGCAGCGAAGACGGCGCGGCGCGGATGACGGGGTAATCCTGGTCCGGTTTCGCAACCAGAGGTTCCGATTCCGGGCTGCCGCCGGTGAGCTGGATGAAGGCAACGCCGGTGAGGCCGGAGAGTTCAAGCTGCGCGATGGAATCTTCCTTCACCGGTGTGCGCGCGTCGATCTCGATGATGGCGACAACCTTGTTGGGGTTGTTGTCCATCAGATGAAGGTCGGTGACCTTGCCGACCGGCAGGCCGTTATATTGCACCGGCCCCGACTCCGAGAGGCCCGACACCGAGCCGTCGAAGACGATCTTGTAATAGGCGAACTGCTTGTTGAGCTGCACTCCGCTCACCCAGAGCAGGAACAGGAAGATGCCCACGATCGCGGCAAGCGTGAAAGCGCCGATCAGGACGTTGTTGGATTTGATTTCCATGACCCTTATTTGCCTGCAAGAGCCGCGCGCGCACGCGGCCCGTGAAAATATTCGTGAATCCAGGGATGGCTGCTACGCAACATGTCGTCGATCGTGCCGACGAGGATAACATGCTTCTCTGCCAGCACCGCGATCCGGTCGCAGGTCGCATGAAGCGTGTCGAGATCGTGCGTGACGAGGAAGACGGTAAGGCCCAGCGTTTCCTTGAGATCGTTGATGAGTTCGTCGAAGGCAGCGGCGCCGATGGGGTCGAGGCCCGCCGTCGGCTCGTCGAGGAAGAGGATTTCGGGATCGAGCGCGAGCGCGCGGGCAAGCCCCGCCCTCTTGCGCATGCCGCCCGAGAGTTCCGAGGGATAGAGCGAGCAGGCGGTGGGCCGAAGACCGACCATCGCGATCTTGACGGCCGCGAGTTCGTCCATCAGTTCCTGCGAAAGATCGAGATGTTCGCGGTAGGGAACCTGGATGTTCTCGGCGACGGTGAGCGCGGAGAAGAGCGCCCCGTCCTGGAAGAGCACGCCCCATCGCCGCTCGTTCAGGCGCCGCTCCGCTTCCGGCAGCGTCGAAAAATCGAGACCGAAGACGCGAATGCGGCCGGCATCGGGCTGCTTGAGTCCGAGAATGGTGCGAAGCAGGACGGACTTGCCCGTCCCCGAACCGCCGACAATGCCGATGACTTCGCCGCGCCTGACCGTGAGATCGAGATTCTCGTGGACGACATTGTCGCCGAAGCGCGTATCGAGCCCCTCGACCTCGATGATCGGCTCTCCTTTCCGGCCCGTGCTCATATGTCCACCGCCGTGAAGAACATGGCGAACAGCGCATCGAGGATGATGACGAGAAAGATCGAGCGCACGACGGAACTCGTGGTCATGGCGCCGACGGATTCCGCACTGCCCGTGACGGCGAGGCCGGCGCGGCAGCCGACAAGCGCAATGACCGCCGCCATGAAAGGCGCCTTCACGAGGCCGACGCCGAACGTCCAGAAGCCGACCGCCTCCTGCACGCGCGTGATGTAGACGCCAGGCGACATGTCGAGCATGAAGAAGACGACGAGACCGCCGCCGACAAGGCCCATGACGTCGGCAATGAAGGTGAGAAGCGGCAGTGTGACCGTGAGCGCGGCGACGCGCGGCAGGACGAGCATGTCCATCGGATCGAGGCCGAGCGTGCGCATGGCGTCGATCTCCTCGCGCATCTTCATGGAGCCGATTTCGGCGGTGAAGGCGCTGCCCGACCGGCCGGCCACGATGATCGCGGTGAGAAGGAGACCCACCTCGCGGAGAAAAATGATGGCGATGAGATTGACGGTGAAGACCTCCGCACCGAACTGGCGGAGCTGCACGGCGCCCTGCTGCGCGACCACGGCGCCGATCAGGAAGGTGAGCAGACAGACGAGCGGCAGCGCGTCGAAGCCCGACTTCTCCATGTGATGAACGAAGGGGACAAGGCGGAAACGCCGCGGATTGGCGATGGTCCGGCCCACGGTGACGATGACGGCGCCGACGAAACCCAGCATGGCGCGGGCCTCGGCGGCCATGACGAGCGAGGTCTCGCCGATCTTGCCGACGATCTGGAGATAGAGCGGCACCGGCGGCTGGTGCACCGGCTCCGGCTCGCCGAAGCCGCCAATCTTGTCGAGCAGAAGATGTTGCGCTTCCGAAACGCCCTCGAATTCCACCCGCAGGCCCTGCTCCTCGAGCCGGGCGGCGGTGCGCGATACGATGGCGGCCGCGGCCGTATCGAAGCGCGAGACGGCGGAGAGAGCAATCACGGCGCGGTCTGCCTCGCCGGGCATCGCGGCGAGCTTGCGCAACGCATCATCTACCTTGTTGAGGTGGACAATGGACCAGTTGCCGGCCGCTTCGAGACGGAGCACCCGGTTTTCGATGTCCGCACGGTATGAGGCGGGCTCGTCCGCCTCGTTCCCTGCCTCGCGGCTGCTTAATCCGGCCAAAATTCCCCCGATTTCGGCAGTGGCCCTGCTCAGGTGGCCACTCTGCCTGCCGATCGCGGCAACGGCAAGCACGCCGCGCCAGTCTGTCGCATGCCCTTTCTTTTATCGCGGATTAGGTTAGGTTCCGATCCGCCCCGGCACAGGACGGGGCCTCGACCGATACGGTTTTCCAGGAGGTTCTCATGCGTGGCATTTTCACAGGTCTGGCGGCGCTTGCTCTCGCCATGACGGTGTCCGGAGCGGCACTGGCGGACGACGATGGCGGCGATATCGCCAAGGGAAAGAAGATCTTTGCCCGCTGCAAGGCCTGCCACACGGTTGAAGAAGGCGGCCCCGACCGCATCGGCCCGAACCTCCACGGCGTGTTCGGCCGTACCGCCGGCACGAAGGAAGGCTTCAAGTTTTCCGACGCGATGATCCAGCACGGCAAGGACGGTCTCGTCTGGAGCGAGGAAACGCTCGACACCTATCTCGAGAAGCCCGCCGCGATGGTTCCCGGCACGCAGATGGCTTTCCCCGGCCTCAAGAAGGAAGACGACCGTGAGAACGTGATCGCCTATCTCAAGAGCGAGACCGGCGCCGAGTAATCCCGGCAACCGGCCGCGACCTGCACAGTCTCTCTTCCTATCCCCCCTCGGGGAGGGTGGAAAGTGAGGACAAGCCGTCACTTCAATTCAGTGCTCGCTCCCACCCCCCCCCTCGGGGAGGGGGCAGCGGCGCGTCAGAGCCCCCGCCCCGAAATTTCCTTCGCTCCGCTTGAAAATTTCGACCCGCCCCCCAAGGGCGGGTGGAAAGACTGTCGCGGCATAATGAAAGGTCCGTTCAGGAAGTGGGTGGCAGATCGCCGGCGCTTCGCACATTGCGAACGGCCCCCTGCCAGCCTCCCAGCTCCTTCCCTTCCCCTTCCTGCTTCTCTCACTCTTCCAAAGCACCGCTTCATGGAACGGAAGCTGCAGCGAAGGACACGAGGGTTCCGTCTCCTGTTCCGAAGCGGGACAAGAGCGGTGCAACAGGTTCAATATGGGGCAACTCCGCGCACACAAAGCCTGGCGCGGGATGAGTAGAGAAGAATGAATCCGACACCTGCATTCCGCAGACTTTCAGCGATCCTTCCCGGCCTCGTGCTGGTGTTGAGCCTCGCGGTGTCGATCTACGACCCGCAGGGCACGGGCAGCTTTCTGCGGAATCACGTCTTCGATCTCTACCAGTACCTGCTGCCGCGCCAGGCGGGGCCGGACGGTCCCCGCGCCGTCTATATCGACATCGACGCCGAAACGGCGAAGACCTATGGCGCCTGGCCCTGGCCGCGCAAGCGCCTCGACGATCTCGTGAAGCGCGTCGAGAACGCAGGCGCAAGCGCCATCCTGATCGACATGCCGCTGGCCGATGCGGACCCGACCGCCTCAAACGAATTGCTGCGGCTCTGGGCGCCGCTGCCGGCGGACGACACCTTGGGCGGCCTCGGACAATCGCTGACGCAGCTTCCGAACTATGAACGCGAGCTCGCGGCGCTTCTTTCCTCGACGCCTTCCGTCGTCTCCTTCGTGCCCGGCAAGACCGCTTTCCAGAACGTCCATACCCCGCTTCGCCCGGCGGCGATCTCGCCGCGGGGCGGCGACCCGCGCCACCACATGAGCGCCTATACGGCCTGGCGCGCGACGCTGCCTGCCTTCGAGGCCGCGGCGAAAGGCAATGGCGCCACCCTTCCCGATGTCGGCCGCGATGCGATCGTTCGCGGCCTGCCGATGCTGACCGACCTCAACGGGACGCTCTATCCCTCGAACGTGCTGGAGGCGCTGCGCGTGGCGAAAGGCGGCACCGGCTACAGTGTGCAGGTGGCGGCACCCGAGAACGGCTTTTCCTTCGAGATCGAGCCGGGCATCGAACGTATTGTCATCGATGGCACCGGACTTGCGGCCGAAACGCTGCGCGACGGCAACCTCGTTCTCTATTTCGGCGACAAGACGACGCGCCACCGGATTTCCGCCGGCCGCATCCTGTCCGGCCGCGCCGACCCTGCCGCCATCGAAGGCCGCATCGCGCTGATCGGCGTGTCGGCCAACGGCTCCGAGCGCATGTATGGAACGCCTGCGGGCGTGCGCATGGCGTCCGGCGCGATTGCCGCCAACGCCATCGACCAGATCCTCGACGGAAGCTTCCTGACGCGGCCGGGCTGGGCCTCCGTTGCCGAGCAGGTCTTCACGCTGTTCGGCGGCGTGCTCGTGATCCTCGTCGTGCGGCGCTTCCGCTTCCGCTGGGGCATTGCGCTGACGCTCGTTCTCGCAGGCGGCGCGGCTTACGGTTCGTGGTGGGCCTTCGAGACTCATCGCTGGCTGATCGACCCCGCACTGGGCGGCGTGACGCTCTTTGCAGCCGCCCTCACCTGCGCGCTCATGATGCGGCTTCACACGGAAGACGAAATCCGCTTCGTCGAGACCCAGTTCAGCCGCCGCCTGTCTTCTTCGGGACTTGCCAGGATGAAGGCGAACCCGCGCATGATCCGGGCGGAAGGCTCGCTGCGCGACGTGACATCGGTCGTCGTGGGGCTGCGCGGCTTCAACATCATTTCAGACCGCTATCTGGAAGACCCGACAGCCTATGCCGACATCCTGAACCGCTTCTTCTCGCCGATGACGAAGATCGTGCAGGACCGGAACGGCATGATCGACCGGACCGTTGGCGATGCGCTTTACGCGGTGTGGAACGCCCCGCTCGATGCCTCCGACCATGCCTCGAAGGGCTGCGACGCGGCGCTGCGCATGGTGGAGAATCTCGAAGCGCTGAACGAATTCCTGGAGGAGGACGCGCGCCGCCAGCACCTGAGCCACGTGCCGCTGAGCCTTTCCATCGGCATCGACACAGGCACCGCGATCACGGGCAACATGGGCGCGATCCAGCGCTTCGACTATGGCGTGCTCGGCGAGCCGGTGAGCTTTGCCGCTTATCTGCAGAAGAACGCGAAGCATTACGGACCGGCGATCATCGTCGGCGAAGGCACGCAGCGCGCCGTCGGCGACCGCTACGCGCTGCTCGAAATCGACCTCGTCTCGACGCCCCGCCACCCGGAAGGCCGCCGCGTTTTCGCGCTGCTCGGCGATCCGATCATGCGGGCGAACCCGAAGTTCCGCGCCCTGCAGGAAGCCCATACGCTGATCTTCTCCGCCTATCGCAACCAGCGCTGGGCGGAGGCGCGCGCCGCCATCACCGAATGCCGCAAGCTCAACGGCGCCATCCCCACGCTTTATGACTTCTACGAGGCGCGGATCGCGGCCTATGAGGCAAACCCGCCCGGCGAACACTGGAATGGCGCCTTTTTCGCGGGCCGTATCTGATCCAGTATGCGTTGGGTCCCGTTTTGGGGCTTGGAGACAGCGCACACAAAAGCCATCATCGCGCACCAACTTTCCCCTTATTGCCCGAGGGAACGAGACAAACGCCGATGCGCGAGATTACCGCCGAAATCCAGTCCTGGCCGATAGCCGGGGCCTTCACCATTTCGCGCGGGGCCAAGACCGAGGCCCGCGTGGTGGTGGCGAGCGTCAGCCAACACGGGCTGACGGGTTACGGCGAGTGCGTTCCCTATGCGCGCTACGGCGAAAACGAAAAGGACGTGGTGGCCGCAATCAAGGGACAGCAGCAGGCCATAGCCGACGGCATGAGCCGGGAGGAGCTGCAGCGCGTCATGCCGCGCGGCGCGGCGCGGAACGCGCTGGACTGCGCGCTCTGGGATCTCGAAACGAAGCTCGCGGGCAAACCCGCCTGGGAACTCGCGGGCCTCGGGGCACCGCGGGCGCTGACCACCGCCTATACGCTGAGCCTTGCCGCGCCCGAGGAAATGCACGAAGCGGCGAAGGCGGCGGCTCACCGACCGATCCTGAAGCTGAAACTCGGACAGGGCGACGAAGAAGACGTGGCGCGCGTCGAGGCCGTGCGCGCGGGCGCGCCGAACGCCGCGCTCATCGTCGATGCGAACGAGGGCTGGAAACCCGAAGATGTGTTGCCGCTCGCGCATGAATTCGCGCGGCTCGGTGTGTCGCTGATCGAGCAGCCGGTGCCCGCCAAGGAAGACGAGGTGCTGCGCGGGATCGAAAGCCCGGTACCGCTCTGTGCGGATGAAAGCGCGCACGGGCTGGAAGGCATGCGCCGCCTCGTCGGCCTCTATGATTTCATCAATGTGAAGCTCGACAAGACGGGCGGCCTGACCGAGGCGCTGGCCGTCGTGCGCTGCGCGAAGCTGCGGAAGCTGCGCGTGATGGTGGGCTGCATGGTCTCGACCTCGCTCGCCATGGCGCCCGCGATGCTGGTGGCGCAGCAGGCGGACTATGTCGACCTCGACGGACCGCTGCTGCTGGCGCAGGACCGCGAGCCTTCATTGCGCTACGAAGGCAGCCTCGTCTATCCGCCCGAAAGCAGGCTCTGGGGCTGAACGCCCTCAGATGTTCAATACGATCTTGCCGAAATGCGACGCCCCCTGCATCAGGCGGAAGGCCTCCTGCGCGTCGGCGAGCGCGAAGCGCTTGTCGATCACGGGATGAATGTCGTTCTGCTCGATGGCGCGAGACATGTCCTCGAAATGCGCGCGGCTGCCGACCGTGATGCCGCTGATCTTGAGGTTCTGCGCGAAGATCGCGGCGACGTTCACATCCTTGCTGAGGCCGCTGAGGATGCCGATGACGGCGACATGGCCGCCGACGCGGGCCGCCATGATGGAGCGCGGGAAAGTGTCGGCGCCGCCGACCTCCACGACATGATCGACGCCGCGCCCGCCGGTGAGACGGCGCGCTTCCTTTTCCCAGTCGGGCGTCTGCCTGTAGTTGATCGCGTCGTCCGCGCCGAGCTTCCTCGCGCGCTCGATCTTTTCGTCCGACGACGAGGTGACGATCACGCGCGCGCCCATCACCTTCGCGAATTGCAGCGCGAAGATCGATACGCCGCCGGTACCCTGCACGAGCACCGTGTCGCCCGCCTTGAGCTTGCCCTCGACGACGAGCGCGCGCCACGCGGTGAGCGCGGCGCAGGGCAGACAGGCGACCTCTTCGTCGGAAAGATTGGCGGGCGCTTTCGACATGCCCTCCGCCGAGAGAACCATGTATTCCTGCGCGCAGCCGTCGATGGGGCTGCCGAGCGCCGTCGACCCGAGCTGTTCGGCGACGGGGCCGCCCGCGAGCCAGCCTTGGAAGAAGCCCGGCGCGACGCGGTCGCCCTTGTGCAGACGCGTGACGCCCTCTCCCACCTCGACGACTTCGCCGCAGCCATCCGACAACGGCACGAGCGGCAGGAGATTGGGGTTGCCGCCGAAGGCGACGGTGGCGAGGTCGCGATAGTTGAGCGAGCCGGCTTTCATCTTCAGCACGACCTGGCCGGGCCCTGCCTTCGGCACGTCCCGTTCCTTGAGTTTCAGATTTTCGATTCCGAAATTGCCCTCGAGCACCAGCGCGTGCATATCCGTTCCTCCATTTGAAATTTCTTTTGCCGCAGAAACTGGCGCAACCGCAGGCAATGTCAAACGGGAGAAAATTGACGCAAGGGAGACGGCGCGTCAGCGCTGTGCGCCGCCCTTGATCTGCGTGCGGTGCATGACACGGCGCTGGCTTCCGTCGAAACCGTCACGGCGATGGATGGCGCAACGATTGTCCCAGATGAGAAGGTCGCCGACCTTCCATTTGTGCGTCCACGAAAATTCCGGTTTCGCGCAATGCGCCCAGAGCCGGTCGAGAAGCCGATCGCTCTCCTCGACGGAATAGCCCTCGATATAGGCGTTGAGACGGCGGCCGAGATAGAGCGACTTGCCGCCCGTCACCGGATGCGTGGCGACGATGGGATGCTTCGCACCCGGCGCCGTGCGCACATCGAGCACGGCATCCGCACCGGCGCGCAATTCGCCCACACTCGTCGTGCTCGCATCGTGATTGCAGACGCGGCCCTCGACAGCGGCACGCAGATCGGCGGGAAGCTCTTCCAGCGCCTTGTACATGTTGGCGAAGCTGGTATCTCCGCCGGCGGCAGGAATTTCGCGCGAATGAAGCACGCTCGCCATGGGCGGCTCCGCGACATAGGACATGTCGGTGTGCCACTCGGCTTCCTTGTCGCCGAGCGCGCCAATGGGCTTTCCGTTCTCGAGAACGTTGGAAATGATCCAGATTTCGGGCCGCGATTTCGCCTGGCCGCCCGCCATGTCGGTCGCGCTGGCGGGCGCGATGTCGAGCTCGCCGAAAAGCTTCGAGAAGCGGATGAGATGGTCGTCGTTGATTTTCTGTCCACGGAAAAGAAGGACGATGTGATCGTACCAGGCCTGCCGCACCGCCTCGAACTCCGCGCCGGTGAGCGGCTTCGACAGGTCGAGCCCGCGAATTTCCGCGCCGAGCGCCGCGCCTGTCGGGATGACTTCAATTGCCATGTTCTTCTTGCCTTTCCAGACCGTCTTCCTCGGGCGCGAGGACTTCGCCGTGCCAGCGCCGGCCCGCCATGAAGGCGCCGAGAAGCGCCGCGGCGCCCGCCCCCGCCATCACGAAATAGGCTTGGGGGCCCAGCGCTTCATATATGGGACCGATGCCGATTGTCACCAGCCCCATGATAACGCCGGACGCCATGGCGGCGTAGAGGCTCTGCGCGGTGGCGGCCAGACGGGGCGGCGCCGCCTGCGCGACGAACTGCACCGCGCCGAGATGCGCCGCACCGAAGGTGAACCCGTGAAGAAGCTGCATGAGAAAGAGAAGCGCGACCGGCGGGTTGAGCGCCGTCACCGTCCAGCGGAGGACAGCGGCAACGGCCGCCAGCATGACGAGGCGGACCGCGCCGAACCGCGCCATTAACGGCCCCGAAATGTAGAACAGGACGATCTCGGCGATGACGCCCGCCGCCCACAAGAGGCCGATCACCGTGTCGGAATAGCCCTGGCGCTGCCAGGCGAGTGAGCCGAAGGCGTAGTAGACGGCATGGGTCGCCTGGGTGAGGCTCGCCGATAGCACGAAGAGCACGAAGACCGGATGCCGCCCGATTTCGAGGATGGCGGCGAACCGCTTTTCACCGTGCCTGGCAGGTTTTCGCACCGGCGCCGGAACGCGCGGCAGGAGAGACACCCCCGCCACATTGGAGACGAGCGCGGCAACGATGCAGAGGACGACGATGGACGGCGCGTTCCATTCGAGAAGCCAGCCTGCCCCGGCGCTCGCCGCGATGAAGGTGATCGAGCCCCAGAGACGCACGCGGCCATAATTCATGCCCTCCTCGATCCGCGCGCGCATGGCAATCGTCTCGACGAGCGGCGAGATCGAGGGGAAGACTGCGTTAAGCACGAGCGCGACGAGAAGGATCGGCCCGAAGCCTTCGACGAAAAGAAACAGCGCGGCGGAGCCAAGCGATGCCCAGGCAAGCCAGAGCGCGACGCGGCGCCGGTCGCCCAAACGGTCTGCAACAGAGGCGAAGAAGGGGCTCACCACGATGCGCAGGAAGAGCGACAGCGCCACCACGAGCGAAATCTCACCCGCGTCGAGCCCCTTCGATTTCAGCCAGACCGGAAAGAACGGCAGATAGACGCCCGTGAACAGGAACATCGTGCCGTAGACGGATGCAAGGCGGATGGCGAGAGACATGGAAAGGGAAACCCCGGACGCTGCGCCAGAGTGATAGCGCGGCGCACGGTGTCGGGGGAAGGGGTGGTCGAGGGAAACCAACCCCCGCCCCGAAATTTACGACGCTCACGCGCCGCAAATTTCGACCCTCCCCGAGGGGAGGGTGGGTGGCTGATGTTCGTCATACGGAGACAAGCTCCAGCCTCTCCGCCCACCCGCCCTTGGGGGCGGGTCGAAAAATTCAAGCGTAGCGCAGAAGTTTTCGGGGCGGGGGAAGAGGCATTCGCAAGCGCCCCTATCCGAAGGACGGCAGCGGCAGCTTGCGCCTTTCGGTCGCGGCGACGAGATGGTCCCAGATCCGGGCTTCAAGGGCCGACGCCCATGACGCGTCCGACGCCTCGACATGGGTTTGCAGTTCGATCAGCAAAGCGGCAAGCGCGGCATTGCGGGCATTGAGCGCGGTGACGCGAAGCGACCCCTCCTTCTCCGATGCCGCGGCGGCAAGCTTCTTCTTCAGCGCATCGTCGGTGACGAGCGCCGCCGCATGGGAAAAGAGCGAACGCATCTCCGCATTCTCGGCGGCGCGAATGTCGGCGGCGCGATCGTATTCCTCCGCCGTCATGAACATCATCATGCCCATGATGCCGACATTGCCCATGGAATATTCGGCATTGAGATGGGGCGCGACATCGCCAAGCAGCGTGCCGAAGAAGCCTTGCATCACGGTTCCGACATCGGGTTTCATGCGCGGCCCTCCTCCGAGAGTTCGGCGAGCCGGCGCGCCAGCACGCGGTTGTGAACGTCGGTGCAATACCAGCTCGAAAAGGCGAGCACCGGATCGCGGTTTGCGCCCGTCTGGTATTCCTTGCCCGCCGAAATCCAGATGGCGAGGCCTTTCAGCGAATTGAATATCTCCCACCAGCGCAGGCGGACGGGATCGGCCTTGAGACCGCTCGCCTCCTCCCACAGCCGGATCGCTTCGTCGCGCGCGATCATGCCGCCCGGACGCTCGGGCCGCTCGTGAGCCCAGAGCGGATCGGCCGCCCAGGCGACGTCTTCCAGCGGGTCGCCGAGATGGCACATTTCCCAATCGAGAATGGCGCGAATGTTTCCTTCCGCGTCGAACAGAAAATTGCCCGTGCGATAGTCGCCATGCACGACGGAAATCTTTTCGGCGGGCGAAGGCGGGTTGCGCTTGAGCCAGCGGATCGCAGCGCGCGCCACGGGCTGCGGCTCAAGTTCGTCCTCGTCGATCACCTTTTCCCACTTCTCGAGCTCGCGCTTCCAGCACTCGTCCGGCGCGACGGGCTCCATGTTCTCGGCAAAGCCGATGCCATGCGGATCGGCGGCGGCAATATGCCCGAGATGGGTCCAGAACTGCTGCCCGATCTTTTCTGCGAATTCGCCATAGGGCTCGGCATTGAATGCCGAGCCGGCCTGGCAGCCCTCGATCTGCTCCATGACGAAGAAGGGCCGGTCGAGCCATGAGAGATCGGTTTCGAGATAGAGCGGCTCGGGAACGGGAAGCCCCGTCGGATGGAAGGCGCGATAGGCGTTGTATTCGAGGTCGCGCTCGGTCTCGATCAGGCTCGCGACAGGATCGCGGCGAAGAATGAGCGGGCGCTCCACCTTCGCGCCGCCCTCCTCCCAGCTTGCATGAAGACGGAAGGTTTCGCGGCTGGCGCCGCCATGAATGCGCGAGACGCGGCTCACCTCGATGTTGGAGGCCTGGGGCATACGGTGAGCGAGATAGGCCGCGACGCGGCGGGCAAGGTCTTCCATCGCCATCCCCTCACTTCGCCGGATCGAGAATGTCTTTGAAGCCGGACGGCGCGTGTGGCCCGATGACGAGCTGCTCGAGAATGCCGCATCCCTTGCGCGTCGAACCGTCGGGCAAGGTCATGACGGCCTCCGAGAAGGCCTGGATGTGCAGGTGGGGCGGCGCATAGCTCGTTATGTCGGAGAGCCTGAACTCCTCGTAGCCGAGCGCATTGTCGCCCTTGTGCGCGCCATGGCTCCACTCGGGATGTCCATAGCCGATGCCCAGCATGTAGAAATTGTATTTCGGCGTGAGGTCGATGCGCGTCTTTTCGCCCTTGCGGCTCTCGAAGAAGATCGAACAGGACTTTGCGTGGCGCGAGCCGGAGACATAACCGATCTCGTAGCTGACGCGGTCCATCTCCTCCGCCTTCGCATCGCGGCCGAGCGGGCACATGACGCCGGAAAGGTTCCACGCATCGCCATGCTCGTCGTCGTTGACGTGGAACAGCGTGATCCTGTCCTCGAAATTGAGCGGCGCCCAGAGCCAGAAGAACTGAAACGGCATCGGCGGCACAAGGGGCTGCGGGTCGGACGCGCCGATCGCGCGCACGCCCCAGGAGCGGTCGCGCGTGCCGGAATAGCTGGCGGGCATCACCTCGATGCGTCTGCCCTTGACCTCGATCCAGCCTTCCCATGTGCCGTTCTGCGTGAGCCGCGTGAGATCCATCAGTGTGCGCGGCCCGTTGCGCCGCGTGAAGCGCGGCTCCTTGAGTGCGGGTGCGCGGCCCGTGAAGGTGAGATCGGCCTTCAGCCCGTGCTCGTTCTCCGCGACCCGGACACGCAGGACCTGCAGCGGCTCCACGACGCCGATGGCAATCGGCCCGACGAAGGTGTCCAAGCGCTCCATGTTGAGGAAGCGCGAGGCATGCAGATTGTGCTGCACGCCGTCGACAATGACGCTGAAGGCCGCGTCCATGATGTTGAGATGTGGGTAGACGCCGAGCGCCGCGGCGAAATAGACGTCGCCGCTCTTCGTGTAGCCGTTGAAGAAATAACGGTCGTAGAAGTTCCGGTCCGTCCCCGCAAAGGCAATCGGCTCGGGCGTCTGGTGAATTGGAAAATCGTCTGCCTTGGTGAGCATGTCGCATCCCTCCCCGCTTTTTTGCCGCTCCGGCTTGTCCCGCCGGTTGCGTGTTTTTGTTTTGATGGCGCAACAATGGTCCCGCCGCCGGGGCGGGTCAACGCCGCGTCACCCGGACGGCGGATGACGAAGCGGCAACGCCCTTGGGATCAGAGTTCGATCATCTCGAAGCCGGCTTTCGCCGTACCGCAAAGCGGACATATCCAGTCGTCCGGTATGTCCTCCCAGCGCGTGCCTGGCGCAATGCCTTCGTCGGGCAACCCCTCTGCCTCGTCATAGATGAAACCGCAGGTCGCGCATTGCCACTTCCTCCAGGGCTCTGCCATGAAGACCTCCTCTGCGCCGCGTTGCTCTACTCAAAGTTTAGCGCAAAAGGGCACACGATGCAGGATCAGGGAAGACCGAGCGAACGGAAGAACGCATCGACGGCGTCCGTGTAGGGACCGGCGGTGCCAAGCTCCTCGTTGATCTCGCGATGCGAAAGATCGACGCGAAGGAGCGCCGCCTCGCCGCCTGACGCTCTCACCGCAGCGACGAAGCTTTCGGAATTCGGACAGGCGTCATCGCGTCCGGTCGAGCAGACGACGAAGAGAGGCGGCGGCGTCCCCGCGAGACGATGGAGCGGCGATGCCTCTCGCCAATAGGCCGGATCGTCGCCGAAGACGCGGTCGTAGAAGCGGTAGTGCGGAGCTTCCATGATCGAAGGCAGATCGAGCGCCGCGCTGTCGAGGATGACGGCACCGGGAACGGGCTTTGCTCCCTGCCCTTGCATGATGGCGGGGCTGGCCAGGGCGAGCGCAACGAGATGCGCGCCCGCCGAATGGCCCATCGGCACGACGCGCGAAGGATCGCCGCCCCACTCGCTCGCCTTTTCCTGCACGGCGGCAACCGCGCTTGCGACATCCGCCGCCTGCTCGAGCGCATCCGCCCCCGGCGCGAGCCGATAGTTCATGGAAACGAAGATGAAGCCCTGCGGCAGCCAGTGCGCGGCCTTGCTCTCGTACATGCGGGGCATCGCCTTGTCGCCGAGAAACCAGGCGCCGCCATGCACCATCAGGATCACCGGCGCATTCATGGTGCCTTCGGGAATGTAGACGTCCATGCGCTGCTCCGGATCGTTGCCGTAAGCGACATCGCGCAGAATCTTGGTGCCGTCCGGCAGCCCTGCTGCGCGGGCAGAGAGGCTCGCCGACGCGGGAAGCGCGGCGAAAAGAAAGAAGGCGAGAACGGCAAGCAACGCGGTACGGTCTGTCATGCAAGGCTCCGATACTTCTTTCAACGGACGGCCGGGGCCGTTCCGTCGCAGAGCGGGACTTCTGCGCATGTCGCCTTGAGCATAGACTGCGACAGGCGAAAACACAGGCGAGGACAAGCACATGAAACTCTGGCTCACCATCGGCGCGCTGAGCGGCTTTCTTTCGGTGGCGCTCGGCGCCTTTGCCGCGCACGGGCTGCAAGCGCGCGTCGGGCCTGCGGAACTCGCCGTCTTCGAAACCGGTGCGCGCTATCAAATGTATCACGCGCTCGCCCTCCTCGCCGTTGCCTGGGTTGCGGCGCAGGGCGGCGGCGCCTCCGCGAGTGTCGCCGGATGGGCCTTCGTCGCCGGCACGCTGCTCTTTTCGGGTTCGCTCTATTATCTCGGTCTCACCGGCAGCCGGGCGCTCGTCATGATTACACCCGTTGGCGGCGTTGCCTTTCTCATCGGCTGGCTCTCGCTCGCCCTGGCGGGATGGTCGCTCCGCGGAACGCCCGGCGGCTGAGATACAAAGCTTCGCAAAGGCGGCTCTGGACAGGGGCGGGACCGCTTCCTATTTTACTAGACCGTGGTCTAGTTTTTCTGTAAGCCGGGTGGCGGGCAGATGGAGGAGGCGCGACGATGAGCGCGACGGAGAGCGAACGCATTCTGGTGGTCGGCGGCGGCATGGCCGGCCTCTGGACCGCGCTGGAGCTGGCGCGGAAAGGCCGCAAGCTGACCGTTCTGGAGCGCGACCCGCCCCCGCCCGAGGCTTCCGCCGATGAGGCGTTCGAGAGCTGGGAGCGCAAGGGCGTCGGCCATCTGCGCCACAGCCACGCTTTCCTCGCGCGGCTCCATATCCTGATCCGCGACCATTACCCCGACCTCATGCAGGAACTGCTGGACGCCGGCTGCCGCGAGATCGGCTTTTCCGACAATCTGCCGGTCGCGCTCAAGGACAAGTATGAACCCGTGCCCGGCGACAAGGACATGACGATCCTGACGAGCCGCCGCACGACGCTCGAATACATCCTGCGCCGCTATGCCGGCCGCCGGCAGAGTATCCGCTTCGAGACCGGCACGCTTGTGCGCGATGTGCTGACGGAGAAAGCGGAGAACGGCACGCTCCGCGTCACCGGCGTGAAGGCCGAACGGAACGGCGAAACGAAGGACTGGCTCGCCGACATCGTGATCGACGCCGCCGGCAAGAACAGCCAGATCATCGACTGGCTGAACGAGAGGGGCGCGGGCATCACCGAGGAAGCCGAGCGCGCGGGCATCCTCTATTTCACCCGGCACTACAGGCTGCGCGACGACGTGGACGAGCCCGCCCGCACGAAGGTGCCGGGCGCGGGCGATCTCGGCTTCATCAAGTATGGCCTCTTCCCCGCCGACAATGGCTGCTTCTCGATCACGCTCGCCGTCCCCGAAATCGAAATGGAATTGCGCCGTGCCATCATCCGGCCGGAGACGTTCGATGCGATCTGCGCCCAGCTTCCGGGCATCGCGCAATGGACCTCGAGTGAGACGTCCGATCCCGTGAGCCGTGTCTTCGGCATGGGCGAACTCATCAGCCGCTGGCGCCACATGACGAAAGACGGGAACCCTCGTGTGCTGAACTTCTTCCCGATCGGCGACAGCGTGATCCGGACGAACCCGCTTTACGGACGAGGCTGTTCTTTCGCAGGCGTCGCGGCTGAAGGGCTCGCCGAGATACTCGGCAAGACGGACGACATGCGCGAACGCGCGCGGCTCTATCATGCGCGCCTCGCCAGAGAACTCCGCCAGCACTATGACGACATGGTGAAGCAGGACCTCGCGGCGGCGAAGCGCGCGCGCAACGCGCTCGATCCCGACTACAGGCCCGGCGTCAAGGCGCGCCTCTTCAAGAGCTTCGCCGAGGATGCCATCCTGCCCGCCATCCGCGGCGATGTGGAGTTGATGCGCGCCTTCATGCGCTCGTTCCACATGGTCGATCCGCCGAACACATGGGCACGCGACCCGCGCAATGTGTCGAAGGTGCTGACCACCTGGGCGCGCGGCAGAAAACGCAACGCCGATCTCTACCCGCCGAAACTCGGGCCGGGCCGCCGCGAGATGCTGACCTTGCTCGGCCTCTCGCCGACGGCTGATTCCGAGCGGTTGAAGTCCGCCTGACGGCAGGAATACTGGACAAGAAAACGGAGGAAACCGGCGATGACATTTCCGGAGCCGCACTACGTCGATACCAACGGCATTCGCATGGCCGTCTACGAACAGGGACCGAAGGACGGCGTGGCCGTCGTGATGTGCCACGGCTTTCCCGAAATCGCCTATTCCTGGCGCCATCAGCTTCCCGCCATCGCGGGTGCGGGCTTCCGCGCCATCGCGCCCGACATGCGCGGCTACGGCTATACCGGCGGACCGAAGGGCAAGGACGCAGTGCCGCTCTACGACATTGCGCATCTCACCGACGATCTCGCCGGCCTGCTCGACGCGCTCGGCCTCGACAAGGCGATCTTCGCCGGACATGACTGGGGCGGTATCGTGGTCTGGCAGATGGCGCTGCGCCATCCGGACCGCGTGGCGGGCGTCATCGGCGTCAACACGCCCTTCATGCCACGCGGCCCCATCGACCCGATCGCCGGCATGCGCATGGCCTTCGGCGAAGACATGTACATCGTCTTCTTCCAGAATTTCGGCGTGGCGGAAAAGATATTCGAGAAGGACGTCGCCCGCACGATGCGCTTCTGGTACCGCAAGAGCCCGATGAAGCTCGCCGATTTCGACAAGCTGCCGGCCGACCAGAAGAACTTCTCCTTCCTGAAGAGCTTCGAGACGGACGAAAGCACCTGGATCGGCGAAGGGTTGCTGACGGCGGAAGAACTCGATTACTACACGCGAGCCTTCGAGACGTCCGGCTTCGAGGGCGGCATCAACTGGTACCGCAACTTCACGCGCAACTGGGCGATGAGCGAGGGCCAGACGGAGAAGGTCGACGCGCCGGGCCTGATGATCTCGGCGGCCGACGACATCGTGCTGCGGCCGGAGCTTGCCATCGGCATGGAACAATATGTGCCCGACCTCGAAAAGCACATCATCCCCGATTGCGGCCACTGGACCCAGTCGGAGAAGCCGCAGGAGCTGAACGCCCTGATGGTGGACTGGTTGAAGCGCCGCTTCGGCTGAGCCGCCTGCCCGCTCCTCCCCGGTCCCTTCTTGACTTGCCCTGCCCCTCGAAATGACCAGAATAGAAGTTTCGGTCAGTCTGAGGGGCGGACATGGCGATTGTGGAGGCGATTTCCGGAGCGCCAGACGCCCTGCGCGGCTTCCTCTACTGGCTGATCTTCATCAATACGGCCTCGGTGTTCTTTGTCTTCCACCGCGTGGAAGCGCGATGGGTTCTCGCCGTCTGGGTGGCACTCGTCCTGCTGAGCATGGGATTCGCAGAGCGGGAGACAGCGCCCCACCTTGTTGCCGCCGCAACTGCCGCGCTCTGGACGCCCCTCCTCGTCTGGCTCGTCTGGCGGAACCCCATCGAGGACGTGCGCGAGCCCTGGGGCACCTACCTCGGGCTGCTTTTCGCCTCGAACCTCGTTGCCGTATGCCTCTCCGCGGCAAATTTCTGGCTCCACATAGTCCCTTGAGACTGGCGGAGGATCCAGCCGCCGCGGATATGCAAAGCGAACATCACGCTGCTAGACTGCGCGCACGTTGCAGCCTTGGCATTAACCGGGTGAAACGGATGGCAACCGGCAACTCTCCAGCACGCGACCACGCCACGCTTCTCTTTGCCAACGAAACCTTCTACCGCGCTTTTGCGGAGCGTGACGTCACACTCATGGGTGCCCTGTGGGCCGAACAGGAGCCCGTGACCTGTCTCCACCCCGGCTGGCCCCCGGTGGAAGGCCGCGACAACGTACTGCAAAGCTGGCACGCCATTCTCACCGGCCCTGCAAGCCCCGACATCGAATGCCTGACCGCACGGGCAGGTATCCACCGCGACATGGGGCTTGTGATCTGCTATGAGCGCATCGGACAGGACTATCTCATCGCCACGAACATCTTCATACGGAGTGGCGAGGGGTGGCTGCTCGTTCACCACCAGTCCGGCGCGGCGCCCGAACCCGGCGACGGCGCAGCGCCACCGAGACGCAGCATCAACTGAAGATGGCTCGCTTACATTCTTGTTAGCGGGTTGTTGCCCCCCAGCGAACCCGATATGATCCCCGGCGTTCGGGAACGCCCCGCCGCACGAGACATATCGGTGTCTGGCCACCCGTTCGCCGCCCACGACAGGCGAAATTTTTAATCCGGTCCGGGTTCGCGCCCGCCAATGGGAGCTCCGGACGCCGCCCCTTGTTGCGGGTTGAGCGGACCTGAAGAGGCTTGAGAGGACGAAGGCATGTCGCAAGTGCTTGAGCGGAATGCGGCCGCTGAACCGAAACCGGAAGCGCCGTCCGTGCATCTCGCACCCGAGGCGCCGAAGCTCGCGGCCATCCATGGCGACCGTCCGCTCAGGATCCTGCTGCCGAGCTATCGCTCCAATCCGACAACCGGCGGCCAGGGCGTCTATATGCGCCATATCGCCAAGGCGCTGGCCGAACTCGGCCACCAGGTCGATGTGATTTCCGGCCCGCCCTATCCCGAACTCGACCCGCGCGTGAAGCTCATCAAGCTGCCCTCGCTCGACCTCTACGCGAACCCGCATCCGATCCGCTCGATCCGGCCCTGGATGTTCGCCTCCCCCATCGACCTCTTCGAATGGTGGAGCCACGCGACCGGCGGCTTCTCCGAGCCCTATACGTTCGGCGAACGCATGGCGCGCTATGTCCGCGGCACGCTCGACGATTACGACGTCTGCCATGACAACCAGACGCTCTGCTGGGGCCTCCTCAAGATGCGCGACATGGGAATGCCCGTTGTCGGCACGATCCACCACCCGATCACGATGGACCGGCGCATCGACATCGAACACGCGCGCTCGCTGAAGCTGCGGCTTCTGAAGAAGCGCTGGTATTCTTTCCTCAACATGCAGATCAAGGTGGCCCGCCAGCTCGATCCGCTGATCGTCGTCTCCGAAAGCACGCGGCGCGACGTGGCGCGCGAATTCGGCGTCGACGTGTCGAAGACGCGGCTCGTGCTGCACGGCATCGACCATGTGCAGTTCCGTCCGATGCCGCATGTGAAGCGGCGCGACGACCTCATCGTCGCCTGCGCGAGCGCCGACGTGCCGCTGAAGGGCCTCATCTACCTGATCCGCGCCTATGCGGAACTGCTGAAGACGCGGCCGGACCTCAAGCTCAAGGTGATCGGCAGGCTGCGCGAGGGCAACACGTCCTACGAACTGCGCCAGCTTGGCATCATGGACAAGGTGGAATTCGTGAGCGGCGTGACCGACGAAGACATCACCACGCTCTACAACGAAGCGACGATCGCCGTGTCGCCGTCCGTCTATGAAGGTTTCGGCTTTCCCTGCGGAGAGGCGATGTCCTGCGGCACGCCGGTGATCGCGACCAATGGCGGCTCGCTGCCGGAAGTCGTGGGAGACGCGGGCATCGTGGTGCAGCACTCGAACCCGCCCGCACTCGCCGAAGCCATCGCGAAGATGCTCGACAATCCGGAGATGCGCGCCGCCTATGGCCGCGCCGGACGCGAGCGCATCCTCGCCAAATTCAAATGGGAACGCGCGGCACGTGAATGCGCGGAAATTTACAGGCAGACGATAGAGAATGCAGACAATCGACTTGAACGTGCTCGGGCTTAGGGACGGCCAGCGCGCGCTCGACCTCGGTTGCGGCGCGGGACGGCATGTCCATGCCATGTACTACCACGCGCAGTGCCATGTGGTTGGGCTCGACCTCGGCTTCGAGGACGTGCGCCGGACGCGCGACGGCTTCGGCTCCTGTCCCGACATGGACCCGGAGACGAAGCGTTCCTTCTCGCTGACCGTGGGCAACGCGCTCTCGCTCCCCTTCCCGGATGCAAGCTTCGACAAGGTGCTGTGTTCGGAAGTGCTGGAGCACATTCCCGACTACAAGCAGGCGGTTGCCGAGATCGACCGCATCCTGAAGCCGGGCGGCACCTTCGCCGTCAGTGTGCCCCGTTTCTGGCCGGAACGGGTCTGCTGGGCGCTTTCGGACGACTATCACAACGAACCGGGCGGCCATGTGCGTATCTTCCGCGAAAGCGAATTGAAGGGCGCGGTCCAGGATCGCGGTCTCTCCTTCTTCCACAAGCATTTCGCGCACGGGCTTCATTCGCCATACTGGTGGCTCAAATGCGCCGTCGGCGTGAAACGCGAGGATGTGAAAATCGTCAATCTCTACAAGCGTTTCCTCGAGTGGGATATCCTTCAAGGGCCGTGGCTGACGCGCGCGCTCGAAAAAATTGCGGGTCCGCTGATGGGCAAGAGCGTCGTTCTCTACTTCACCAAGGGAGCGGCGTGAACGCATGACGCATCTTACCTGGGGCGACCGGCCGCCTGAAAATTTCTTCGACGGTTCCCGCGCGCGCATTCTCGAACTGCAGCGCGATAATGGCGCGATCCCCTGGTATGACGGCGGCGTGATCGACCCGTGGAACCACACGGAAGCTGCGATGGGGCTGACCGTGCTCGGCGAAATCGGCCATGCGCGTCGCGCCTTTCAATATCTTGCCGACACGCAACTCAAGGACGGCTCCTGGTGGGGCCAGCTCGGCGCGGCGGTCCCCTTCGACGAGGAGGAGCAGCGCTTTACCGGCGACGAGGCCGATGCCGGCCATCCCGTTCGCGACACAAATTTCGCCGCCTATATCGCGACCGGCGCCTGGCACCATTATCTCGTGACGCGCGACCGCAAATGGCTCGGCGAAATCTGGCCGCATGTCGAGGCGGCGATGGGCTTCGTGCTCGCGCATCAGAGCAGCCATGGCGACATCCGCTGGGCCGCGAACGATCCGCATACGCCCGAAGACGATGCGCTCATTACCGGCTCCTCATCAATCTACAAAAGCATCGAATGCGCCGCGCACATTGCGCGCGAGCTCGGGCACCCCTCGCGCGACTGGATGGTGGCGCGCGCGCGGCTTGGCGAGGCACTGCGCGACAAGCCGCATCGCTTCGACCGGACATGGGAACCCAAGGACCGCTACTCGATGGACTGGTACTACCCGGTCCTCGCGGGCGTCGTCACCGGCGAGGCGGCGCGCAAACGCCTCGCCTGGAAATGGGACATTTTCGTTGCCGAGGGCAAGGGCTGCCGTTGCGTGATGGACCAGCCCTGGGTGACGGTCGCCGAAAGCGCGGAACTCACTATGGCGCTCCTCGTCGCCGGCCAGCGCAAACAGGCAGAGGCCATGCTCTCCTGGCAGCATCAATGGCGTGCCGATTGCGGCGCTTACTGGATGGGCTATCAGTTCGCCGACGAAGTCGCATGGCCGGCCGAAAAGCCCGCATGGACGGCCGCCGCCGTGATCCTCGCGACCGATGCGATCACCGGCATGACGCCCGCCGCGCATCTCTTCGCCGAACGCACGCTAGCCGAGGCGGCGGAGTGAGCGAGCTAGGCACAACTGCGGCTGCCAAAGCTCATTGCAATCAATGCCAGAGCGCGACCAATCACGATATTTTGCATAGCGAAGAAACGTCGTGGCAGGAAGAATTTGAAGGCGGCAAATACTCCATCGGCGGTTTAGATCGCTACGAGACACTGAAATGCCGCGGCTGTGAGTCAATTCGACTAAGGCACACAAGTTATTTTTCAGAGGATGACGAGCCAACGATTACATATTTTCCTCCCGCCGTTTCAAGGCGAGAACCAGAGTGGTTAAAAGACATCCCCGATTCTGAAAGCGGGGAAGTCGTCCATGATCTCCTAAAGGAAATTTACTCCGCGCTTCAAAACGGCTCCGTGCGATTGGCTGCTATCGGGAGCAGATCTTTGCTCGAACACATGATGGTTGAGAAGGTCGGTGACCAAGGATCATTCGGAAAAAATGTCTCTACTTTTAAGTCTGCAGGTCACATCAGCGAACAGCACGCCGGGTATTTATTGACCGCCATCGAAGCGGGACATGCATCCACACATCGCGCGTGGAGGCCAACAACAAGCCAAATGAATCTTCTGTTAGATATAATTGAATCGGTTGTAGCTGCAGTGTACGTGCTTAACGAAAGAACTGCTGCCCTCAAAGAAAACATACCACCTAAAGGAAAATAACTCGGCAGCGTCTAGGCTAGCCGACGAAGTAACCGCAGGCTCTTCACTGCCTTCTCTTCCGCGAAGAGATTGGACGCGAGCGCCATCTTGTAGATTTCGTAAGGCGGGCGGCCGCCATCCTTCGGGTCCGGAAAGACGTCGTGGATCGCCAGAATGCCGCCCGGCATGACGCGCGGCGCCCAGAGACGGTAGTCGGTGAGGGCCGGTTCCATGCCGTGACCGCCATCGATGAAGACCATGGCGAGCGGCGTCGCCCAGCCTTTCGACACAACCTCAGACGGCGCGACGAGCGGCACCACCGTATCTTCGAGCCTCGCCATCCGCAGGGTCCGGCGGAAGAGCGGAAACGTATTGAGCCGGTCCGTCTCCGCGTCGTAGAGCGCCTCGTCGTGATGCTCCCAGCCCTTCTGGTTTTCTTCCGAGCCATAGTGATGGTCGAGCGCGTAGAGGACGGCGCCGTTCCGCTGGCAGGCGACGCCGATATAGACGGTCGACTTGCCGCAATAGGAGCCGATTTCAAGCACGGGGCCCCTGCGCGACGCCTCAAGCGCCGCGTCGTGCAGCGCCCGGCCCTCTTCCCGGTCCATGAAGCCCTTGATGCTCTCGATATCGATTGGAAGGTCCACCGCGCGCCTCTCGCCAGGAAATGAGCCGTTTCCCTCGCATGTCCGGGGCGAGACGGCAAGCGGGTTAACGCCCTCTCAACCAATGGGAAACGAATGGCGGGGATAATGGCGGCTTGCCGAACCCCGGAGCCCCCGATGAGCGACGCCGCACGCAAGGTTGAACAGGACGAGTATGAGACCATAAGGGAGGCTGTCTGCGCGACACCGCGTGGCCGCTGGTTCCTTGAGGAATATGCCCGCCGCAACCGCAGCAGCGACACGGACGAGGTGATTTCGGCAATCGGCAGGCTCTACGACCTCGCACGGAAAACGGCGGCGGATGCCCGCTTCGGCTTCCTCTATCACGACATGCAGCAGATGCGCCGGGCAATGGACGAAACGCGACAGGCGATTGCCGCCGTGAAGCCCGGCGACCGGCACAATCGCGCGGAGACGGAACCGGATGACCTGGCCGCCGTCGCAGAAGTCGCCGAACGCGCGGCAGGCGACATCGCGAAGGCCGCGGAGAGATTGCAGGAGATCGGCGAGACGCTGCGCGCCGCGGGCGCCGATGCCGATCTCTGCGACGAAATCGAACACCATGCGACCGGCATTTTCATGGCCTCGGCCTATCACGAGATGACAGGCAAGCGCATCGCCCTCATCGTCGAGGCGCTTGGCGAAATGGAAAACCATATCGCCCGAGTGATAGCCCGTTGGGAAGAAGAAGCGGCGAAAGCCTGACCTCGCGCCGTCAGCTGCCCGTTTCGTGATTGATGCAGCCGACGCTCCACTGGGACACGCCATCCACGATCCGGTGACCGAGCCGCGTGACCGAGAGCGGCGCGACCTCGATGCGGAGCGCCGTGCCGAGATCGATGTCGAGCGCAAGGGCGATGGCCGCCCGTATGACATTCGCATGCGCGACGGAGACGAGCGTATGCCCGGCGTAGTGGTCCGTCAGCCGCTGCACGCCCTCATAGACGCGCGTTGCAAGATCGAAAAAGGTCTCGCCCTCGGGCGGCTGTATGTCGACCGGGTTCGACCAGTCGAGCGTCCGGTTCGCGGCGAAGACGTCGTTGAAGCTGCGCCCTTGCCAGAGCCCGTAATTCTGGTCGTTGAAGGCGGCAACGGCGATGGGATCGACGCCATCCTTGAGCGCAAGAACGGTCGCCCGCGCGCGGACGAGCGGCGAGGACAGCCAGACGGCGGTCGCAGGCAGGCGCCGCGCAATGACGGCGGCGAGCGAAGGATCGACGGGTTCGGGCGCGACGTCGAGCTGACCGTAGTAGCGGTTCTCCTGCCCCTGTACAGGCGCATGACGAATCCATATCCACTCCGTGCGCGTACCGCTCATAGCCAGCCGCGATACTTGAAGAACACGTAGGGCAGGATCGCGAACACCACCATGAGGCCGAGCGATAGGGGATAGCCGTAGGCCCAGGAAAGCTCCGGCATGAACTCGAAATTCATGCCGTAGATGCTGGCAATAAGCGTCGGCGGCAGGAACACGACCGCAGCAACGGAGAAAATCTTGATGATGCTCGTCTGCTCGTTGTTGATGAGCCCGAGCGTCGCATCGAGCGTGAAGCTGATATTGTTGGCGAGAAAACTTGCGTGGTCGCTGAGCGAAGAAATGTCGCCGGAGATGGTCTTGAAACCGCGCTCCATCGCCTTGGGCAATCTCTCCTCGCTGGGCCGCGCAACGAAGCTGACGAGACGGCCGAAACTGACGAGGCTTTCACGCGCCTGCGATGTAAGCGCATAACCGCGCCCAATGCGGGACAGAATGACATTGTAGTCTCTCTTGGGGCGCACCTCGTGGGCAAACACTTCCCGGGAAAGCGTGTCGATGTCGCCCTGCACGCGCTCCAGAATGTCGGCAACACGATCGACGATCGCATCGAGGAGCCCGGCAAGCACTTCTTCTCCCGTAGCGCAGGGCATCACATGGCGCTGGCTCTGCGCTGAATAGAGCTTGAACGGCGTCGGCTCCGCATAGCGGAGCGTCACGAGTCTGTGCCCTGCCAGAACGAAAGTGACGGGCACGCTGAGCGGGTTCGGGGTGTCGGCCTGAGTGATCATCATTGCCGTCATGTAGAGCGCGTTTTCCTCGTGATAGAGGCGGCTCGACATCTCGATTTCCTGCATATCCTCCTCGGTCGGCACATCGAGCCCGAGCGCTTCGTCGAGAAAGGCCAGGTCGCTATCGGAGGGGGAAACCACGTCGACCCAGACGGTGCCATCGGGTATGAGACCGCCCGTGGCGATCCCTGCGGGCTTCAGCATCCCGTTCGAGGGAACATAGGCTGTTATCATCGAATCTGCCGCTTCCGCTGGTTTGATGCGGCGATGATGCCTGCACGGCGCGTGCGGGACAATCCGTTCCGGCGCGGGATGCGGCAATTCATTCCGAGCTAATTCCTTGACATTTCGGGAGAAAAGCCTCATGTCACACGCAATCGTTCGCGTGTGCGCGCTTTGCGCTGCCCCTTGGCACCGCCTGACCCCCGGACGATTCGACCCCTTCCCGATTCCAAGCGCGTTGGAACGCGGCAAGACCCCGCGTTAAAGCGCCGGCCATTGTGGCCGGGCGCACGACGTTTGACTTGAAAGATCAAGAGTAGAATGACGACAGTAACTTTCGCGGATCTCGGCATTGCCGAACCGCTTTGCCGCACCCTTGCGGACCAGAACTACATCCACCCCACCCCCATTCAGGCCCAGTCCATTCCGGCCCTTCTCGAAGGCCGCGACCTGCTCGGCCTCGCCCAGACAGGCACGGGCAAGACGGCCGCCTTCGCTCTGCCGATCCTGCAGAAGCTGACGGCCGACCGCGCGAGGCCCGGTCCGAAGGAAGCCCGCGCTGTCATTCTCGCGCCGACGCGCGAACTCGCGATGCAGATATCCAAGAGCTTCGAGACCTACGGCAAAGGCGCCAGGCTGCGCCAGGCCGTGGTCTTCGGTGGCGTGAACCAGTTCCGTCAGGTGCGGGCCATGTCGGGCGGCGTGGACATTCTTGTCGCGACGCCGGGCCGCCTGCTCGACCTGATGAACCAGAAGCACGTCAATCTCGGCCGCACCTCCATTCTGGTGCTGGACGAAGCCGACCGCATGCTCGACATGGGCTTTGTGCGCGACGTGCGCAAAATTATCGCCGCCATGCCGAAGCAGCGTCACTCGCTTCTCTTCTCGGCGACCATGCCCAAATCGATCGAGCACCTTGCGGACGAAATCCTGAACGATCCGGTTCGCGTGGAAGTGACCCCGGAAGTCGTGACGGTCGACCGTATCGACCAGCGCGTGATGCATGTGGACGGAAAGCGCAAGCGCGAACTTCTCGCGAAGCTGCTCGAGGATGCCGATCTGTCGCGTGTGATCGTCTTCACGCGCACCAAACATTGTGCGAACCGCGTGAGCGAACAGCTCGAGAAGTCAGGCGTGCCGTCGGAAGCGATCCACGGCAACAAGTCGCAGGGCGCCCGTCAGCGCGCACTCGACAATTTCCGTAATGGAAAGGCGCGGATCCTCGTGGCGACGGACATTGCCGCGCGCGGCATCGACGTGACGGGCATCACGCACGTCATCAACTACGAACTGCCGAACGAACCGGAAAGCTATGTTCACCGCATCGGCCGCACGGCCCGCGCTGGCAAGAGCGGCATTGCCCTCTCCTTCTGCGATTCCGCCGAACGCGCTCACCTCAAGAGCATCGAAAGGCTGACCAAGCGCGCCCTCACGCCCGTCGATACGACGGAGTGGCTCGGCGAGCAGATCGTCGTTCCGGCAGGCGAGCCCGTCGCGCCAAAGCGGAATGGCCGCGGTGGCGGCAACCGCAATGACGGCGGCAATCGCAACCAGCCCGGCAAGCAGCGCCGCTTCGGCGGCAAGCCCGGCGGCGGTCAGGGCCGAGGCAACGGCCCGCGCGGCGACCGCAAACAGGGCGGCCAGAAGCAGAGCCGCCGCCAGTCGGCCGGCGCCTGAAGAAAGCGCCAATGCGGCGCAATTCGGCTACACATCGAAGGGCGGCTCTGGTTCACTCCAGAGCCGTTCTTGTTTCCGGGTGCCGATGAAAGCCATACCCGCCGCCCTCGCCCTTCTTTTCCTGCTGCCGCTTGCCGCCTGCGCCGGATTGCCCGAGCCTGCCGAACGCAGGGACGTGGCCGAGGAAATCGCTGCGGACGGAAACCTGACGCCCGTTGCAATCCGCACAGCGCACTTCGACCTCCTCGGCCTGATGCGCGGGAGCGCCGAAGGAGGTCGTCTTACAGTCTACATCGAAGGGGACGGTCTTCCCTGGAAACGGAAGAACAAGATCTCGGACGATCCGACGCCGGTCAATCCCGTGGCGATGCGCCTGGCCGTCGTCGATCCGTCGGCTGCGGTCGCCTATCTCGCCCGTCCCTGCCAGTTCACCGGCGGCACGGCGGGACGAAACTGCACAAGCGACGTCTGGACGAAGGCCCGGTACGGCGAGGAGGCCGTGTCAGCCGTGAACGAAGGTCTGCAGCAGTTGAAGGAGCGCGCCGGGGCAAGGGAGATCGCCCTCGTCGGCTATTCGGGCGGTGGCACGATCGCCGCTCTTCTCGCGATGCGCAGGACCGACATTGTCTGGATGAAGACTGTCGCCTCACCGCTCGACACGGACGCCTTCACGTCCATTCACAAGGTAACGCCCCTTTCGGCGTCGTTGAACCCGGCGGAAAACGCCGCCGCGCTCGCCCGCATCCCGCAAATTCACTATGTGGGTGAAGAGGACAAGATCGTTCCGGCAGAGATCAATCGCCGCTTTCTCTCACGGATGAATGACGCAAGCTGCGCGGCGCTTGTCATCCTGCCCGGGCTCGACCACCGCAACGGCTGGCCGGACATCTGGCCTGACCTCGCCGGCGAGGCACCACTCTGCAGATGAGGGGAGATTTGGTGGGCGCACAAGGACTCGAACCTTGGACCCGCTGATTAAGAGTCAGCTGCTCTACCAACTGAGCTATGCGCCCGCCGTGCCGCCTGAGCGGCCGGTGGAAACCACCATCCCGGCCACCGATTTTCGTGGGGGAGCGGTGCCTATAGCAAAGGAATGGGGACCTGTCCAGCCGCGCACGCGCCTCTTTCCAAAGAGGCGGCCTTCTGCGTCCCCCCGCCCTACCAGAACGCGCTCGGTCCCCTCGAAATCTCCAGATTCCGGTGGATGTGAACGCTCATCAGGAGCCCGAAGGCGAACATGAGCGAGAGCATCGCCGTGCCGCCATAGGAGACCAGCGGCAGCGGCACGCCGACGACCGGCAAAAGGCCCATGACCATCGACGTATTGATGAAGACATAGAAAAAGAAGGTCATGGAAACGCCGATGGCAACCAGCCGGCCGAACTGGTTTCGGCACTGGAGCGCCACATTGAGCGAGAACATCAGCACCACGAAATAGAGTGTGAGCAGCACAAGCCCGCCGACAAGGCCAAGCTCTTCGCCCAGCATGGTGAAGATGAAGTCCGTGTGTTTTTCCGGCAGGAAGTTGAGCTGGCTCTGCGTGCCTTCCATGAAGCCCTTGCCGAAAATACCGCCGGAGCCGAGAGCGATCTTCGATTGCAGGATGTGATAGCCCGCCCCGAGCGGATCGCGTTCCGGCTCCAGAAAGGTCAGCACACGGTTGCGCTGGTAATCGTGGAGCCGGCTCCAGACCACCGGAATGACCGCCAGCACACTGACGCCGGCAAGAATGAAATAACGCCAGCGCAGGCCCGCGGAGAAGAAGAGGACGGCGCCCGTCGCGATGAGCAGGATCGCGGTGCCGAGGTCCGGCTGCAGCACGACGAGCGCCACCGGCGCGCCGACAAGGCCGAGCGGGATGAGCAGGTTCCTGATCCGCGACACCTCCTCAAGGGTCAGCCCATGAAAATAGCGGGCAAGCGCGAGGATCAGCGTCACCTTCATGATTTCGGAGGGTTGCACCGATACGAAGCCGAGATTGAGCCAGCGCTGCGCGCCCATGCCGACGAAACCGATAACCTCGACCGCGACCAGCATGACCAACGCGATGCCGTATAGCGGATAAGCCAGACGCATCCAGAGGCGAAGGTCTATCATCGCGACCGACACCATGATGCCCATGCCAACCGCGAACCGCGCCGCTTGCCTGAAGGCCCAGGGCGAAAAGCTGCCCTCTGCGACCGAATAGAGCATGGCAAAGCCTATCGACGCGATCAGCAGGAGCAGAAGAAGAAAGCCCCAGTTGAATTCGATCAGCTTTTCGCCGAGACGCATTTCATGGCCGGTGAACCGGCGAAGGTCGAGCATCAGCCTGTCCTCGCCGGTTTTGGACCGCCCGGCGGATTCCCGGCCTGCGGTCTTGGCGGATTGCGCTTCAGAACCTCATGCATGATGTCGCGAGCGACGGGCGCAGCGGCGCCGGAGCCGGATCCACCATGCTCGATCACGACAGACAAGGCGTAGCGCGGCTCATCGACAGGCGCAAAACAGACGAAGAGTGCATGGTCGCGCTGACGCCATTCGAGCGCTTCATTTTTCAGAACACCGCTCAGGCGTTCCGCACGGCTGATGCGTCGAACCTGCGCTGTGCCTGTCTTGCCCGCAAGCTCCATGCCCGGCTCGGCGATGCGCGAGCGATAGGCCGTACCGCCGATTTCATTGGAGACGCCGTTCATACCTCCCTGCACCACGCGGATCGCCTGTTCGCTCACGCCAATGAGCTTCGGCTCGGGAATGGGAAGCAGATTGCCGCCGATGGCGCGCGTGATTCTGGGCTGGATGGCGTAACCGCCATTCGCAATGCGCGCGGTCATCACCGCGAGCTGAAGCGGCGTCGCCAGCAGATAACCCTGACCGATACCGGCAATCACCGTTTCGCCGGGGTGCCAGACCTCGCCCTTTACGGCCCGCTTCCATCCGGGCGTCGGCACGAGGCCCGGCTTCTCTCCGGGAACCTCGAATCCGTAAGTCTCTCCCAGGCCGAACCGCTTCGCCATGTCGGCAACGGCTTCGATGCCGATGCGCTTTGCCGTGTCGTAAAAATAGACGTCGCAGGAGTGCTTGATCGCCTCGTGCATGTTGAGCGCGCCATGCCCGCCCTTCTTCCAGCAATGGAAATCGTGGCTGCCAAGCGAATAATGGCCGGGACAGACGACGCGATGGCTCGGGTCGATGCCCGCTTCGACGGCCGCCATGGCAACGACCATCTTGAAGGTCGAACCCGGCGGATACATGCCTGCGAGCGCCTTGTTCATCAATGGCAGATAGGGGCTTTCGAGCAGCGCTTTGTACTCGGCCGTTCCGTAACCCATGTTGAACTGGTTGGGGTCATAGGCCGGCGCCGAAACGAAAGAGATGACGTCGCCAGTATGAACGTCGAGAACAACCGCACTTGCGGACTCGCCCTTGAGCCGATCCCACGCGAACCGCTGGATGTCCATGTCGAGCGTGAGCACGACCTCGCTGCCGGGCGTGCCCGGATCCTTGGCAAGCTCGCGGATCACTCGACCATAGGCATTCACCTCGACATGGCTGGAGCCCGGCATGCCGCGCAGTTCCTTGTCGTAGGTCTTCTCAATGCCTTCCTTGCCGATACGAAAGCCCGGAAGCTTCAGAACCGGCTGATTTCCTTCCGCCTGCTGAAGATCCTTCTCGGAGACGGCAGCGACATAGCCGAGGATATGGGCGAGCTCCTCGCCGTAGGGATAGTCTCTCGTCTCACCGACATCCGGAACGATCCCGGCAAGATCCGGCTCATTGATATTCACCTGCGCGAACTGATCCCAGGTAAGGTCTTCCGCCACCGTTACCGGCATGAAACGGGGCGACCGGGAAATGTCCCGCAGGATGCGCTTCTTCGTGAAGTCGTCGATCTCGACGATATTGGAAAGACGTGTGAGCGTCGCTTCCACGTCGGGCGTCTGCTCGGAGATCAGCATGGCGCGGTAATTCTGCCGGTTGGCCGCAAGTATGCGGCCGAAGCGGTCGACGATATTACCCCGCAGCGGCGCAAGCAGACGCATGCTCACGCGGTTCTCCTCCGCAAGCATGCGGTATTGGTCGGTCTTCAGCACCTGCAGGTAGTACATGCGGCCCGCCAGCGCGAGGAAGGCAACGCCCTGCGCACCCGCAAGCAGAGCCGCTCGCCGCGTGAAGGTCTGGTACCTGTTGCTGTCCCGCCCGCTTATCTGCATGCGCTCGACCTCATCTCCCTGCTTCTAGCTGCCCTGCAGGACGCGCGTCTGAATGCGTCCGAACAGCATAGCAAAGACCGGGAAAACGGCGACCGTAACCGCCATGTGGCGGATGACGGAGCCGGGCGGAACGAAAATGCCGTGAATGACCGAGACGATGGCCCATGCAAGCACTCCCGCGAACGCCGCCGTCACCAGAAATCCGATCCAGAAGGCGGAGAAAGGCGCATTCACGAGCAACATGCGTTGCGAGATCACGACCGCATAGGTGACGACATAGACGAATGCCCACAGACCTATCGCACCTCCGGAAATGAGGTCGAACATGAGGCCGACCGCAAAGACAGCAAGGGGCGGAAACATCTCGGGCTTCACGATTGCCCAGTAATAGATTGCCATTAGCGGAAAGGCCGGCGTAAGCGGCGAGCCGACGATACGTCCAAGCGGTACGAAGGCAAGCAGGACGCAGGCGAGCCCCATGGCAAAAGGCATGACCGTCATGACAATGCGGCCCGCGCGGGCGGCAGGTGTGGGGGAATAGGGCTCGAGCTTCGCCATTGCTTACTCCCTCGCCGCGGCTTGCGCGGCGGGCGCGGTGGCATCCGTTCCAGCGCCCTCACCCGGCCCCTTGAGAACCTCGGGCGGGTCTTGCCGCTTCACCTTGGAGGGGAACTCGTATTGCAGCACACGCACGAAATCGAGCCGCCCGCGATCCGAGAAGGTCTGGACGCGGAGATCGCCGGAACTCGTCTGGATGACGAGGCCGACGGGAAGGCCAGGCGGTATGAGGCCGCCGTCTCCCGACGTCACCACGCGGTCGCCAGGCGAGATGGCACTCTGCGCGGCGAGATATTCGAGCTTCGGCCAATCCGTATTGTCGCCCGCGAGCACGGCCTTGTAGTGCGCGGGCTCGATGACGACCGGAACCCGGCTGTTCAGGTCGGTCAGCAGAAGGACCCGGCTCGCCTTCGGGCCGGTCGAAACCAGACGCCCGACAAGCCCATCCGTATCGATAACGGCCTGCCCGCTCCTCGCGCCCTGTTCCGTCCCGACATTGACGAGCACCGTTTCAACGAAGGGGCCACCGGAATCGCTTACCACGCGCCCGCTGACATATTCGATCGAGGGATCGACCTGGACATTGAGCAGCGCCTCGTAGCGCGCAACCTTGCCCTGAAGCTTGAGCGCTTCTTCCTTCCAGGCGAGAAGCCGTGCGTTCTCCGCACGAAGACGTTCGTTCTCGTCGAAGACATAGGCATATTCGTCGGTGCGCTCGATGATGCGCCGCGTGGCGGCAACGGGGCGCGAGGCTACCTCGAGAAGGGGCGCCGCGAGGTCGGTCACCACCTGGCGGGCGCGGTCGAAGACATAGGTCTCAGCGCGGCCAAGCAGAAGCAACGCCGCGGCCAGCGTCAGCATGAAGACAAGCGAAATCCGGTGGGAAAATTCGCGAAAGGGCAGCGCTGAACGATTCGGGTCCATGACGACTACTGCTCTCTACTGCGGCCCGTCCGCTCCTGCCAATACGCTCCCCTGAGGAGCCCCTTATGCCCTGCACCTAGTACACGGATGACAGAACGTGCTTCATCGTCCGAATGTGCTCGAGTGCTTTGCCTGTGCCGAGCGCGACGCAGGAAAGCGCATCGTCGGCAATGCTGACCGGAAGCCCCGTCTCATCGCGCAGCACCTGATCGAGATTGGTCAGCAGTGCGCCGCCGCCAGTAAGCACGATGCCCTTGTCCACGATGTCGGCTGCAAGTTCCGGCGGTGTCGCTTCGAGCGCAACCTTGACCGCTTCGACAATCGCACCGACCGGTTCCGCAAGGCTTTCCGCGATCTGCTTCTGGCCGATCGCGATTTCCTTCGGAACGCCATTCATCAGGTCGCGGCCCTTGATCTCGATGGTCATGCCATCGCCGTCCGCCGGAATGGCCGCGGAGCCGACTTCCTTCTTGATACGCTCCGCGCTCGCTTCGCCAACGAGAAGGTTATGATGACGGCGGATATAGGCGATGATCGCCTCGTCCATCTTGTCTCCGCCGACGCGCACAGAGCGCGCATAGACGATGCCGCCAAGGGAGAGCACCGCAACTTCCGTCGTGCCGCCGCCGATATCGACGACCATGGAGCCCGTCGGCTCCGTTACGGGAAGCCCGGCGCCGATTGCGGCAGCCATCGGCTCCTCGATGAGATAGACGCGGCGCGCGCCAGCCGAGAGCGCAGATTCCTGAATCGCGCGACGTTCGACCGCCGTCGATCCGGAAGGCACGCAAACGATGATCTGCGGATTGGCAAAGGAGCGGCGGTTATGCACCTTGCGGATGAAGTGCTTGATCATTTCTTCCGCGATTTCGAAGTCGGCGATGACGCCGTCGCGCATGGGCCGGATCGCCTGGATGTTGCCGGGCGTGCGGCCGAGCATCATCTTAGCTTCCTCGCCGACGGCAAGAACCTGCTTCTTGCCGCCTTTTTCGATGATGGCGACAACCGACGGCTCGTTCAGCACGATCCCCCGCCCCTTCACATAGACCAGGGTGTTCGCCGTGCCGAGATCGATTGCCATATCGGCAGAGAACATGCCGAGCAGACCGGAAAGCATGCTTATTCTATTCCTTTGACAGAGCGCTGCCGGAAACGACGGGCGTTTTGGCCGCAGTTGAGAATGCACCACCTGTGGTGGCTTTTTTGTTAAGGCGCGTCCGGATACGGGCCGCCGGCACATGTGAAAGGCGGGAAGGTCGGTTGCCCCTCATCGTTTCCCCGACGGCGCGGCTGCCGATCAAGCCCCGGCTCCGACTGCTGGGTAAATCTCACCGATTCTCAGCCTACGAACGATCTGCGACGAAACTGAGGCAGAACTGCCCTCCGCTCCGTCCATACGCGTCGTCTTTGCATGGACCGCAAATACCATCGCCTGTCCTGTTTGCAGGTCTCGAACCAGAATGCTGCGGACGTGGCCCCGAAACCCCTCACCGGCACTTCCGCTGCTAACGCGGCGCTAACCATAGCGGCCGGGAAACTAAGGGTCCGTTAAGGCTACCCGATCCCGCATCAGCACAAGATTTTTACGCTGAAACCTCGCGCAATGGCAATGGCCTGATCTGAATTTCCACGGATTTTCAATGGTTTGGACGAGACCGGTGCATGAGCTCGCGCACCTCGTGATCGCGCCCTTCAAGGGGGGAGCGGCGTCGTTTAACCGCGTCCACAACGAATTCCATAACGGCTCGAACATGGGCAAGCTGGGCAAGGTCGTTGCGTGTCATCAGCCACATCTCCAGCGACCCGAGCGTGTCCGGTCCGAAAATTCGTTCGAGACCGTCTTCGACATCGCCAACCATGCAAGGCAGCGCCGTCAGACCCAGTCCCTGACGCGCCGCCTCGGCACGCGCCGAAACACTTGAAGAGCGCAAAGCGATTCGCGCCGATTTTTCCGCGCGCGAGAACCACCAGACAGGACCGAGCGGCGTTTCCCCTCGCGGGAAACCGATGAGGTCGTGAGCTGCGATGTCCTGCATCTGGAGCGGCCGTCCGCGCGCCTCGAGATAATCCGGCGAGGCGTAGAGCCCGTAGGCCATGTCGCCGAGCTTTCGCATCAGCATGTCGCCCTGCGTCGGCCGGGCAAGGCGGATCGCGATGTCGACATCCTTCAAGGGATTGCCGATCCGCGGTGCCTGGCCAATAGCTGCAAGCCTCGGATCCGTAAGGATTTCCAGCTCCAGACCCGGATGTTCGCGCCGGAAGGCCGGATATTCCGCCGCGAGGAGACAGGTGGCGACGGTCTCGCCGGCGGCAAGCCGGACCGCCCCTTCGGCGCCCTCGCCCGCAGCTGCAAAATCACGCGGAAGCGCAGAAAGCCGCCGATCCACGGGTTCCAGAGCCTCGACGAGCTTCTCACCGGCGGCGGTGAGGCGATAGCCGGTGCGCTCGCGTTCGAAGAGGCGGGCGCCGAGATCGTCCTCGAGGGAGGCCACACGGCGCAAAACCGTCGTCGTATTGACGCCAAGCTGCTGACCGGCGCCGGAAAGGCTGCCCGCCCCGGCAACGGCCAGAAAGAAGCGCAAATCGTCCCAGTTCATCCGCGTCCTGCCTCCGGCCATGGTCGGGAGAAAGCAGGATAGCGGGACCAGCGCACCGTTTAAATGCGAAAATGCAAAAGCCGATTTGCAAAATTAGCGAGGACAAAGCGGCCGCGCGGCGGGGATAAACCCGGCCGACTGTCACGTTAATGCAATAAAAACATCACATAGGCTCCATAGCCGAGAAGGAGAAGGAAGGCCTCCACGCGTCCGATCCGCCTGCCCGTCCAGGCGAAGACCATGAACAGGATCGAGGCGGCGGCCATGACCCAGATATCGAAGGAGGCGATATCCCCGGGAACGGAAACGGGCTTCACCGAAGCGACGACGCCGGCGATGCCGAACACGTTGAAGATGTTCGAGCCGACGACATTGCCGATGGCGATGTCCGCCTGGCGGCGAAGCGCGGCGAAGACGGAGGTCGCAAGCTCCGGCAACGAGGTGCCGACGGCGACGATGGTGAGCCCGACGACCGAATCGGAAATGCCGAACCCGGACGCGATCTCGACCGCGCTGCCGACAAGGAGCGAGGCACCGGCAACGAGAGCGATGAGCCCGCCTGCCGCCATGGCGATTTCGATGACGAGGCTCATCGGATGACGGGCCTTGAGAAACGCCGCCTCGGCGGCATGAAGCTCCCCCGCCCCGTCCTGACCCTTCTTGTCCGCCCGGTAGGTGTAGACGAGATAGAGCGCGAGGACGGCGAGGAAGGCGAAACCGGCAAGCCGCGAGAGGTCGCCGACGAGACAGACAACGACGAGCGCCGCGGCGGCGATGAGCATCATCGCACCGTCGCGCTTCAGCACGTTGCGGTCGCAGACGAGCGGGAAGATGAGGCCGGACGCGCCGAGAATGAGGAGAATGTTGGCGATGTTCGAGCCGACGACATTGCCGACGGCGATGCCCGGATAGCCCCGGAACGCGCCTTCGAGGCTTGCCACGAGTTCGGGCGAGGAAGTGCCGAAGCCAACAAGGGTAAGCCCGATCAGGAAAGGCGAGACGCCGATGCGCGTCGCAAGCGCCGCCGCGCCCTTGACCAGGAATTCAGCGCCGCCAAGGAGCAGAAGAAGCCCGAGTCCGAGATAGAAGAAGGTCAATCCTTACTCCCGACGCAACAGCCAGACGACCTGGCGCGGAAAACATGGCGCATAAGATACGGAGTTGCGAGAGGCGGGAAGCCTCCCAGCAAGATTTATTTCGTGCCAGGAACAGGCCTGACGCTGTCCGCCGCCTGCTTTGCCACCTGCCGCGCCTCGTTCGTATCGGCGGCACGCGCGAGCGCGACGCCCATGCGCCGCCGCTCGAAGGATTCCGGTTTGCCAAAAAGACGGAGATCGGTGCCGGGCAGCGACAGCGCCTTCTCGACGCCCTCGAAAGCGATGCCCTTCTCTTCGAGCCCGCCATAAATGACGGCGGAGGCGCCGGGCGAAATCTGGTCGACGGTCACGGGGAGCCCGAGGATCGCGCGGGCGTGAAGCGCAAACTCGCTCTGATATTGCGTGATGAGCGTGACGAGGCCGGTGTCGTGCGGACGCGGCGAAACTTCCGAGAACCAGACCTCATCGCCCTTCACGAAAAGTTCGACGCCGAAAATGCCCCGGCCGCCAAGCGCGCCGGTGACGCGCCCCGCGATGTCGCGCGCCGATGCCAGCGCCTTTTCGCTCATGGCCTGCGGCTGCCAGCTCTCGACATAGTCGCCCTTCACCTGGCGATGGCCGATGGGTGCGCAGAAGAAGGTGTCGACCTCGCCGCTCGCGCCCTTCGCGCGAACGGTGAGCTGCGTGATCTCGTAGTCGAAATCGACAAGCCCCTCGACGATGACGCGCGGCGCCTCGACGCGCCCGCCCGCCATCGCATAGTCCCATGCAGGCTGAATGTCGTCCGGACCGCTGAGCAGGCTCTGTCCCTTGCCGGAGGACGACATGACGGGCTTCACGAAGCAGGGAAATCCGATGCCCGCCGCTATTGCTTCTTTCAGCTCGGCGGCCGTCGAGGCGAAAGCGTAAGGGGATGTCGGCAGCCCGAGTTCTTCCGCGGCGAGACAGCGGATGCCTTCGCGGTTCATGGTGAGTTGCGTCGCCCGCGCGGTCGGGATCACTTGCGCCAGACCGTCCGCCTCGATGCGCGCAAGCTCGTCCGTCGCGATGGCTTCGATCTCCGGCACGATGAGATGCGGCCGCTCCTTCTCGACGAGCGCGCGGAGCGCCTTTGCATCCGTCATGGCGATAACATGGGAACGGTGGGCCACCTGCTGCGCGGGCGCATTCTCGTAGCGGTCGACCGCGATCACCTCGACGCCGAGCCGCTGCAGCTCGATGACCACTTCCTTGCCGAGTTCGCCGGAACCCAGAAGCATGACGCGGAAAGCGGATGGAGAAAGCGGCGTGCCGATGCGCATGGAGCCTCCGAAAGGTTGGTTGGCGGCGGGTTTAGCACATCGGGCCGGAGGCCGGAACGGAGGCTTGCCGGTGTCACACCGCCTCCCGCCCCGTCATTGCGAGCGACCGCAAGGGAGCGAAGCAATCCAGGGGCCGCTTGCTCCGTGCCCGCCGCCCCTGGATTGCTTCGTCGGCTTCGCCTCCTCGCAATGACGACGGAGGGAATTGCACGTCCCATTCCCTTCTGATAACACTTGAACAGTTGTTCAGTTGATTGAAGCGATATGAACACCGCCCCGAAAGCCAGCCCCAAGCCCCCTGCCCCCGCGCTGCGCGAGGACAAGACCTGCGAGCTTGCCGACATGTTCAAGATGCTGGGCGACCCGAGCCGCTTACGCATCGTGATCGCGACGCTGGAGGGCCCTGTTTCCGTGAGCGACATCGCCGAACGGCTCGGGCTCTCGCTTTCGCTGGTAAGCCATCACTTGCGGCTGCTGCGCGCGGCGCGGCTCGTCACCGCCGACCGTCGCGGCAAGCAGATCTTCTACATGATCCACGACCAGCACGTGGCGCATGTCATTTCCGACATGATCGCGCATGTGAACGAGGACGCGGAATGATGCCCGTCCGTTCTCTTCCCACCCTCCCCCTGTGGGAGGGTCGAAATTTGCGAGCATCGCGAAGCGAATTTCGGGGAGGGGTCGCGACATTGACAGCAATGAACTCGCTATCGATTGCATTGAAACTTCTTCAGTTACCCCTCCCCAAACGGGCTGTGCCCGTTTGACCCTCTCACAGGGGGAGGGTGGAAAGAAAAAAGATGAGCGCCCATCACCACAGTCATTCGGACTCACATTCTCACGGTTCCCACACACACGGGCTCGGCAACGAGAAGCGCGTGATGTTCGCCATGTGGCTGACGGGCGGCTTCATGGTGATCGAAGCGGCTGGCGGTATCTTTTCAGGATCGCTCGCCCTTCTCGCCGATGCCGGCCACATGCTGACCGACACCGGCGCACTGATGCTCGCCTTCGTCGCGACGCGCCTGGCGCGCCGCCCGGCGGACGCGGCGCGCTCCTATGGCTATGCACGCGCGGAAATTCTCGCCGCCTTCGCGAACGGCATCGTGATGATCGGCGTCGTCGTATGGATCATGGTCGAGGCCGCAGGCCGCATCATGGAGCCCGCGCCGGTGATGGGCGTGCCGATGCTCGCGATCGCGGCGGCAGGCCTTGCCGTCAACATCGCCGCCTTCAAGCTGCTGCATGGCGGCGAGGACAGCCTCAACATGCGCGGCGCGGCGCTGCATGTGATGGGCGACCTTCTCGGCTCCGTCGCGGCGATTGCCGCCGCGCTCATCATCATGACGACGGGCATGACGATCGCCGACCCGATCCTCTCCGTGCTCGTTGCGCTGCTGATCCTGCGCAGCGCCATCGGCATCACGAAGGAAAGCGCGCATATATTGATGGAAGGCTCGCCCGAAGGCGCGGGCGGCGAAACGATCGCGGAAGATCTCGTGGGCAATGTGCCCGGCATCTGCAACGTGCATCACGTTCATGCCTGGTCGCTCGGCACGGGACGCGCGGTTGCGACGCTTCACGCGCAACTCACACCCGGAACCGACGCAGGCAAGGCGCTCGGCGACATCAAGGGACGGCTCGCTTCGGAATTCGGCATCGGCCATGCGACGGTGCAGATCGAGGAAGAGGAGTGCCCGGACCACGGCGAAGGAACGCATCAGCACTGAGCGCCACCACCTCCCCTGAGGGACAGCGCTTTCGCATGTGCATCGGCTATCGGAGGTAAACTTTTTTACGTCGTCATTGCGAGGAGGCCGCAAGGCCGACGCGGCAATCCAGGGCCGCTTGCTCCGTGTTTGCCGCCCCTGGATTGCTTCGCTTCGCTCGCAATGACGGTGCTGGTTGACTACTTGTTGCAAACATGCGGCTGCCTCTGCGCCTCGGGGAGGGTGAAGATGATGCAAACTCCTCTTCCACTCCCCCTTCGAAAATTCACCCCTTTTTCATGCTGCGATGCGGTATGATGCATACCAACACGGCAAGGGGTGGCAATGGCCTATACAATCGATAGCTGGGGCGATCTGCACGACGACGAAAATCAGTCCCGCGAGCCGGGCTGGCTGTCGCGGCTCGGTGAGCTGCGCGTCTTCGCGGAACTCGGCGCGCTGGCGCCCGCGATCCCGGCCCTTCTTGCCGCGCCGCGCGGCGACGGGCATGCCGTGCTGGTGCTGCCCGGCGTGCTGACGGGCGACGAGTCGACCATCGTCATCCGCCGCTATCTCGATGAACTCGGCTATGTCGCCCATCCCTGGAAACAGGGCCACAACTGGGGACCGAGCCGGGAACTGCACGAGAAGCTGCGCGCACGGCTGACGGAACTGCATGAGCGCTACAGACGGCGCATCAGCATTGTCGGCTGGAGCCTGGGCGGCATCTTCGCGCGCGAACTTGCACGCGAACTGCCCCATGCGGTGCGCCAGGTGGTGACACTGGGCAGCCCTTTCGGTTCGGACATCAGCGTGGATGGCTCACGCAAGCCCGAAGCCGCCGCGCGCCGCCGCGTGCCGCCGCCCGTTCCCTGCTCGTCCATCTATTCCCGCAGCGACGGCATCGTCTCGTGGGAGGCCTGCCGCGAGCAGCCTTCGGAGCAAACGGAAAACATCGAGGTTCCCGCAACCCATCTCGGCATGGTGGTGAACCCGTTCGTGCTCTGGGCCGTCGCCGACCGCCTCGCGCAGGCGGAAGGCGAATGGTCGCCCTTCGACCGCGCCGGCTGGCACGGGATGGTTTACGGATGAACCGCAGAATTTTCCTGTTCAGGCGCCTCAATGTAGAAGGCTGGCCCATCTGGGCCCGCCGGCTTTTTGTGTTGGCTTTTCTGCCCCGCAAACGTCTCACCGATCTGCCTTTTACGATCGGATTTGGCCCCTACCTGTATTCCGGCAATGCGATCAACCTGGTTGACTATCACATGTTGTCTCGCGGCAGCTTTGAGCCGGGACTCGCCCGGCTGCTGCAGGATTGGGCCAGGCTGAAGCCCGACAGCATCTTCCTCGATGTCGGCGCCAATCTCGGCGTGCATACCCTTGCCCTTGCGCCATTTGTGAAAGGCATCATTGCCGTCGAACCGTTTCCGCCCGTCGCCGACAGGCTAGAAGCCACATTGGCAGCCAACGAAATCGGGAACGTTTCAGTCCGGCGTGTCGCCCTCTCCGACCACAGGGCTCTTGCCTCCTTTAAAGCTCCCGACAGCACAAATCTCGGCGTGGGTCGCGTCGTGACCGGCGCGGAGGACGGAGACCAGATCAAGCTTCCTCAAGAAACAGGCGACGCTCTGCTCGAAAACGAGCAGTTGCCCCTCGGTCTACTCAAGATCGACGTCGAAGGTCTCGAGTTCGCCGTCCTGAGAGGACTGCGGGAGAATCTGACGAAGCACCGCCCTCTGGTTGTGTTCGAGGTTCTGACCTCGGACCCGTCGCACCATCAGACGCTCAAGACCCTTTTGCCGGAACGCTATAGTTTCTTCCGTTTGAAGAATGCGCGACGGAGAAAATACCAGGTCGAGCCATGGATAGGCGAAAGGGGAGATATCGTCGCGATCCCCGCCGAACGCGCCGACTTCCTTTTCCGCTAGCTTTCGCGCGCAACAGGACATCCATCCGTCTTGTCCGGTGAGTTTCCTCGGACCGGGAAGTGTGACTTCGACGCGTCAGCGCCATTGGTCTAGTGTTTTCCTGAACAAAAGAGAAAAGGGAAAGCGACGATGAGCCTCACGGAAGAAGAAAAGACCCTTATCGAAACTTCCATCGAGCGCGTGGCGGACATCGCGGGCGATCCGGCGGGGCTCGTCTATGCGCGGCTCTTCGCCGAGCAGCCGGAAATGGAGCCGCTTTTCATTCTCGACAGGGATGGCAGCGCGAAGGGACACATGCTCGCCGAAGCGCTCGACTGCGTGTTCGACCTTCTCGGGCCCCGCGCCTATGCGCCCACCCTCATCCAGAGCGAACTCACAAATCACTCGGGCTTCGGCGTTCCGCCGACCGTCTTCGCAACATTCTTCCGTGTCGTGAGGGATTGTTTTGCGGAAGTCCTGGGCAGCGAGTGGAATACGGAAACGGATGCTGCCTGGAGCGAGCTGCTTCGCGAGATCGATGAGGTCGTCGAGCAGCAGACCGCGAAATACGGGATGGAAGTATAAGTTCCCTTTTCCTCGTCATTGCGAGGAGGCGTAGACGACGAAGCAATCCAGAGGCTGCAAGCACTGAATTTGCCGCCCCTGGATTGCTTCGCTTCGCTCGCAATGACGAACGAGGGTCAAACGGTTTCAGTGACCCTCGCCCCTGCAATCCTTGCGGCTTCCGTGAAACCGATGCGCGGAGACGAAAGCACCGGCACGGCAAGCTCGCCCGCGAGGCGCGCGGCAGGCGCCATCGACGCCTGCGCGAGGACGAGGAGGCCGACTTCGCGCGCCACCTCGCCGAGACGCGCGGCGATGCCGGCGTGATAATCGTCGAGGCGGCCCTCGCGGAAGGAGCGCCAGACATCGTCGAAAAGAAACTCACGAATTTCGACGTTGCGGCCCGCGCGCGCGGCGGAGCTTTCGAGAAGCGCGCGCGTGGGCGCGAGCGTGGGCGCGAGTGCCGCACAGATGCCGATGCGTCTTCCTTCGCGCACGGCGCGGTCCGCCATCGGCCGGTCGATGCGCATGACCGGGATTTCCGCCTCGCCCGCCGCCTTCTCGGCTTCCGCGCCCAGCGTCGAACAGGTGCAGACGACGACGCGCGCCCCGCCTTGCGCCAGCGCGAGCAAGGCCTCCTGCGTGCGCAGCGATACCGCCGCCGTGATGCCGCCTGCCTTCTCGGTGGTGGCAAGCAGGTCCTCGCGCACGACGTGGCAGAGCCGCAGGCCCGGCGCCATCTCGTCGCGAAGACGCTCGAAAGTGTCGATATGGAGTGCCGCCGTGTGCAGGAAGGCGATGGCGGCACCGTGAGGAGCGAATGATGGAGGCATGATGTGCTCCGGTCTTTCAAAATCGCCCTTTCCTTCCACCCTCCCCTGGAGGGAGGGTCAAACGGTCGAAGACCGTTTGGGGCGGGGGCTGGGCTGTTCAACAAGTTCAGTCGATAGCTTTGTGCGCCTTGGCGAGTCAGCGCCCCCGCCCCAAAATTCACTTCGTGAATTTCGACCCTCCCGTAGGGGGAGGGTGGGAAGGAGGAGGCGTGCTCGACGCAGCATTTCTCCAAAAGAAAAGGCCCCCCGCGCGATCTGCGCGGGGGGCCCATGATACGAAGGGCTGTTCGCGAGATCGCGTCAGTTCTTGTCCTTGTCTACGAGTTTGTTCGCCGAAATCCACGGCATCATCTCGCGCAGACGGGCGCCCACTTCCTCGATCGGATGGGCGGCGTTGCGCGCGCGAATGGCCTTGAAGCTCGTCTGGTTGACCTTGTTCTCGAGCATCCAGTCGCGCGTGAACTTGCCGGTCTGGATGTCGGTGAGAACGCGCTTCATCTCGGCCTTGGTTTCCGGCGTGATGATGCGCGGGCCGGTGACATATTCGCCGTACTCGGCCGTGTTCGAGACCGAGTAGTTCATGTTGGCGATGCCGCCTTCATAGATGAGGTCGACGATGAGCTTCACCTCGTGCAGGCATTCGAAATAGGCCATCTCCGGCGCGTAACCCGCTTCCGTCAGCGTTTCGAAACCGGCGCGGATGAGCTCGACGAGACCGCCGCAGAGCACGACCTGCTCGCCGAAAAGGTCCGTCTCGCATTCCTCGCGGAAGCTGGTCTCGATGATGCCGGCGCGGCCGCCGCCGATCGCCGACGCATAGGAGAGGCCGACGTCATGCGCGTTGCCGCTCGCGTCCTGGTGGACGGCGATGAGGCAGGGAACGCCGCCGCCGCGCTTGTATTCCGAACGCACCGTGTGGCCGGGGCCCTTCGGCGCGACCATGAGGACGTCGATGTCCTTGCGCGGCTCGATCAGGTTGAAATGGATGTTGAGGCCATGGGCGAAGAAGAGCGCGGCGCCCTCCTTCATGTTGCCCACGAGGTCGGCATAGTAGATTTCCGACTGCAGCTCGTCCGGCGTCAGCATCATCAGCACGTCGGCCCACTTCGCGGCGTCCGCGACCGTCATCACCTTGAGGCCCTCGCCTTCCGCCTTCTTCGCGGTGGCGGAACCGGCGCGGAGTGCCACGGCGACTTCCTTCACGCCGCTATCGCGCAGGTTCAGCGCATGGGCATGGCCCTGGCTGCCATAGCCGATGATGGCGACTTTCTTGCCCTTGATCAGGTTCACGTCCGCGTCGCGGTCGTAATAAACGCGCATGGCTCTTTGTCCTTTGTCCGTCTCTGTCGTTTCGTTCACATCGCCTCGGGACCGCGGGCGATCGCCACCACGCCTGTCCGCGACACGTCAACCAGTCCGAGCGGCCGCATCAGGCCGATAAAGGCATCGATCTTGTCCGGCGCGCCCGTCACCTCGAAGATGAAGGAGGAATGCGTCGTGTCGATCACGCGGGCGCGGAAGGCATCCGAGAGGCGGAGCGCTTCGACGCGCTTCTCGCCCGTGCCCGCGACCTTGACGAGCGCCATTTCGCGCTCGACCGCCTTCGCCTCGACGGTGAGGTCCATCACCCGGTGGACCGGCACCAGCCGGTCGAGCTGCGCCTTGATCTGCTCGATCACCATGGGCGTGCCGGAGGTGACGACCGTGATGCGCGAGGTATGCTCGGCCTGGTCCACCTCGGCAACGGTGAGGCTCTCGATATTGTAGCCCCGCCCCGAAAACAGCCCGATCACGCGCGCAAGCACCCCCGCCTCGTTGTCCACGAGCACGGAAATGGTGTGCCGCTCGATTGTCTCGTCCTTTTTCATGCGCGTCTCTGTAGTGGGAATGGGGTCCGGGGGGAAGCGATTTTTCAGACGCCCCCGCCCTCAGACCAGCATCTTTCCTTCTTCCGACACGCTCGCGCCGTCCGGATCGTCGCCCAGGATCATCTCGTTATGGGCGGCGCCCGAGGGGATCATCGGGTAGCAGTTCTCGAGCTGGTCGACCCGGCAGTCGAACATGACGGGCCCGGGCGTCTCGATCATCTTCTTGATGGCGGCATCGAGCTCGGAGGGCTTTTCGGCCCGGATGCCCGTGGCGCCATAGGCTTCCGCCAGCTTCACGAAATCGGGCAGCGAGTCCGAATAGGAGTGGGAATAGCGGCCCTCATGGAGAAGCTGCTGCCACTGGCGGACCATGCCCATATATTCGTTGTTCAGGATGAAAATCTTGACCGGCAGCATGAACTGAACGGCGGTCGAGAGCTCCTGCATGTTCATCAGGATCGAGGCCTCGCCCGCGATGTCGACCACGAGGGCGTCCGGATGCGCGATCTGCGCGCCGATGGCCGCCGGCATGCCATAGCCCATCGTCCCGAGGCCGCCCGACGTCATCCAGCGGTTCGGCTCGTCGAAATGGAAGTGCTGCGCCGCCCACATCTGATGCTGGCCGACTTCCGTCGTGACATAAACCTCGCGGCCCTTCGTGAGCTCATAGAGGCGCTGGATCGCCTGCTGCGGCTTGATGACCTCGTCATTCGTCTTGTAGGAGAGCGATTTGCGGTCGCGCCAGATCTCGATCTGCTTCCACCAGTCGGCGAGCGCCGCCTTGTCCGGACGGCGCGCCTTCGACTTCCAGATACGCAGCATGTCTTCGAGCACATGGGCACAATCGCCGATGATGCCGACATCGACACGGACGTTCTTGTTGATCGAAGAGGCGTCGATATCGACATGGATCTTCTTCGAATGGGGCGAGAAGGCGTCGAGGCGGCCCGTCACGCGGTCATCGAAACGCGCGCCGATATTGATGAGCACGTCGCAATCATGCATGGCGTTGTTGGCTTCGTAGGTGCCGTGCATGCCGAGCATGCCGAGCCACTGCTTGTCGGAAGCCGGATAGGCGCCGAGGCCCATCAGCGTCGAAGTAATGGGATAGCCGGTGAGACGGACGAACTCGCGCAGAAGCTGGCTTGCGACCGTACCCGAATTGATGACGCCGCCGCCCGTGTAGAACATGGGCTTCTTCGCGTTCGCGATGAGATCGACCGCTTCCCTGATCTTGTCGATGTCGCCCTTCATGCGCGGCCGGTAGGTACGATGCGTGATGTGCGGCGAGACGGCGTATTCGGCCTTCTCGAACTGAACATCCTTCGGAATGTCGATGACGACGGGCCCGGGGCGGCCATGCGTCGCGACATAGAAGGCCTCGTGCATGACGCGCGCGAGCTCCGGCGCGGACTTCACGAGCCAGTTGTGCTTCGTGCAGTGACGCGTGATGCCGACCGTGTCCGCTTCCTGGAAAGCGTCGGAGCCGATGAGATGCGTCGCCACCTGCCCCGTGAGGCAGACGATGGGGATCGAATCCATCAGCGCATCGGTGAGGCCGGTGACGGCATTGGTGGCGCCGGGGCCGGAGGTGACGAGAACGACGCCGGGCTTGCCGGTCGAGCGCGCATAGCCCTCGGCGGCGTGAACCGCGCCCTGCTCGTGACGGACAAGGATGTGGCGGATCTTGTTCTGCTGGAACAGCGCATCGTAGATCGGGAGAACGGCGCCGCCCGGATAGCCGAAGATCGTGTCTACGCCCTGATCGACCAGCGCCTTGATGACGATTTCCGCGCCTGTCAGTTCCTGAGCCGCCATGACCCGCCTCTCCGTTCTCTAAAGCGTCATGGCCCGGCCCTCCTTCGGAATAAAGGAGGCGGGCCATCCACGTCTGCCCTTCCTTGCCGCCAAGACGTGGATGGCCCGCATAAAGCGGGCCATGACGGACTGAAGGGGGGTCTAAAAGTGCGGGCAACCTAGCCGCGCTTCAGAACCGGGTCAACCCCAAATCGTCAATAAACGAAAAGATTTGACCACCAAGTCTTTCCGAATCTTGCGTAGAAAAGGCCTTCCACGAAATCATTTGCGTCCGGAACCAGGTCTCCTGCCGCTTCGCATAGGCCCTGCTCTCCCTTTTTCCAGCCTCTGCGGCCTCTTCGAGCGAAGTTTCACCCGCGAGATGGCGAATGAGCGGGCGGAGGCCAAGCGCTTTCATCGCGGGAAGCGCCGGGTCCAGATCGAGAGCGGCCATGGCCCTCGCCTCTTCGAGCGCCCCTTCCTCAAGCATGAGGTCGAAGCGGCGGTCGATCCGCTCACGCAGCCAGCCCCGCTCCGGCACGAGGACGATTTTTGCGAAATTGCCAGTGACGAGAGGCTCCGGCGGTTCCTTTTGCCAGGCGGAGAGCTGCCGGCCCGTGGCACGGAAAACCTCGATCCCGCGGGCGATACGCTGCCGGTCGGAGGAACTGACCGCCTCCGCAAGGACGGGGTCGGCCTCGGCAAGCAGCGCATGGGCATGGGGCCCCGCTTCGGCGACCTCCGCCCGGACCCTCTCCCGAATCTCTTCCGGTATCTGGGGAATGGGCGAAAGCCCTTCGACAAGGGCGCGGAAATAAAGCCCCGTGCCGCCGACGACGATGGGCAGCTTTCCACGCCCTGCGATGTCGCGCATCGCCGCCGCCGCAAGCACCGCCCAGCGGCCCGCCGAGAGCGGCGCGGCGGCGTTCGTGATGCCGTAAAGATGATGGGGCACGCGCGCTTCTTCCGCTTCGGACGGCCGGGCGGTCAGCACCCGCATCTCGCTGTAAACCTGCATGGAGTCGGCGTTGACGATCTCGCCGCCCAGCCTTTCGGCAAGGTCGAGCGCCAGGACCGACTTGCCGCTTGCGGTCGGCCCTGCAATAAGGACGGCACGATTTATGTCGATGGGATTGGTCAAAACACTCTCATTGGGTCATGCCGCGCGAAGGCGTGGCATCCACGTCTTCCCTCTGAGCCATGTTAGAGACGTGGATGGCCCAAATAAATCGGGCCATGACGAGTCTTGAGGTAGCCGCGATGAAATACGTCCTGACGCTGATAGGCAACAAAGCGACGCCGCTTTCAAGTGCGCATGTGGACGCGGCCCGAAACGCCCTTCCCTCGCCCGGCACAGCCTACTGGCTGGCGGAGCACTTCGCCTGCGATATTCCCTTCGACGGCGAACCGGCCGCGGCGGAGGCGGCGGCCCGCAGCGCGCTCAAGGGCGCGACGGTCGACCTGTCGGCGCAAGCCGCGGAAGGCCGCCGCAAGAGGCTGCTGATCGCCGACATGGACTCGACGATCATTCAGCAGGAATGCATCGACGAACTCGCCGCCGAATGCGGCATCAAACCGCAAATCTCCGAAATCACCGAACGCGCCATGCGCGGCGAGATCGAGTTCGAACCGGCGCTGCGCGAACGGGTCGGCTTGCTGAAGGGACTGCCCCTGGAGGCGCTCGAAAAGGTCTATCGCGAACGCATCACGCTGACGCCCGGCGCGCGCGCGCTCGTCGCGACCATGCGAAATGACGGCCATGCCTGCGCGCTCGTCTCGGGCGGCTTCACCTTTTTCACCGAGCGCGTGGCGCATGCGGTCGGCTTCAACACGAACCAGGCGAACCGGCTCATCTTCGTGGGCGGCAAGCTCACCGGGGGCATCGCCGAACCGATTCTCGGACGCGAGGCGAAGCTCGAAGCGTTGATCCGCCTGCGCGATGAACTGGGATTGAAGCCCGAGGAAACGCTTGCCGTCGGCGACGGCGCGAACGACCTCGCCATGATTGGCGAAGCCGGTCTCGGCGTGGCCTTCCACGCGAAACCTGTGGTCGCGGAAGCGGCACATGCCCGCATCGACCATGGCGACCTGACGGCACTTCTCTATCTGCAGGGATACAGGCAGGAAGAGATAGCTGAATAGGGGAAATACGCGTCACAGCCTTCGCTAACCACCCTCCCACAGGGGGAGGGTGATCTAACTGGCGGCGCTACTCCCCGCCGAGCCTCAGCGCCACGAAGCGAATGTCGCCGGCCGAAGAAATGCGCAGCAGGACGGAGTTCCGGCCGCCCTTCTCTTCCGACAGGACAATGCGCTCGACATCTGCCGGCGTCGAGACGGGACGTTGCGCCACTTCGACGATGACATCGCCGGGGCGAACGCCCTTCTCAATCGCGGCGCCGAGCGGATCGACATCCGTGACGAGCACGCCTTCCGTTTCCGCCGGAACGCCGAAGCGGCTCCGGAGATCGTCGTTGAGCGCCGAAAGGCTGAGACCGAGCACCACGGTCGTCTTCTCCACAGGCTCATCCTTCGGGGCGGATTGAGCGACTTTATCTTCTTCGTCTTCGAGACGCCCCACTTCGATCTTGCGTGTCAGCGTTTCGCCATCGCGGAAGAGCTGCACATCGACCGTGGCGCCGATGTCCGCCTCCGCCACCACGCGCGGCAGGTCGCGCATCGCGTTGATGGTGCGGCCATTGAAAGCGAGAACGATGTCGCCCGTCTTGATGCCCGCGGCCGAAGCCGGCCCATCCGGGCTCACGCCCGCAACCAGTGCGCCGCGCGCAACGCCAAGTCCGAGGCTTTCGGCAATCTCGGGCGTAACGGACTGAATACGCACGCCGATCCAGCCGCGCCGCGTCTCGCCATATTTCATGATCTGCTCGACCACGGGCTTCACCGTGCTTGTCGGAACGGCGAAACCGATGCCGACCGAAGCGCCCGAGGGCGAGATGATCGCCGAATTGACGCCGACGACGCGGCCCTGCATGTCGAAAAGCGGCCCGCCGGAATTGCCGCGATTGATGGCGGCATCCGTCTGAATAAAGTCGTCGTAGTTGCCCGCATGGATATCGCGGTTGAGCGCCGAGACGATGCCCGCCGTGACCGATCCGCCGAGACCGAAGGGATTTCCGATCGCGACGACCCAGTCGCCGACGCGAATGCGCTCGCTGTCGCCGAGCTCCACATATGGCAGCGGCTTGTCGCTGACGACCTCGAGCACGGCAAGATCCGTCTTCGGATCCGATCCCTTCACGGTCGCGGGAAGCGTCGTTCCGTCGATGAACGTCACCTCGATCTTGTCGGCGCCCTCGATCACATGATTGTTTGTGATGACGATGCCCTTTGGGTCGATGACGAAGCCCGAGCCGAGCGACTGCACGCGCTGCGGACGCGCGCCCTGTTGCTGTTCCATGAACTCGTCGAAGAAGTCGTTGAGCGGCGAATCCTCCGGCACGCCGGGGATGGCCATGTCGCCGGGATCGAGCACCTGGGATGTCGAGATGTTGACAACGGCGGGCGAGAGCCGCTCGGCAAGATCGGCAAAACTGTCAGGCGCGCCGCGTGCCTCTGCGGGAAGAGCGATGAAGACCACGAAAAGCGCCGCCAGAACCGGAACGGCCAGCGCCAGTTTGAAATGCCGCCGCCTGCTTCCTTCGCCGCCCGTCAAAACCATTTACACCTACTCCCCTGTCCCGCCCCGCAGGTTTTGCGGGTTCGGGTTCATTTTCAGCCGGATTATGGACGAATTGAGGCACCCGCACCCCGGCAAGCCTCAGCCGCGAACGAGCCAGACGACGAAAACGCCGATGGCCAGGGCGATCAGCCCGCCCAAGCGGAGCGACTGGTCCGGCATTCCCGATACGGACGCCATTGCCCGGCGCATCGGCCCCGGGAAGGCGGAATAGAGAACGCCTTCGATCGCGAGCGCGAGGCCGAGTGCCGTCAGAAAGTCGCTCAAGTCAGCTCAGCCTCTCAGCGCCGGCCGCTCTCATTGCCGAAATACCGGAAGAATTCGCCCTGCGGCTCCACGATCATGGTCGTGTTGTCGCCCTTCAGGCTCTTCTTGTAGGCCTCCATTGACCGGTAGAAGGCGAAGAACTCCGGATCCTTCGAATAGGCCGCCGCATAGATCTCGTTCCGCTTCGCATCGCCCTCGCCTCGCGCGATCTGCGCGTCGCGTTCGGATTCGGCGATGAGGACGGTGACCTCGCGGTCGGCCCGGCTGCGGATGCGCTGCGCTTCCTCGTTACCTTGGGCGCGGATTTCGGCGGCTTCGCGTTCGCGTTCCGTCTGCATGCGCTGATAGATCGCCTGGCTGTTCTGCTCCGGCAAATCGGCACGGCGGATGCGGACGTCCACAACCTCGATGCCGAACTGCTGCGCGGCGTTGTTGAAGGCCGCCTGGATCTTCTTCATCAGACCCGCGCGATTATCGCGGACGAGTTCTTCGAGCGTGTGGTCGCCGAGCACGTTTCTGAGCGAGGACACCAGGTTCGGCTTCAGCCGGTCCTCGGCGCTCTGCAGGCTGCCGATGGACTGGTAGAAGCGCAGCGAGTCGACGATCCTGTAACGCGCGAAGGCATCGACCACGAGCCGCTTGCGGTCCTTGGCGATGATTTCCTCCGGGGGCGCATTGAGGTTCAGGATGCGCTTGTCGACATAGACGACGTTCTGGACGACGGGCAGCTTCCAGTGCAGTCCCGGCTCCGTGACCACGGCACGCGGATCGCCGAACTGAAGGACGATCGCCTGCTGCGTCATGCTGACAGTGAAGGCGGACAGATAGAGCCCGATCAGGACGATGACCGCGACGACGCCGGCGCCGATTGCAACGGACCTGTTCATCAGCGGCCTCCATTCGTGGTCTGGCTGCCAGCCGTCGAGGACGGGGACGGCGCCGCCGCCCCGCTCTTCGGCTTCAGCTCGTTGAGCGGTAGATAAGGCAATACGTTCTGGCCGCCGGCGGCGCCGTTCGTCACCACGATCTTGTTCACGTCGCCAAGCACGTCCTGCATGGTTTCGAGATAGATGCGGCGGCGCGTCACATCCTGCGCCTTCCTGTACTCGCTGTAGATCGAGATGAAGCGCTTCGCATCGCCTTCCGCTTCCGCCACGATCTGCTCGCGATAGGCTTCCGCCGCCTGCGTGATCTTCGCCGCCTCGCCTCGGGCGCGCGGGATGACCGTGTTGGCATAGGTCTCGGCCTGGTTGCGCAGCCGCTCCTGGTCGGCGCGCGCGGCCTGCACGTCACGGAATGCGTCGAGCACCTGCGCGGGCGGATCGACCTTCTGGAGTTTCACTTCGGTAATTTCGATGCCGGCACCATATTCGTCGAGCGTCTTCTGAAGGCCGACACGCACCTGCTCCTGCACTTCGTTACGGCCAGTGGTCTGCAGCACCTCGATGCGGGATGCGCCCACCGCCTCGCGCATCATGCTTTCGGCAACCGCCTTCACGGCGAGATCGGGGTTCTGGACATTGAAGAGAAAGTCGGGCGCCTCGTCCGCCTTGATGCGCCACTGCACGGTGAAGGCGATATCGACGATGTTTTCGTCGCCCGTGAGCATGAGGCTTTCTTCCGGCACGCCGATCGGCGAACCGCCGGATGCGCGCATGCCGACATCGATGCTGGTGATGTTCGTCACCGCGGGCGTCAGCGCCGTCTCGATCGGGTAGGGAAATTTGAAATGCAGGCCCGGCTGCACGGTGCGCACATGGTCGCCGAAGCGCAGCACGATGCCCTTTTCGTTCGCGTTCACACGGAAGAAGGATGTGTAGGCGAGCATACCGGCGATCACGAGCGCGATCAGGAAAATCGGACCCCGGCCACCGCCGCTGCCCTGGCCGATGCCGCCGCCCGGACCGCCGCCACCGCCGAATATCTGACGGAATTTTTCCTGCCCCCGGCGGATCAGCTCGTCGAGATCGGGCGGCTGGTTGCCGCCACCGCCCTGCGGTCCTTGCCCCCATGGGCCCCGGCCGCCGCCGCCACCTTGCCAGCCGCCGCCGCTCTTGTTCTCCCAGGGCATCAAAATTCCTTTGATTGCGAAGTGATAGACCGGTTGGAAACGTACATACCGGGGTTTATATGACAGAGACCCCACAGGCGCAACGCGAACCGGGCGCCGGCACGAGCGATATGAGCGGCACCGCGATTTCTTCAAGATGCCGCCGCGAATAAACGATCCGAAAGAAGATAAATGGCGAGCGTGACCCGTGACGACGTTGCAGCGGCCCTTTCCACCGTCAGGGACGAGGAGAGCGGCAAGGACGTCGTGAGCGCTGGGCTCGTGCAGGGTCTCGTCGTGCGCGAGGGTCATGTCGGCTTTTCGATCGAGGTCGATCCCGCGAAGGGAGCGGAGAAGGAGCCGCTGCGCAAGGCCTGCGAACAGGCGGTGAAGGCGCTGCCGGGCGTGTTGAGCGTAACGGCGGTTTTGACCGCGCATCGAAATGCCCCTTCCCCCTCCTCCCCCAAGGGACATTCGCACGCCCATCCCGAACAGCAGCGCACGCCGCAGGGCGCGATGCAGATTCCCGGTGTGAAGGCGATTATCGCCGTCGCAAGCGGCAAGGGCGGCGTCGGCAAGTCGACGGTCGCGGTCAATCTCGCGCTTGCACTCGCGAAGCTCGGCCGCCGCGTCGGCCTTCTCGATGCGGATATCTACGGGCCGTCCATCCCGCGCATGATGGGCCTCACCGGCAAGCCCGAAAGCAAGGACGGCAAGAAGCTCCTGCCGAAGGAAAAATACGGCATCAAGACCATGTCGATCGGCTATCTCGTCAACGAGGACACGCCGATGATCTGGCGCGGGCCGATGGTGCAGTCCGCCCTCACCCAGATGATGAGCGATGTCGAATGGGGCGAACTCGATGTGCTCGTGGTCGACATGCCGCCCGGCACGGGCGACGCGCAGCTCACCATGGCGCAGCGTGTGCCGCTGACAGGCGCCGTCGTCGTATCGACGCCGCAGGAGATCGCCCTGATCGACGCGCGCAAGGGCTTCACCATGTTCGAGAAGACGCATGTGCCGGTGTTCGGCATCGTCGAGAATATGGCCTATTTCGTGAGCCCCGGCTCCGGCGAGAAGTCCTATATCTTCGGTGAAGGCGGCGCGCGGCGCATGGCGGAGAAGCTCGGCTGCGACTTCCTCGGCGAGGTGCCGCTTCATATGACCATCCGCGAGAAATCGGACAGCGGAGAACCCGTCGTCGCAACGGCGCCCGACAGCGAGGAAGCCAGGCCCTTCCTCGACATCGCACGGCGCGTCGGCGAACATCTCGACCGGGCGCTTGGCGGCGGCGCGAGAAAAGCGCCCGCCATCTCCGTCGAGGACTGACCTCCCCTCTCACGAGAAAAGCGCACGCCCCGCTCATTACGTTTTGACTATGCGAAAATGATTTGATATCAACCTTATGTGCGGACCCCGCAGGGAGAGATGCAAGATGTCTCATGTAGACGGCTTTATTCTGGCGGTGCCGAAAGCCAACAAGGAAGCCTATCGCGAGATGGCAACAACGGCCGCAGACGTCTTTCTCGACCACGGCGCGACGCGTGTCGTGGAAGCCTGGGGCGACGATGTACCCGATGGCAAGGTCACCGACTTTCGCCGCGCCGTGAAGGCGAAGGACGGAGAGACCGTGGTGTTCTCATGGGTGGAATGGCCATCGAAGAAAGCCCGCGACGAAGCCTGGCCGAAGCTCATGGCGGACGAACGCATGAAATACGAGCCCGAGAACACGCATTTCGACGGCACGCGCATGATCTATGGCACGTTTACGCCGATCGTCGATGAGGCGGCCGATGGAAAGACAGCGCGGCGTGGTGTCGCCTGAAGAAACGGCCCTCCCCCTCCTCAAACTGAAACGGCCGGCCCCGAAGGACCGGCCGTCTTCTTTTTCTGCGAAGAAAGTCCGGCTTAGCGGCCGGCAACCAGCGTCGCCGTTTCCTTGGAACCGTCCGGTGCGGTCAGTTCCCAGGTGTCGCCCACATTGCGGGCTTCGGCTGCAACGCAATAGGGCTGCTCGCCGCCGAGGAAGCAGGCGGTATCGCCATTGACCTCGTACTTGCCCTCAGCCGTGCTGCCATCCGGCAGCTTTTGCGAATAGGTGCCGCCTTCGTCGATGAAGACGGAACGCTCACCCGCCGCACCGGCGATCTTGACCGTATTGCCGTAGAAATTCGCGAAGGGATCGGCAAGAGCCGCCCCGGTAAACGCAACCAACGCAACGAGTACACTGACAAATAGACGCATCGCATCCTCCCTGTTCAATCGATGCCGCGTACCCCAAAAGGCCGCGCATGGTTGCACAGCCGCTCACACAGAAAAAGGCACGTTCCGCATCCGGAACGTGCCTTCATGCTGCTTCCGCGAAACGGACTACTTGTTGAGGAAGTTGAGCGGCAACCCGGCCACCGGCCAGTCCATCGACACGAGCCGTCCGCTCGACGACAGCGTGATATAGGCCGTCTTCAGGTCCTTGCCGCCGAAGCAGATGTTGGTGGTGATGAAATCGTCGGTCGGCGTATGCGTGATCTTCGAGCCGTCCGGCGAGAAAACCGTGATTCCCGGATTGAAGATGGTCGCAACGCAGATATTGCCTTCCGAATCGACGGCGAGGCTGTCGAAAAAGCAGAGCTGCGGCCCCGAGCCGACGAACCGCCCCGGCAGCGGACCCGGATTGGGCGCGAGTTCGCCGGGCGCCGTCACGTCGAAGGCCCAGAGGCGGCCCGGTATCGTGTCGGCCACATAAACGGTCTTTTCGTCGGGCGAGAGACCGACGCCGTTCGGCGAGGTGATGGGGAAGACGACTTCCTTGATCATCGAACCGTCGATCTTCGCGTAATAGAGCCCGCCGCGATCCTGCGTGCGCCCGCGCCCCTTGCCGAGATCGGTGAACCAGAAGCCGCCCTGGCGGTCGAAGACGATATCGTTAGGCCCGTTGAGCGGGATGCCGTTGCACTCGCTGTAGAGCACCTTGAACTCGCCGGTCTTGAGATCGACGCGTTCTATGCGGCCGCCGGAGTAGTTCGCCGGTGCATCGCCCGGCACCAGCGCGCCATTCACTTCGTGGAATTCGAAGCCGCCATCGTTACAGACATAGCAGGCGCCATCCGGCCCGATCGCGGCACCGTTCGGACCGCCGCCAAGTTCCGCGATGACCTCGACCTTGCCGTCCACCGTCACGCGCGTCAGCGTGCCGCGCGCGATCTCCACCAGAACGATGCTGCCATCCGGCATCGCAATCGGTCCCTCGGGAAACTTCAGCCCGTCGGCGATCAGTTTCATTTCCGCCATTCGATCCTCCCAGTTTTATGCGTTGTTCTTGTTGGTCTCATTCTGTCGCCTCGGCAGCGCCGCCGCAATGGCGCTGTCGAGATAGGCAGCCGCCCTCTCCGCCGCCTCGATGCCGCTCACATGCGCGCCCTGAACGGTGGAAAACCAGTCGGCCGACACCGCCTCGCCCGCCAGGAAAAGCCGGTCGCCAACGGCTTCGGCGAGTACCGCCCGCTCATGTGCCCGCCCGGGGCGCGCGCAGGAATAGGCGCCGAGCGTGTGCGGATCGCTCGTCCATGACGTAGCGGCAACACCGGAAAGCTCCTTGAAGATGTCCGTTCCGAACATGTCGCCGAGCGCAGCGCGCGCAAAACCCGTCATCTCCGCTTCGCCCGCCCTGTCGAGGTCTTCCGCGAGGTCGCCGCCGAGATAGGCAATGGCGAGCGTGCAGCCGAACGGGCGAACCTGAAAGGAACAGGCGGGCCGCGCCGCATCGCGCTCGTCCATGAAGTTGACATAGCTCGTTTCGGGCAGGCCGAAGACATCGCGCCGGAAGTGAAACGCGACCTTGTTGGCATGGCCCGTGGGCACGCCTTCCAGCGCCGACAAGAGGCGCGCCGGCAGTTCGGGCGTAAACCGGATGGCACCTGAGGCGAGCACGTTGGTCGACACCGTTAAGACGACGCTCCGAGCGCGCACCGTGCCGCGCGGCGTTTCGAGAAGAATATGCGCGCCGCCCATGTCGATCGCCGAAACCGGCGTCGAAAGCTCGACCGGCAAATCGGCATAGCGCGCGGCAAGGAGCGCACCATAGCCGCGCTCCAGCGGCCAGTTCGCTTCCGTGTCGCGATAGGCGGCGAGATCGGCGGTCGAGATGTCCGAAGGCGGCAGGCCGGAAATGGCCGCAAAGATGTGATGCACCATGCGCGCCCAGCGCGAGCCATTATTCATGACGTCGCGCGCGGCAACATCCCGCCCGGCCTCGCCGGCTTCGACGGCGCGGGCGATCGCTTCCTCGAATTCGTCGCGATAGGCGCGCCAGTCTTCCTTCGCGCCCCAACCGGACCCAAGATGCAGATGACCGTCGAAGGGGCGCGGCCGCGCGAGATAAGGATGACCGAGCTCGTCGGCAATGCGCGTCAGCGGATTGACATCCGCCGAGTGGAGCCAGTGCGCGCCGCGATCCCAGGCGACGCCGAATGTTTCCGTGTCGGTATGCGTGCGTCCGCCGATGCGGGACTTCGCTTCGAGGAGATAGCAGGAAAGACCGAGCTCGCAGGCGCGGGCCGCGGTGGCGAGCCCGGCCGCACCGGCGCCGACGACCGCCACATCGACAACCCGGCTCATTTCAGGCGCTCGGCATGAAACGCCAGATGATCGCCGATGAATGTCTGAATAAAGTAGTAGGAATGGTCGTAGCCTTCGTGACGGCGCAGCGTGAGCTTCTGCCTGTGCATGGCGCAGGCATCCTCGAAAAGCTCCGGCTTCAACTGGTTTTCGAGGAACGGGTCCGCCAGCCCCTGATCGATCAGAATGTCGTCGAAATGCCCGACCGGCCCGCCGCTCGCCATGAGGGCCGACGCATCATGCGCCGCCCAGCGGGAGCGGTCGTCGCCCAGATAAGCGGTGAAGGCCTTTTCGCCCCAGGGACAGCGCGATGGCGACACGATGGGCGCGAAGGCGGAAACGGACCTGTAGTGATCCGGGTATTTGAGCGCGAGCGTCAGCGCGCCGTGCCCACCCATCGAATGCCCCGTCACGCCCTGCCGCGACGCGTCCACCGGAAAATTGTCGCGCACCGCAGACGGCAGGTCGCGCATCACATAGGTTTCCATCTGGAAATGCGGTGCCCAGGGCTTCTCCGTCGCATCGATGTAAAAGCCAGCGCCCTGCCCCAGATCGTAGGCTTCGTCATTCGCGACGCCTTCGCCCCTCGGGCTCGTATCGGGCGCGACGATGGCAAGACCGAGTTCGGCGGCGCGCCCATAGGCTCCCGCCTTCGTTGTGAAGTTCTCTTCCGTGCAGGTGAGCCCCGCAAGAAAGGTGAGCGCCGGAAAGCGCCCCTTCCCTTCGGGAACGAAGATCGAAAAGCGCATCGGCGTGCCCGTCGCCGCCGACGAATGACGGCAGATGCTGAGCGTGCCGCCGAAGCAGCGATGCGCGGAGAGGATTTCGACGGACATCAATAAACCACGACGGAACGGATCGACTTGCCCTCATGCATGAGATCGAAGCCCTTGTTGATCTCTTCGAGCGGCATGGTGTGGGTGATGAGATCGTCGATATTGATCTTCCCGTCCATGTACCAGTCGACGATCTTCGGCACATCGGTGCGCCCGCGTGCGCCGCCGAAGGCCGTGCCCTTCCAGACGCGGCCCGTGACGAGCTGGAACGGCCGCGTGGAAATTTCCTGCCCCGCGCCCGCAACCCCGATGATGATGCTCTCGCCCCAGCCGCGATGACAGCATTCGAGTGCCTGACGCATCGTGTTCACATTGCCGATGCATTCGAAACTGTAATCGGCGCCGCCGCCCGTGAGCTCGACGAGATGACCGACGACATCGCCCTTGATCTCTTTCGGGTTCACGAAATGCGTCATGCCGAACTGGCGGGCAAGCGCCTCGCGCTCGGGATTGATGTCGACGCCGACGATCATGTTGGCGCCGGCCATGCGCGCGCCCTGAATGACATTGAGACCGATACCGCCGAGGCCGAAGACGACGACATTGGCGCCGACTTCGACACCGGCCGTGAAGATGACGGCGCCGATGCCCGTGGTCACGCCGCAGCCGATGTAGCAGATCTTGTCGAAGGGCGCGTCCTTGCGGACCTTGGCGAGCGCAATCTCGGGCAGCACCGTGTAATTCGCGAAGGTGGAGCAACCCATGTAGTGCAGCACCGGCTTGCCCTTCCAGGAGAAGCGGCTCGTACCGTCCGGCATCACGCCCTTGCCCTGCGTCGCACGGATCGACGTGCAGAGATTGGTCTTGTGGCTCGTGCAGCTCTTGCACTCGCGGCATTCGGGCGTGTAGAGCGGGATCACGTGGTCGCCGACGGAAAGCGACTTCACGCCCGGCCCCACTTCAACGACGACGCCCGCCCCTTCATGACCGAGGATCGCCGGGAAGGCGCCTTCCGGGTCTTCGCCCGACAGCGTGAAAGCATCGGTGTGGCAGATGCCTGTTGCCTTGACCTCGATCAGGACTTCGCCGGCTTTCGGCCCTTCAAGTTGAACCGTTTCGATTTCAAGCGGCTTGCCCGCCTCGAATGCCACCGCCGCACGCACGTCCATAAGCCGTCTCCGTTGCCACATGTAAAGCCGAGGCGCGCATTGTGGGACGGGAGCCTGTGAAACTCAATCGCGGGTGCACGGCAAGTCCAAAAGATTGTCAGCGTCGCTCCAAGACGACGAAGGAGTATGGTGCGCTGTCCTTCTCGCCCGCGTCGTAACGCACGCGTGAAACCTCAACCCATTGTGAACGATCAAGTTCAAACCGGGTATCCCCATCCGGCGCGGCGTGAACTTCGGTGAGATAGATGCGCGTAGCCCGATACTTCAAGGCTTCATAAATTTGGGCTCCTCCGAGGATCATCACCTCGTTGACACCCAATTCGCGGGCCAGGTCTTCTCCCCGTCGCACTGCATAATCGACTCTCTGAAAGACTTCAGCACCCGGCGCCTCATATGACGGATCACGCGTCACAACGAGATTGGGGCGCCCCGGCAATGGCCGCTTCGGAAAGCTCTCCCAAGTCTTGCGCCCCATGATGACGGGCTTTCCCATCGTCATTTCTTTCAACCGTTTGAGATCGCTAGAAAGCCGCCAAGGCATGCCGTTGTCTTTGCCGATTACGCCGTTCTCTGCGATGGCGATGAAAAAGCAGACCCGGATTGTCATGCGGTGGCCTCATGAAGCGGAAGTTCGGAGGTGATCATTGGCGCTCGCAACCCTTCCGGGTCGAGCGGGTGCAGGCGCAGCAGGATGATCCACATGGCAAAGACCGCGAGCAGCAGGACAGCAACAATGAGAAGGCCCGCGAGAATGCGCTGGCGGGACGGCATCAGACGGCGACAGGCGCCGAGATATGCGGGTGCGCCTCGTAGCCTTCGAGTTTGAAGTCGTCGAAGGTGAAATCGAACAGGCTCTTCACATCCGGATTGATACGCATGACGGGCAGCGGCTTCGGCTCGCGCGCCAGTTGCTTGTCCGCCTGCTTCAGATGATTGAGATAGAGATGCGCGTCGCCGAATGTGTGGATGAACTCGCCGGCTTCGAGCCCGGTCACCTGCGCCACCATCATGGTGAGCAGCGCATAGGAGGCGATGTTGAAGGGCACGCCGAGAAAGATGTCCGCCGAACGCTGGTAGAGCTGGCAGGAGAGCTTGCCGTCGGCCACGTAGAACTGGAACAGGCAGTGGCAGGGCGGCAGCGCCATCTTGTCGACATCCGCGACATTCCAGGCCGAGACGATGAGACGGCGCGAATCCGGGTTCGACTTGATCTGGTCGAGCAAGTTCCTGATCTGGTCGATCTTGCCGCCGTCGGGAGTCGGCCAGGAACGCCATTGATGTCCATAAACCGGCCCGAGCTCGCCATTCTCGTCCGCCCAGTCGTCCCAGATGCTGACGCCGTTCGCCTTGAGGTAGCGGATATTGGTGTCGCCGGAGAGGAACCAGAGCAACTCGTGAACGATGGACTTCAGGTGCAGCTTCTTCGTCGTGACGAGGGGAAAGCCCTTCGCGAGATCGAAGCGCATCTGGTGACCGAATATGCTGCGCGTGCCCGTGCCCGTACGGTCGGTCTTGGTCACACCCGTGTCGCGCGCGAGGCGCATGAGGTCGAGATATTGCTGCATCGGCGGTCCTTGAGATTCGGCTGCCCAGTCTAGCCCGAAGGACCCCCACCCTGCCACCTCGGCCCGAGTGAACCACTGGTTTGTCCACAATATATGTATGGCGATCCGCCGTGTTTTCCCTCGGGCTGGCCAAGGGAACCCCGCTTGGCCAGAATGCGCCCCAAAACGAGAGGGAGAACCATGAAGCGCATTCTCGCCGGTGGCGCCATCGCCATTCTGCTGATCCTCGCGGCGGGCCTTGCCTTCCTGCCCGGCATCCTGGAAAGCCGGATCAATCGGGTGGCGGATCACCGGCCTCACGAGATTCCCGAAGCCGCGCGAACACTTCATGACGGCCTGGCGGTCGTGGACCTCCACGCCGACACGCTGCTCTGGGCGCGCGACCCGCTGGAGCGTAGCAATCGTGGTCATGTGGACGTGCCCCGCCTCGCGGAAGGCAATGTGACGCTGCAGGTCTTCTCCGCCGTGACGAAAGTGCCTCGCGATCAGGGCTATGTCGGCACGAGCGGCGACAGCGATGTCATCACGCTCCTCGCCATGGTGCAGCGCTGGCCCGCGCGCACCTGGGACAGCCTGCTCGAACGGGCGCTCTACCAGTCCGAAAAGCTGCACGATGCCGAAAGGCGCGCGCCGGAAGACCTGATGATCGTTCGCAGCGCCGCCGACCTCGACCGGCTGATCAAGCGTCGAAATGGCGGCTCCCGGCCCGTGGGCGGCCTTCTCGCCACCGAAGGCGCCCACCCGCTCGAAGGCAGGCTTGAGAATATCGAGCGCCTTTACGAGGCCGGATACCGCATGATGGGCATCACCCATTTCTTCGATAACGAGCTCGGCGGTTCGCTGCACGGGCTCTCGGGCGCCGGGCTGACGGATTTCGGCCGCGAGGCCGTGCGCGAAATGGAACGCCTCGGCATCGTCATCGACCTTGCCCATGCTTCGCCCGCCGTCGTGCGCGACACGCTCGACATGGCGACACGGCCCGTCGTCGTCTCGCATACCGGCATCCACGGCGCCTGCGACAGCCCCCGCAACCTCGAAGACGCGCTGATGAAGCGGATTGCGGAGGCAGGCGGCCTTGTCGGTATCGGCTATTGGGAGGGTGCGGCCTGTGGCACGTCCCCCGCCGCCGTGGTGAAGTCGATCCGCTACGCGGTGGACTTTCTGCGTGTCGATCACGTCGCGCTCGGCTCGGACTACGACGGCGCCGTGCCCGTGGCCTTCGATACCTCCGAGCTTGCCGTACTCACGGCCGGAATGCGGGAGGCAGGCTTCACGGACGAGGAAATAGGCAAGGTCATGGGCGGGAATGCGATCCGGTTCTTCCGCGAGAACTTGCCGCAGGGCTGAAAGACGCTAACGAATAGACTTCAAATAAGGATTTTCCGCCCTATATTAGACCTGCCGGCGGGTTTTCCCGTTCGGCTATGGTGATAAACGGACTGTGAAATAAGCCATTCGGACCCGGGGGCGGTACCCGGCGCCTCCACCAGATTCCCCTGTCGCGGCAGGGTCCTTGGGGGCGAAACAGGATCGACGAGGGTGTAAAGACAGTCTTTTTGCCCGGCATGGTTCCGCCGTCATCGGGCCGTTTTATAGTTGCCAACGACAACTATGCTGAGGCACGTCTCGCTGCGTAAGCGGTGCGACAACCTCGATTGAAGTCCTTGCCCTTAGCCGGGTAAGGCGGGGTTCGGGGGCACCTGGCAACAGAAGCCCCCACTTTCCTTTCCTATTCACATGCCGGTTCCGCTGCGGCGTCCGCGCCACATGGACAAGATTCCGATGTGCAAGCGCTGCCGGGCGTCGCCTTCATCTGGATTTGGCAGCCAAACGCTGATTGAATCGTTTTGAACGAAACGACTCGGCTTCAACGGAGCGTGAATTGACCGAAGACCTGATGCGATACGACATGCTGGCGCAGGATGCGCTGCGAGGCGTCGTACGCCGCGCGCTGAGGATCGCTCGCGACCAGGGCCTGCCCGGCGAGCATCATTTCTACATCTCGTTCCGCTCAAACGCACCGGGCGTCGAAATTTCCGAAAAGCTGCGCAAGCAATATCCCGAAGAAATGACAATCGTCCTTCAGCACCAGTTCTGGAACCTCGAAGTGAACGAAGATCGCTTCTCGGTCGACCTCACCTTCAACAAGGTCCCGGAGCACCTCGTCGTTCCTTTTTCCGCGGTGCAAGGCTTCTTCGATCCAAGCGTGCAGTTCGGCCTCCAGTTCCAGGTCGAAGGCGTCGGCGGCGCTGCCGCGGAAGAACCGGCGACCGAGGCCTCGAAACCGGAAGAACCGGCTACCGATGCTTCCGGCGAGGTCGTGAGCCTCGACGCCTTCCGCAGAAAATAACATCGCCCTGCAAGACTGAGGAGTTCGTTGAAGCATCGCTTCGTTGCGCTTGGACTTCCTGAAAACCATACTGCAATGCACAAGCTATTCTAAAAGAGAGTTATGCGATGCAAGCAAGGCTGGGGCGGGAACATGCAGACGTACAGGCCTGACATTGACGGGTTGCGAGCTATCGCTGTTTCCGCAGTGGTTTTGTTTCATGCGGGAGTGCCTGCTTTCAGAGGGGGCTTTGTCGGTGTCGATGTATTCTTCGTCATTTCCGGCTATCTCATTACATCGATTATCCTGGACGATCTGAATAAGGAAAGATTTTCCGTAGCGCGCTTCTACGTACGTCGCGTGCGTCGGATCATACCGGCTCTCACCGCCGTTATTCTGTTCACCGGTATCGTTGCGTGCATCTTCTATCTTCCTCCCGACCTCAAGCGTCTCGGACTTGAGACTACAGCTGCGGCGACATTTTTATCAAACGTCTTCTATTGGAGGACGTCCGGATATTTCAGTCCGCAGGCAGATGAACTGACGCTTCTTCACTTTTGGTCGCTTGCCGTGGAGGAACAGTTCTATCTGTTCTTCCCTCCTTTTATGTGGGCCATCTACCGGCTAGCCGGAAAACGCGGACTGACAATTGCCTTTGCAGCGGCTGGGCTCATCTCACTCACGATCGCAATTTGGGCGGTCATGGCCAAACCGGTCGCGGCTTTCTACCTCTTCCCGACGAGGGCATGGGAATTGCTGATCGGCGGTTTTCTTGCCTTGGGAATATTACCGTCGCTCACGCGACGCTTCGCCTACATAGTTTCCTTTACCGGCATCGCCGCAATATTTTCCGCAATTTTCTTTTACTCCGTACAAACCCCGTTTCCAGGGCTGACCGCTCTGTTGCCATGCCTGGGGACAGCGGCTGTGATCCATGCAGGGCGCGCTGGCGTAGACATGACGGTCTCGCGCTGCCTGTCGATCCGGCCAATGGTTCAACTCGGACTCGTCTCATATTCGCTGTATCTTTGGCACTGGCCGCTACTTGTCATGCCAAACATCATACTTGGACGACATTTGACTGCAGTCGAGACGGCTCTCTCCATCACAACCGCACTCCTGTTGGCGATGTTGTCCTGGCGCTTCGTCGAGCAGCCCTTCAGAACACCGCGGCGCAACGGTCGGTCATTCACCCTCCCGCTCGCTGTCGGCGGAACTACGCTGGCCGTAATGGCAATCGCGGGCGCAATGGTATTCAAAGCCGAAGGCATCCCTGCACGTGTTTCCAGCGACGTGGCAGAAGCACTTCGGGCTCAGGAAGATAGAATACATCTACCAAGTTGCGTCGTTCCTGTTGGCGGAAACAAGTTTGAAGACCACTGTGATGCATCGAGTCGTGTCTTCTTGTGGGGAGACTCCCATGCTGGCCATCTGACCGCAGGACTTCAGGAAATCTACGGCGTCGACGCAATTGCCTATGTGGGTACCGGCGGTTGTCCTCCTCTAACAGGTGTGCTGCCCGTAAAGCTACCGCCAATCCACGCGGCCACAATAGCGTTCAACGATGATCGGGGGTCGGAATACTGCCGAGATCTCAACCGGGCAATTCTGCAGAGTGTAACGAAACGAGAGGGCGTTGATCTCGTCGTGCTTTCTGCAGCTTGGGCCTTTTTCACCGAAGGAACTGAGCTTGCAACCGGGGAAGGACGATTCCTAGGTCATGTTGACAAACTTCTGACCCAGAGGCGAGCAGCAACTATTTGAATGAAGCCGAGGTAGCTTGCGGCGGTTTTGTCATATCGTGTTGCGAAGCGGCGTGAGCATTTGAG
>Ga0208433_1000023_pt1 | contig 153892 bp, 130 predicted proteins | sample 3_EtaG_FD_184075 | JGI IMG/M metagenome (GOLD analysis project Ga0208433, IMG submission 184075) | Marine viral communities from the Subarctic Pacific Ocean - 3_ETSP_OMZ_AT15126 metaG (SPAdes) (version 2) | ecosystem: Environmental > Aquatic > Marine > Oceanic | place: Pacific Ocean...
ATTACTCACCCGTCCGCCGCTCGTCAGCGGGGTGCAAGCACCCCCTGTTACCGCTCGACTTGCATGTGTTAAGCCTGCCGCCAGCGTTCAATCTGAGCCATGATCAAACTCTTCAGTTTAAATCATATAGAGATCCGAAGATCCCAATTCTTGCTCAAGACAAAACTCAATTTCGACGAGTCACTGTCCTGATATTTCGTATCCGAAATACCTCGGCCAGCGCCCACACGAATTACTTGGTCAACTTTTTAAAGAGCGCTTGAGCTGTTGCTCAATCAAGGTGGCGTATTCTACATCGTTCCGCCGCCCTGTCAACCGTTAATCTGAAGAATTTTAAAACTCGTTTTCTTCAGTACTTTCAAACGGTTACTTCTTGCTGGGAGGCCGCTGTAAGTGGCTTGTCCCTCAGAAGTGGTGCGCATTCTACAGGCGTCAGGAAAACTGTCAACGAGGTTTTTGAATTAATTTATAGCGGTCTCGGTTTCCACGTACTTCGTTGATCAGACAGTGATCATTTCGTTCAGTTTTCAGACTAAAATCAGCCTCTGGCGAAGGGAATCAATCCTCGAGCCCCACTCCATTTCCAGCGCAATGCCAGCAAACCCACGATTACCAGGCCGTAAGCGACCATTTCACCGATATCGCTTCTTGCCTGCCAGATAAAGTGGACCCACGCGGTGATGGCGATCAGGTAGATCAGCTTGTGCAATCCTTTCCAGCTTTTACCCAGCCGCCTCATCATTCCCTTGGTGGAGGTCAGAGCCAGAGGCACCAACATAAAAAAGGATAGTGCGCCCGCCACAATATAGGGCCGTTTGGTGAACGTAGCCCAAAGATCACTCCAACCGAGTATGAATTGCAGAAACGCCAAAACGTGCAGTACGGCATAGAAGAATGCGAACAGGCCGAGCATTCGGCGAACCCGGATCCAGCCTACCCAGCCAGTCCAGCGCTTAAGCGGAGTCATGCACAAGGTCACGATTAACAACTGGAACGCGGCAAGGCCCAGTGACTCTGTCACTTCCTGGCCCGGATCAGGCCCCAGAGAATGGCTGGCGATATTGGTAGCCAATACCAGAAGAGGGACGCAGGCGCAAAACGCGGCCAGAAGGCGGAAAGCCAAGACAAAGCCCGGGCGATCCACCATTCGCTTATCATTCATCAATAGAACTTGCTCAGATCCATACCCTTGTACAGATCGGCGACCTGCTCCCCATAACCATTAAACTTGACGGTCTTCATCCAGTTAGGCGAAAGCAAACCGGAAGGCAGCCTACGTTCGCGTTTCTGACTCCACCTTGGATGGTCAACCTCCGGGTTAACGTTGGCATAGAATCCGTACTCCTGGGGCGCAAGCATTTCCCACGTTGTTTTTGGGCGCTCCTCCTGGAACCGTATCTTGACGATCGACTTGATGCTCTTGAATCCATATTTCCAGGGAACAACCAGCCGGATAGGCGCGCCATTCTGGTTCGGCATGGTTTTGCCATACAGCCCAACCGCCAGGAAGCTTAACTCGTTCATGGCCTCATCCATCCTCAAACCCTCCTGGTAAGGCCAGTCGATGGTGCTGAACAATGAGCGCTGCCCTCGCATCTGATCCGGATCATAAAGGGTCTCGAAATAGACGTATTTTGCGCGGGAGTTGGGCTCAAGCCGTTTAATGATGTCGGCCAGTGGAACCCCGATCCAGGGGATCACCATCGACCACGCCTCGACACAACGAAGTCGGTACACCCGTTCCTGATATTCATGTGGCTTGAGCAGGTCCTCCAGCGCATACTCACCGGGCCGTCCGCACTCCCCCTCAACCACGACAGACCAGGGATCAACGCTCATTTCATCGGCGTACCTGGCAGGATCCCCTTTGCCGGTGCCAAATTCATAAAAGTTGTTATAGCGAGTGACATCCTCGAAAGGCGTCTTTTTCTCATCGGTTGAGAAACCGGGCATTGCAACGTAGTCCAGCGATTCCCCAGGGACCGGAAGCTCTGCAGCGGATAATAGCCCCGGCATTGAGAGACCAGCGGCGAAGGCCACAGTGCCGGACATGAATTGCCGTCGGTTGAGGTAGACAGATTCGGGGGTAACTTCTGAGTGAGGCAAAGCCCAGGATGGGCGCTTCTTGATGAACATGGAAAGTCTCCGTCAGGGCGTCAGCCAGCTAAGGCGTTGACCGGAGACTGCGGTGGAAATTCCCGGACCTCGCTGAGGAGGCCCGGGAAGCGAGAGCTCAGTCAGCGGCGCCTGAAGCTTTCCGGGGCTTGCCACGGAACAGCGCACGAACAGGGCCGGACAACGCGTATATCAGAAATCCGGTAAAGAGTACGGTGGCCGGATCCAGCGCGATCACTACAAACACCAGGACCACAAGCAGAATAGCAGCAAAAGGCACCCGACCACGCAGATCCAGATCCTTGAAACTGCGATAAAGGATGTTGCTGACCATCAGCACGCCCGTACCTGCAACCACCACCATTGTCAGCAACGTAAGCCAGGCAGCGGGTTCAAAGAGATGGAAGCACCAGACCAGGCCAGCAACGCACGCTGCCGCAGCCGGGCTGGGCAAACCAACAAAGAATTTCTTGTCGACCGAACCGATCTGGGTGTTGAAGCGGGCCAGACGAAGTGCAGCGCCAGCCACGTATATGAACGTAACGGCCCAACCGACCTTATCGAAGGCGTTCAGCGACCAGAAAAAAGCGACAAGTCCGGGGGCCACACCAAAAGCCACCATGTCGGCAAGGCTGTCGTATTCTTCACCGAATTTGCTCTGGGTATTGGTCATCCGGGCAACCCGGCCATCAAGACCATCCAGGATCATGGAGACAAAAATGGCGATCGCGGCATTATCAAACACGCCGTTTGCGGCAGAAACTATGGCGTAGAAACCTGAAAACAGCGAAGCCGTTGTAAGCGCATTGGGGAGCAGGTAGATACCCTTGCGGCGAACCGGCGCACCTTCCACCAGCTCTTCTTCAACCACTTCCCCGGCCTCTACCTCATAGTCCGGGTTTTGCTTGCCGTCGGCGGTTTTTCTTTCTTCAGTCATTCCCATTACTCCGGAAAGCGTTTGGGCGGAGTATATACGAAAAACGCGGCCACCCGGGCCGCGTTTTTCAAAACCAGGCGGAATTCCGCTTAGTTTTTGTCCTTATCCACGATCTTGTTCGCGGAGATCCACGGCATCATACCGCGCAGCTTCTCACCCACGACTTCGATCTGGTGTTCCGCGTTCTGGCGACGACGCGCCGTCATGGACGGATAGTTCAGGGCACCTTCAGAGATGAACATCTTGGCATACTCGCCGGTCTGGATACGCTTGAGTGCGTTGCGCATGGCTTCGCGGGACTGCTCGTTGATGATTTCCGGGCCAGTCACGTACTCGCCATACTCCGCATTGTTGGAGATGGAGTAGTTCATGTTGGCGATGCCGCCCTCATACATCAGGTCTACGATCAGCTTCAGCTCGTGCAGACACTCGAAGTAGGCCATTTCCGGCTCGTAACCACCTTCCACAAGCGTCTCGAACGCGGCTTTAACCAGTTCCACAGTACCACCGCACAGAACGGCCTGCTCACCAAACAGATCGGTTTCGGTCTCATCCTTGAACGTGGTTTCGATGATGCCGGTACGGCCGCCACCGATACCGCTGGCGTAGGACAGAGCCAGGTTCTTGGCGTTGCCGGAGGAATCCTGGAAGATAGCGATCAGGTCAGGAATACCACCGCCGTTGGCGAATTCGGTGCGCACTGTGTGGCCCGGTGCCTTCGGAGCAATCATGATGACATCCAGATCTTTGCGCGGAACGATCTGATTGTAGTGGATGGCAAAACCGTGCGCGAATGCCAGAGTGGCGCCCTGCTGCAGATTCGGCTCGATTTCCGCCTTGTACAGCTGAGCCTGGTACTCGTCCGGAGTCAGAACCATGACCACGTCAGCGGCAGCAACGGCAGAGGGCACGTCGCTGGTCTTCAGGCCATAGGCTTCCGCCTTGGCAATGGAAGAAGAACCCGGGCGCAGACCCACGGTAACGTCGACGCCGGACTCTTTCAGGTTGCACGCGTGAGCGTGGCCCTGGGAGCCGAAGCCGATGATGGCAACTTTCTTGCCCTGGATGATGGAAAGATCGCAATCCTTATCGTAATAAACCTGCATGAGAAACCTCTGTTATTTGTGATGGCCCCGGAGGGCCATAATGTTCGAACCCTGTTTGAAATCGTTAAAGGCTAAGCACCTTCTCGCCCCGGGCGATACCGGATACACCGCTGCGCACCACTTCCAGCACACCCGACGTGCCAACGGCCTGAATAAAGCCGTCCAGCTTCTCGCTGTCCCCGGCCAACTGAACCGTGTAGACGGAGCTGGTCACATCCACGATCTGGCCGCGGAAAATGTCCACCGTACGCTTGATCTCGGCACGCTGGGAACCGGTGGCTTTCAGCTTGACCAGCATCAGCTCACGCTCGATGTGGGCACCTTCGGTGAGATCCACCAGCTTGACGACTTCAATCAGCTTGTTCAGTTGCTTGGTGATCTGCTCGATCACCTTGTCCGACCCCGTGGTGGTCACCGTCAGACGGGACAGGGTCTCGTCCTCGGTTGGCGCCACGGTGAGTGTTTCGATGTTGTAGTTACGCTGGGAAAACAGACCCACAACCCGTGACAGGGCGCCAGGCTCGTTTTCAAGCAAAACAGAAATGATTCGACGCATGATCAGACCCTCTCCGTCTTGCTGAGCCACATATCCTTCATGGAACCCCGGGCAACCTGCATCGGATAGACATGCTCAAAGCGGTCCACGAGAATATCCACGAATACCAGGTCGTCTTTCATGGCCAGCACTTCTTTCAGCTTGGTTTCCAGATCTTCTTTCTTCTCAATCCGGACACCTTTATGGCCGTAGGCCTCTGCCAACTTGATGAAATCAGGCAGCGATTCCATGTAGGACTCGGCATGACGGGACTCGTAGTTCATGTCCTGCCACTGCTTGACCATACCCAGAGCCTGGTTGTTCAGGTTGATGATCTTCACCGGCAGATTGTACTGCTTGCAGGTGGACAGCTCCTGGATGTTCATCTGGATACTGCCCTCACCGGTAATGCACAGCACTTCGTCATCCGGATGGGTAAGCTTGACCCCCATGGCGGCCGGAAAGCCGAAGCCCATGGTGCCGAGACCACCGGAGTTGATCCAGCGGTTGGGCTTGTCGAACTTGTAGTACTGGGCCGCAAACATCTGGTGCTGACCAACATCGGAAGTCACGAAGGCTTCACCGTTGGTCAAGCGACACAGCATTTCAATCACTTCCTGGGGCTTGATCACATCCGGACTGGTCTCATAGCGCATGCCGTGGAATGCCCGCCACTCGTCAATCTGCTTCCACCAGGAGGCGATTGCGTCCGCGTCGGGCTTTTCCTTCGCTTCCTTGACCAGGGCCAGCATTTCCTTCAGCACGGCGTCTACCGGGCCCACGATCGGCACGTCCGCATCCACCGTCTTGGAAATCGATGCCGGATCTATGTCGATGTGGATAATGCGAGCACCCGGACAGAACTTCTCGGTGGCATTGGTGACTCGATCGTCGAAGCGAGCCCCGACACAGAGAATCAGATCCGAGTGGTGCATGGCCATATTCGCTTCGTAGGTGCCGTGCATGCCGAGCCAACCGAGATGTTGCTTATCGCTGGCCGGGTAACAACCAATGCCCATAATGGTATTGGTGATTGGATAGCCCAGCATCCGGACAAGCTCCGTCAACTGATCCGATGCCTTGCCGAGAATAACGCCGCCACCGGCATAAATAACCGGTCGCTTGGCGGCCAGCATCATGTCGACCGCTTTCTTTATCTGACCAGCGTGGCCGCGAATAGCGGGGTTGTAGGAACGAAGCTTGACCTTCTTCGGGTAAGCATACTCGTACCGCTCGTTCGGCGAGGTCATATCCTTGGGAATATCCACAACAACCGGACCAGGGCGGCCGGTCGCGGCAATGTAATACGCCTTGCGGATGATCTCCGGAATTTCCTCGGGATGACGGACACTGAGGTTGTGCTTAACGACCGGACGGGAAACACCCATCATATCGGTTTCCTGGAACGCGTCCTCGCCGATGAGAGTGGACGCAACCTGACCGCACAGAACCACCATGGGGATGGAATCCATGAATGCGGTGGCAATGCCGGTGATCGTGTTGGTGGCTCCAGGACCCGAGGTCACCAGTACGGTACCTGGTTTTCCGGTCGCGCGGGCATAGCCGTCGGCCATATGGACCGCCGCCTGCTCGTGCCTTACCAGAATGTGCTTGACTTTATCCTGCCTGAACAGCGCATCATAAATATGAAGGGCTGCACCACCCGGATAGCCGTATATGTATTCGATACCTTCATCTTGAAGGGACCGGATCAGCATATCGGCGCCAGACAATAACTCCACGATTTTCTACCCTCTTCTACGAGTGAATGAGCCGGGACAGGTCCCGGTTGCCTGGATTCACGGTATCCATGCTTCTTTTGAAAGCGGAACCGGCTGCTCCTCCACACCTTGTAAGAGGTTGTCTCCTGGCCAGCCGCCCTCCTGAGGGTTGCGGAGAACGGCCAATCAACGGGTTGCACGTAAGCAACAACCATCCCGCGACGGATGCGCGGCACGTTCAGTGTGGTAATTGATGGGGGATACTCGCTCGGGATTGCCTGCCGTATTGACCCCAGTCTTCAGGCAATCGGTAATTCTGACAGCGCGAAACTCCCTGTCAATAGCCGCTGCAGGTTTCTGTGCCTATACTGGCCGAAGGTCTGCCATACTTGACACAAATCCGATACAAAGATTTGAACCAGACAGAAGAAAATCCGCAACACCGATGGCATGATAGGCAATAATAAGCTGAGAAAAAACGGGCCCGGTTTATTCAGGTTGTCTGCCTGCCCGGGAGCAGTGAACATACGCGAGTAGAGCCATGAACAGAAAAATCCTGACGCTGACCTTATTACTGGCCGTTGTACCAGGTGTCGCCATGAGCGCCTCTGTCTATAAATGGACCGATGAAAACGGGGTTACCCATTTTGGAGACCGGCAGCCCACGGGCTCAAAGGCCGAACGTGTCAATGTTCGCTCCGGAACCTCTACCGACGCATCCGGCAATCGACAGAGCCCTCAAGAGCGACTGCAGAATATGCAGGAACAGCAAGCGGATGAGGCGGAGCAGCGCAAGGAAACGGCAGCTGAGGAAGCGCGCAGAAAACAGCGGGAGGCGAACTGCGAAGCCGCTCGCTCAAATTTGGAAGTGATTGACACCAACGCCCGTATCCGGATCGAAGAAAACGGAGAACAACGCTACCTTAACCCAGAGGAAATTGCCGAGAAACGGGCTGAATTCGAGCGAATCGCCGAAGAGAACTGCGGTCCGGCAGAAGAATGAATAACACGATCAAATGAAAAAGGGGGCAGATAATGTTTCATCTGCCCCCTTTTCTTTATTACGCCTTGGCGAACACCAGGTGGTGGTCCTCCACCGTCCCCTTGATGACATCCCCAGGCACAAACTCTCCCTGAAGCAGCCGCTGAGCCAGCGGGTTTTCGATCATTCGCTGAATAGCCCGCTTCAAAGGCCGCGCACCGTAGACCGGGTCATATCCGACTTCCGCCAGCAATTCCATCGCCGCATCATCCAGCTCAAGCTTCATATCCTGTTCTTTCAGGCGCTTGCTCAGCGATTCGATCTGAATCCGGGCAATGCCCTGAATCTGGCTCTCCGCCAGCGGGTGGAACACCACCACTTCATCCACCCGGTTGATGAACTCGGGGCGAAAATGGGTGCCGACGACTTCCATGACGGCATTCTTCATGACCTCGTAGTTCTCCTCGCCCGCTTTCTGCTGGATGATGTCCGAGCCGAGGTTTGAAGTCATAACAATGACTGTATTCCGGAAGTCGACGGTCCTGCCCTGCCCGTCGGTCAGACGACCATCCTCCAAGACCTGCAGAAGAATGTTGAACACATCCGGGTGGGCTTTTTCCACCTCATCAAGCAGCAACACTGAATAAGGCCGACGGCGAACCGCTTCGGTAAGGTAGCCACCCTCCTCGTAGCCAACATAGCCCGGAGGCGCACCGATCAGACGAGCCACGGAATGCTTCTCCATGAATTCGGACATGTCGATGCGCACCATGGCTTCCTCGGTATCGAACAGGAAGGACGCCAAAGCCTTACACAGCTCGGTCTTGCCCACCCCCGTCGGGCCGAGAAACAGGAATGAACCGTTCGGGCGATTGGGGTCGGACAATCCAGCCCGGGAACGACGCACCGCATTGGATACAGCTTCAACCGCCTCATCCTGGCCGATAACCCGACCATGAAGAGCCTCTTCCATGCGCATCAGCTTATCCCGTTCGCCTTCGAGCATCTTGGAAACCGGAATGCCGGTCCACTTGGAGACGATCTCGGCAATCTCCTCGTCGGTTACCCGGTTCCGAAGCAGCTTCATCTCCATCATCTCAGCCTGGCTGGCCATATCCAGCTGGCGCTCCAGCTCGGGGATCTGCCCGTACTGGAGCTCGGACATCTTGCCAAGGTCGCCGGCGCGACGGGCGTTCTCCAGATCAATCCGGGCCTGTTCCAGGCGGCTCTTGATCTTCTGGGAACCATGCAACGCAGCCTTTTCGGTATTCCAGACTTCTTCCAGATCGGCGTACTCACGCTCGACACCGGTGATCACATCAGACAGCTCAGACAGGCGCTTTTTCGAGGCGGCATCAGTCTCTTTCTTCAGAGCCTCGCGCTCGATTTTGAGCTGAATCAAACGACGCTCGAGGCGATCCAAGGCCTCGGGTTTGGAATCCATTTCCATGCGAATCTGGGAAGCCGCCTCATCCACCAGATCAATGGCCTTGTCCGGCAGCTGCCGGTCGGCAATGTAACGGTGCGACAGCTTGGCGGCGGCGATGATGGCACCGTCTGTCACCTCAACCCCGTGGTGCACCTCGTAACGTTCTTTCAGGCCCCGCAGGATGGCGATGGTATCTTCCTCGCTTGGCTCGCTGACCAGCACTTTCTGGAAGCGACGCTCAAGGGCGGCGTCTTTCTCGATGTTTTCACGGTATTCGTCCAGTGTGGTCGCACCCACGCAGTGCAGCTCGCCGCGGGCCAAGGCCGGCTTGAGCATGTTGCCGGCGTCCATGGAGCCTTCGGCCTTACCGGCACCGACCATGGTGTGGATCTCGTCGATGAACAGGATGATCTGGCCTTCCTGCTTGGACAACTCGTTCAGAACCGCTTTCAGGCGCTCTTCAAACTCTCCCCGGAACTTGGCGCCGGCAATAAGGGCTCCCATGTCGAGTGACAGAACTTTCTTGTCCTTGAGGCCATCCGGCACCTCGCCGTTGACGATACGCTGGGCCAGCCCCTCGACGATGGCGGTTTTACCAACGCCGGGCTCACCGATGAGGACCGGGTTGTTCTTCCGGCGGCGCTGCAATACCTGAATGGTGCGGCGGATTTCATCGTCTCGACCAATAACCGGGTCCAGCTTGCCAGCCTCGGCTCGCTCGGTAAGGTCGATGGTGTACTTGGACAGGGCCTGACGGTTTTCTTCGGCGCTGGCATCGTTGACGGTTTCACCACCGCGAACGTCGTCGATCGCTTTTTCCAGGGCAGCTTTATCAACGCCCTGCTCCCGAAGTACCCGGCCAAGGCTGCCACGGTCTTCCAGGGCGGCCAGCAGCATCAGCTCACTGGAGATGTACTGGTCTTTGCGCTTCTGGGCGAGCTTATCGGCAATGTTGAACAGTCGCCCCATGTCATTGGACATGGAGACGTCGCCGGCGGATCCCTGCACTTCCGGCAGGTTCTCGATTTCCCGGGCGATCGCCTGGCGAATGCGACCGGGTTCTGCCCCGGCCTGTTTGATCAGTGGCTTGATGGCGCTGCCTTCCTGGTCGAGCAGCGCCTGCATCAGGTGCACCGGCTCAATGAAGTTGTGATCTTTTCCGACCGCGATGGATTGTGCGTCCGCGAGGGCGGTCTGCAACTTGCTGGTCAGCTTGTCGATTCTCATGTGTACTTTCCCCAAATTTCTGCGAATACCATGGTGCCGGGGGTGGCGGATATTCGATTGCTTTGACAGTTAATGTAGGGGCAAGTAGAGCGACTTCAAGCGGGGCTTCGGTGTATTCGTCAGAAAATTGACGGCCGTCAGGTTTGAGTTTGGTGCTGGGTGCAAGGCTGGCGCGAGGTTGCTTTCCAGAACACGCCGTGAATACATTCATGTAGGCTTGGCTGCAGCATCCATGCTGCAGACAGTTCTGGAAAGCAACCTCGCACCAGCCACCGGACTTTTCTGTAACCGCCTTGCATCCGCCAATTCAAGCTGGAAATTTAACTTGTTAGCCAGACCAGCGTGGCCATCCGCCCGGTTTGACCATCCCTGCGGTACGAAAAAAACCGATCTGGATCCTGAACGGTACACAGGCCACCGCCAGTAACCCTGTAAACGCCGAGATGGTTTAACCGTAAGGTGGCGAGGGCATAGATATCTGCCATGAAATGCCCCGGCCGAGCGCCGCCGTCATTGAAAGCTTGGGCCGCTTCCGGATCATGCCTGATGAAGGCTTCACGGACTTCCGGGCCGACCTCGAAGCGTTCTGGACCGATGGCCGGGCCGAGCCAGGCTTGCAGGGTTTCGGGCGCAACGGCCATCTCGCTCACGAGATTCTCGATAACGCCGCCACACAGGCTTCGCCAGCCGCAGTGGGCGGCGCCGACGACAGTTCCTTCGGTATCAGCAAGGATAACGGGCAGGCAGTCAGCGGCGAGGATGGCGCAGGCGATGCCCGGATCGCGGGTAAAGCTGGCGTCAGCTTTGACGGTTTGTCCGACGTTATTCGGGGTCAATTCGACAACCTCGGTGCCGTGCACCTGGTTGAGCCAACCAATCCGGGCGCTATCCAGTCCTGTCGACTCGGCGAGTCTTCGCCGATTCTCTTGGACGTGTTTTGGGTTGTCTTCGACGTGACTACCGAGGTTAAGACTGTTCCAGTGGCGAACGCTGACACCGCCGACGCGAGTTGTGCTGATGGCCCGTACCCTCTGGGGCGCGGACCAGTCCGGTTTAAGGGCGTTATCTTCAATAGTCACGGGTTTCCAGCTCCCGGGCGTGTTTGCGCAGGGCTTCTATCAACGCAACCATATCCTCAGGCAGGGGCACCTCCCAGCTCAGGATTTCACCGGTTTCCGGATGCTCAAGGGTGAGCTGCCGAGCATGGAGGGCCTGGCGGTTGAACGCCGAGAGGGCCCCTCGAAGCTCTTCGGTGGTTCCCTTGGGCAGCCTGAGCCGGCCTCCGTAAAGGGGGTCTCCGACCAGTGGGTGTTTTACATGGGCCATATGAACCCGGATCTGATGTGTTCGCCCGCTTTCCAGTTTGCAGCGAACATGGGTGTGGGCGGCAAAACGCTCCACCAGACGATAATGGGTGACTGCAGGTTTGCCGGAGGCTACCACCGCCATTTTCTTGCGCTCCCGCGGATGCCGGCCAATGGGCGCATCAACGGTTGCACCGCCGGTGAGGGTGCCAACCACGACGGCCTCATACTCGCGGCCCATGGTTCGGGTTTGCAACTGATCGACCAGGGACGTGTGCGCAATCAGGCTGCGAGCAACGACCATGATGCCGGAGGTGTCTTTGTCGAGGCGGTGCACGATGCCCGCCCTCGGTAAATTCTCGACTTCCGGGGCGTAGTTCAAAAGAGCATTGACCAGGGTTCCATCGGCATGGCCGGCAGCCGGGTGCACCACCAGGCCCGCGGGCTTGTTGATGACCAGCAAGTGTTCATCCTCATAGACAATATCCAGGGAGATTTCCTCGGCCTGCCAGCTCACCTGGACTTCCGGCTCCGCATCCAGCGCCAGTCGATCATCCAGCATCACTTTGTCCCGAGGCTTTCGCGTCTCACCATTCACCGTCAACGCGCCGCTTTTGATCCAGGACTGCAGGCGGGAACGGGAGTGTTCGGGCATCAGTTCTGCCGCGGCCTGGTCAAGGCGCCGATCACTCAGTTCCGGCGGCACAACAAAGTTGGCGATGATTCGTTTTTCAGATGACATTAAGCCCCCAGGGCCTGTGTGTGTTACGTTTCGGTCAGATTATTGGAAACAGCGAGGCATTGCTCTGCACATGGAGCCACTTCCCCGCTACAATGACTGCCCTTGAATTAATCGACATTATACGGGATTCCGGAATGAGATCAGGTCTTCGTTTGCTGTTACTTTCCACACTGGTTGTTCTGGTCAGTGCCTGCGCCTCCAACAAGCAGGAGGAAGTACTTCCGGAGAAGACCTACTATGAGAATGCCCGCCAGGCCATGACCTCTGGGAATTTCAACGAAGCAGAGGAGAACCTGGATGCACTGGAAACCTACTACCCCTTTGGGCGCTATGCGGAACAGGCCCAGCTCGACCTGATTTATGCCCGCTATCAGAACCTGGATCTTGAAGGTTCCCGTGCTGCCGCCGACCGTTTTTTGCGCCTTAACCCGCAAAGCGACCACGCGGACTATGCACTCTATATGCGCGGCCTCGCCTCTTATAATCTGGACATCGGGCTGGCCGCGCGCTACTTCCCGATTGATGTAGCGGCGCGCGATCCTGGCGAGCAGTTGCAGTCTTTCCGTGACTTTTCTGAACTTCTGAACCGTTATCCGGACAGTCAATACGTCGCGGATGCCCGCCAGCGGATGATCGCGGTGCGCAATCGCATGGCCGAGCTGGAACTATACGCGGCCCGCTATTACGTCAAACGCCAGGCCTATGTGGCGGCCAACAACCGGGCACGATACATCATCGAGAATTATCCGACCGCAACGGTTACTGAAGAGGCCCTGGTTATCCTGGCAGAAACCTTTCGCTTCCTGGATCTGAAAAAAGGTTCACAGGACGCAGTCGCCATGCTCCGCACCAATTTCCCGGAAAGCGATGCATTCAATGACAACGGTGAGTTTGAGGTGGATCTGCTGAAGGGAGAAAACCGCTCACTGACGAACGTTGTTACCTTCGGTTTGATGGGCGACGAGTAAGGGCTCAAACAGCTGAAATTGGGGTCAGATGAAAAGTTCATCTGACCCCGAATACTTCAACTATTTGCCACTCTTCCAGCCGTTGGTAATCGGATAGCGCCGGTCCTTGCCAAACCCTCTCTCGGTAATTCGCACGCCAATCGGCGCCTGTCGACGTTTGTACTCGTTAATATCCACCAGGCGGATTACCCGCTCGACGTCGACCCGCTCAAAACCCTCCGCAACGATCGCATCGGCACTGAAATCCCGCTCTACATACAGATTCAGTATCTGATCCAGCACATCGTAGCCGGGCAGGCTGTCTTCATCTTTCTGGTCCGGCGCCAGTTCTGCCGACGGCGGCCGGGTAATCACACGCTCGGGGATTACTTCTCCCTCCGAAAGCGTGTTGCGGTATTTGGCCAGACGGAATACCAGGGTCTTGGGCACATCCTTGAGCACATCAAAGCCGCCAGCCATATCGCCATAAAGCGTTGAATAACCCACCGCCATCTCGCTCTTGTTCCCGGTGGTCAGCACCAGTGAACCGAACTTGTTGGACAGGGACATGAGCAGAACACCACGGAGACGCGCCTGCAGGTTTTCCTCGGTTGTGTCCGGCGTGGTGCCCTCGAAAGGCGCGGCCAGGGTTTCCATGAAGGCGTCGTACATGGGCTCAATGGAGAACACATCGTACTGAACACCGAGAGCCACAGCCTCAGCTTCAGCATCCTCAAGGCTCATGCTGGAGGTGTAGCGAAACGGCATCATCACCGCGCGTACCCGATCCTTGCCCAGTGCATCGACGGCAACCGCCAGAGTCACGGCCGAGTCGATACCGCCTGAAAGCCCCAGAACCACCGATTTGAATCCGTTCTTGTTGACGTAATCCCGAACACCGGTCACCAACGCGCTGTAGACATTGGCCTCCAGCGTAGGCTCTCCCGGCAACGGCTGGGATACCGGCTGACAATGGTGCTCGCACAGAAAGTCGACCGGGTACAACCCCTCACCAAACTGCGGGGCCTCTGCAGTCAGCACTCCGGAATGGTCGAACACCATGGAACCCCCATCAAAAACCAGCTCGTCCTGACCACCCACCAGGTTCACGTACACGATACTGACCAGATTCTCCCGGGACTTCCGCTCAAGCAACGCCTTCCGACGGGCCTGTTTATCGATATCATAGGGCGAGGCATTGAGGTTCAGGATCAGACGGGCGCCTGCAGCGGCGCAGTCTTCCACCGGCCCTTCCTTCCAGAGATCCTCACACACGGTAATTCCCACCGGAACGCCCCGGATATCCAGAGTCAGGACATCCCGGCCCTCGGCAAAGTAACGCTTCTCGTCGAAGACCTGATAGTTGGGCGGGAACCGCTTAAAATACCGACCAGTAATTTCACCGCCGTCGATGACCACCGCCGCGTTATACAGGAGCGCGCCATGACGAAGGGGAGCACCGATAACGATCACCGGATCCAGTTTTTCCGCCTGCAGCTTTTCCAGCGCCTCGTTTACGCGAACTTCCATGCTGGGCCTCAAGAGCAAATCTTCAGGCGGATAGCCGGTCAGGCAAAGCTCAGGGAACACCACCACGTCCGCCTGATGCTCGGACGATGCCCGGCGGGCTGCGTCCAAAACCAGCTCGGTATTGCCAGGAATATCTCCTACCAGAAAATCCAGCTGGGCCATCACCACCCGCAGTTTTCTGGCAGACACCCCGGTTGCTGCCTGGTTTCCGGACACGGACATAAATCGGCTCCTGTAACTCATTGCCATGAAAAGGCTATTATAACCCCGCATAGGCGTGGATTTCTTCCGACCAACAGCGGATTCCTGTAAATCATGGCAGCAGATACACCAGTACGATCGGCCGAAGCGCTCGGCCAGGCCCCTTCGACACCGTCCGGTATGCAACAGGCAAAGCTGTTCAGGATCTACAACCACTACCGACTGGTGGTGAGCCTGATGCTGGTGGCACTGTTATTTGTGGATCCCGTTAATTTCGACATGCGGTTCCGGCTGCTGGATTACTACCAGGCGGGCGTCTCCGCTTACCTGGGCCTGAACGCCTTCATTGCCCTGCTTCTGGTGGCCGGCTTTCACCCCAGCCAGCGCCATATAACGCTTTCGATCCTGCTGGACATTCTCATCATGCACGGCCTGCTGCTTGCCAGTACAGGCATTACCAACGGGCTGGCCAACCTGGTTATTGTGTCTGTCGCGGCGGGCAACATCCTTACCCCGAGTCGCATGGGAACCTTCTACGCGGCTCTGGCTGCAATCTGTTCCCTGGGCATATCCGGATGGGCCGTGCTGGCGCTGGGTGAGTCCGCCGACGATATCGTCCGGGCCGGCTCACTGGGCATACTTTATTTTGCGGCAGCTTTCGTCCTGCAAAGCATCTCTCGGCGAATGATGCGCAGCGAGGCTCTGGCTAGTAGCCGGGCTCGCAGCATTGCCGAATTGGAGCAGATCAATCAGCAGATTATCCAGCGCATGCGTACCGGCATACTCGTACTGGACCGTTTCGGCCAGATCCGCGTTGCCAACGCCGCCGCCGAAGAGCTTTTATACGGCGCACCCAAAACCTCGGTACCGATTAACCAGCGCGCAAACGTGTTACCCAAACCCCTCAAGCAGGGTCTGGATGCATGGCTCAAGGACCCTACACTGCGAATTGAGCCGTTTCAGCCCTCACCGACCTCGCCATTGCTGCAGGCCAATTTCACCCAGCTGGACCAGGAGCGGGGCGACCAGATTCTTGTGTTTATTGAGGACATGAGCAAAGTCACCCAACAGGCCCAGCAGATGAAACTGGCATCGCTGGGCCGACTGACGGCCGGCATCGCCCATGAAATCCGCAATCCGCTAGGCGCAATCAGTCACGCGGCCCAACTGATGGAAGAATCCCCCAACCTCGAACCCGGCGACCGCCAGATGCTGGAGATCATCCGACGCCACTCCCGACGGGTGAATGGAATTATCGAAAACGTTCTTGATCTTTCCAGGCGCCGGGCCGCCAATGCGGACCTGATCGAAGTGGCTCCCTGGCTTCAGGAATTTCGGGAAGACTTCCTGCAAACGCAGGACGATGACTGCACCACAGCCAACATCGTTCTGAAAATCGATCCGCAACTGCCACCGGCCCGATTCGACAGAAGCCAGATTGAACAGGTGATGGTGAATCTTTGCGACAACGGTTTACGCTACAGTGAACAACACTCGGGACAGCGAAAGATCGGCATTCATGCCGGTGCAACCGAAGATGGCGAGCGGGCCTATATCGATGTCCGTGACCAGGGGCCAGGCATTGCACCCGAGCACAGAAACTCTGTGTTCGAACCCTTTTTTACCACAGACAAGACCGGAACCGGGCTCGGGCTTTATCTGGCACGGGAACTATGCGAGGCTAATCAGGCCCATCTTTCGCTGGTAGAAGATAACAAACCCGGCTGCTGTTTTCGCATTACATTTGCTCACCCGGGGCGGATGATCTGAACCGGCGCCGGCGGATATCGGGCGCTTGAACAACGACATGGAACCGACGACACAAGATGACCACATACACAGCGCTGATCGTTGATGATGAACCGGACATCCGGGAGTTGCTTGAGATCACCCTCACCCGGATGGGCATAACAACCCTCACGGCACCCGACCTCACCAGCGCCCGGAAATTGCTGGAACAGAACACCACCCACCTCTGCCTGACCGACATGAACCTGCCAGACGGCAACGGCATCGAACTCGTGCAGTGGATTCAGAAACATTCGCCCGCCACGCCGGTCGCCGTGATTACAGCCTACGGCAATATGGACACCGCGATTGAATCGCTTAAAGCCGGGGCTTTTGATTTCGTGTCCAAACCGGTGGAGCTACCCCGACTAAGGGAACTGGTCAATAGCGCCCTCAAACTCGCTGAGCCCAAGCCGGACGCGGAAGATACAGCCGACGAGCCAGGCCTGCTACTGGGTAAGTCGCCGGAAATTCGCAAACTCCGAAACCAGACCCGAAAACTGGCCCGAAGCCAAGCCCCCGTGTTTATCAGTGGCGAGTCTGGCAGCGGCAAGGAATTGGTAGCCAGAATGATCCATCTGCAGGGTCCCCGCCGCGAAGGACCATTCATCGCTGTTAACTGCGGTGCGATTCCCTCGGAACTAATGGAAAGCGAATTCTTCGGCCACAAGAAAGGCAGCTTTACCGGGGCCGTGGAGAACAAAGACGGCCTGTTCCGCTCTGCCAACGGCGGCACCCTATTCCTTGATGAAGTGGCAGACCTGCCCCTGGCCATGCAGGTGAAACTGCTCCGCGCCATACAGGAAAAAGCCGTGCGACCGGTTGGCGATACCAAGGAAGTGCCTGTAGACATCCGGGTATTGAGCGCCACCCACAAGAACCTGCCGGAACTGGTTCAGGAGGGCAGTTTTCGCCAGGATCTTTTCTACCGGATTAACGTGATCGAACTCGCAGTCCCACCCCTGAGAGAACGTCCGGATGATATTCCGCTGCTCTCGAACCATATTCTTGAACGGATCGCGAAAGAGTATGAGTGCGACCCTGCCTCGTTAACGCCAGCGGCAGTCGAGCGGCTGAGCGGCTATGACTTCCCTGGCAACGTTCGAGAACTGGAGAATGTATTGGAACGAGCTTTTACCTTGTGTGACGCTGACCAGATAGACGCGGATGATCTTCATCTTGGGAATGGAGTACAGCATGCGGCCTCCGCAACCCAGATTATTGCCGAAGGACAGGCTGGCGTGGGAGAGAGCATTGCTGTGCCTGATGGAGAAATCGATCTGGAAGGGTATCTGGAAAAAATTGAGCGACAGGCTATCGAGAAGGCGCTAGAGGCGACTCGGTGGAATAAGACAGCAGCCGCGAAAAGGCTCGGGATTAGTTTCAGGGCGCTTCGTTATCGACTTAAAAAACTCGGTATGGAATAAATAGTATTTCACAGGCCTCGATTGGACCTTAACTCAATAAAGCCTACGTTCACGAAGGTAACATCCTGCTTTTCACAGGAAGTGAAAAGCGCCTCGCAAACCGACACGGAAGTCAAAACATGCAGATCTATATCAAAACCAGGGGATTTACTCTGGTAGAGCTAATCGTCACCCTAACACTGGTTGCCCTCCTGGCAGGCCTTGCCCACACTTCCTGGACACAATTGCTGGTCTCAAATCGCCATAGGGATCTTACTCAAGACATTCAGCGCATGTTCGCCATGGCTCGATCCCATGCCGTTCATAGCAAAACGTTGACGACTATATGCCCCCTATCGCAAAAGCGCAGATGCACCGATGATTGGACATTACCAGTCGCCGTTTTCCCGGATCGCAACAACGACAAGCGGCCCGACAATGACCACGTTCACCATATCTTCAAGCTACACAATGGGCACTCCAACGTATATTCCCGGACGGCTGGAAGAGGCTACTTTCAACTAGCAGCGGATGCCATGAGCCACGGTACTATGGGCAGTTTGATTGCCTGCTCCCGACAAGCCGACGGGGGAATTCAGATGAGTTATCTAGCGCTGAATATCGGGGGCAGAATTCGCGTGGTCCATGACGATGACGGCGACGGAGAAATTCGTCTTCCCTGGGGCGCGAATGTTGCTTGCCCGAATCCGTGAACACCTGCCAGAGCAATCCGTTAACACCTGAAAACGTGATCCCCATCACGAAACTGCCAGCAGAAGACCATTTATTCCAGATCTTGAACCGCTTGTCGCGCGGGTAGTGAATACAACCAACACCTTTGGTTAACTAGAATGGAGCTCACTGACAGGACATGGCATGTTGAAGAAAGATGAGGGTTTTACGCTTATCGAACTGTTGATCACGATGGTCATCCTCGTGATTATTGCAACGGTCGCGATTCCGGGCTTTGGTCGTTTGATTGAAAGCAACAGGCTGATGACGGGTACTAACCTTCTTGCCTCATCGATAAAGCTTGCACGAGCAGAAGCCATCAAACGCGGCACTAATGTCACATTTAGTACCGATGGCGGACTTGAGACGGGATGGTGCGTGCATGCCGGCGATGCGGGGGGTGACTGTGCCAACGATCAGATCCGCCGCTTCGAAGCCCCAGATGACCTCACCTTTACAGAGACAACTGGCGACCTGGTCTTCGACAGGCGTGGCTTTTTAGTTCCCCAAAATGCCCAGACCTTCACAGTAGCCCCGAATGGGTGCGCCTCCGGCGACATAACGTTCCGTACCTTACGTATCAGCCCTGTCGGAAGAACTGAAATAGAAGATGGAGTATGCCCGTGACCCCAGTAACACCCCTGATGATGCTGAAACGGCAACAACATCCATTTTGCATTACTAGCCAACGCGGACTGGGTTTGATCGAGATCCTGATTACCGTGCTCATTCTAGGTATCGGCATTCTCGGCGTGGCATCGACACAGGTCGTTTCTCTCCAGATGAACACCCAATCACAGAGCAGGAGCCAGGCGGTTCTGTTGGCAGAAGATCTGTTCGACCGTATTCGAGCTAATCCTGACACGCCGAATGACTACGCACTGGCACAGGGAGATGCACAAGGGGCAAACAATGGTGGATGTGCCACGTCCTTCGTACCCGCTAACGCAACGGTAGCAGCCAATGACATTGCTGCCTGGGAAAACAGCCTGGCCTGCCTGCTGCCGGAAGCTACTCGCGCGGTTACAGTCAACGGCAACGTTGTCACGGTCACCATTGATTGGGACCAGAACGACGCGAACATGAATCCTGTTGTAGTGAGGACCCAGATTTGAGCACTTCATCATCAATCCAGACTCGGCAGCTATTCGTCTCGGCGCAATCGGGCCTTTCTTTGGTTGAGCTTCTGATCGCAACGGCCCTTGGCCTTATCCTGACACTCGGAGTTACCCAAATATACCTGAGCGGAAATGAAACCTATCGCCAGACTCAGGGGCTGGCTCATGCCCAGGAAAGCACACGATTCGTGTCCGCCATCATGGCACCGGACCTTCGTTCGGCGGGTAGTTTTGGCTGCCTGGCCGAGATGGGAAGGCCCCTGGACCAGGTTGTTGACAACCGCCTCAACGGCGGCCTGACAGTTCCGCTTGCTCAGGCTCTTCAAGGATGGGAGTACAATAATACCGGACCAGGCGACAATGTAACTCTGGCTGGCGCGATGGCGACACCAGGTGCGGGCAACTGGGCATCAGGTACGGTCGGCGCGAACCTGCCAGCCAATCTTGTTGGTTCTGTGGTGACCAATTCAGATGTGCTCGTGGTCAACGCGATGACCCCGCTCGGAGTACCAGTCAATGCGGCAAATCCACAGAATGGCAATAGTATCAACTTGATCGACAATTCCGGAGTTCCCGTCAACAGGGTGGTACTCGCAACACTCGGAGACTGCTCTGCGGGCGAACTTTTCCAAAAGTCCAACAACGCAAACTCCAGCTCAATCACCATGGCAGGCGGCAACGTAAACCCGGGCAATAACGGCAATAACTTTAACCTAACATACGAACCTCAAACCCGAGTTTACGAATTCACTTCAACCGCTTACTACATAGGTCAGGGCACGAACGGGGAGCCTGCGCTGTTCCGTCGGCTACTGACGCCGCTTGAGGCACCGCAAGAAATGGTTTCAGGCGTTGAAACACTGCAGATCCTCTACGGCGTCGACACCGCAGGAACAAATGCAGCCGACGACTACCTTCCTGCCGACCAGATCGCCAACTGGAACACGGTCGTGAGTGTGCGTTTCTCGGTAATGACCCGGAGCCAGGATGAGGTACTGGACGAACCAAATAATCGGAACTTCGACATGCTTGGTAGCCAAGTTGCGCAAGCTAACAACGGGGATCGTCGAGTGAGACTGGTGTCCGTCGGAACAACCGCGATCCGGGGGAGAATGTGATGGCAAGTTTCCAGAACCTTTTCAGTGCACCCAAAGCGAACCATCCATCTCATCGTGAGCGTGGAGCCACGCTCATCGTGGCACTGGTTATGCTGCTTCTGATCTCATTGCTGGCTGTCGGCGGTATGCAAGGTTCGATCATGCAGGAGCGCATGGCGAGCAATGCCCACGATGGATCAATTTCCTTTCAGGCCGCAGAAACTGCCTTGAGACAGGGTGAGGCCGATATTCTGAACACCTTGGCAACTCGTCAGGCAGCGACTGTAACCGCAAGGCTGACAACGGCCTGGGATTGGGATGGTGCAAACCCAGCCCCATCAGGCAATGGCAATGTCGGCATTCAAGTGAATTCCGAGCCAGTTTACCACCAGGCACGTTTGGCGGATGTTTGCTCTATCGATCCAACGGAACCGTGTTTTGAGCGCTTCCAGATTACGAGCCGGGCTGAAGGTGGCAGTGCAGAAGCCATTACAGTTCTTCAGTCAACCGCGCTGCTGCCTCCAGAATGACCGTTGCGCGGGAGCGAACCCATAGGCACTTTTTTGATTTATTTCTCCCAACAGGAGGAGATGTTATGAAAATTACCAGCCCTCGTTTTTCCAGGCGCGTGAGCAAGATTGGACATGCCGCTCTGGCCTTTGCTCTGTCCGCGGGGACAATGAATGCCGCCGTCGCCAATGTGAACCTTGCTTCCGCGCCGGTTTTTCTCAAAGAATCCGTGGATCCGAACCTGGTTTTCGTGTTCGATGATTCTGGGTCGATGGGCTGGGAATATATGCCTGACAGTGTCGGTTCCGACTTGGGGCTTTACATCGATAACAATGGCCCGTTTACCTACCGCGATGGAAACGGCAACTTCCGATCCATTAATATTCGGAATTATTGGTACTATAGTAGCGCTGTCAATACCGTCTATTACGATCCGAACATAACCTACCGCCCACCATTCAAACCGGACGGAACTGGTCGACGGCCGGATTCGAACTTCAGTAGTGCCTGGGTCAATGGGTACTCCCAATCCGGTTCGATCGACTTGGCCAACAGGTACCAGACATCACGTTTCGATTTTCGCAATGGCGCTTTTTACTACCAGTTCAATTCATCCGCCTCGTGCGATACCAACCCAAAGGACAACAGTTGCTACTCTCTGGTTTTCCTGGCGAACGAAAGCGCTGAACAACAACAGAACTTTGCAAACTGGTTTTCGTATTACCGGCTCCGATACTTTGCATCACGTGCCGGTATCAGTGAGGCCTTCTTTGATCTCCCCGAGAATATCCGGGTTGGATACGGTGCAATAAACTCCAACAACAACACTATTGATGGAGTTACAGGTGACACACTCATCAGTGGCGTTCGGCCGTTTAACACAAACCGCCGGGAACAATTCCTGGATTGGCTGCAAACCAAGAACGTATCGGGTGGAACACCGCTGCGGACGGCTCTGAAAGATGTTGGCACATACTACTCGCGAACAGACAACCCCGGCCCCTGGGGGAATACACCAGGTACCAACGACACCAACTCGCATGTGGAATGTCGTCCGAGCTACGCCATTTTGATGACGGACGGCATCTGGAACGGAAGCAACCCCTCTGTCGGAAACTCCGACGGGACACCTGGGCCTTCCCATACCAATCCAGACCCCACCGGGAGCGATTTCGACTATAAAGCCGTGTCCCCATTCAGCGATGGTCACTCTAACACTCTGGCAGACGTTGCCATGGAGTACTGGAAAAACGACCTCCGCCCCGATCTGGACGATAAGGTGCCGACGGCAGGGATTGATGAGGCGTTTTGGCAGCACATGACGACTTTCACCATCGGGTTGGGTGTCGAGGGCTCCGTCAGCGAGTCAGATGCCTTTGCTGCAATTAGCAATGGAAACACCATCAATTGGCCGCAACCCTTTCCGGATGCAGGCTCACAGAACATTGATGATTTGCTCCACGCAGCGGTTAATGGACGTGGAGGATTCGCTAGCGCCCAGAATCCGGATGAGTTTTCACGAGAAATCTCCGGGTTTCTTGACACGGTAATCGCACGAGCAGAAACCTCATCATCCGCTGCTGCGGTGAGCTCTGCGGTACTGAGAACCGATTCCGCTGGCTTCTTCGCAGGCTTCCGCAGCGAGGATTGGTCAGGCACCTTAATCGGCTTCAACTTCGATTCAGGATCCCAGATTTGGGATGCTGAAGAACAGTTGCGCCAGACTCTGCCAGCCAACCGTAACATCTTTACTTTTAATGGCAGTAAGGCAGTTGCGCTCAAGGACATTCAGGATCTTTCCGCAGCTCAGATCACGGCGCTGAATGCAGACCCAGAGAACCCTGGCCAGCTAGACAACCTTGGCAGCGACAGGATCAGCTGGCTTCGAGGTGCCGCCAACGTTCACCCGACTTTCCGAGATCGCAGCTTCACTAACGAATCCGGCACAACGGTCCGCCGCTTGCTCGGCGATATCGTGAACGCAAATCCGCTCTTCGTCGGCAACCCCAACTATGGATTCCGTCGCTTACCTGGCAATGAGGGTACAAGTTATGGGGCGTTCCGTTCCTCTACAGACTATCAAAGCCGAACCAAAGCACTGTATGTCGCTGCAAACGACGGCATGCTGCATGCTTTCGACAGTGAAACCGGTGACGAGCTGTTTGCGTTCATGCCGGGTGAGCTCCTACGCCCGGGACCCGGCAAAACCCATGCACAAATTTCCTCCCTTATCGAATCGGATTACGACCACCGCTACTTCGTAGATGGTACGCCGACGGCCCTCGATGCCTACGTTGACATCAATGGCTCAAGCCAATGGAGAACAATCTTGGTAGGGACTATGGGTGCCGGTGGACGCAGTGTCTTCGCCATTGATATCACGGACCCAACCGCTGTAACCGAAAATAGCGTCCTTTGGGAATTCAGTCATCCAGACTTGGGGTATGGCGTCAGTAATGCTGAAATAGCACGCCTTCCCAACGGCGAGTGGGCGGCTGTATTCGGCAATGGCTACAACGGTACTGATGATTCTGCCAGCCTATTCGTCGTTCGCCTTTCGGATGGAGCGCTTCTCAAGCAGTTTGAGACCGGTGTAGGTGGGAGCGGCAATTCGAACGGCCTTGCGGCACCGGTCCTGACCAGCTTTCCCGACGGCGGCGCCATTTCCCAGTATGCGTATGCCGGCGACCTAAAAGGTAACATCTGGCGATTCAGCTTCGTTGAGAAGCAAGTCAGTTCCTGGTCGGTTACGAAGCTGTTCACAGCTACTGATCAATCCGGAACTCCTCAACCTATTACCTCAGCGCCTCGCCTGACCGTAAACCCGTCTGATCTTGACGAACTGATACTTACCTTCGGAACGGGCAGTTTTATACAAACCGGCGATGATACAACAGACCAGATTCAGAGCCTTTACGCAATCAGGGACGATCTCAATCAGTCTGGGCTTGATCGCGGCGACTTACTTGAACAAACCATTACCTCCCAAAACGGTGTGCAGGTCGCTCGTACTGATGGAACGGGCAACAACAGCTATATCGTTCGGGAAACCTCCAGTAACGTGCTGACATCCGAGCAAGGCTGGTATCTCGACCTAATCTACAACTCTCAGAAAACGGGTGAACGAGTAGTCAGTCGATCCAGTTATCCGTTCGGCATTTTCCCGGATCGGGTTCGATTCAGCACCTTGATACCAGATTCAAACCCTTGCGGGAGTGGCCGGACCGGCTTCATTATGGATCTTAATCTCATTTCCGGCGCGGCTCCGACTGATCCAGTCTTCGATCTCGACAGTGATGGCGAGTTCACTACGGGAGATCTAGTCGGCTCTGGTGGTTCCGGTGGTTCAGGCGGCGGTTCCGGCGGTGGCGGTGGCGGTGGCGGCGGTGGCGGCGGTGGCGGCGGCGACGCTCCCAGCGGCATCAATATTGGCCAAGGCGCCGAGGTCCGGACTATAACCGAGGGCGATACAGAAGCATTCATCACTGATCCCAACAAGATCGACAGCGGTGATCCCTGCAAGACAGCACTCTGTGGCAAGGCCTTGGAAAACAACATTGGTAGGCAAACCTGGGAGCAGCTCCGCTAGGAGCTGCCCATCTAACTTAAAGGTAATTGCTATGCGTGATTCAGAATCCAAACACAGCAAATTCGTATTGGTGCTGTCAATGACTCTGGCCGCCCTCTTTTTCGCTGGGCCTTCCATTGCTGAGAGGACGATTCAAACCCCTGTCGTAGTCGGCGCTGGCGAGAGTAATCTCGGCGAACTGGCCGGGGTGGTAAACCGAGTGTCGGAAGATGGGCGAGCAGTGGTTATTGACGACCAGCTTGCTGAGCTCGCCGCTGTAGTGAGGTTCAACGGCGCGTTCTGGTCCAGAGAGAGATTGGTTAAGGAGCTGGATGAAGGGCTAAAGATCTATTTTGAGGTGGATCCTGAAGCCAAGGGGAAAACGCTACGCATCATCTCAATTCGGTCCCGAGATTGACGATTTTATTTCGATTGAACGAGGCTTGTTAATGCAACGAATTCAGGATGTCAGATCAATTTCACCCAGCGCAAATCGAGGTTTCACACTTATTGAGCTGGTGATCGTCGTCGCGATTATCGGCATTATTGCAGTCATCGCGTTTCCACTGTATCAAAACCAAGTAGAGCAAACCCGGCGCACCACGGCCCAAGCCGACCTGCTGGAACTGAGCCAGTGGATGGAACGACGTTACTCGAACGGATTCGATTACCGGGACGCTGGTGCCAATCCTGCGCTTCCCTTTACCCAATCACCCCAGGAGGGAACGGCCTTCTACAACATAAGTTTCGTTGGGAACGCGACTAGGGATACGTACACTCTTCAAGCAGTACCTACCGCCGCGCAAGCCAATGACGATTGTGGCACGTTAACGCTGGATGAGCAGGGCAATCGGGGGGCAGCGATAGCTAATTGCTGGTAGCAGTCCCAACTCGGAATCGATGCTGGAGAGTTCAGCTAAGATCTACTGCATCGATTCTGAGTTCACGCGGCATAGAAAACACAATATTCTCCTCACGCCCGGCAATCTCCTCCGGAACGCTGCCACCCAGATCCCTGAGGCGGGCAATCACATCATTGACCAGCACTTCAGGTGCCGAGGCGCCGGCGGTAACGCCAACCGAAGTCTTCCCTTCCAGCCAGGCGGCATCGATCTGGGAAGCCTCATCGATAAGATAGGCTGGCGTGCCCATTCGCTCTGCCAGCTCACGCAGGCGGTTTGAGTTGGAGCTGTTCGGCGAACCTACCACCAGCATCAGGTCACAGTCGCCAGCCAGCTGCTTGACGGCGTCCTGGCGGTTCTGGGTGGCGTAGCAGATATCGTCCTTGCGCGGGCCCTGAATGTCCGGGAACTTTGCACGGAGGGCGTCGATGACCCGGGCGGTATCGTCCATGGACAGAGTGGTCTGGGTCACGTAGGACAGCTTTGCGGGGTCTTTCACTTCAAGGTTGGCCACGTCGTCCTCGTTCTCCACGAGGTAAATCTCGCCACCATTGCTGTGGTCGTACTGTCCCATGGTGCCTTCCACTTCCGGGTGGCCGTGGTGGCCGATCAGTACGCATTCCCGGCCATCGCGGCTGTAGCGCATGACTTCCAGGTGGACTTTGGTGACCAGCGGGCAGGTGGCGTCGAACACTTTCAGGCCACGGCGGGCGGCTTCATTCTGCACCGCCTGGGAGACGCCATGGGCGCTGAAGATAACCAGCTTGTCGTCTGGCACCTCGTCCAGCTCGTCCACGAAAATGGCGCCACGGTTGCGGAGGTTATCCACCACAAATTTATTGTGGACCACCTCGTGCCTTACGTAGATGGGCGCTCCGAACACGTCCAGCGCCCGGTTTACAATTTCAATGGCGCGGTCCACGCCGGCACAAAAACCTCGGGGATTGGCGAGTCGGATCTGCATATCAACCTGCTGCTCTGGTTAGTGGGCCGGGCCGACCGGCTCCACATCAATGATTTCTACTTCAAATGTCAGTGTACGCCCTGCCAGGGGGTGATTGAAATCCACCTCCACTTCGTCACCTTCTACGCGGCTGACAACACCCGGCAGCTCACTCTGGCGCGCATCGGCGAAGGAGATCATCACACCGGGCTCCAGCACCATATCAGGGCTGAACTCGTGGCGCTTGAAGGTCTGGACGTTATTCGGGTTGTGCTGACCAAAGGCTTTCTCGGGCGGCACCTGGAAGCTGTCCTTTTCCCCCGCCTTCATGCCCATCAGATAGGCTTCAAAGTTTTCCGGCAAATTGTCATCGCCGATTTCCAGGGAAGCCGGCTCTTTCTCAAAGGTCGAGTCAATCACTTCGCCATCCGGGAACTTCAGGGCAAAATGGAGCTTCACTCGGGTACCCTTGTCGACAGGCAGTTCATTCATAAGAGTTACTCACTCCTTTCAGCATTCCCGTCCGAATCGGCGGGTTTGCGGAACATATCAAGTATCATCATGGCGGCACCGATGGTGATCGCGGTGTCGGCCAGGTTGAAGGCGGGAAAGTGCCAGTCCTGCCAGTAAAAGTGCAGGAAGTCGACCACATAGCCGTGCACCACCCGATCGTAGACGTTGCCAAGGGCGCCGCCGAGTATCAGTACGATGGCAATGGCGGTCCAGGTCTCATGACGCTGCAGGTTTTTCAGCCAGTAGATCAGTACCACGCTGACCACCAGCGCCAGGGTTACGAAAAACCAGCGTTGCCAGCCAGCAGCTTCGGCCAGGAAGCTGAACGCTGCTCCGGTGTTATGCAGCAGCGTCAGATTAAACATAGGCATGACCGGCACAGGGTCGCCATAGATCAGCATAGCGGTGGCCATGGCCTTTGTGCCGAGATCCAGAACGATCACCAGTACCGCCAGCCAAAGCCACTTCAGTTTGCTTCCGGTGACCTGCTCCGTCATGGTCGCGTCCATCAGGCGTAGGCGCGGGCTTCACCGGGCCCTTCCACGTTGGTCACACAGCGACCACAGAGATCGTCGTACTTGGCATTACGTCCGACATCTTCCCGGTGGTGCCAGCAGCGCTCGCACTTGGTGTGAGCGGCAGGTGTCACTTTCACGCGGAGACCTTCATGGGAGGTCATTTCCGCGTCGCCCGCTTCTGAAACCGGCTTGACACTGGCCTCGGAGGTAATCAGAACAAACCGCAGCTCCTCACCCAGGTGCTTCAGATCGGCAGCCAGGTCGCCTTCGCAGAACAGAGTCACCTCGGCACTGAGCGAACTTTTGATTTCACCCCGCGCCCGGGCTTCCTCCAGGCACTTGTTGACGGCCTCTTTCACGCTGTACATCTCGCGCCAGTAGTCACGGCCAAGCTCGGCGTTTTCCGGCAGTGGCGTGAGGCCTTCATACCAGGTTTCATAGAAGACGGTATCGCTGCGCTTACCCGGCAGATGCTGCCAGATTTCATCAGCGGTGAAGCTGAGGATCGGGGCGATCCAACGAACCAGCGCTTCGGCCACATGGTACAGGGCCGTCTGGCAGGAACGCCGCGCCAGGCTGTCGGCCTGGGTGGTGTACTGCCGGTCCTTGATGATATCCAGATAGAAACCACCCAGGGTGGCTTCACAGAAGTTATACACCTTCTGGTAAATCCGCAGGAAGGCGTAGTTGCCATAGTCCTCATGGAGTTCTTCCTGCAATTGCAGGGCGCGGTCCACCATCCAGCGATCCAGTGCGATCATGTTTTCCGGCGCCACCATGTGCTGCTCCGGATCGAATCCGGTGAGGTTGCTCAGCAGGAAGCGGGAGGTATTCCGGATCCGGCGGTAACCATCAGCAGTCTGGCGCAGAATGTCCTTGGACACAGTCATTTCGCCGCTGTAGTCGGTTGCCGCCACCCACAGGCGCAGGATGTCCGCGCCCAGCTCGTTCATGACTTCCTGGGGTGCAATCACGTTGCCCAGGGATTTGGACATCTTGTGGCCCTTGCCATCGACGGTAAAGCCGTGGGTCAGAACCTGCTTGTAAGGTGCCACGCCATTCATGGCAATGGAGGTCTTCAGGGACGACTGGAACCAGCCACGGTGCTGGTCAGAGCCTTCCAGATACATATCCGCCGGGAACTGCCCCAGTTCCTCGCGAACCCGCAGGACCGACTCGTGGGTCACGCCGGAATCAAACCAGACATCCAGGGTATCCGTCACCTTCTCGTACTGTTCGGCATCACTGCCCAACAGGGAAGACGCATCCAGCTCGTACCAGGCGTCGATACCGCCCTTCTCGATCTGCTGCGCCACCTTCTCGATCAGATTCTGGGTGTCCGGGTGCAGCTCCTGGGTTTCCTTGTGGATAAACAGGGTAATGGGCACGCCCCAGGTCCGCTGCCGGGAGATGCACCAGTCCGGAGACTGGTTGAACATGGCTTCGATACGGTTCTTACCCCAGGAAGGCACCCAGCGCACGCCCTGGATAGCTTCAAGAGCATCAGCGCGCAGGTTTTCCTTGTCCATGCTGATAAACCACTGGGGCGTGGCCCGGTAGATCAGCGGAGTCTTGGTACGCCAGCAATGGGGATAGCTGTGGCGGAATTTCTCGGAGCGGACCAGTTTGCCCTCGCGCTCGAGCGCACTGCAAACCGGCTCATCCGCCTTGTAAACATGCACGCCTGCCAGCTCACCGGCGGCCGAGGTGTAGGTGCCATCCGCCTGAACCAGGTTGATGGTGCCGATGTTGTAGGCCTTGCCCACCTCAAAGTCTTCCATACCGTGATCGGGCGCGGTATGAACAGCGCCGGTACCGGCATCAGTGGACACATGGTCACCCAGGATCACCGGCACCTGCTTGTCGTAGATCGGATGCTGGAGAACCAGGTTTTCCAGGGCCGCACCAGAGCAGGTCGCCAGCACTTCGTAGCTCTCAACCTGCCAGCGCGCCATGATGCCTTCCACCATGTCGGCGGCCAGAATCATGCGCTCAGGCCCCTGGCCAACATCGGCCTGCACCAACGCGTAGTCCAGATCCGCATTCAGCGAAACCGCCTGGTTGGCCGGAATAGTCCAGGGCGTAGTGGTCCAGATCACAACGGACACATCGCCACTGCCATTATCGGTGCCGAACAGTGACAGGGCTTTTGCCTGATCAACTGCGGTAAATCGCACATCAATCTGGGTAGAGGTCTTGTCCTGGTATTCAACCTCGGCTTCTGCCAGTGCGGACTGACCCACCACACTCCAGTAAACCGGCTTGTAACCACGCACCAGGTGACCTTTGGCGACAATCTTGCCGAGGGCACGAACGATACCCGCCTCAACCTTGGGATCCATGGTCAGGTAGGGCTTGTCCCACTCCCCCATGACACCCAGACGGATAAAATCGGCCTTCTGACCGGCAATCTGCTTGGTGGCGTAGTCGCGACAGGCCTGGCGGAAGGTCTTGTAATCCACCTTCACACCGGCCTTGCCAATCTCCTGCTCCACCTTGTGCTCGATCGGCAGACCATGACAGTCCCAGCCCGGCACGTAAGGCGCGTCGTAGCCCATGAAACTGCGGGACTTGACGATCATGTCCTTGAGGATCTTGTTGACCGCATGACCAATGTGAATGCTGCCGTTGGCGTAGGGAGGGCCATCATGGAGGATGAACTTTTCCCGCCCTTCACGCTGCTTGCGCAGGTTGCCGTAGACGTCGAGATCCTGCCAGCGCTTGAGCATTTCCGGCTCGCGCTTGGCCAGGTTGCCGCGCATGGGGAAGGCGGTTTCCGGCAGATTCAGGGTGTGCTTGTAGTCGCTCATGGTTTGTGTGCGTACTCTTTTGGTCTTGGTCAGTTTTGGTCAGTTTTGGTCAGTCGTTTATTCGTTGGGGCGCAGCCGGGCGTTTCAATCCGCGCTTTTAACAGAGCCGTTTTCGGCAATCCACGCCCGGGCATGCTCGAAATCCCGGGCAATCTGATCTTTCAGCTCATCCACGGAACCGAATTTTTCCTCGTCCCGCAGGCCGTGACGGAATACCACTTCCAGATGCTGGCCATAAAGTGTGCCAGCAAAGTCAAACAGGTGCACTTCCAGTGAAGGCCGCTTGCCGTCCACGGTCGGGCGTACACCGATATTGGCAACGCCATCGAATCGGGCGCCGTCATCTAGGGTGGCGGCAACCACATAGACACCGCGCAGGGCCGGCGTTCTGTGCAGCAAAATATTCGCAGTCGGCGCGCCAATCTGGCGCCCCAGTTGACGGCCGTAAACAACCCGGCCCCGGATTCGATAGGGGTGGCCAAGAAGCGATTCAGCCTTCTCAAGTCCATTCACGGTCAGTAAGTCCCGAACCCGGGTACTGCTCACCCGTTCTCCGCCTACCGTCACTGTAAGGGTATTTTCAACGGTAAACCCGGCGTCGTTGCCAACCTTCTCGAGAAGTGCAAAATCGCCGGCGCGATCACAGCCGAAACGGAAATCGTCCCCTACCACCAGATGCTGGACAGCCAGCCCCTGAATAAGGACATCATCAATAAAACCCATGGCCGAATAGCTGCGAAACGCCTGATTGAAGCGCAGGCACAGCACGATATCGATGCCTTCCGCCAACAGGGCCTCGAACTTCTGACGAAATCCCATCAGCCTGGGTGGCGCTTCTTTGCCCTGAAAAAACTCCCGGGGTTGAGGCTCGAAAATCATCACCACCGAGGGCACACCCAGGGCTTCAGCCTTGCTTTTGACCTGATCAATAATGGTCTTGTGCCCAAGATGCACACCGTCGAAGTTACCAATGGTGGCGACACACCCGTTAGCGAGCGGTGAGTCCTCCCGACGGGAAAGCATTTTCAGGTTGGTCAGGCCCCGGATCAGACGCATGCAATGCGAACCTTCAATTGCCAGCTAGCTTTCAGCGCTCACTTTTACCGCAACGCTGGTGAGAAAACGCGCGATTATACCTTACCTGTGGCGGAAATGTCTTACCCGAACCCCGGCCAGCGCCAGTGCAACGAAGTAGACGGCTACGCCTGCCCCCACCAGCAACCCCATATCCGCCGCCCGTTGATAACCGCCGTTCGCCAGCCACACCGACACCGGGTCGTTGAACCAGACAATGATGGCCGCCAGCGCACCGTTGGCAAACAGCAGCTGCCCCAGGAAACGGGGCCAGCCGGGCTGACTCTGCCAGGCCCCCTCCTTCCGCAGTCCGCGCCAGAGAAGATAGCCATTCAACCAGGCCGATATGGAGGTGGCCAGCGCGAGCCCGGCATGGGCCAGCGGAAAAATGAGAATCAGGTTGAACACCATGTTTGCCACCATGGCAATGATGCCGATCTTGACCGGCGTTCTGGTGTCTTCTCTTGCGAAAAAACCCGGCGCCAGAACCTTGATCAGCATGAACGCCAGCAAACCGGCAGAATAGGCCCTCAAGCTCTGGGCCGACATGGCCACATCCCGGTCGGTAACCGCACCATAGTGAAACAGGGTGGCAATCAGCGGCTCGGCCAGCAGCGCAAGCGCCAGGGCTGCCGGCAGACCAATCAACAGAACCGCCCGAACCGCCCAATCCAGGGTGGCCGCGAACTGGTCCGCTGACGCCGCTGCGTGTTTACGGGAAAGGCTCGGCAGGATCACCGTGGCAATGGCTATGCCGAACACCCCGAGAGGAAGTTCCGAGAGCCGATCCGAGTAATACAGCCAGGAAACGCTGCCGGTCTGGAGAAAAGATGCCAGAACGGTATCCAGCAGCAGGTTGATCTGGCTTACCGACACCCCGAACAGCGCAGGCGCCATCAGCTTGAGAATCCGGCTGACGCCCTCGTGGCGATAGTCCACTCGAGGTCTCGGCATCAGGCCCAGCCGCATCAGAAACGGCAACTGGAAAAACAATTGCAAGGCCCCGGCAATGAAAACGCCCCAGGCCAGAGCCATCACCGGCTCATCCATCAGTGGCGTTAACCAGATGGCCGCCGCAATCATCGCCAGGTTCAGAAGCACCGGGGTAAATGCCGGCACAGCGAAGCGATCGTAACTATTGAGGATGCCGCCCGCGAAAGCGGTCAGCGAGATCAGCAACAGATAAGGAAAGGTGATGCGCAACATATCGCTGGTAAGCGCAAATTTCACATCATCATCCAGGAAGCCAGGGGCAAAAACCGCGGTCAGAACCGGCGCCCCGAGAATGGCCACCAGCGTAACACCCAACAGCACCAAACCGAGGGAGCCTGCCACGGCATTGACCAGCCGCTGGACGTCCGAGAGTGACTGATTCTCCCGATAGGATGAGAGTACCGGCACAAAGGCCTGGGAGAAGGCGCCTTCAGCAAATAGCCGGCGCAGGAAATTCGGGATCTTGAACGCAACGAAAAAGGCATCCGCCCCGGCACCGGCGCCGAAATAGCGGGCGATGACCATATCCCGAACCAGACCCAACACCCGGGACAGCATGGTCATGATACCCACAAGCCCCGACGACCTGAGCAGGCCGGGCGCGCTGGGCAATTGCTTCTGTTCAGGCGTTGATTCAGGTTCCGACGACATGCAGGCCCTTGTCTGGCATTCTGGACATCCTTTTGGCGCGGGTATTTCGGGAATTACTAGCTTCCCGGTTCAGTCCGTGGTCAGTGAGCCGCGAGTTTACCACAGGCCTTCTGTGTCGGGGGATGAAATGGGTTTTAGCCTTGACATTTGGAGGTTTGAGCGGCATAGTTCCGCGTCATTTATTTCGACGCGCTGGTTTTGGCGCGCCCGCGATGTAACGAATCATTCAGCAACGAATTTGAGATTTTCAGGAGTTTTACGGTGGCAAATTCCCCGCAAGCCAAGAAGCGCGCACGTCAGAACGAGAAGAACCGCAAGCACAATGCAAGCCTGCGTTCCATGGCTCGTACTTACATGAAAAAGGTTCAATCCAAGATCGAATCCGGCAACTACGAAGAAGCGCAAGCCGCTTTCCAGCAGGCTCAGCCGATTCTGGACAGCATGGTCAACAAAGGCATCTTCGCGAAGAACAAGGTTGCTCGTAGCAAGAGCCGCCTTAGCGCCAGGATCAAGGCCCTGAAGAGCGCATAAGTCGCTAGTCTCAGGCATAAAAAAACCGGCCGTTTGGCCGGTTTTTTTTATGGGCGAACGATCATCACACAATCACCAGATTGTCCCGGTGGATCATCTCCTCGCCCGACATATAGCCAAGAATTTCGGTAATCCGGTCACTGGACCGGCCGGCAATGGCCCTGGCTTCATCGGCGTCGTAATTCACCAGCCCCCGGGCAATTTCACGGCCACTTTGATCGAAACAGGACACCATCTCCCCACGCCGGAACTGCCCTGAAACCCCTTTAACGCCCACCGGGAGAAGACTGCGCCCACCAAGACAGAGCACTTTTACGGCGCCGTCATCCAATGTCAGCCTGCCACGAGTCTGCAGATGACTGGCGAGCCACTGCTTTCGCGCAGCAATTCGACCCTGCTCCGGCAACAACAGAGTGCCGATCACGTCACCCTGCCTCAACCGGCCAATCACATCTTCAATGCGGCCACCTACAATGACGGTGAAAGCCCCCGAACGGGCAGCAAGCCGGGCAGCCCGCAACTTGGTCTGCATACCGCCACGACCAAGAACACCGGCGCCACCTCCGGCCATGGCATCCAACTCGCGATCTCCGGCCCGACGCTCGGTCACCAGGCGGGCATCCGCATGCTTCCTAGGATCCTTGTCAAACAAGCCCAGTTGGTCAGTCAGGATAATCAGGCCATCGGCCTCAATCAGATTGGCAACCAGCGCGCCCAGGGTGTCGTTATCGCCAAACCGGATCTCGTCGGTGACCACGGTGTCGTTTTCATTAACGATTGGCACCACACCAAAGTTCAGCAAGGCGCGGAGGGTGCCACGGCCGTTAAGGTAACGCTTGCGGTCCGACAGGTCGTCATGGGTGAGCAGAATCTGGGCGGTATGGATGTTATGCCGCTTGAACTGAGCCTCCCAGGTCTGCACCAACCCCATCTGACCGACGGCTGCCGCCGCCTGAAGCTCATGGAGCTGCTCCGGCCTGACGGTCCAGCCAAGCCGACTCATCCCTTCGGCTACCGAGCCAGAGGAGACAACAACCACCTCAACGCCGTCTTCGATCAGCTCTGCGATCTGATCCACCCATAAACCGAGAGCAGCCACGTCCAGGCCACGGCCGTCGTTGGTCAGCAAGGCGCTTCCGATCTTGATAACCAGGCGGCGGGCCTGGCGCAGCTGTAGGCGTTCAGTCATGGTACGTGAGCAATCTCTCTGGTGTCAGTCCTGCTTTTACTCTGGGGCGTAGACCACTTCGACGTCGTAATCATCATCGTCAAAGTCGTCGTCATCGTCTTCTTCACGGGCCGCGCGCCGGGCCTGGCGCTCGGCTTCAATACGGGCGCGAGCCTCGTCGTCCATCTGCCGGCGTCGCTGCGCTTCCCGCTCGGCAAATTCCGGATTCTGGGCTTCTTCTTCGGCCTGCTCTTCAATCCAGCGCATGACAGCCTGAGCCAGGGATTTGGTGCCCTCGCCGCTGAGCGCGGAAATCCGGAACACCGGCCCCTGCCACCCGAGCTCATCGATGATCGCCTGACAATGGGCATCGCGGTCTTCCTCGGCCACCATGTCAACCTTGTTCAGCACCAGCCACCTTGGGCGGTTGGCGAGGGTTTCACTGAACTTCTCCAGCTCATGCTCGATCGCTCTTACCGCATCGGCGGGCGACGAGCCATCGTATGGCGCCACATCCACAAGATGCAGTAGCAGCCGGGTACGAACAAGATGCTTCAGGAAGCGGATACCCAGGCCCGCACCTTCGGCGGCACCTTCAATCAAACCGGGAATATCGGCAATCACGAAACTCTGGTGCGCCTGAACGCTGACCACACCAAGATTGGGCACCAGCGTGGTAAATGGATAGTCCGCGACTTTCGGGCGGGCCGCCGATACCGAACGGATGAAGGTAGACTTGCCGGCATTGGGCATACCCAGCAGCCCCACATCTGCCAGCACCTTCAGCTCCAGCCTCAGGTTACGCAGCTCGCCCTCAGAGCCTTTGGTAGTCTGGCGCGGGGCGCGATTCACCGACGATTTGAAACGGGTGTTGCCAAGACCGTGAAACCCGCCCTGAGCCACCTTAAGGCGCTGGCCGGCATGGGTCAGATCGCCCAGAACCTCATGGGTGTCCATATCGACCACCGTGGTACCGACCGGAACAGGCAGAACCAGGTCCTCGCCTTTATTGCCGGTACAGTTGCGGCCGGAGCCTGGCTCGCCATTCTGGGCCTTGTGTTTGCGCTGGAACCGGTAGTCGATCAGCGTGTTCAACGACTCCTCGGCTTCCAGATACACGGAACCACCATCGCCCCCGTCGCCACCATCGGGGCCACCCTTGGGAACGTATTTTTCACGCCGGAAGCTTAGGCAGCCGTGACCGCCCTTGCCGGCTTCCACAATGATGGTGGCTTCGTCTACGAATTTCATGAATCAACCCTTTGCGCCATGCGCATAAACTAAAAAGCCCCGCAGCCTCTAGGAAGCTTTGCGGGGCTCCGGATGGCTCTGAACACCTGATAATATCAGGATATCAGCGCCACCCAAGGTTCGACAGAACCGGATCGCCGCTGCTTACGCAGCCGGAACGATGCTCACGAACTTACGGCTCTGCGGGCCTTTGACTTCGAACTTCACCTGACCTTCCGCTTTCGCGAACAGGGTGTGGTCCTTGCCAATGCCAACGTTGCTACCAGCGTGGAAACGAGTGCCACGCTGACGAATGATGATGCTGCCTGCAGATACGGTCTCACCGCCATAGCGCTTCACACCAAGTCGTTTCGACTCGGAATCGCGACCGTTACGGGTACTACCTGCTGCCTTTTTATGAGCCATTACCAGCCTCCTTATTTAAGGGGTAATTCGAGAGCCTCAGCCCTTGATACCCGTGATCTTGACTTCAGTAAACCACTGACGGTGGCCCTGACGCTTCATGTGGTGCTTACGACGACGGAACTTGATGATCTGAACCTTGTCGTGACGGCCGTGGCTAACCACTTCCGCTGTCACTTTGGCACCATCAACAACCGGCGCGCCTACCTGAACTTTGTCGCCGTCGGCGATCAGCAGAACGCGATCGAACTCAACGTTGCCACCGGTTTCAACTTCCAGCTTTTCCAGCTTCAGGGTTTCGCCTTCCTTTACACGGTGCTGCTTACCACCGCTAACAATAACTGCGTACATTCACTCGTTCTCCACGATTGACCCATCCCTGCTCTTATCCACCTGGTTCTAAGGGAGGCGCTCTGGCGACCCTATAGCAGGGAGCGCAGGTTGGGATGAGTTGGGCGCGTGATTGTACGAAAAGACGCACCGCAACACAAGCCAAGTTGACACTACCTTCGGCAATACCTAGCATTGCCGCGACCTGCCTTTAATATCAACGATCGTAACGACGATAACACCAGCAAGGGATCCACAAGCCGCATGACAGCCCAGCGCATTTACGACACCGTGGCCGACGACTTCAGCCGCGTTAATGATCTGATCATCCAGCGGCTTTCCTCAGATGTTCCCCTGGTGGAGAAAATCGCCCAGTACATCATTGAAAGCGGCGGCAAGCGCTTGAGACCGTTGCTGGTTCTGCTTTCCAGCCAGGCCGCCGGCTACGAGGAAAACGACCATCTCAAGCTCGCCGCCGTGATCGAATTCCTGCACACCGCCACCCTGCTACACGACGATGTAGTGGACACCTCAGACATGCGCCGGGGCCGGAGCACCGCCAACGCCCGCTGGGGCAACGCGCCAAGCGTTCTGGTAGGTGATTTCCTCTACGCCCGTGCTTTCGAGATGATGGTGGAGCTGAAAAGCCTGCGCATAATGGACGTCCTGTCCCATGCCACGGCGGTAATCGCTGAAGGCGAGGTCATGCAGCTGATGAACGTGAAAAACCCGGACCTCACGGAAGACCAGTACATGAAGGTCATCCACAACAAGACCGCCATGCTGTTCGAAGCCGCCTCTCACACCGGCGCCCTGCTCGCCGCTGCCGGTGAGGAGCAGGAACTGGGGCTGAAAGACTACGGCAAGCACCTGGGCCTTGCTTTCCAGCTGGTTGACGATGTGCTGGATTACCGGGGCGATGCCGAAGCCATGGGCAAGAATGTCGGCGACGACCTGGCTGAAGGCAAAACTACTCTACCCCTGATCCACGCCATGACCCACGGGACCGAGGACGAGCGGCAGCTTATCCGTCAGGCGATCCGAAAAGGCGGCCTGGATGATCTGCCCCGCATCCTCGATATCGTTGAGCGCTCAGGTGCGATCGAATACACCATGACCAAGGCCCGGGAGCAGGCCGCGTTGGCCGCCGGCTGCCTGAAATGCCTTCCCGAATCGGCGCACAAGGAAGCGATGGTATTGCTGACTGACATTGCGGTTGCGCGGGTTAGCTAGTGAGCCTTTTCGCTAGCGGTTTGTCGGATTACGGCTTCGCTTAATCCGACCTACGTTTTCATGCAGCTGGTTGACCCCGGGTAGGTCGGATTAGGCGAAGCCGTAATCCGACACTGGTCACCAGCAACTCACCCCAAGACTTCCCTGCCATGGGGCGAATCAAAGTCCAGCTGCGGCCCGACTGGCACGATCTGCGTCGGGTTAATGGTTCTCTGGCTTACATAGTAATGACGCTTGATCTGATCGATATCTACGGTCTCCGCCACGCCAGGCACCTGGTAGAGATCCCGAACGTAGGCGGAAAGCGCCGGAAAATCACTGATCCGCTGGCGGTTACACTTGAAGTGGCTGTAGTACACCGCATCAAACCGGATCAATGTGGTGAACAACCTCCAGTCAGCCTCGGTTAGCTGACCACCCACCAGATAGCGCTGGCCAGACAACCGCTCCTCAAGCCAGTCGAGTGAGTTGAACAACGCGTTATACGCCTCCTCGTATTTGTCCTGCGCCGTGGCAAAACCCGCCTTGTAAACACCGTTATTGACCGTCTCATAGACCCGGGCATTTACTTCATTAATATCGTCTTGCAGATCATCGGGGTAGAAATCCAGGTCGGTGCGAACACCCTCAAGACCATCAAACGCCGAATTGAACATCCGGATAATCTCGGCAGACTCGTTGCTCGCAATCGTCTCCTTCTGCTTGTCCCACAAGGTCGGCACCGTTACCCGGCCGGAGTACTCGGGGGCGGCCTTGGTATAGACCTGGTGCATGAAACGGAATCCGTGGAGATGATCCCGATGCTGCTCACTGTCGGGCCGGAACTCCCAGCCGTTTTCCACCATGTCCGGGTGCACCACTGACACCGAAATGTGCTTCTCCAGCCCCTTGAGCTTCCGGAAAATCAAAGTCCGGTGCGCCCAGGGGCAGGCCATGGATACATACAGGTGATAGCGCCCGGATTCCGCCTTGAAACCGCCTTCGCCATCCGGCCCCGGCGAGCCATCGGCGGTCACCCAGTTCCGAAACCGGGCCGCCTCCCGTTCAAATTTGCCACCGGTCTTGTCGGTGTCATACCACTTGTCGTGCCATTTGCCGTCAATCAGCAGGCCCATGATGCCCTCCCGTTAAAATTCCTGAACATGATGAAATCAATATGGGCAGAATACCGGGGACCCTGCTACTCTCTCAAACAAGCATTTCTGGCCAACAACCTCAGATTATTCGAACATGCATACAGCCATCACCATAGACGCCCTCAAAGTCCTTGATGCCATAGACCGCAAAGGCAGCTTTGCCGGTGCTGCCAACGAACTGTTCCGGGTTCCTTCTGCCATCAGTTACACCGTGCAGAAACTGGAAGAGGATCTGAACGTGGCCATTTACGACCGCACTGGCCACCGCGCGCGACTGACACCGGCCGGCCGGTATCTTTTGGAAGAGGGTCGTACCCTCCTGGAAGCAGCAGAGAACCTCGCGCACACCACCCGCCAGGTCGCCCAGGGCTGGGAAACCCGTTTAAGGATCGGCTTCAACTCTCTCCTGCCTGCGGAATGCCTGTTTCCGGCAATCCAGGAATTCTATGAGCTGGGCGTGCCGGTGGATGTGCAAATTGTGGAAGAGGTTTTCGCCGGTACCTGGGATGCGCTGCAAAGCCGCCGGGTGGACCTGATTATAGGCGCCGATAATTTCAGCAAGCCGGCCGGAAACTACACGACCAAATCCCTGGGCGACATGCCGTTCGTTTTTGCCGTTGCCTCCGATCACCCCCTGGCGGATGCTGAAGCGCCGCTGTCCGAGGACGACATCTCCCGTTATCCGGCAGCCGTCGCTGCAGACACATCAAGGTCCCTGCCCCCGGGCCACGCCGGCATATTCCACCGTCAGCGAACCCTGACTGTGGCCAACATTGATCAGAAGATCGCCATACAGGTCGCCGGCCTTGGCGTGGGATGGTTACCCAGGGCAAGAATCAGCGAAGAGCTGAACGAAGGAAAACTGGTCATCAAGGACGTTCAGGAATCGCGCCAGCCAATTAAACTGCACTTGGCCCGGCATGCCGAAGACCAGGGCAAGGCCTTGATGTGGTTCTGGGACCGACTTAGCTCGGAGGGAGCCGTTTCCGACTGGCTAACAGGCTGAAAATAAAGCAAATGATATGACTTCAACTCGGAGTCAAACCAGGCAAATGAGTCAACCGTTTACCGGGACACTTCGTTTATACTGCAGCTGAAACCAACGCCGAAGGGAGCTCTCTGATGCGGCAACTGTCGGAACTGGATGCCTCGTTCCTGTATCTGGAGTCGGAAACCACACCGATGCACATCGGAGGCATCTATCTCTTCGATGCCTCCGAGCGGGAGCAACCGCTGGCCTTCAGCACCTTTGTCGCCTACCTTCGAAGCCGCCTGCATGTCGTGCCGGTTTTCCGGCAACGCCTGAAAGAAATCCCCCTGCGCCTGGGCCGCCCCTACTGGATTGATGATCCCGATTTCAGCATCGAGCGCCACCTCGCCTACGTTAACCTGGGCGAACACGGTCGCAAGGCAAGCCTGATGACGCTGGCCTCACGGATTCTGGAGGAACCGCTTAAAAGGGACCGACCCCTGTGGCACATCACCTTTGTTGACGGTTTCAAACTGGACGAGGAGAACACCGGCAGCGACGGCTTCGCTCTCATCGTCAAATTGCACCACGCTGCTATCGACGCCTTCAGCGGAGAGGAGATTATTGGCAAACTACTCGAGTACACACCCGAGCCCAGCCCAATTACGCCACCGCGACCCTGGCAGCCCAGACCAGAACCCTCGGAAGAGCGGGTCATGCTTCAGGCGGGCGCGAACATCATTCGCACGCCCCTACAGATCACGTCTTTGGCGTTCAACGCCGCCGAGGCTACTGCCCGCGGCCTGATCCAGAAGCAGCTGCGCAAGCTGCCGTTGCCGCTTCCGCTGTTCTCAGCCCCCCACAGCCCCTTCAACCGCCAGATTACGGCAAATCGGCAGATTGTCGCCGCCAGCGTGGATCTTTCGAGACTTAAGGCGATCAAAGCCTTCCTGGGGGATGTAACACTGAACGATGTGGTTTTGGGCCTTTGCGCCGAGGCCCTGAAGCGCTATCTGATCAGCGAGGGCGCCAATGCTGACAAGTCCCTGGTGGCAATGACACCGATTTCGGTGCGTTCCAGCAGCCTGCGCCGGGCAACCGGAAACCAGATGTCCGCCATGCTGCTGGATCTGGCCACCGATGAAACCAATCCTGCCCACCGCATTCGCCGGATACATTGGAACGCGGTTGCTTCGGAGCCCTACCGGGAGGCCATTGCTGCCGATCGGCTGACGGAACTCCTACCGTCCACCATGCTGGCGCTGTCCGCGAGACTTTACTCGGAGTTGCAAATTGCCCAGCGTTACCAGCCAGTGTTCAATCTGCCAATCACCAACGTTCCCGGACCACAGGTGTCACTTTATCTGCAGGGCGCACGCCTGGTTCAGCAATACAATACGGCGCCGCTGTTCGACAGCATGGGGCTGGTCATTGTTGCGGTAAGCTATGAGGGAAGACTGACACTTAACTTCACCACCTGTCCGGACGTGGTGGCTAACGGAGAGTCGCTGCAGGCTCACGTGGATGACAGCCTCAGTGCCATCGAAAACGCCATGCAGCGGCTCGGAGCGGACGCTGACAAGGAGCCCATAGCGGCTTCCCCAACACAGACCCTTGCGGATGACGCCATGACCGCACTGGAGGGACTTCTGAAGAAAGCCCTGAAACGTTTCAGGGCCTGAAACGGCCCCGGAAACGGTCAAGCAAGACTCAGGTTACTCAAACGCCCAACGAAGAAACGCCTTTTTCTCCTCGTCACTCGCTGTTTCCCAGATGGTTTTCAGCTGTTCAAGCGCGTTATCACCACTTACCAGAGAGCTCCCGGAGGTAGATTCCGGAATCGGCGTGCGGGCAGCGGTCATCCGCTCACTCGGATCCCAAACGGTTGAAGTTGCCACAGACGCTCCCGCCAACGAGACGATCTCTGCGGAGAACTCCGGCATTTCCTGCTCGGCTTCCTGACGAGACTCCGGCTGATCAAAGTCGAAACGATAGGTTTCACCGGCTTCTGCTTCGAAACGAACAACCTGAGGCTCGCTCTCGATCACGTGAACTTTCGATTCTCCGTTTCTGACCACACCGCTTTTCGCCCAGATGGTCTTGTAGACAAAAACAACCTCGTTTTCACCGGGAAGCAGGGCGTAGTCGAGTGCCAGATCGTCCATCAGGAAGTTAGTCATGGCCCGGCCATTCACCCGGGTAACCCGGATTTCACCTGGTGCCTCAAGCGTGGCGGCATTGGACGCTGCCGCTGGGTTGCCTTCCCAGGTTTCCACAACGCTGACACTGGAAGCACATCCCACCAGAGACATTACAACCATTGCACCCAGTGCGGCGCGAACGCGTGCGACGCCTCGGCGCCAGCCCTGTCCTGTTGATTGGAAAACACGGATCAGATGAGAAATGTTCATTTAGTCTCCTTGGCATGAGGATGGAAATGGCGTCAGGCTGGCGCCAGTTTCGTAGCATTCTGACGAGTGCATCTGACAAGGGCAAGACAACCGCGCGCTTCGCCGGCACCATTCCGGATTTTTAATCCATGATCCCGATTGAGACCCAACCCGTAAAATTGTAAAAAAATGTTGAATTCGCCCTGAATTGGGTTAATTTTAAACAGATCGGCAGATATTAACGCGGCGCCCGAAAAGCAAAAACGAAAAGCGGGCAGTACAGGAGACGCCATGGACACCCAACGCAGGACCGGAGAAGAAGGGCCGGTTCCCTTTCGCAGTAGTCGATTCTTCTGCGTAGGGAGCAAGTGGTACTTCACCACCCGGGAAGGGTTTGACAGTGGCCCGTTCGCTTCACGGGAGCGCGCGGAAACAGGCCTCAAGCGCTTTTTGCACGTGGTCCGTATGCTGCCGGAAGAACAACAGCTTCACTGACAGGCCTTTGTGCCCGTCTAGACCATGACGGGCACCAGCCACACGTCCACTGCCCACAGGCAGATCAGGGCCATGACGCCGGCAACAACATCGTCAACCATGATACCCAAACCGCCTGGCAGGTGCTGGTCCAGCCAACTGATGGGCCATGGTTTTGCAATGTCAAAAAGCCGGAACAGAGCGAAAGCCCCCAGAACTCCATAGATATTGTCGGGGAACAGGCCAAGGGCGATCCACATCCCGACGAATTCATCCCAGACAATGCCGCCATGATCATGAACCTTGAGGTCGTCGGCGGTCTTGCCACAGAGCCAGATGCCTACGATAAAAGCGACCAAGACCACCAGCCAGTAGCCCACGGGCGGTAACCAGGCAAAACTGTACCAGAGCGGGATGGCTGCCAGGCTTCCCCAGGTGCCAGGTGCCCTCGCCGTTGCGCCACTGCCAAAACCAAAAGCGAGCAAGTGTACCGGGTTCCGCAAAAAGCCCGGCGGCAGTATGACTGCAGGGGCCTCCGGCTCCGGAGTCGGGCCTTCCTGACTCATGATTCACTCCCGAAATGATCAAAACCCGCAGGTAGCGCCTCCGAACTGCAGTCGGCGCCATCCAGATACAGCCCTTGCTCGGCCTCGACCGAACCGATCACGGTAAGCCCGCTCGTGAGAGAGGCCGGTGCGCGGTCCCAGTTTTCCCGGGGGAAACACAGGCACAGCTCGTAATCGTCTCCTGAACGCAATGCGTAGTCCAAAGCCTTCTCGCCCTTGAGCCTGACAAGCTCAGGCGAAAGCGGCAACCTGGCACTCTCAATCCGGGCCCCCACCCCGGAAGCATCCAGAATATGCCCAAGATCAGCCAGCAAACCATCAGAGATATCAATTCCGGCGCTGGCATACTGGCGAATCCCTCGCCCAAGATCCAGCCTGGGCCGGGGCCGGTGATAATGCTCCAGCACGGCGAGCATGTCAGCGGAGGGGGCAGGTTCCGAGAGATAATCGAGGGCAGCTCCGGCGTCACCCAGGGTTCCCGACACCGCAATCAGGTCGCCGGGACGGGCGCCCGAGCGTCGAATCCCGGCCCCCTGCTCCACGGTGCCATGCACCTGCAGGCTCAAAGTAAGCGGTCCGGAGGTGGTGTCCCCACCCGCCAATTCAAGACCGAACGCCTCGCTGGCACTTCTCAGCCCTCTCGAGAAGTCTTCAAGCCACTGCTCATCCAGGGCCGGCAGGGTCAGCGCAAGGGTGAAACATTCCGGGTCGGCACCCATGGCGGCGAGATCACTGGCTGCTGCGGCGAGCGCACGCCAACCCAGGTAATCCGGGCGATAGTTTCGGGGGAAATGGACGCCTTCAACAAAAGCATCCACGGAAAAGACAAGATCCCGGCCGGCGGGTATCCGCTGAATCGCGCAGTCATCCCCCGGCCCGAGAATCAAGGCTCGGGATTTCTGCCGCCCGGCGAGCGGCAGAAAGTAACGCCGAATCAGCTCGAACTCGCCCATGGGCTAGCGGGAGCGGGTCTCAGCGAGCCGGAGTCGGCCGCTCAGCTTGTCGAGGATGCTGTTGACGAACTTATGGCCCTCGGTGCCGCCGAAGCGCTTGGCCATTTCAATGCCCTCGTTGATAACCACCTTATAGGGCACATCCAGCCGATGCTTCAGCTCATAGGCCCCAAGGCGCACGATAGCCAGCTCCACCGGATCCACCTCGTGAATGGGCCGATCAAGAAAAGGCTCGATCAATTTGTCCAGCTCGCCCTGCTCGCGATGGACACCACGGAGCAGATCGCGAAAATACAGCAGATCAACCTTGGTCATGTCATTGTCGACCATGAACTCGGCTTCAATGTCAGAAATCGCCGTCTTGCTGAAATGGCGCTGATAGAGCCCTTGCATGGCCAGGGCCCTGGCACGGCGTCGATCACCGGCTTTCGGTTTGCCGGACGGGGCCGGCTGCGGTGATGTACCTTCAGTGTCACTCATTACTCACCCAGCTTCTTGAAAAGGCTGACCATTTCAAGGGCGGTGATCGCCGCTTCCGCACCCTTGTTACCGGCCTTGGTGCCCGAACGCTCGATGGCCTGTTCGATGGAGTCCACCGTCAGGACACCGAAAGTCACTGGCACATCAGTATCAAGACTGACAGCGCCAAGACCACTGGAGGCTTCGCCGGCAACGTACTCGAAATGGGGCGTTCCGCCACGGATGACAGCACCCAGGGCGATAATCGCATCGTACTCGCCGGTTTCTGCAACGCGCTTAACCGCCAGGGGCATTTCATAGGCCCCAGGCACGCGAACAATGGTGACGTCATCATCGGAAATACCGTGACGGCGCAGGGTGTCCAACGCGCCCTCAACCAGGCTTTCTACAACAAAGCCGTTAAAACGGCCCACCACCAGCGCATAGTGCCCACTGCACTCGGTAAAATCACCTTCAATTACTCTGATATCTGCCATCGATGGCTCCTTCACGTGTCGCGGCATCAGGGCCACGACCGGGTTTATCATTCGGGGGTATAGGGAACGTATTCAACAACTTCCAGGTCGAAACCGGAGATCGCCGAGAATTTGATCGGCGGGCTCAGCAGACGCATCTTACCAACACCGATATCCCGGAGAATCTGGGAACCAGTGCCTACGGTGAAGTAAACGCCTGAGCTGCCCTTGCCAGAAGAGCCTTTACCCTCATCAAAGAATTCCTGGATCCGGTCTTCCAGGTTGTAGCTGTCCTCGGCACTGTTCAGCAGGACAACCACGCCCTTGCCTTCTTCCGCCACTTTTTCCAGCGCGTGATGTAAAGGCCAACTGCGGGAATCCTTGCGGCGGGCACCCAGAAGGTCCCGAAGGGTATCGGTGATGTGAACACGAACATAGGCCGGTTCGTCGGGGGAAATATCCCCCATCAACATGGCCAGGTGAGTTGCTCCCTGGATGTTGTCACGATAGGTCCGAAGCTTGAATACGCCGTACTCGGTATCCAGGTCGTTCTCTTCAACACACTCAACAGTGCGCTCGTTCATAGTGCGGTAATGAATCAGGTCGGCAATGGTGCCGATCTTGAGGTCGTGTTCTTCGGCAAACCGCTCCAGATCTTCCCGGCGGGCCATTGAGCCATCGTCATTCATAATCTCACAGATCACGCCTGCCGGCTCACAACCGGCCAGTGCTGCGAGATCACAGGATGCTTCCGTGTGCCCTGCGCGGCTTAACACACCGCCGGGATCAGACATCAACGGGAAAATATGGCCGGGCTGAACCAGATCACTGGCCTTGGCATTGCGGGCGACCGCTGCCTGCACGGTGCGTGCCCGGTCTGCCGCGGAAATACCAGTGGTCACGCCCACGGCGGCCTCAATGGAGAGGGTAAACTTGGTTCCGAAACCAGAGGCGTTCTGCTGGACCATCAGCGGCAACCCCAGTTGCTCACAGCGATCCCGGGTCATGGGCATGCAGATCAGGCCACGACCAAACCGGGCCATGAAGTTGATGGCTTCGGCCGTGCAATGCTCAGCAGCCATCACGAGATCGCCCTCATTCTCGCGATCCTCGTCATCCATCAGTATGACCATCTTGCCCTGACGGATATCTTCAATGATGTCTTCAATGCTGTTCAGTGCCATATGGTTTTGCACCCTTGTGGCGTTCCGGCAAATATTGGTGTCCGGAACAGCCTGAGTTTATGGATTACCGGCGGGCAAGGATCAGACGCTGATCCTCACCTACCTGACGTCGGTCCAGCACTTTCCATTGTACTTTATCTGCCATGGTGTCCAGCGGCAGATGCGCGGTCGGACGTCCCGTGCTGCCGAGAAAAACCGGCGCCTGATAGAGCCAGAGTTCATCGACCAGGTTTTCGCTGATAAAGGTGCCAGCCAGAGTAGGACCTGCCTCAACCAGCAGCTCGTTGATCCCCAGCTCCCCAAGCGAGTCCAGGAGCTCCGCCAGATCAATACCGTTATCCTTCCAGGCGACGCCAGTAAGGCTGATACCCAGCGCCGCCAGATCCTGGGCCGGTGCTGTCGCCAGGGTCGATGACGCACAGAACACCTGCACGTTACCCCCCTGAAGAATTTTCGCGGAAGACGGCGTGCGCGCGTCCCGGTCGGCAATCACCCGGAGCGGCTGCCTGGACGGCTCCGTCGCGTCGCCGATATCCCCCAGCTCTTCGCGTCGAACTGTCAGTGACGGGTCATCGGCGAGCACCGTGCCGACACCGGTCAGGATGGCATCACTAATCGCTCTCAGACGCTGAACATCCTGACGGGCCTCTGCACCGGTTATCCACTGGCTCTCACCGGAGGCCATGGCGGTACGGCCATCCAGGCTAGCCGCCATTTTAAGTCGCACCCAGGGACGCCCCGTGTTCATGCGCTTCATGAACCCCGGATTCAGGCGGGTAGCTTCTTCCGCCAGCAGGCCCTCGGTAACCCGCACGCCTGCTTCCCTCAGCATATCCAGCCCCCGGCCAGACACCGAGGGATTCGGATCCTTGGTCGCGGCGTAGACATGCGCAACGCCAGCATCAATGAGGGCCCTGGCGCAGGGCGGCGTGCGGCCAAAATGGCTGCACGGCTCAAGTGTTACATACGCCGTCGCGCCCCGGGCATCGGGACCCGCCTGACTCAGGGCACGGGTCTCGGCGTGGGCTTCTCCGGCACGCTCATGCCAGCCCTCACCGAGTATCAGATCGCCGCGGGCAATGACACAGCCAACCCGGGGATTGGGATGGGTAGAGTACCGACCGCGCCAGGCAAGCTGGACAGCCCGCGCCATCATGGCCCTGTCGCGGTTCTCGATCATGCCTTTCCTTTCGGGGCGTGGTTATCCGCCAGCGCTTTAGCCACATCAACAGCCGCCTCGCCGTTGCTTGCCGACAACCTCTCAATCTCTTCCTTGAATTCGTTGATATCCTGGAAGCTTCGATACACCGAAGCGAAGCGGACATAGGCAACCTTGTCCAACTGACGCAACTCGGTCATTACCTCCTCGCCCAGTTGCATGGATTTCACTTCGCGCTCGCCGGTCGCCCGCAAACGGTATTTGATCCGATTCAGGGCCGCGTCAATCTGCTCGATGCTTACCGGCCGCTTTTCCAGCGCTTTCATCAGCCCTGCACGCAGCTTTTCTTCATCAAACGGCTGCCGGGTGCCGTCCTGCTTGACCACACGCGGCATCACCAGCTCTGCAGACTCGAAGGTCGTGAACCGTTCCCGACAGGACAGGCATTCCCTGCGGCGACGCACCTGATCACCCTCGGCCACCAGCCGGGAGTCAATCACCTTGGTATCTGCTTCACCACAGAAGGGACAATGCATAGTCAGGAACTCCGAGGAGGAAGCCGGGCCGACTGATCGGCCCGGCGAATCATGCCTGTAGTCTAGCTATAAAACGATTAGCCGTAGACAGGAAAACGGGCGCAGAGCGCGCTCACCTGTTCGCGAACCCGGCTGTTGACCGCGTCATCGTCCAGGTTATCGAGGATATCGCAGATCCAGCCAGCCAGGTCACGACACTCCGACTCGCCGAAACCGCGGGTGGTAATCGCCGGGGTACCAATACGAAGACCGGAAGTAACGAACGGAGACCGGGGATCATTAGGAACCGCGTTCTTGTTCACAGTAATGTGAGCACGGCCCAGTGCCGCATCCGCATCTTTACCGGTAATGTCCTGCTTGATCAGGCTGACCAGGAACAGGTGGTTCTTTGTGCCACCGGAGACTACGTCATAGCCGCGATCAACGAACACCTGAGCCATGGCAGAGGCGTTCTTCACAACCTGCTGCTGATAAGTCTTGAACTCGTCGCTCATGGCTTCCCTGAAGCACACGGCCTTGGCGGCAATCACGTGCATCAACGGGCCGCCCTGGCCACCAGGGAAAACCGCAGAGTTCAGTTTCTTCTGCAGGTCGGCGTCGTCACAGGCCAGGATCAGGCCACCACGGGGACCGCGCAGGGTCTTGTGGGTGGTGGTTGCAATCACGTGGGCGTGGGGAACCGGATCCGGGTAAACGCCGGCGGCTACCAGACCAGCCACGTGGGCCATATCTACGAACAGGTAGGCACCCACCTTGTCCGCAATCTCGCGGAACCGGGCAAAATCAAGCTCCTGAGAGTACGCGGAGAACCCGGCGATAATCATCTTTGGCTTATGTTCCAGAGCGAGCGACTCGATTTCATCGTAGTCCAGAAGGCCGGTGTCGGTGTTAATACCGTACTGCACAGCGTTGTAGATCTTGCCCGAGAAGTTGACACTGGCGCCGTGAGTCAGGTGCCCACCATGGGCGAGACTCATGCCCAGAACAGTGTCACCGGGCTTGAGAAGAGCCATGAAGACAGCGGAGTTGGCCTGGGAGCCGGAATGCGGCTGAACGTTGGCATAGGCAGCACCAAACAGTTCCTTGGCGCGCTCAATCGCCAGATCTTCGGCAATATCCACAAACTCGCAGCCGCCATAATAGCGCTTGCCCGGATAGCCTTCCGCGTACTTGTTGGTCAGCACGCTGCCCTGGGCTTCCATCACCCGGGGGCTGGTATAGTTCTCGGACGCGATCAGCTCGATGTGAGCTTCCTGACGCTTCTCTTCCGCCTGCATGGCGTTCCAGAGTTCGTCGTCAAAGCCGGCGATTTTCATTTCACGATTAAACATGGATGCGCTGCCCCTGTGTGCTTGGCTGGCCCGGAGAGCTTTGGCGATCTCCGCAGGCTCCCTGAAAAATTGGGCCGCTATTCTATCTTACAAACGGGTGAAAAATCACCCTTTATACCGTCCGCAGATACCGGCATGCGGCCAACTCCGGTTTCTGCTCAATTGCTATCAAAGGTACGTTTCGTTACCTTAGCCGATTACTGTTCTCAGGTACCGGCACCCGAGGCGTCGGCCTTCGGGGAAGGCCTTGATCAGGCACCTGACGTGTATTCATTTCTCAAGCGATTGTTTGATAAAAGGATTCTGCCAACATGGCCCAATACGTTTACACCATGAACCGCGTGGGCAAGGTGGTCCCGCCCAAGCGCGAGATTCTGAAAGACATCTCCCTGAGCTTCTTCCCCGGCGCCAAGATCGGCGTTCTGGGCCTCAACGGTGCCGGTAAATCCACACTGCTCCGCATTATGGCGGGCGTAGACCAGGATTACATCGGTGAAGCCCGTCCGCAGCCTGGCATCAACGTGGGCTATCTGCCCCAGGAGCCGGAGCTGGACGAAGAAAAAACCGTCAAGGAGATCGTCGACGAGTCGGTTTCCGGCGTCCACGACGCCCTGGCCGAACTGGACCAGGTGTACGCAGCCTACGCCGAACCGGATGCCGACTTTGACGCCCTGGCCAAGAAGCAGGGCGAGCTGGAGGCCTATATCCAGGCCACCGATGGCCACGACATTGAACGCAAGATGGAAGTTGCCGCGGACGCCCTGCGTCTTCCACCCTGGGATCAGAAAGTAAGCGTTCTCTCCGGTGGTGAGCGCCGCCGGGTCGCACTGTGCCGTCTGCTGCTGTCCGGCCCGGATATGCTGCTGCTGGACGAGCCCACCAACCACCTGGATGCCGAATCCGTGGCCTGGCTCGAGCGCTTCCTGCATGACTACGAAGGCACCGTGGTCGCCATCACCCACGATCGCTACTTCCTCGACAACGTCGCTGGCTGGATCCTGGAACTGGACCGTGGCCACGGCATTCCGTTTGAAGGCAACTACAGCCAGTGGCTGGAAAACAAGGAGAAGCGCCTGGAGATGGAATCCAAGCAGGAAGCCTCTCATCAGAAGGCCATCAAGCAGGAACTGGAGTGGGTTCGCAGCAATGCCAAGGGCCGTCAGTCCAAGAGCAAGGCCCGTCTGGCCCGCTTTGAGGAGATGAGTTCCCAAGAATTCCAGAAGCGCAACGAAACCAACGAACTCTACATTCCGCCCGGACCTCGCCTGGGCAACAAGGTGATCGAGGTGGACGGCATCAGCAAGTCCTTCGGTGACCGCCTGCTTTATGAAGACGTGTCCTTCAGCGTACCGCCCGGTGCCATCGTGGGCATCATCGGCGGTAACGGCGCCGGTAAATCCACCCTGTTCAAGATGATTGCCGGTTTCGACAAGCCGGACTCCGGTGACATTACCGTTGGCGAAACTGTTGAACTGGCCTACGTCGACCAGATGCGGGACCTCGACGGCAGCAAAACTGTCTGGGAGGAACTCTCCGACGGCAACGACATCATCAAGGTGGGCAACTACGAGACGCCATCGCGGGCCTACGTTGGCCGCTTCAACTTCAAGGGCAGCGACCAGCAGAAGCGGGTTGGCGACCTGTCCGGCGGTGAGCGCAACCGCCTGCACCTGGCCAAGCTGCTTAAACAGGGCGGCAACGTGCTGCTGCTGGATGAGCCGACCAACGATCTGGACGTGGAAACGCTCCGGGCCCTGGAAGAAGCCCTGCTGAACTTCCCGGGCTCTGCATTAGTCATATCGCACGACCGCTGGTTCCTCGACCGCGTAGCCAGCCACATTCTGGCGTTCGAAGATGATGGCGAGGTGGTGTACTTCGAAGGCAACTTCACGGAGTACGATGAGGACTTCAAGAAGCGTAAGGGCGATTCAGCCATGCAGCCCAAGCGCATGAAGTACAAGAAGCTTGCGTAAGGCCCTTTGTCGGATTACGGCCTTGGGGGCCTAATCCGACCTACAAACGCCAGAACCAGACCGTAGGTCGGATTAGGCAAAGCCGTAATCCGACGAACAATCAGGCAACGACCCTTCATGGCAAAAACCAAAACCGCCTTTGTCTGCACCGAATGCGGTGCAGACTATTCCAAATGGCAGGGCCAATGCACGGCGTGCCAGGCCTGGAACACCATCAGCGAAGTCCGCGGCGTCAGCAGCAACAGCAAAGGCGCCCGCGGTGCCCGCTTTGAGGGATTCGCCGGAAGCCTATCCGAGGTTCAAAGCCTGGACGACGTCAGCCTCGCCGAGCAGCCCCGCATCAGCTCCGGCATGCAGGAGTTCGATCGGGTCCTGGGCGGCGGCCTGGTCGAAGGCTCTGCCGTACTGATGGGCGGCCATCCGGGCGCCGGCAAGAGCACACTGCTGCTACAGGCCGTCTGCCATCTTGCCGCCAGCGTCCCTGCCTTATATGTCACCGGTGAGGAATCCCTGCAACAGGTCGCCATGCGCGCCAAACGGCTGGGCCTGCCCACCAAAGACCTGAAGATGCTATCCGAAACCAGTGTCGAGCGAGTCATGCAGGTGGCTGAGGCGGAAAAGCCCCGGATTCTGGTGGTAGACAGTATTCAGGTGATGCACATGGCGGATATCGAGTCCGCCCCTGGCAGCGTCTCACAGGTGCGGGAAAGCGCAGCCTACCTGACCCGTTTCGCCAAGCAGACCGGCACCATCCTGTTCCTGGTCGGCCATGTCACCAAAGACGGCAGCCTCGCCGGCCCGAAAGTCCTGGAACACATGATTGACTGCTCGATCCTGCTGGAAGGCTCCAGCGACAGCCGTTATCGAACCCTTCGGGGGATCAAGAACCGGTTTGGTGCGGTGAATGAGCTGGGCGTGTTCGCCATGCTGGAACAGGGCCTGAAGGAAGTGAAGAACCCCAGCGCGATCTTCCTGAACCGCGGCGAAGAGGCGGCCCCGGGAAGCGTAGTGATGGTGGTCTGGGAAGGTACCCGCCCCATGCTGGTGGAAATCCAGGCTCTGGTGGATGTGGCTCAGGGCGGCTACCCCAGACGGGTCGCGGTCGGCCTTGATCAGAACCGGCTGGCCATGCTCCTTGCCGTATTGCACCGCCACGGCGGCATGCATGTGTCCGACCAGGATGTGTTCGTAAACGTTGTGGGCGGTGTAAAGGTGAACGAAACCAGCGCCGACCTGGCCCTTCTGGCCGCCATCGTCTCCTCCTTCCGCGACCGCGCCCTGCCTCAGGACCTGGTGATCTTCGGCGAAGTCGGCCTCTCCGGCGAGATCCGCCCGGTACCCAGCGGCCAGGAACGAATCTACGAAGCAGCCAAGCACGGCTTTACGCGGGCGCTGGTGCCGAAATCGAACGCACCGCGCAAGGCGATCGAGGGCATGAAGGTGATTCCGGTAACCAAGCTCAGTGATGCGCTGACGGCCCTCGCGGACCTCTAGGCCTACCTAATCAATAAGATGCGCAAACTCCCTCTCCAGAAGAGCTTGATCACCGAGATTAAGTTCAACCAGACGTTTCAGATGAGTGGCGCTATCTAGGTCAATGTACTGGCACTTAAACCCCAACCGGTGCGGCTCTATATGACGAAGCTCCACCGCCATCACAATGCCTGCCTCATGATCATTCAGGTGAATAATCACCTCGCAGGGCTGCTTTAACGGCACGTCCCACCCTTCCGGCCGCTTTACCAGAACGCCTTTCAAGGAAATATCCAGCACTTCAGTCTTCCAGACAGAGTCCTGGCAATGTAGCTCGCAGGGCGCATCAAACTCGATCCGGTGGAACCGGCGCTTTTCGGGGGCTTTGGTGGGCAACGGGTTACTCCTGTTTACCAGTCTTGTGTCACCTGACTATAGACCGGACAGGAGAATGCATCCAGAGGAGTTTTTGAGTGGGGCTTCGGTTGTCGGATTACGGTGCGCGTTGCGCGCCTAATCCGACCTACGGGACTATAGACCGGACAGGAGATTGCATTCAGAGGATTTGTGAGTAAGCGAGGGTAATTGGAAGGATATATCTCCATCGCCTGATGGGGGTCGTTGTGGGAGCCTTTCCAAAAATGTCGGAGGCCAGGGATGGCCGAGGACAAGCGCACATGGATGTGCTCGTAGCGGTTTTTGGAAAGGCTCCCACAACGACCCAGCCCGCTAGATCAGCAGGCTAGGAGAGACATGACTCCTAAATCAGCGGTGATATTCCGGGCTTAATTCTACCACGGCCTCAATGAACGCCTTGGCACGCTCCGGATCCACATCCGGCGTAATGCCGTGACCAAGGTTGAAGATATGGCCGGGGCCGGAACCGAAGCGCCTCAGGATATCGGCCACTTCCTGGCGAATCCGCTCAGGCGGTGCATACAGCATGGCCGGGTCCATGTTGCCCTGAAGGGCCACCCGGTCGCCAATGCGGGCGCGGGCGTTGCCGATATCCGTGGTCCAGTCCAGGCCAACGGCATCCGCACCGGAATCGGCAATGGATTCCAGCCACTGGCCGCCGTTTTTGGTGAACAGAATCACCGGCACCCGGCGACCGTCGCTCTCGCGAATCAGGCCATCGACGATTTTCTTCATGTAGCGAAGCGAGAACTCCTCATAGGCCCAGCTGCTCAAAACGCCGCCCCAGGTATCAAAAATCTGCACGGCCTGGGCACCGGCCTTGATCTGGCCGTTGAGGTAGTCAATGACCGCGTCCGCCAGATGATCCAGCAAGCGGTGCATAACCTCTGGCTGGCCATACATGAGCTTCTTGGCCTCTCGGAAATCCTTGGAAGAGCCCCCTTCAATCATATAGGTGGCGAGGGTCCACGGGCTTCCGGAGAAGCCGATCAGGGGAACACTGCCATTCAGCGCACCGCGGATGGTGGAGACCGCGTTCATGACGTAATCCAGGTCCACCTCAGCGTTGATCTTCGGCAGAGCGGCAACATCGGCTTCGGAGCGGATCGTGTTCCGGAATTTCGGGCCCTCGCCGGTTTCGAAGTACAGGCCGAGACCCAGAGCGTCCGGAATCGTCAGGATATCTGAAAACAGGATTGCGGCGTCCAGTGGGAAACGCTCCAGAGGCTGCAGCGTTACCTCGCAGGCCAACGGCGTGTTCTTGCACAGGCTGAGAAAGTCGCCGGCTTTTGCCCTGGTCGCACGGTACTCCGGCAGGTATCGCCCTGCCTGTCGCATCATCCAAACCGGTGTGCGGTCCACGGGCTGGCGCATCAGGGCGCGCAGGAAACGATCATTTTTCAGCTCTGTCATAGGAAATCCAGCGTGTTCTGTACAAAAGGGCAAATTTGGATGGGGAGCCATAATACCCGGTTTGCGGGAATAAAAAAGGGCGGCTTTCCCTTAGGAAACCGCCCTTCTGATCAGGATCAATCCCGCGATCAGATATCGAGGTAATCCATGATACCTTCGGCAGCCTGACGGCCTTCCCAGATAGCGGTTACGACCAGATCCGAACCGCGGACCATGTCACCGCCTGCGAAGATTTTCTCGTTGCTGGTCTGGAACATGAACTCGGACTCTTCCGGCGCGGTTACCCGGCCCGAATCGTCTGTATTCACCTTCAGTTCATCAAACCAGTCGGCCGGGCTCGGACGGAAGCCAAAGGCCACCAGAACCGCGTCGGCAGGAATGACTTCCTCACTGCCCGGAACCACTTCCGGACGGCGACGGCCATTTTCATCAGGATCACCCAGTCGGGTCTGAACCACTTTCACACCTTCAACCCTGTCTTCGCCGATGATGGCAATGGGCTGACGGTTGAAGAGGAACTTGACGCCCTCTTCCTTGGCGTTGGCCACTTCACGACGGGACCCAGGCATATTGGCCTCATCCCGGCGGTAGGCACAGGTGACGCTCTCGGCCTGCTGACGGATCGACGTGCGGTTACAGTCCATGGCCGTGTCACCACCACCCAGGACAACAACCCGCTTGCCTTTCATGTCAATGAAGTCCGCTTCGTCTTTCTCGAAGCCAAGGCGGCGGTTGACGTTGGAAACCAGGAACGGCAGCGCGTCGTAAACGCCCGGCAGGTTCTCGCCCGGGAAACCGCCCTTCATGTAGGTGTAGGTGCCCATGCCCATGAAAACGGCATCGTACTCGTCAATGATCTCCTTCAGCTGAACGTCCTTGCCCACCTCGGTAGACAGGCGGAATTCCACGCCCATCTCCTCGAACACCTTGCGGCGGCGGGTCATAACGGATTTTTCCAGCTTGAACTCGGGAATGCCGAACGTCAGCAGACCGCCGATTTCCGGATAGATATCGAATACCACCGGCTTGACGCCATTGCGAACCAGAACGTCCGCGCACCCCAGACCCGCAGGGCCGGCGCCGATAACCGCAACCTTCTTGTCTGTCCACTTCACCGCGGACATATCCGGCTTCCAACCAAGGGCAAAAGCGGTGTCGGTAATGTACTTTTCGACAGACCCGATGGTGACCGCACCATAGCCGTCGTTCAGCGTACAGGCACCCTCGCACAGGCGATCCTGCGGACATACGCGACCACAAACCTCAGGTAGGGAGTTGGTCTGATGACACAACTCGACGGCCCGCATGATATTGCCTTCGGAAACCAGCTTGAGCCAGTTCGGGATGTAGTTGTGAACCGGGCACTTCCACTCGCAATAGGGATTACCACATTCAAGACAGCGGTGGGACTGGGATGCCGCGCTATCTGCCGTGAAAGGGTGGTAGATTTCACCAAACTCTTTTTTCCGCTTCTTGGCCGGGACCTTCTTCGGGTCAACCCGTCCTACTTCAACAAACTGGAAGTCGTTACTCAGTCGTTCTTTCATCAGGATGCTCTCATCAACTCAATTTCGACAAGGGCCGCAGCCAGGCTGCACACCCCAAAACCCTCTCAGCTTCTTATTCCGGACGCGCCCGGGTGCTGGCCAGTAGGCTGCGCAGGTTCGCCGCCTTGGGTTTCACCAGCCAGAAACGGCCAATGTAGTCGTCGAAATTCTCAAGAATGTGCTCAGCCCACTCGCTGCCGGTTTCCGAGATATGCTCACGGATCACACCCCGCAGGTGATTACGGTAGGACTCCATATCTTCACTGGAAATCCGCTGAATCTCGACCAGCTCGTGGTTGTACTTGTCCACGAAGGTGTTGTTGAGATCCATCACATAGGCAAAGCCACCGGTCATACCAGCACCGAAATTGTGCCCGGTAGAGCCAAGAACGGTCACCAGACCGCCGGTCATATACTCGCAACAGTGATCACCAGCGCCTTCCACAACCGCATGGGCGCCAGAGTTACGAACGGCAAAGCGCTCACCAGCGGTTCCTGCCGCAAAGAGCTTGCCTCCAGTTGCCCCGTACAGGCAGGTGTTGCCGACAATAGAGGTTTCCTGGCTCTTGAAGACACTGCCCCGGGGAGGCTTGACCACCAGCTTGCCACCGGTCATGCCCTTACCGACGTAGTCGTTGGCATCGCCCTCGAGGATCAGGTTGAGGCCACCCACGTTCCAGACACCGAAGCTCTGGCCGGCGGTGCCGGTAAGGTCCAGGGTAATGGGCGCATCGACCATGCCCTGGTTCCCATGCAGCTGGGCGATTTCGCCAGACAGACGCGCGCCAATGGAGCGGTCGCAATTGGTTACCCGGTAGGACCAGGCGCCACCACTCTTTTCCTTGATGGCTGCAGCGGTATCCTGAACCATCTGTTCCGCCAGCTTGCCCTCGTCGAACGGATGGTTCCGCTCCACCTGACAGGTCTGAGGCTTGTCCGCCGGAATATGGTCATTGGACAACAGGCGACTGAGATCCAGCTTCTTCTGGCGCTCGGTATCGCCCGGCAGACGTTCCAGCAGATCAACGCGACCGACCAGTTCCTCCAGGCTGCGCACGCCCAGCTTCGCCATCCACTCGCGGGTTTCCTCAGCCACGAAACGGAAGAAATTCATGGCCATTTCCACCGTGCCCTTGAAGTGCTCTTCACGGAGGTGATCGTTCTGGGTAGCCACACCGGTCGCGCAGTTGTTCAGGTGGCAGATTCGGAGGTATTTGCAGCCCAGCGCCACCATCGGCGTGGTACCGAAACCAAAGCTTTCGGCACCCAGGATCGCACCTTTCACGACATCCAGACCGGTCTTGATGCCGCCATCGGTCTGCAGACGGATCTTGCCACGCAGATCGTTGGCCCGCAGAGCCTGCTGGGTTTCCGTCAGCCCCAGCTCCCAGGGGGAGCCAGCGTAGCGGATGGACGTCAGCGGGCTTGCTGCGGTGCCGCCATCGTAACCTGAAACGGTGATCAGGTCGGCGTAGGCCTTGGCCACACCCGCCGCAATCGTACCGACACCTGGTTCGGAGACCAGCTTCACTGACACCAGGGCCTGGGGATTGACCTGTTTGAGGTCAAAAATCAGCTGAGCCAGATCCTCAATAGAATAGATATCGTGGTGCGGTGGCGGTGAAATCAGTGTTACACCGGGCACCGAATAGCGCAGGCGGGCGATCAGATCGTTGACCTTGCCCCCCGGCAACTGGCCACCCTCGCCGGGCTTGGCGCCCTGGGCCACCTTGATCTGCATGACATCAGCACTACGCAGGTATTCGGCAGTGACGCCGAAACGCCCGGAAGCCACCTGCTTGATTTTGGAGCGCTTTTCGGTGCCATAGCGGGCCGGATCTTCACCGCCCTCGCCGGAGTTCGAGCGACCACCCAGAGTGTTCATAGCGACTGCCAGGGCCTCGTGAGCCTCTGGAGACAGCGCACCCAGGGACATGGCCGCAGAATCAAAGCGCGGGAAAATGTTCTCTGCCGGCTCAACCTCGGAAAGGTCAATCGGCTTGAGGTCTTTCCGGAAGCCCAGGAGATCCCGCAGGGTTGCTACCGGACGTTCATTGACCAGACCGGCATATTCTTTGTAGTGACCATAGTCGCCACTGGTTACCGCTTCCTGCAGTTTGCCGACGACATCCGGATTAAAGGCATGATATTCCTGACCGTGGACATACTTCAGCAGACCACCCTGGACAATCGGCTTGCGCGGCTTCCAGGCTGCAGAGGCCAGTTGCTCCTGGTCCTGCTGGAAATCGTAGAAGCCAGCACCCTGGATCCTGCTCGGCACACCCTTGAAGCACAGGTCAACGACATCGTCAGCCAGACCGATCGCCTCGAAAAGCTGGGCGCCCCGGTAGGAGGTGATGGTCGAGATACCCATCTTGGAGAGGATCTTCAGCAGCCCTTTGTTGATGCCCTTCCGATAGTTGTTCTTGGCGTCAATCGGATCCATCAGCAGTTCGCCGGTGCGAATCAGATCATTCAGCACCTGGTAGGCAAGATACGGATACACCGCCGTCGCACCAAAACCGAAAAGCACAGCGAAATGGTGGGGATCCCGGGCCCAACCGGTTTCAACAATGATATTGGAATCGCAGCGCAGCCCCTTCTGGACCAGGTGATGGTGAACCGCACCGGTAGCCATCAGGGCGTTGACCGGCAGTTCACCTTCTTTCAGATCTTTATCGGTGAGGATCAGCAGTACCTTGCCATCACGGACGGCCTGCTCCGCTTCGTCACATACCTGACGAATCGCCTGCTCCAGCCCCTGCTCTGGACGGTAGCTCATGGAGATACGAGCCACCTCGAATCCGGGACGTTCGTTGTTGGCGATCTTCAGGAACTTGGCCGGAGACAGTACGGGCGTAGTCAGAATTATGCGATCTGCGTGATCGGCAGTTTCCTCGAACACGTTGCGCTCAGCCCCCAGACAGGTCTCCAGGGACATGACAATCGACTCACGCAAAGGATCGATGGCCGGATTGGTCACCTGGGCGAACTTCTGGCGGAAGTAGTCAGCAACGTGGCGGACCTTGCTTGAAAGCACGGCCATCGGGGTATCGTCACCCATGGAGCCAACGGCTTCCTGGCCGTTTTCCGCCAGCGGGCGCAACACCTGGTCACGCTCCTCGAAGGAGACCATGAACATCTTCTGATGCACCAGAAGTTCGTCGGAGTCCATCAGCCTGAAATCCGGGGTATCCTGGTTCAGCGTGGTTTCCACGCGCAGCGCGTTCTCACGCAACCAGCGCTTGTACGGCTGGGCGGTCTTCAGCCGCTGATCGATGTCCTTGGTGTGCAGGACTTCACCGGATTCAGTGTCGATTGCCAGCATCTGACCTGGCCCGACACGGCCCTTGGCAACCACGTCGTCAGGCTGGTACCCGTAGGTACCAATCTCTGATGCCAGAGTAATAAAGTCATCCTTGGTGATGACCCAGCGAGCCGGGCGCAGGCCGTTCCGATCCAGCATGCACACAGCATAGCGGCCGTCCGACATGACCAGCCCAGCGGGGCCATCCCAGGGCTCCATATGCATGGAGTTGTACTCGTAAAACGCTCGCAGCTCCGAGTCCATACTGTCGACATTCTGCCAGGCCGGCGGAATCATCATGCGAACGGCACGGAAAAGATCTACACCTCCGGCAAGCAGCACTTCCAGCATGTTGTCCATACTCGAGGAGTCGGAACCGGTGAGATTCACCAGCGGCTGCAGGGTCTGCAAATCCGGTAGTTCCGGAGAGCTGAACTTGGCGGCTCGGGCGATGGCCCAGTTGCGGTTGCCGTCAATGGTGTTGATCTCACCGTTATGGGCCAGATACCGGAACGGCTGGGCCAGCGGCCACCGGGGCATGGTGTTGGTCGAGAACCGCTGATGGAATACACAGATAGCGGTCTCAAGATCCGGGTCACCCAGATCCTTGTAGAAATTGGCCAGATCCGCCGGCATCATCAGGCCCTTATAGGCCAGAGTGCGGTGCGACAGGCTACAAATATAGAATTCCGGATCGTCGGCCATATCGCTTTCGGCGTGCCGGCGACCGACGAACAGACTGATCGCAAAGTCACGCTCTTCCTTGCCATCAGGCACCACAAACACCTGCTCAATTCGGGGCAGGCAATCCAGCGCCATAGGGCCCAGGCAACTGTCATCCACCGGTACTTCACGCCAGCCGAGGATTTCCAGACCCTGTTCGGTTAGCCTTTTTTCAATAGCCGCGCGACCGGCGGCAGCCTTGTTCTCGTCGGGGTTAAGAAACACCTGGCCCACGGCAAAGAGGTCGCCTGGCTCCTTGCCAAAGGCTGCCTTGGCGGCCTTTTTCAGGAAGCCATCCGGGCTCTGGATCAGCAGGCCACAACCATCGCCGGTCTTGCCGTCTGCAGCGATACCACCTCGGTGGGTCATGCAGGTCAGAGACTCGATGGCAGTTTGCAACAACTTATGGCTGGCCTCGCCCTTCATGTGGGCAATCAGACCGAATCCACAGTTGTCCCTGAATTCATCGGGATGATACAAACCTGTCATCATAAGCGTTCTCTCACGTAGAAATGCTTTTCAATCAAAGAGTTAATTGGCGCGCGGCCATACAACCACCCTTTGACACTGAAAATGGGGGCTGGCTATTTTACACACGTAGAAATACGTACTCAAATCGGCGTGGAGTTATTGTGGGAAGCCGAAACCGGAATTACCAATCGACAAGGTTACGGAACAACAAGTTAGCGCCGGAAATGACGGCGTTATAAATTGTCGACCGGACGCACCCAGGGCGACCGGGAAGCCAGCTCTTCCGGCAAACCGGATGCTGCGGCATTCGCTGCCTCCCGGCTAGGGAACTCGCCATAGAATACCATAAACCAGGGCTGGCCCTGCCTTTCCCCTCGGGTATACACCAGATTGTCGAGCTCTGAATAGCTGGATATGACATTTAGTGCAGTCTGCTCCAGATTGCCGGCGACCAGCTGTATGGTCCAGCCTCCTCGCGCCCGAACCTGGTCGATGGCTGCAAAATGCTCCGGATCGGCCGGAGTGAACTCGGGCGTGGCTTCTGGCTCTGGCTCTGGCTCTGGCTCTGGCTCTGGCTCTGGCTCTGGCTCTGGCTCTGGCTCTGGCTCTGGCTCTGGCTCTGGCTCTGGCTCTGGCTGGACAGGGTCCGGCTCGGTTGCCGGCTCTGTCAACAGAGTTTCGGTCGCAATCGGTGGATCGTCGGGAGCGGGCTCGGTATCCCCGGTTTCCGGACCAATGGTAATGCTCTTTCTCACCGGCTCTGGCGCTTTCACAACCTCTTCGGCAACCGACTCATCATATTGGCGCGATACGAACCACCAGGAGCCCGCAAGCAGAACCAGGGCCAACGACGGCCACAGAAGCCTTTTCCAGGGCACTTCACGGGATCGACCCGCACTCGGTGCCGACACCATGTCCAGCCAAACGCCTGGCGTTACACGCTTCAGCCTCGAAAAACTCCCCTGGCTCAATGCGTGAATGTTCGAAACCCGGGCCGGACTGAGAAGCTCGCCCACCTTACCGCCCGCTGCATGAACCCTTGGCTCAAGATAGGCAAGAACTTCGTCTTTCGTCAGGGGCCGAAGGTGTATCTGATGAACACTTGTGCTGGAATCATCCAGGCCAAGCATCTGGACCAGGTTGTCGGTGCCGGAAAATACAGGAACCGCGGAAGAACTGCGCTCTGAAGCCAAATACGCGGATAGAATCAGCCGGAGCAACTCCGTCGGTGCACGGTCTGCATCGTCAATCAAAAGGACCATACGCTGCCCCTTTCGAACCCGGGACTCCGACCATCTGAAGAAGTGATAAACCAGATCTCGTGGGGTGTCCTCCGGGCCGAGGTTAGAACGAGCCACCGCTTTCAGGTCCCGGGCAAGCGCCTGGGCGCTGGTCAACGCTGCAGCAGGAATGCGGTGAAAATCAAGCCTGGACGACTCGCTGCGAACCAGCTCCGCGAGTATCCGGGTTTTGCCCGCACCGGCAGCACCGGTGAGTAGCAGAGCCATATCGCCAAAACCGCAAAGATGGCGTAACGCCTCCAGAGCATGATGACGCATCGCATCCGGAAAAAACGGAGTCTCCATCTCCAGGGGATTGGCACGGAGGCTGTAACGTTGCTGAAGCCTGGGGAAAAGGCCGCCGCCATCAAGACTGTTCAAGCTTTCTTCAGTCACGGGTCTTCCTTGTTCGCTGGTCCGTTACCAAATCAATGAAGCCTTCAGGCCGGCATCATGTCGAGCTGCAAAAACGGGCAAACGTCAAAGCCAGGTTTTCAGGGCTTGCGTCGGATGTGACAACCGCATCGCCAACCGAGCGAAGCAGGACCAGCCTGAGCAGGCCGTCCACGTTTTTCTTGTCGACAGCCATCAAGCTCATAAAGTCATCTGCAGTCATTCCGACCGGAGGCTTATCAGGCAACCCGGCGCGCAAGATAAGTCGGTTTATCCGGTCAAAATCCTCACGGCTGATCATCCCCTCAAGAGCGGACAATTCAGCGGCCATGAGCATACCGGTTCCTACTGCCTCTCCGTGCAGCCAGTTGCCATAGCCCGCATAGGTTTCTATCGCATGCCCGAAGGTATGACCCAGATTCAGTATGGCCCTGAGACCACCTTCACGTTCGTCGAGGGCAACAACCTCTGCCTTGCACGCGCAAGACCGGAAGATAGCCTCTGCGAGCGCTTCCGGATTGAGGCTGACCAGAGAATCCATATGCTCCTCAAGCCAGGCAAGAAAGGCCTGGTCCCGAATCAGCCCGTACTTGATGACTTCTGCCAGCCCCGCCGAAACCTCCCGAGAAGGCAAGGTCTGCAGGCTTGCCGTGTCTATCAGTACCGCCTGTGGCTGATGGAAAGCGCCAATCATATTCTTGCCAAGGGGATGATTGATGCCGGTTTTACCTCCAACAGAAGAGTCCACCTGGGAAAGCAGGGTAGTCGGAATCTGGATAAAAGGAACACCCCGCTGGTAGCAGGCGGCAGCAAAACCGGCCATATCACCAACGACACCGCCACCGAGTGCAACCAGAGTGGTTTTCCGGGTATGTCGCTGCTCGAGAAGACCATCAAAAATACTGTTAAGGGTCTGCCAGTCCTTGAACTTCTCGCCATCTGGAAGGGTGACGGTATCAACCCGCTTCCCCGGGAAACAGGCCTTCGCCCGGTCAAGATAGAGCGGTGCCACCGTCTCGTTGGTGACAATCATGACCTGTGCCCCGGACACGTAAGATGACAGATCCAGGCTGCCGAGAAGATCTTCGCCGATAAAAATGGGATAGCTGCGTTCACCGAGCTCCACCGAGAGTTCGCGATACCGATCAGACATGATTACGACCTTCCTTCCGGACCTGCCTTTTATGACGTGGGGTTTTCGGGTTCAGCCGATTGACCAACTGACGAACGACAAGCCTCGGGCTTTTCCTGTCTGTGTACATGATTATGTCTGCCAGGCTCGAATAAAGCGGATCGCGGATCGAGAAAAGTTTCCGAAGAACCGCCTCCGGATCGTCGTTCTGAAGCAAGGGTCGATTTCGGTCTTTGCGCGTTCGCTCTACCTGTTGCTCTATCGACGTTTTCAGATAGATCACCATCGCATCCCTCTTCAGGATAGGATGGTTTTCCTGGCGCATGACCGCCCCGCCCCCTGTGGCCAGCACGGTGTTATCCTCGCGGGACAACTCATCCAGCATGGCCGTTTCCCGCAGACGAAAGCCATCCTCCCCCTCAACATCGAAAATCCACGGGATGTTGGCCCCGCATCGTACTTCAATGATGCGATCAGAATCGAGAAAACGATAGCCGAGCTCTTTGGCGAGCATCCGGCCTATCGTGCTTTTCCCTGCTCCCATTGGGCCAACGAGGACAACGCGTTTCGGCAAAGACATAACTTCCGCTCAGTTTTGTTCAGGCGGGTGAGAATATCACAGGGCCGGTGATTGCATAAGTTCAGGACCCGACTCGAGCCTGTTTCAGGCACAAAAAAGCCGCCGGTTTTAAGCGGCGGCCTTTGAACTTCACCGGTTAGCGAAGTAGATCGTTCTTGATGATCTTGGGGGTGATGAAGATCAGCAACTCGCTGCGCTCATCGATGTGCTCGGTGCGCTTGAAGATACGACCCAGGTAAGGGATATCTCCAAGGAACGGCGTCTTGGTAGTCTGGGTCGCGACTTCCGACTGGAAGATACCGCCCAGAACGACCGTCTCGCCATTCCCAACCAGAACCTGCGTGGTGACTTCATTGGTATTGATCGAAGGAATACCGGCAGTCACCTCACCTCGGGAGTCCTGATTAACCACCAAGTCCATGATGATCTTGTCATCCGGAGTAATCTGCGGTGTTACTTCCAGAGAGAGCACGGCTTCCTTGAACGAAACCGACGTTGCACCACTTGAGGACGCTTCCTGATAGGGAATTTCCTCACCAGACTTGATGGACGCCGTCTGACGATCGGCAGTCACAACTCTCGGCTGGGAGACCACCTCGGCCTGACCGTCGCTCTCAAGAGCTGAGAGTTCCAGATCCACCAGGAAGTCGTCGCTGCCCCAACCGATAGCGAAGGATGACGCACCTTCACCTGTAACGCCAAGATCAACTGCCAGCGCTCCAGGGAAAGTAATAGTATTGTTTGTCCCGCCAGCGGCCTGCCGAGCCTCCTCAACCGCGCCCTGAGAGCCACCTATGGAGAAAACGTTGTCGCCGCTTACATCGTATGCTGCTCCACCCCAGCGAACACCCAGGTTCTCAGCCACATTAGTCTGAGCCCGAACAATACGGGCCTCAATAGATACCTGACGTACCGGCACATCCCATGTCGATACCAGGCGGCGAATTTCATCAAGCTTTTCCGCAGTTTCACGAACACTGATAGTGTTGGTGCGGACGTCAGAGGAGACAAAGCCGCGGTCAGAGATCAGCTCTTCGTCTTCCTTGATCAAGGCAACAATGTCAGCCGCCTTGGCGTAGTTGACCTGAATAATGTCCAGACGAACCGGAGCCAGTTCGGCAATTTGCTTGTTAGTTTCGAGCTCCAATTTCTCCCTCGCGGCTATCTCATCGGCAGGCGCTACCAGCAACACGTTACCGATCTGACGCTTATCAAGCCCTTTAGTCTTGAGAATCAGATCCAGCGCCTGATCCCAGGGAACGTTCTGAAGCCGCAGGGTAATGCTGCCGCCTACCGTATCACTGGCCACCAGGTTCAAGCCTGTGAAGTCTGCAATCAGCTGAAGAACCGAGCGAACTTCAATATCCTGGAAGTTCAGGGACAGCTTGTCGCCGGTGTACGGGAATTTCTCTTCCCTACGGGACTCCGCTTCTTCCTGACTCAGCTCCTCAACACTCACAGTAAACTGGCTACCAGACTGGTAGGCGATGTAGTCGTAATTGCCTTCGGGGGTGATCTCGACTACGGCATTGCCATCTTCCACAAAGGTGTCAATACGGGTCACCGGTGTTGCAAAGTCTGTAACATCGAGCCGGCGCCGCAGATCCGAGGGAACTTCAATATCATCCATTGTCAGGCGGATCTTGCCGGCGCGCTCTATCAGGTCCACCGGCGTGCTGGAGCTACCCAGATCAACAAGAACGCGACCTTCACCGTCCTTGCCCCGACGGAAATCCACACCGGCCAGAGCGTTGGCAGACATGGAGCCCGATGTTGAACTACTTTGAGACGCGGGAGCAGAGGAACTCGCGACAACGCCATCGGCCTGGCCGCCAATTGTCATGACCAGGGAGTTGCCCGAACGAACTGTGTCATAGGGCACCAGCTCGACCAGGTTGAATATCAGCCGGGTGCGGTCCTTGGTTTCCACCACGGTCATGCTCTGGGCGTTGCCTGATCCCAGAGGAACACTGCGACTTTCAAGACCACTGGTCGTGTCCCGAAGGTCCACCGCGATACGAGCAGGACGCTCAATGGTGTAACCGGAGGGTTCCGGCGGCGCTCCATCAAATTGCAGTGTAACTTCAAGCCGCTCGCCCGGTAGCGACGAAAACGACACGTCTTCCAGCGTGACCGCGTTGGCCAGGCCGGAGAACAACCCAAAAGCAATCACGCTGACGTATACATTGAGTTTTCTGAACATCGCTAGCCTCGACCCTAAACTTTTTTGTACGTGCATGTTTCTTTCAACTTTCATCCAGCCGCTCCTTAGCCTGCGCCCTCTTCCAGGGTCAGGGAGCGAGGACGCTCAACCCAGCCACCCCGGCCATTGGGAACGATTTCAATAAGCTCGATACGGGTTTCACTGACGCCCACAATGCGGCCGTAGTTCTGCCCCATGTAATTTCCGGTACGGACCCTATGGATTCCGCCGGTCTCATCTTCAATCAGGGCAAAAAGGTTACCCGATGCGCCCTGAAGTGTGCCGACCATTTCAAGCGTTTTCAGGTCAAAATTCTCAAGAACTTCTCTCGGTCTATCCATATCCGGTTCAACATCGCTGACCGGTTGCTGGTCCACCATGGTCAGTTGAACGTCGATGGGAGGTTCAAACGGCGCGCGGCGATCTGCTGCGGAATAGCTGAAAGCCTCGTAAGCTTTGAACTCCGGCAAGGGCTCAACATAGCCTCTCGGTTTCGCCCTCGTCTCGGCCATGAATTGATCAAGATCTGAGAATCCACTGCCCTGGGAACATGCTGTCAGGAGAGACACCAGACAAACACCCAGCCAGGCCTTTACCGCATGCTTTCCTGTCATGCTCATTCTCCAGCCCGGTAGCGGTAAGTACGAGCCACAACCTGCATATCAAGCCGTTCTCCGTCTCCGCCAGTTGGTTTTATGGTCAAGTCGTGCAGCGTCACAATCCGTGGCAGGCTCGCAACACTGCTGACGAAAGATGCCAACTCATGATACGAGCCAGACACACGAATGTTGATTGGCAGCTCGGAATAGAAGTCCCGGCGCTGCTCTGGCTGCAGCTTCACTTCCTGAAGTGCGAGGCCGTTGCCTAGAGCCGTGTTGGTTATATCTTCGAGCAGCCCAGGCACTTCTGTCTCACTCGGAAGTTGTCTTACCAGAGCGCCAAAGGTTTCTTCCATTTCAGCCATCTGGGCCTTAAAGACCTCAAGATTGGCTACCTGATAAGCTTTTTCCTCATATTTCTTGCGCAGTTCCTGCTCGGTGCGCTCCACCCGTTCAAGTTGGGCGTACTGATCCTTGATGAAGAACCAGTAACCACCTCCGGCGATAAGTCCAAAAATGATCAGTACGACGATCGCCTTGATTGGTGCAGGCCATATACCAGCGTTGTTAACGTCGAGATCGTTTATATCAAATTCATTAAGGCTTTTCAGAGAGTCCGCGAGGCTCATTACTCATCCTCCCCTTCGGGCTCGGGCGTTTTCTGTTTAACTGACAGGTTGAACTGGCTGTAACCGGCCCGGCGACTATCAGCAGCTGACACATTTGAGAGGTTGGGATCCGTAAACCACTCGGACTCCTCGAACTGACGCATGAGGGCCGAAACCCGGCTATTAGACTCAGCCATTCCAACAATATCAACACGCTCGCCTGACCGGGTCAGATCCGTGTAGAAGAGACCATCAGGCAGAGTTCTCACCAACTCATCGAAGACGCGTACAATAACCGGGCGCTTGCCCTGAAGATCCTGGATCACCTGCATCCGGGCAAGAAGCTCATCCCGCTTGCGCTTGAGATTCTCGATTTCCTTGATCTGCTGGTCCAGTTTCTTCGTGGCTGTCTCGATATAGGCGTTCCGGGATTGCTGGTAAGCAATCCGGCTGTCCATATCGGTCTTCCACAGGAAAACCAGGCCGCCGGCAATGATCGCGGCGCCAAGAATCATGACCACAAACTGCTTCTGTTTCTCGGCGCGAAGCTCCTCGCGCCACGGTCGAAGGTTAATCTTTGCCATCAGTCGAAGCTCCTCATTGCCAGGCCGCAGGCAATCATCAGGGAAGGCGCATCATTACCCAGTGCCGATGCGTTGACCCGTGACCCTACTGCCATGTCTGCAAAAGGATTCGCGACCATGGTCGGCGTTCCCGTCTTTTCTTCGACCATCTCCGTCAGCCCCTGAATCGAGGCAGTGCCTCCTGCCAGAACCACATAATCGACAGCATTGTACTGGCTGGCGCCAAAGAAGAACTGAAGTGCTCGGGCAACTTGCTGCACCACAGCCTCGCGGAACGGGGTCAGCACTTCAGACTCGTAGTCATCGGGCAGCCCGCCCTGCTTTTTGGCAAGGCCGGCCTCTTCCAGAGAAAGACCGTAGCGGCGCTGGATTTCCTCGGTCAGCTGCTTACCGCCAAATATCTGCTCACGGGTGTAGACGGTTTTTCCACCTGCCAGAACGCTCAGCGTGGTCATGGTTGCACCGATATCCACAATCGCCACTACCAGCTCCTCGCCCTGCGAGTCCAGCTGAGGCTCAATCAGAGCGTAGGCGCGCTCAAGGGCGTAAGCCTCAACGTCAACTACCTTGGTCGTCAGAGAAGCAATCTCGAGCGCATCTTCTCGAATATCGACGTTTTCCTTCCGGCACGCAGCCAAAAGCACATCTACCTGGTCGGGGTTGCTTTCAGAAGGTCCCTGAACTTCGAAATCGATAGCCACTTCATCCAGCGGGTATGGAATATACTGATCGGCCTCAAGGGCAATCTGGTCTTCCATTTCGAATTCGTTGAGACCTCCATCCATCTGGATGACCTTGGTAATAACCGCAGAGCCTGAGACCGCCACTGCAACCTGTTTAACGCCTGAGCGGGACTTGGAAGCAACTCGCTTCATCACTTCGCCCACGGCCTCAACGTCCGTAATATTCTTTTCCACTACGGCATTGGCCGGCAATGGCTCTACCGCGTAGCTCTCGACCTTATAGCGGTCGCCCTGCTTTGACAGCTCCAGAAGTTTGACCGAGCTGGAGCTTATATCCACGCCCAGCACTGCACTGGATTTCTTTCCTAATCCAAACACGCGCTCACCCTATACCTGGTTAGATGCACCCGGTTACGTAACTTATGTGTTTTTTATTTAAGAGAATTTCTTCACCATTCCGTCTACAATGCCTGTTCTTCTTTAATTGAGAACTTTTGCGGCGGTGAGGAGACTCTTCCATCCTAAAGCAATTTCTCAAATGATAGACCTATATCCAACAGTTGTCAGAAAAAAATGTCTCATTTGTTGCGCACATCTCGCCTTTTTGCCTGGTTGTTTCTTACCGGACTGAGTGTCGCCGTTATCGTAACCTCAGGCTTTTATCTTTACCTTCGCCCTGGCCTTCCGCCGGTACACCAGCTTCTGGACATCAAGCTTCAGACGCCACTACGGGTCTATAGCAAAGACAACAGATTAATAGCAGAATTCGGTGAAAAGAGAAGGGCACCCATCACAATCGAACAGATCCCAACAATTCAGTTACAAGCCTTTATGGCGGCTGAAGACTCGCGTTTTTACGAGCACTTCGGGGTCGACATCAAAGGCCTGGCGCGGGCTGCAATCGAACTGGTCTCTACCGGCGAGATCCAGTCCGGAGGTAGTACCATCACAATGCAGGTTGCAAAAAATTACTTTTTGTCACGGGACCGAACCTTTATCCGGAAGTTCAACGAGATACTTCTGGCTCTTCAGATCGAACGTGAACTGGATAAAAACCGCATTCTCGAGCTCTATCTGAACAAGATCTATCTGGGCAATCGGGCCTACGGGATTGCCGCTGCCGCGCAGGTTTATTACAACAAGCCGGTATCAGAATTGTCACTGGCCCAGATGGCCATGCTCGCCGGCCTTCCCAAAGCGCCATCGGCGTTCAATCCCCTGGCCAACCCGGACCGTGCGATGATTCGCCGGAACTGGATTCTCGGGCGCATGCGAGATCTGGAATATATCACTCCGGATGCCCATGAGCTTGCGGTTTCAGCCCCCATTACCGCCAGTTATAACAGTACAGAAACGGAAGTCGACGCCGACTACGTTGCTGAAATGGCAAGATCTGAGATGGTTCGGCGATTTGGGGAAGACGCCTACACAGATGGCTACACCGTCACCCTTACAGTTGATGGCAAAAAGCAACAAGTTGCCACCGAAGCGCTGAGGAACGGCCTCGAAGCCTATGATCGACGCCACGGCTTCCGTGGCCCCGTCGGGCAGATCGACCAGGAAACACTCGCCAACAGCGAATTGTCCGACCTGATTCTGAATTACCCTCGGATCGAGTCCTTGCTGCCCGCAATCGTCAAGGATGTTGACGACGAATCTGGCGAAGTGAGTGTACACGCACGCCGCATCGGCTCCGCCGTCATGCCCTTTGAAACCATGACCTGGGCAAAGCGCTACAAGACCGAAAACCTCACTGGCCCGGAGCCCGAGAAACCTTCAGATGTTGTTTCGCCAGGCGATGTTATCTATGTGCGCGCCCAGGACCCGGTCCAGGCTTCCCCGGAAGCTGACACCAACGAGCAACAGCCACAGGTTGACGAGCCGGAGCAGCCCGCAGCAGTGAACGTCGCACTCGCCCAGATTCCGAGGGTGGAGGGCGCATTGATCTCACTGGAAGCCAAAACCGGAGCCATTGAGGCACTGACAGGGGGCTACAGCTTTGGTCAGAGCAAATACAACCGGGCCACTCAGGCACGGAGACAGCCAGGCTCAACCTTCAAGCCCTTCCTCTACCTGAGCGCCCTCGAAAGCGGCATGACGCCAGCCACTATTTATAATGATGCGCCAATCGTATTCGACGACTCCGAACTTGAGACCGCATGGCGGCCCCAGAACTCCTCCGGACAGTTTTATGGTCCGACCCGGCTTCGGGAAGCGCTCTATCGCTCACGCAACCTGGTTTCAATCCGGCTCCTGCGCGATCTGGGCATAGAGAAAACTCTCGACTACCTGGCGCAGCTGGAAATTCCGACCGAAAACATGCCCGACAACCTGTCGCTGTCGCTCGGAAGCGGCCAGCTTACCCCCATGGAACTGGCGAGAGGCATGGCCGTAATCGCCAACGGCGGTTATGACGTTGAACCTTACCTGATCGAGACCATCAGCAACTTCAACGGTGAGATCATCTACCAGGCCCCTGAAACCGTTCTGTGCGAGGAAAACTGCAATGAGCTTTCAGAACAAGCGACTTCAGATGAGAAAGAAAGCGACGTAGCTACGGCGGCGGATTCCTCCGAGAGCAACGACGAGTCGCCAGAAGTTCGCGTGATGCGCCGACTGGCAGACGAGCGCGCCGTCTTCATTCTGCACTCGATGATGCAGGATGTAATTCGCCGCGGCACAGGCAGACGAGCACTGGCACTGGGCCGGGATGACATTGCCGGTAAAACCGGTACCACGAACGAGCAGAAAGACACCTGGTTCGCTGGCTTCAATCATGAAGTGGCCACAACCACCTGGGTAGGATTCGACCAACCGGCACCGCTTGGCAGACGTGAGTTCGGCGCCAGCACCGCGCTACCCATCTGGCTGGACTACATGGAAGTAGCTCTCGAAGGAGCACCCTCCTCCCTTATGCCTCGTCCCAACGGCATCGTAAATATCCGGATCAACCCAGAGACCGGACAGCGGGCAAGGCCCGGTGAAGACGGCGTATTTGAGGTCTTCCGCGAAGAAGACGCGCCACCACCGCTGACATCAGAAACCGAGAACGATGGTAACGGCGGTTCCGAGGAAGACGACCTCTCACGAAGAATCTTCTGACACCCTGGACAGGCACAAAAAAACCGGCGGGATCACCGCCGGTTTTTTATCACCCTGAACGACAGATCAGATAATGTCGTCCATGGACTTGAGCGGGTAGTGCGCAGGGTATGCATTACGGGCAACCCCGGAATCCACCGCAGCGCGGGCAACCGCCGCGGGCACCACTTCAAGCAAGCGGACATCCATCGGCTTGGGAATGATGTACTCTTTCCCGAACTCGAAGCTATCCACGCCATACGCCTCACAGATCTCCTGGGGCACAGGCTCTTTCGCCAGCTCGCGGATTGCATTGACAGCCGCCACCTTCATTTCCTCATTGATAGCGGTGGCACGTACGTCCAACGCTCCACGGAAAATGAACGGGAAGCCCAACACGTTGTTAACCTGGTTCGGATAATCAGAACGACCGGTGGCCATGATCAGATCATCGCGCGTTGCCAGGGCAACTTCCGGACTGATCTCCGGATCGGGGTTGGAGCAGGCAAATACGATAGGCTTCGGAGCCATTTTCTTCAGCTGGTCAGCGGTCAGCAGATCCGGACCAGACAGACCCAGGAATACATCCGCGCCATCAATAGCATCATCCAGAGTGCGCTTGTCAGTATCGTTGGCAAACATCGCCTTATACTGGTTCAGATCATCACGACCAGAATGGATCACACCCTTGCGGTCGAGCATGAAGATGTTCTCAGAGCGAATACCGCAGCTGATCAGCAACTTCATGCAGGCAATAGCGGCGGCACCGGCACCCAGGCACACCACCTTCGCCTCTTCAATCTTTTTACCCTGCAGCTCAAGGGCATTGATCATGCCGGCCGCAGTTACGATAGCAGTACCATGCTGGTCATCGTGGAAGATCGGCACGTTGCACTTCTCAATAAGAGCACGCTCAATCTCAAAGCACTCGGGCGCCTTGATGTCTTCCAGGTTGATTCCACCAAAGGTGTCTGCAATACGCTCAACTGTTTCAATAAACGCCTGCGGGCTTTCGGAATTGACTTCAATATCGAAGACATCAATTCCGGCAAAGCGCTTGAACAGTACGCCCTTGCCTTCCATAACCGGCTTGCTTGCCAGCGGACCCAGGTTACCCAGACCAAGAATCGCGGAACCATCAGAGATAACAGCCACCAGGTTGCCCTTGGCGGTGTATTTGTATGCGTTCTCCGGGTCCTTTGCGATCTCGCGGACCGGTTCGGCAACCCCGGGGCTATACGCCAGGGAAAGGTCGCGGGAAGTCTTGGTTGGCTTGGTGATTTCAACACTCAGCTTACCAGGCCGCGGCTTGGCGTGATATTCAAGGGCTGCTTCTTTCAGATCTTGAGACATTGCCACTGTTCCGTTTGTCACGTTTAAAGGTAATGAACCGCCGGAGCTTGCCCAGCGGAGCGCGCCATTATGGCCCGCCAGACCCGAAACGACAAGTGGGCCATGAACATTTTGTGAACAGTCAATAGTGCTAATTGCGTATGTATCTTATGAATACACTATGAATTTCGGACACAAAAAAAGCGCCCGAAGGCGCTTTCCCGAATCCACTGCGATCAGTCTTTCTTGCCGCCAATACGGCCACCGAAACGCTTCTGGAAACGGTCGATACGACCACCGGTATCCATAACTTTCTGCTTGCCGGTGTAGAAAGGGTGGCACTGCGAACAAACATCCAGCTGCAGATCATGTGTGTAGGTAGAACGGGTCTTGAATGTGTTACCGCAGGAACAGGTGGCGGTAATTTCTTCGTACTTGGGGTGGATACCTTCTTTCATGGCGAACCTCGTTAGGTCATGCCGCTACCTGATCGCGGGGTATCTTGATTACCCAGGCGCCAGGCACCGCATGTTTGAATCAATTGAGAAGACGGGGCACAATCATGCCCTGCCGGAAACAGACCGCGAATCTTACTTGCAATTATTGCTGCAGGCAAGCACCACACCTGACTTCCGGACTCGCCCTCCCCGGATTTCGCGGCAGGCCGCCGACTGAAACAGGATAAGGAAAAACCGTGACACCCGTCATCCAGTGGAGCACTCAGTGCCATTGATTGCACGCATCGCCCTGAATCGTCCTCTGCGTCGACTCTTTGATTACATCATTCCAGAAGACCTCGAATTGGCGCCGGGTCAGAGAGTGCGGATCCCCTTCGGCCGGCAGCAGGCAACGGGCCTGGTTGTAGAGGTCGGCGTTGAGCCGCCTCCGGGAATAAAGCTCAAGCCGCTGTCATCGGTTATGGAGGACTGGCCCGCATTACCGCAAGAAACGTTCAAACTTCTCAGCTGGGCCAGCGACTATTATCAACACCCCTTGGGCGAATGCCTGTTCACTGCCCTACCCCCGGCTCTCAGACGAGGGCGAATCGCCGAAGAAAAAACGGAACATTGGTGGCGTGCACTCGACGACGCAGCAACACTTCCTGCAAACGCTTATAAACAGAAGGCGCTTTTCGATTGGCTAAGCCAGCACTCCAGGGGTGCCCCGACAAAGGATATTCTGCAGGCCGGTTTCGCCCGGGCACAGCTCAACGCACTGCACGAGAAGCAACTGATTGAGGCCGTTTCGCCGCCCCGGACGAATTCACGCGGTGAGGAACCTGAGCTTCTTGCTCGCAGACCGGAATTGTCCACGGCCCAGGCTTCAGCCGCAGAAGAGCTGGCTGCTCCAGGCGAAGGGTTTGGTGCCTTTCTCTTATACGGCATCACCGGCAGCGGAAAAACCGAGATCTACCTACACTATCTGAAACAACACCTCGGCGCCCAGGATCAGGCCCTGGTACTGGTTCCAGAGATCAATCTTACGCCGCAAACGGTTGCCCGATTCCAACACTACTTCGGCAGCCGGATTGTAGTGTGGCACTCAGCGCTTAACGACGGTGAGCGCCTGACAACCTGGCTGAAAGTCCGCAACGGTGAACCGGTTATCCTGGTAGGCACCCGATCGGCTGTTTTACTGCCCTTCACCAACTTGCGCACCATCATTGTCGATGAGGAACACGACAGCTCATACAAACAGGGCGAAGGTTTCCGTTATTCCGGCCGCGACCTGGCTGTCTATCGCGCGCACCTGAACAACTGCCCCGTCATCCTCGGGTCGGCGACTCCGTCACTGGAATCCGTGCACAACGCCGAGCAGGCCAAATATCACCTGGTGAAACTTGAAGAACGTGCCGGCAATGCGGCGCCACCAATCATCAGTCTGCTGGATATACGAAGTCGCCCACTGGAAGGCGGCCTGTCACGGCCCGCCCTGAATGCCATCGAGCAAGCCCTGGCCAGAGGTGAGCAGGCACTCGTCTTTGTCAATCGTCGCGGATTTGCCCCGATCATGATGTGCTTCGACTGCGGCCACATGGTTGAGTGCCCCCGTTGCGACACGCGGCTGACCTACCACCGCCGGGACCGGGCAATGCGATGCCACCACTGCGACTACCAGACGGCAGCTACAGAACACTGCCCGAAGTGCCAAAGCGAGGCCTTCAAACCTGTTGGACAGGGCACAGAAAGAACAGAAGATATTCTCGCCAACGCTTTCCCGGATACGCCGGTTGTGCGAGTGGATCGCGACAGCACACAGCGCAAAGGCAGCATCCAGGGCATTCTGAAGCAGGTGAACAGTGGAAAGCCGTGCGTGCTTGTCGGCACCCAGATGTTAGCCAAGGGGCACGACTTCCCCAACGTTACCCTCGTGGTGGTGGTCAACGCCGACGGCGGACTGTTCAGCGTGGACTTCCGGGCACCCGAACAACTGATTCAGACCCTTCTGCAGGTCAGCGGCCGCGCCGGCCGCGGCACAAAACCCGGCAAAGTTCTGGTGCAAACCTGCCACAGTGACCACCCGTTACTGAAAACGCTCTGCGAAGGCCAGTATCTCGATATCGCCGATCAACTTCTCAAAGAACGGGAAGAAGGACAATTCCCGCCATTCCGCGCCATGGCCATCTTCAGGGCTGAGGCCGACACCATGGAAAAGAGCCTGCAGGTGCTGGATACAATAAAGCCTCTTACCAATACCACAGGCATCGAAACCTGGGGCCCACTGCCAGCCATGATTGCCCGACGCGCCGACAAGCACCGGGCACAACTCATCCTCAACGCCCGCAACCGGAAAAAGCTGAACAGCTTGCTGACCGGAACTTGCCAGGAACTGGACCAGAGAAAGCTGCCTGCCGGGGTGAAATGGATGATTGATGTTGATCCTCAGGAAACGGGCTAACGATCAGTAGATCTGGATGCATATGCAGGTTACAAAGTTTTTCATAAATGAATACTAATCATCATTGCGCGGCAATATCCTGTGCTATGATTTTCAGCAAACTAAATACCAATCTTGTGAAAATACCTGAGCTTGCCGTTCTTGTTTGGGAATGTGCATAAAAGCTTTCGCTGTAAACGGAAACTGGAGAAAAAATAATGTCAGGGAAACTATTTGCACGAGTTACAGCCCTGTTGCTGACCCTCGTGCTTGCTGCGTGCGGAGGAGATAGTGGATCGAGCTCACTATCGGGTGTCGGTGGAGGTAGCGGAACCGGAGATACCACTACAGATCCAGGTACAGTCCAAGTCGGCTCGATTGAAATTGTTGCAAGCCCTGTCAGTCTGGACACTTCAACAAACGCCCAATCTTCCATCACGGCTCGTGTTAAAGATGCGAGTGGCGTGTTACTCGAAGGAGTCCCCGTCAGTTTTAGTGCAACAAATGGCGGCACACTTGCTGTGTCTCAGGGCGAAACTGATGAAGCAGGCGTCGCGACTGCGACTCTGACAACTGATGGAGACCCAAGAAATCGAACAGTAACGGTAACCGCCGAAAGCGGTAGTTTCTCGGACTCTGTGAATATCTCCATCTCCGGCACTTCCATCGCAATAGCTGGCCCATCCTCTATTTCCCTGGGAGCCAGCGCCGCTCTCAGAGTCACTCTTGTTGACGCGGACGGCAACGGCATTCCCAACGAACCAATAAACCTCTCAACAGATTTGGGCACTCTTTCTGCTTCGACCCTGACTACCAGCGCTAATGGCTTTGTAGATGTCCAGTTGAATAGCGGCTCGACCGGCGGCACCGCTACGGTAACCGCCTCTGCCTACAGCGGGTCCAGCACTGTATCTACCACCCAGAATATTGTCATTGCTGGAGACAGTTTCGGCTTCACATCACCAGCTCCCAACACCGAAGTAGACCTTAACACGCCTCAAACACTGACTATGGAGTGGCTCGTCAATGGCAACCCGGTCGCAGATGGCACACAAATTCAGTTCTCCGCCACACGCGGGACGTTAGACCCTGCAAATGGTGTAGCAACGACAACGGGCGGCATCGCCAGCATCGATATCTCATCAGCAAACGCAGGCATCTCAACTATTACAGCATCGGATCCGAATTCTGGCCTATCCGCAGACCTTACGTTCGAGTTTGTCGCCACCATGCCCGACGATATCAACCTTCAGGCGACAAAAACCCAACTTGATTTTGGAGAAACCTCGGAAATAATTGCGGTTATTCGCGATGCCGACAACAACTTGGTAAAAAATCAAGAGGTTACTTTCAGCATTCGAGAGGATGGCAGTGGCGGTAGCCTGAATTCAAGCCGAGATGTCACTGACTCCCAGGGCCGTGCCTCAACTATCTACCAAGCCGGGGCGAATACCAGCGGTCGAGATGGCGTAGAAATCCAGGCAACTGTCGGGGGAGCCATTTCTGACACGGTTACGCTTACAGTTGCACGTCAAGCGTTGCGACTCGCAATCGGGACCGGCAATGAGATCATCGAACCGGACACAGTTCGTTATCAAAAAGACTACGTCGCGATTGTCACAGATGCCAACGGCGCGCCTGTCGAGAATGCCAATATCGAACTGAGTGTATTACCTACTGGTTATATCAAAGGCAGCTATGTGCCAACAATTGAAGACACTTGGGCAATCTCTCCGGGCAACCCTGTGTTCTGCGATGCTGAGGACGCAAACCGTAATGGACAACTGGACGCAGGAGAGGACACTAACGGCAGTATGTCACTTGAGCCGACCAACTCAGCCACAACCAGTGCTTCCTCAATAGTTTCAGCAACGGATGGATCGGCCGATTTCTCACTGATCTACCCTCAAAGTCACTGCAATTGGGTTAGAGTCGAGCTGACTGCCACGGTACGCGTAGGTGGCTCAGAAAGTGTTGAGTCATCAGAGTTCTTCTTGTCCTGCGCGGCATCTGATCTGGATAATACGGACATCCCCCCCCCCGGCGGCATAGAAGGCTTGTATGGAAGTGCCCAAGACTGCACAGTAGAGAATTGACCCCAAAAGCCCCGCAACCGCGGGGCTTTTTTCTCACTGTGTTTGAGTACGCAACACCTTTCCGCGATAATAACGGCCTTATTTTTCAAAGGGCACCTGCCCCGAACCTAATTCTCCTGTAAACCGAGTCATCTGACAGCATGAAAGAGACCGTTTCCGATCTGCTCCAGTCTGCACTGGCAGCACTCCAAGCCGATGGCGCGTTGCCTGCGGACCAGTCCTTCACTCCACAGGTGGGCAATACCAAGGACAAGTCCCACGGCGACTATGCCTGCAACATTGCCCTGGTTGCCTCAAAAGCTGCCGGTTGCCCGCCTCGCAAACTGGCGGAGGCGCTGATCGAGAAGCTGCCGCAGAGCAAAGCAGTGGAGAAAGTGGAGATTGCCGGGCCCGGTTTCATCAACTTCTTTATGAGCACGGCCAGTGCTTTTGAAGTGGTCAACACCATACTGGATGAAGGCGACCGTTTCGGCCGCAACAACCAGGGCCAGGGTGAAAAAGTTCAGGTGGAGTTTGTTTCGGCCAACCCTACAGGCCCTCTCCACGTTGGCCACGGCCGTGGCGCGGCGATTGGCGACTGCCTTTGCCGGCTGCTGGAAGCAAACGGCTACGATGTGACCCGGGAGTTCTACTACAATGACGCCGGGGCTCAGATTGACAACCTGGCGCGCTCGGTTCAGGCGCGGGTGAAAGGTCTGACGCCGGATGACGAGAGCTGGCCGGCGGACGGTTACCGGGGCGACTACATCGTTGATGTCGCCAAGGCCTACCTTGCTGGCGACACCGTCACCGCAGACGATCGGGAAGTGACCGCCAAGGCGGACCCGGAAGACCGTGACGCCGTCCGCGAATTCGCCGTCGCCTACCTGCGCCGGGAGCAGGACCTGGATCTGAAAGCCTTCGGCGTTCAGTTTGATGTCTATTTCCTGGAATCCTCCCTGTACGAGGACGGCAAGGTTGAAGCCACGGTCAAACGCCTGCAGGAAAATGGCTACACCTACGAGCAGGATGGCGCCATGTGGCTGAAAACCACCGAGTTCGGCGACGACAAGGATCGGGTCATGCGCAAGAAGGACGGTGGCTACACCTACTTCCTGCCGGATGTCGCCTATCACCTGGACAAGTGGCAACGGGGCTTTACCACCGTTATCAACGAACAGGGTGCCGACCACCACTCTACCGTTACCCGCGTTCGCGCCGGCTTGCAGGCGCTGAATGCCGGTATTCCGGAAGGCTGGCCGGACTACGTGCTGCACCAGATGGTGATGGTGACCCGCTCCGGCCAGGAGGTGAAAATCTCCAAACGCGCCGGCAGCTACGTGACCGTCCGGGACCTGATTGATGAGGTTGGCCGCGACGCGACCCGTTTCTTCCTGGCCGCGCGCCGGGTGGATTCCCAGTTGACCTTCGATATCGATCTGGCTCGCTCCCAGACCAATGAAAACCCGGTTTATTACGTGCAGTATGCCCATGCGCGCATCTGCAGCGTGCTTCGAAAACTGGCCGAGGAAGGTGTAGAGCGCGGCCGCAACGAATGCATCGGCGACCTCTCACTGTTAACGCTTGACGAGGAAAAGGATCTGGCCAACCAGTTGACCAAGTATCCGGAGCTCATTGCCAATTCCGCCGCGCAACGTGAACCGCACCACCTCACGCACTACCTGCGGGACCTGGCGGGCCAGTTCCATACGTATTACAACGCCCATAAGGTATTGATTGAAGATACCGCCGTTCGTGATGCCAGGGTCAGCCTTTACCTTGCCATCAGGCAGGTTATCGCCAACGGTCTGGACTTGCTGGGCGTCAGCGCACCGGAAGAGATGTAAGACGAATGTCCCGAGATTACGCCCGGAAGGACAGGCCTGCCAAAGCGTCAGCCACTTCGCGCAAAAAACCTGCGAAACAGGCGAAGCCGAAGGCTGCCCGGCCCAAGCCTGCAGCCAGCGCTCGCTCCCAGCACGGCGGCCTGTCGCTCAAGTGGATACTGTCCCTGGCTGCGGTGGGTGGTTTTATCGGGTTTATCGTCTACCTGAACTCCTTGCCAACGAGTCCGGGTTCGCAGCAACAACCGGTCACTGAAAAGCCGGCCCAGAAACCTGCGAAGACGCCCACAGAGACCGCCAAGGAAGAAGACAAACCCGGGTTCCGCTTCTACGAGATGCTGCCGGAATCGGAGGTGGTGCCACCGAAAGTCGAAGAATACACACCCGGACCGACACAAACGGATTTCAATTATCTGCTTCAGTCCGGCTCCTTCCGCAGCAAAGAGGACGCCGAACGACAGCGGGCCCAGATTGCCTTCCAGGGTTTGCGGGCAAGTACCCAGAGAATTGACCTGGACAACGGTTCGGTCTGGTACCGCGTCAACGTTGGCCCCTTCACCTCCCGAAGCCAGATGAACTCCGCCATCGACAAACTGGTTTCCCTGAATATCCAGCCACTGGTCCGGAAGATCCCTAAGGAAGGCTGATCTTTCGGGCCTGGTGCGAACACCTTGAATTCGCACCATAAGCCTCCATAACAACGGGATACCAATTTCAATCAGGCAATTGGAGCCCAAATGACTACCATTCTTTCCGTCAGGCGCGATGACGAAGTTGCCATGGGTGGCGACGGCCAGGTTTCCCTGGGCAACACCGTAATGAAAGGCAATGCCCGAAAGGTTCGCCGCCTGTATAACGGCCAGGTGATCGCCGGTTTTGCAGGCGGCACCGCGGATGCTTTCACCCTGTTTGAGCGATTCGAAGCCCAGCTTGAGAAACACCAGGGCAACCTCACCAGAGCCGCAGTGGAATTGGCGAAAGACTGGCGCACAGACCGAGCCCTACGCAGGCTCGAGGCCTTATTGGCTGTAGCGGACAAGACTGCCTCGCTGATCATCACCGGCAACGGCGATGTGATAGAGCCGGAACAGGGCCTAATTGCCATCGGTTCGGGCGGCCCCTTTGCCCAGGCTTCGGCCCGCGCTCTGCTGGAAAATACCGATCTGTCCGCCCACGAGATAGTCGAGAAAGGTCTGGATATCGCCGCCGACATCTGTATCTACACCAATCACAATCGCACCCTTGAAGTGCTCTCCAAAAACGACTGATCCGGAGCGACCATGTCTGCAATGACTCCCCGTGAGATTGTCCACGAGCTCAACAAACACATCGTGGGCCAGGAAGAAGCCAAGCGGGCGGTGGCCATCGCCCTGAGAAATCGCTGGCGCCGGATGCAGCTGGACAGCAGCCTGCGCGAAGAGATCACACCCAAGAACATCCTGATGATCGGCCCTACGGGTGTGGGTAAAACCGAGATTGCCCGACGCCTCGCCAAATTGGCCGACGCACCGTTTCTGAAAGTGGAAGCCACGAAATTCACGGAAGTCGGTTATGTCGGCCGTGACGTGGAATCCATTATCCGCGATCTGGCGGATATGGCCGTCAAAATGCTGCGCGAAGCAGAGATGAAACGCCACGAAGAACGGGCACTGGATGCTGCGGAAGAGCGTATTCTGGACGCACTGATTCCGCCGCCCCGAGATTTTGGTGAGGACAGCCAGCGTACCTCCGATTCATCCACGCGCCAACTGTTCCGGAAGAAACTCCGGGAAGGCGAGCTGGATGACAAGGAGATCGAGATTGACCTCCGCAACTCCAGCGCCGGGGTGGAAATCATGGCCCCTCCAGGCATGGAAGAGATGACCAACCAGCTACAGAGCATGTTCTCAAACCTGTCTTCCGACAAGCGCAAGACCCGGAAGATGAAGGTTGCCGACGCACTCAAGCGCGCCAAAGAAGAAGAGGCTGCCAAGCTGGTCAACGAAGAAGAGATCAAACAGAAAGCCATCCAGGCGGTGGAGCAGAATGGCATCGTATTCGTGGATGAGATCGACAAGGTGGCCAAGCGGTCCGAGAACACCTCGTCAGATGTTTCCCGCGAGGGCGTCCAGCGCGACCTGCTCCCGTTGATCGAGGGCAGCACCGTGAGCACGAAATACGGCTCTGTGCGCACCGATCATATTCTGTTTATTGCCTCCGGCGCGTTCCATCTGTCCAAGCCCTCGGATCTCATTCCGGAGCTGCAGGGCCGCTTGCCGATCCGCGTTGAGCTTCAGGCACTGACACCAGAGGACTTCAAGCGCATCCTGACCGAACCCGATGCCTCCCTGGTCCAGCAATACGAAGCACTGATGCTGACCGAAGGCGTAAAACTGACCTTCCGGGAAGATGCCATTGCGCGCATTGCCGAGGTTGCCTGGAAGGTGAACGAAAGCACTGAAAACATCGGTGCCCGTAGGCTGCATACCGTCCTTGAGCGGTTGCTTGAAACCCTGTCCTTTGATGCCGGCGACAAGGTTACCGATGGCTTCGAGGTAACCGCTGAATACGTGGATGAAAAACTTGGAGAGTTGTCCGAAGACGAGGATCTGAGCCGGTATATCCTGTAAGCGTGAACGAGGGGTCAGGTGAAAAGCTCATCTGGCCCCTCACCCACTGAGAATTATTGCGCCTTCGAGAAGAGGTGCGACACGTTGCTCAAGCTACCCGCCAATCGGCCCTTCTCGGCTTTTTTCTTCCTGCCCTTGGCCACATACAGTGGCAGCATTTCGCCATAAAGGCTGGTACTGATCGTCCGCTGTTCGTCTTCAAGACGATCCCGTCTCAGCGTGATGCCGTATTTTGCCAGCTTTGGCTCCAGTTGATCGGCACGGTTCAAAAGATCCCGCCGGGTCATCTGATAGGCGTGCTCACACACCATTCTTCGGGACTGAAAGCTGAAAACGTTAGAGAAGAACAGCTTGGCGTCGTCACGGGTCGGCTCAAACAGGAGAATGTCCTTGTCGGGATAATCCCGGGCATACTGGGCAATGCCTGACTGCATCCGCGAGTACACGATGGTCCTGAAGGTTTGTGACAGAAGATTCGGCATACCTGAGCGGGTCAGCTCGCCGGGTTTCATGGAGCCGGCCCGGACCGCGGCGCTGGCATCGATAGGAACCTGCGGATTCACGGCGAAAACCAGATCGGCACCGTCTTCAAAGGCCACAGAGGCGTGCAGCCCCTTACGAAGCGTGCCATCCACATAATAGCGGCCATCAATTTCCACTGGCACATACAGACCCGGCGAGGCAGTACTGGCCTGAATGGCTTTGGAAATGGGCACGTGGTCAAAGCCGGGAGCGCCAAAGCAAACGGCTTCGGTACTCTCAACATCGGCAGCCACTATGTAGAGGCTGCGCTTTAGCTGACGGAAATCGTTGGTACGGCCAAGCATGGTAAAGGCCCGCTTGAGATACTCATGCAGGCCCTCGTTATCAAACAATCCGGCCGGGGCTGCCTGGGCCAGGATGGTCATGGCTTCCAGCAGGCTCTGATCGTAGGGGTTGTTGATGAAGCGACTCACCGCCGTCGAAACCAGGCCCGGAATTGCCAGCAATCGACTGCCGATCTCCCGGAAAGCCGGGCGATAGAACACTTCCGGATGGAACGGGTGCACTTCCGCCTCATTGCGCACGAAGATCCGGCAGAGTTGCGCCGTGGTCATCTGATTGGCAAGATTCGCCGCCACAAAAGAGCCGCCATTAACGCCAACATAAACATCAATGTTGTTGAAATCGAGACCATCAAGCGCCTCATCCAGCGCCCGGAGCGCCCCGATTTCATAAATCCCGCCCAAAGGACCACCGCCACCAAGGGCAAGCCCGATGCGGGGAGCGGGTTTATGATCAGTTGGCGAGCTCATAGCCTTCCCTTTTCCGGATAAAAAATGCGGGTCCGCTGTACGGACCGCCGGATACTTCAGTTATCAAGATAACAACCGTATTTAGAGTGCACACCCTATATTGCCGAAATCCGTCCCGTAATCAGGAAACGGCGGCCTCGGATACCGCCATGGCCGTCGATTTACCGGGGCGCAGATAGCGGCCAAAACCGGCATTTCGCAACGCCAGATCGACACAGCTCTTGATGACGTGAGGCGAATCCAGAAGCAGCACATCTTCCAGCAACTGGATGGCCCATTCCCGGCTGACACTGCGAATCACCGACTTGACCTTGGGCAGACTGGCCGCGTTCATGGACAGGGAATCGTACCCCATGGCCATCAGCAGCAGCGCACCACCGGGATCACCCGCAAGCTCGCCACAGATACCAACCGGTTTACCGACAGAGTGAGCATCCTGGGCAATCCGGACCAGCGCCTGGAGCACCGCAGGATGGTAAGAATGATAGAGCTGGGCTACCCGAGGGTTGTTCCGATCCACTGCCAGCAAGTACTGGGTCAGGTCGTTGGAACCAACAGAGAGGAAGTCCACCCGGTCCGCCAGCTCCCGGATCTGGTAGACCGCAGCGGGAATCTCGACCATCACACCCACTTTGGGCATGTGAATGTCATAGCCTTCCTCGCGAACCTCGTGATACACCCGGTAAATCAGGTGCAGGGATTCTTCCACCTCGGAGATGTTGGAGATCATCGGTAGCATGATCTGGAGGTTGTTCAGCCCCTCGCTGGCCTTGAGCATGGCCCGGACCTGAACCAGAAAAATCTCCGGATGGTCGAGGGTAACCCGGATACCCCGCCAGCCCAGGAAAGGGTTTTCCTCCTGGATCGGGAAATAGGTCAGTGCCTTGTCGCCGCCAATATCCAGCGTACGCATGGTAACGGGACTCGGCGCAAAGGCTTCGAGCTGCTCCCGGTAATACTCTCGCTGTTCCTGCTCCGAGGGGAAGCGGTCCTTGATCATGAAGGGCACTTCGGTACGGTACAGGCCGATACCCTCGGCACCGTGCGAGAGCGAGCGCACCACATCGGTCATCAGTCCGGTGTTCACCAGCAACGAGACCCGGTGGTGATCGGTGGTTTCACAGGGCTTATCCTTGAGGACCTCAAGCCCCCGGATGAGCTCGTCTTCTTCATCGCAGATCGCCTGATAATAGGAGCGCAGATCTGCGGAGGGTGAGGCAAAGATCTGACCCTCAAAACCGTCGACGATCAGCTCTTTGCCATCAAGCTGATTTACGGGAATATCGACCAGACCCATGACGGTAGGAACGCCCATGGCACGGGCAAGGATGGCTACGTGGGAGTTACTGGATCCCTTGACCGACACCAATCCAACCAACTGCCCCTTGGGAACCTCACCAAGCATGGCAGGAGTGAGCTCCTCGCTGACCAGTACCGTGCGCTCGGGGTAGTTCAGGTGTTTCTGCTCACCCTCCTGCAGGTGGGACAACAGGCGGCGGCCAAGATCACGTATGTCAACAGCACGCTCCTGCAGGTAGTGATCATCCATCATCTCGAAATGACGAATATACTGCTGAACCACCTGTTTCAAGGCACCCTGTGCCCAGATGCCTTCCCGGATCTTGTTTGCCACCTCACCGGGCATGGCATCGTCACCCAGCATTCTGAGGTAAACATCAAACAAGGCCTGCTCTTCGGGACGCAATTGTGATGCCAACCGTTTGGCAACGCGTTCGATATCTTCCCTGACCGCTTTCACCGAAGCTCCGAACAGCGCCAGCTCCTGATCGATATCGTCGGTGGGCTTTTCCGGAACCACATCAAGATCAGCGGACGGATAAACCACAACGCCACTGCCGATGGCTACACCTGGCGCCCCGGGGACGCCATTGAAACTGACATCATGAGCCTCCTCACCGGTCAGGGACAGACCGCTGATGGCTCCGGTGGCCTCACTGTGGGCAATAACCCCCGCCAACTGGGCGGAAACAGTTACCAGAAAGGCCTCTTCGCCTTCATCAAAGCACCGGGAACTTTCCCGCTGCTGGACAACGAGCACGCCGAGCACCCGGCGATGGTGAATGATAGGAACACCCAGGAAAGAGCGGAACCGTTCCTCCCCGGTCTCGGGGAAATAGCGGTAGCGCGGGTGAGACGGCGCATCTTCAAGGTTGATGGGTTCTTCGCGGGAACCCACGAGCCCGACAAGGCCCTCGGAATAAGCCAGGCTCACCTGGCCAACCGCCTTGCGGTAAAGACCCTCAGTGGCCATGAGAATGTAGCGGTTGGTGGCCGGATCGAGCAGGTAAACGGAACAGACCTCGGTGCCCATGGCTTTCTGCACCCGCGATACAATGATCTCCAGCGCCTCCTGCAGATCGCGGGCGCTGTTTACCTCTTGTACTAGACTTCGCAGAATGCTCAGCATGGCGGTGTCAGTCCGTCATTTCTGTTGTTCCTGTAAACGCCGATTCTGCTCCGCCCGATGCCACTGTTCCATGTTGTAGAACAGCCGCGGCGCAAGCTCTCTCAGCGCGCGTCGATACACTTCTCGCTTGAATGAAACCACCTGCCCCAATGGATACCAGTAACTAACCCACTGCCAGCCGTCAAACTCCGGTGAATCCGTACCATCCACGCAAACCTGCGCGTCCGGCGATAACATCCTCAGCAGGAACCATTTCTGTTTTTGGCCCACACAAACGGGGTGGGAGTTTTGGCGTACCATCCTCCTCGGGAGTCGATACCTCAGCCAGCCTCGTGTGCAGCTGATGATTTCCACATCGTTTGCACACAGGCCGATTTCCTCTCCAAGCTCCCGGTACAGCGCGTCCTCGGGGGATTCATCATGTTTGATGCCGCCCTGGGGAAACTGCCAGGAGTCCTGCCCTATTCGCCTTGCCCAGAGAACTTCTCCTCTGTGATTGGCCAGAATGATTCCGACGTTGGGTCTGAAACCGTCTGAATCGATCACGGCACAGTCCTCTCAAAAGTCGGTGGACCGGTCAAAAATTCACCGGTCGGATTTGTCCAAGTTGCTCTCATTCTTACAGAATCCCAAGGGTTCGGCAAACGGAGCCGTTGGGGACAGGTCGTGGTAGACTTGGCGTTTTCCTGCAAGCCCTGTGATCACCGGAGGTAGCCGCTTGACGCTCGCAATTTTTGATCTGGACAACACCCTTCTGGCCGGCGACAGCGACCATGCCTGGGGCGAATTTCTGGTAGAGGAAGGCATCGTCGATGCCGAGGAATACCGCCGGGCCAACGACCGCTTCTACCAGGAATACCTGAACGGCGAGCTGGATATCCTGCATTACCTGGGCTTTGCTCTTCAGCCGCTAGCCAGCCACAACATGGAGGAGCTACTGATCTGGCGGGAAGCCTTCATGGAGAAAAAGGTGCGTCCCATGATGCAGAACAGTGCCAATGCGCTGCTGGACAGCCACCGGGAGCAGGGCCACACCCTGATGATCATCACCGCCACTAACCGTTTCGTGACGGAGCCGATCGCAGAAGCCCTTGGCATTGAACACCTGATTGCCACCGAACCGGAACTGGTCAACGGCCGTTATACAGGCGAAGTGGCCGGGACTCCGAGCTTTCAGGATGGCAAGGTCACGCGGCTGGATGACTGGCTGACCGCCCATAACAGGACACTTGAGGGGGCGTGGTTTTACAGCGACTCCCACAACGACCTGCCGCTGCTGAAGAAAGTGGATAACCCGGTAGCCGTCGACCCGGACCCGACCCTGGAGCAATTTGCCCGGGACAACGGCTGGAAGGTGATGTCACTGCGGGGTTAATGACGGGGTTGATGAAAGGGTTAAAAGAACCCCGTCAGTGAGCGAACAAAGCAGGATTTGATGTAATCGGTCTCGGGGATACCCGGAATCACCGGATGATCCGGAGCCTGATGCCCCTGCTCCAGCAGCTGGACAAAGCGGTCGATCTTCCGGCCGCTGCCGCGAATGATGTCCACCAGCTTTTCCTGCGAGAGGTGCATGGAACAGGACGCGGACACCAGAATACCATCGCGCTCCAATAACCGCAGACCAAGCTGATTCAGCCGGGCATAGGCCTCTTCCCCCGCCTTCTGGTCCCTGCGCCGGGGAATCAATGCCGGCGGATCCAGCACCACCACATCAAACTTCTCCTTCTCATCCGCCAGCGCCTTCAGTGCCTCGAAGGCATCGCCCTCAATGGTTTCCACATTGTCCAGTCCATTGAGCCTGGCATTGTGATGAACCGAATCAATGGCACCGGCCGAACTGTCGACACAGGTCACTTGAGTGGCCCCGGCACAAGCCGCCTGAATACCCCAGCCACCGACGTAACTGAACACATCCAGAACCCGTTTACCCGGTGCATAGGCCTGCAAACGTGCACGATTCATCCGATGATCATAGAACCAGCCCGTCTTCTGCCCGCCTTCCAGGGGTACCTCGAACCGGACACCGTTCTCCTCCACCTCCAACAAGCTGACTTCAGCGCCATGGGCCTGCTCCACGTAGGTATCCAGCCCCTCCACCTTGCGCATCTTGCCATCGTTCTTGAGGATGATCGCCTCCGGGTGCACCAGCCGCTGCACCGCCCGAACAACTGCTTCCTTCATCGCCTCCATACCGGCCGTGGAAATCTGCACCACCACCGTGGAATCAAACCGGTCGATCACCAGCCCCGAAAGTCCGTCACTATCGCCAAACACCCAACGGTAAAACGGCTTGTCAAAAAGCCGCTCCCGCAGCGCAAGCGCCGCTTCCATCCGCTGGGTCAACCGCTGAGGCGTCATGCCATGGCCCGGATCCCGACTGATCAGCCGGCCACAAATCAGCGCATGGGGGTTCACAAACACCGTCCCCAAAGGCTTGTCATTCGACGCCCGAAGCTCCGCCTGAGCCCCGGCCTCGAATTCCGTCAGCGGACTGCGGCGGGTGTCCACCTCATTGCTGTAAACCCATAGATGGCCAGCACGGAGACGGCGCTCTGCGCCTTTTCGTAGATAGAGGACAGGGAAGTTCATAGGGACCACCAGGCAGAGGAGAATTCGGGGCGAGGATTATACATGAACGGGTGAGGACAACACCCAAGCTACGGGAGCGGTCGGGCAGGGCTTTCGAAAACTGTGCGGAGCCATGGATGGCGGAGCCCAAGCGTCACATGGATGTGCCGCAAGGAGCGTGTTTTCGAAAGCCCTGCCCGACTGCTCATGCTCCGGCGGACAACCGTTACTCCTCGGCAGCTACATGCTCCGCATAAGCCGCAGAGTCCATCAGACCATCCAGCTCACCAGCATCCTCAAGCCGGACTTTGTAAAGCCAGCCGTCGCCATAAGGATCTTCGTTGACCTTCTCCGGCTCATCTTCGAGGCTCTCATTCACCTCGATAACCTCACCGGTCACAGGACTGAACACATCCGAAGCCGACTTGACCGACTCCGCCACACCGGCTTCCTCGCCACCATTCACCGTCGCGCCCACATCCGGAACCCCGATATAAACCACATCACCCAGCTGCTCCTGGGCAAAATCCGTAATACCGACAGTCGCCGTGCCATCATCTGACACGCGAACCCATTGGTGGGTCTCAATGTATTTCAGGTCTGCGGGTATCTCACTCATAGTCTGGTTTCCTGAACGAATTTTTTGCGCAGTTTAACTGAAGACGTTAACTCCAGCGAACCTCACTTGCCAGCTTCATGAACGAATTCAGGTAATCTACCTCCCGATCCCGTTCACGAAGGCCCAGGAAGATCTGTTTGGGAATCCCCGCCTCACCCAACTGCACCGGCCGAACCGGAATTCGGCCCCCGTAATCCTCAACCAGCCACCGCGGAAGCGCAGCTACCCCACGACCTGCGGCGACCATTTGCAACATGATATCGGTGGTCTCGATAGTTTTATGTCGCGCAGGACTGGCATGGGCCGGCAACAGGAACCGCGTGTAGATATCGAGACGCTCGATCTCTACCGGGTAGGTGATCAGGGTTTCTTTTTCCAGATCCTCGGGTTCAGCCCACGCTTTTTCTGCCAGCACGTGGTCCGCTGCCACCACCAGCACCTGCTCGTAGTCGAACACAGGCTCGAAAACCAGGCCCGGGCGGTGCAACGGGTCCGGAGTCACCAGCATGTCGATGTCGTGACCGAACAGTGCGCCAATGCCGCCAAACTGGAATTTCTGCTTCACATCCACATCCACCCCGGGCCAGTCTTCCAGGTAGGGCCCGACCACTTTCAGCAACCATTGATAGCACGGATGACACTCCATCCCGATACGCAGCGTGCCACGCTGCCCCCTGGCAAACTGACCAATCAGCATTTCCGCATGCTCCATCTGCGGCAACAGTCTGTTGGCGAGTGACAGCAAATACTCACCAGACTGAGTGAGCCTGAGCTGCCGCCCTTCCCGCACCCAGATGTCGGTACCCAGCAGCTGTTCCAGCTTACGAATGGAATGGCTGAGGGCAGACTGGGTCAGATGCAGGCGTTCGGCGGCTGACGTCAGAGAACCCTGCTGATTGACCGCCCTGAGAATTTCCAGATGGCTCCGCTCGATCATCGACACCCCATATATGATTAATATTCATCGTTTCCTGAAATAATACCATTATTTTTCATCCATCCAGACAGATACTCTGCCCTTGTTGCAAACCAAAGAACCAAGCAGAGGACACATCATGGTAACTACACACTCTCTCGGCTTCCCCCGTATTGGCGCCCGCCGCGAGTTGAAATTTGCCCAGGAAGCCTTCTGGAAAGGCCAGATCAGCGAGGAGGAACTGCAGATTACCGGTGCCGATCTTCGGCGCAGGCATTGGCAGAACCAACACCAACTTGACCAGGTGCCCGTCGGCGACTTCTCCTTTTACGATCAGGTACTGGACATGAGCTTCACCCTGGGCAATGTGCCCGAGCGGGTGGGCGACACCGGCGGCAATGAGCTTGACCGCTATTTTCGAGTGGCCCGGGGCCGCTCCGGGCGGGAATCAGCATGCTGTGGTGTTCAGGCCGGGGAAATGACAAAGTGGTTCGACACCAATTACCACTACATCGTGCCCGAGTTTCACCAGCACACACGTTTCCAGCTCAATGGCAACCGGCTGATCGAACAGATCACCGAGGCCCGGGCTCAGGGGCTCACCCCGAAGCCGGTGATCATCGGACCGGTCACCTACCTCTGGCTGGGCAAAGCCAAAGATGAGAGTGATCGGCTTTCGCTACTGGAATCGCTGCTGCCTGTTTACTCACAGCTTCTGGATCTACTGGCAGAGCATGACATTGAGTGGGTTCAGGTAGACGAACCCGCGCTTGTGACCGACCTGGACGCAGACTGGCGCCACGCCTTCAGCCTGGCCTACCACCACCTTAAAACCAGCGCTCCAAAGCTGTTGGTAACCACTTACTTCGGTGAGTTGCGTGAAAACCTGCAACTGGCCTGTGAGCTACCTGTGGCGGGATTGCATCTGGACGCCATCAGCGCCCCGCAGGAAGTCGCCCGGGTGGTCGATTGGCTGCCTCCGCACAAGCAGCTGTCTCTGGGCGTCATTAATGGCCGGAATATCTGGAAAACGGATCTGGAGAAAGTCCTGGACTGGCTGGAACCGGTCTACGAAAAGTTGGGGAATCGTCTCTGGCTCGCGCCATCCTGCTCTCTGCTCCATGTGCCTGTCGATCTCGCGAGCGAAGAAAAGCTGGATCCGGAAATCCGCAGCTGGCTGGCATTTGCAATTCAAAAGTTGGACGAGCTGAATACTCTCTCCACGGCGTTGAATCACGGCAGAGCAGCCGTTCGCAAACAGCTGGCAGAATCGACGGTCGCCGTGAATAACCGGAAAACGTCCGCACGAGTGCACGATGCCTCTGTCCGGGCCCGAATCGCTGACATCAGCCCGGTACTCGGACAGCGCCAAAGCCCGTACCCGGACCGCATCAACACCCAACAGCAGAAGCTTGGTTTACCACGCTTCCCTACCACCACCATCGGCTCCTTTCCCCAGACGCGGGATATTCGCCAGACCCGGCTACAGTTCCGCAGGGGCGAGCTGACAGAAGCGGATTACACCCGTCGGATTCGGGAAGAAGTGCGTCGCTGCGTCGCCGAGCAGGAGACCCTCGGGCTCGATGTTCTTGTCCACGGCGAGGCCGAGCGCAATGACATGGTCGAGTATTTCGGCGAGCAGTTGGACGGCTATGCCTTCAGCCAATTCGGTTGGGTACAGTCCTACGGGTCCCGGTGCGTGAAGCCCCCCATCCTGTTCGGTGACCTCTCACGCCCGAACCCCATGACCGTCGAATGGATCCGCTACGCCCAGTCGCTCACCGAAAAGCCTCTGAAGGGCATGCTGACGGGCCCCGTCACCATTCTTAACTGGTCGTTCGTACGAGACGATCAGCCACGACGGGAGAGTTGTCTTCAGTTGGCACTGGCAATCCGGGAGGAGGTACTTGATCTGGAGGCCGCCGGGGTTGGCATTATCCAGATTGATGAAGCCGCCCTGAGGGAAGGCCTGCCGCTAAGGCAATCCGATTGGAACGACTACCTGGGCTGGGCCATCGAAGCCTTCCGGATTGCTGCAAATGGCGTTCGCGACGAAACCCAGATCCACACCCACATGTGCTACTCGGAATTCAACGACATTATTGAAGCCATCGCCCGAATGGATGCGGACGTTATCACTATCGAGACCTCACGCTCTGACATGGAACTTCTAGATGCCTTCCGTGGCTTCCAGTATCCGAATGACATCGGCCCCGGAGTCTACGACATCCACTCACCCAACATTCCGGACAGCGAGCAGATCCGATCATTGATGGTGAAAGCAGCAGAGCGGATACCGGCGGAGCGGCTATGGGTTAACCCGGACTGTGGCCTGAAGACTCGCCAATGGGAGGAGGTGCTTCCCGCCTTGAGAAGCATGGTCGCTGCCGCTCGGGAACTGCGGGCAAGCCTTCAGTAACCCGTACTGTTCTGATCCAGCTCGAACTGGAAATCTTTCGCCCGGCGGACTTCCGTGGTGAAGTCCCCGGACTCGTGGAATTCGAGCCAACGGTAGCCAGGCGGAAGGTCCTCAACCGAAAACTTGCTGGAACCTGAGGTAAACTGGATACAGGTGGACGGCGTGGCCAGAAGTTGCACGCCGTTACGTTCGCGCTCATGCTCCTGGTGAATGTGCCCCCACAACACGATCCTTACCTGAGGGAATCGATCGACCACCTGCCAGAACGCGTCCCGGTTGGTAAGTCCAATTTTTTCCATCCAGTCAGAACCAATATCCACCGGGTGGTGATGCAAGGCAACGACCGCTGGCATATCCGGGTGCCGCTCCAGGGCTTGGGCCAGGAAATCCAGCTCTGAATCGGCCAGAGCCCCAAAAACCCTACCGGGCACGGAGGAGTCCAGCATGATGAACTGCCAGCCGCCCCGGATCACATGCCGGGCGCAGGCATCATACTCGCCAGCGACTGTCACCAGGTTAGCCGCATGATCATGGTTACCGGCAATCCAGACTGATGGGCAGGAAAATACTTTCAGGCTCTCGCCAAACACACGGTAGGCTTCCACCGACCCATCCTGGGCAAGGTCTCCGGTGGCCAGAATCAGGTCCGGCTGGCCGTGTACTTTCAGTACCTCTGCAATAACCGCCTGCAGGCTTTCCCGGGTTCTGACGCCCAACAGGTCTCCATCGGCACGCGCCATCAGGTGGGGATCAGTCAGCTGCAGTACCCGCAGTGGCCGGGCTTGTTCCTTTATGGTCATGGCTTTCTGGATCTACTCACTGGCAATACGTGGTGTTAAACCAAGTGTACGACGCCGGTTCGCGGATTTATCACTTTGGAATCGAACCGGAGTCACATTCTGGCCAGACTTTGGCGAAATATTGCAATTTTTGACAACTATGGCACATCGTAGAGCCATAGCCACACCACTTTAGTACGGGATGAGCCTATGACAGCCCGCCTCAGTCTACGCCTTCACCGGCAGACCAGGCGGCATGCTCCATGGGAAGGTGACCAAACCGAAGACAGTAATCCAGCCAATCGGCAAGGAAACCGTTGACCTGAACCTTCTCATCCGGGTGGTGCATGAAGCGATTGGGGTAATCATTGACGGGGGCAATCTGGCGATCACGGTAGCAGCTGATCACTTCTGCCATAGTGGCGTCGTGGTAGACCCGCACGGTCATTTGAGGATTATTGAGCCAGCGCCCGGAATTGTGGACCTGTTCAAGAAGCAGGGTTTCGGTGAATTTGGCTGTCTGAAGCACCTGAATCCGGACTCGTCCCAGATAAAGGTTTTCACGGTGCAGCTCAAATTCGCAGACGGGCTTGCCGTCCACTTCCAGCTGCCGCAATTTCTGTAGCCGCTGATAGTTCCCATCACACAGGGCACCAAGTTGCCTCAGATCAGGAACGTACCGCTTGGGCTTCATGCTCCACTCACCCATCACTGCCACCCTTTCCTCAAACGGGCACGATTCAGTTCGAGCCACTGGAGGGCAATAATGGCGGCAGCGTTGTTGATACGGCCATCGTGGATCATCGCTATGGCATCATCCGAAGATACCACATGGGCACGGATATCCTCGTGTTCGTGTTCCATGCCATAGAGCCCGCCGGCATCTTCGGTGCTCACGCGGCCACAGTACAGTTGAATCATCTCGGTGCTGCCGCCCGGGGATACCAGGTAATCGCAGATTTTTTCCAGCGGTTCAAATGTTAGCCCGGCCTCTTCCTGGCCTTCCCGCTGCGCCACCTCTTCCGGGCTCTCACCATCTTCGTTCATCCCCGCTACGAGCTCCAGCAGCCAGGGCGACTGGTCGCGGCCCAGGGCACCGAGGCGGAATTGCTCCAGCAGAACCACTTCGTCCCGTTCCGGATCGTAGGGCAGCACGCAGGTGGCATCGCCGCGAATAAAGAGTTCGCGGGTGAATACGGGCATGTCCCGGCCATCAAAACGCGGGTGGGTCAACCAGAGCTTATCCATGCGGAAGAAGCCCTGGAAGACGGTTTCACGTTTCTCGACTTTGACGTCGTTGGCGTTGAACTGGAACGGTTTGGCCATTTTTCATCCGGTCGTTGAATCGACTTGGAACGATAGCCTTTAGTTGGGTATTACTTCAAGTTCAAACCTTGTCGTAAAGCTTACTCCCGGACTCCACGAACTCGCGGGATTTCTCCTGCATGCCGGCATCCACTGCGGATACCTCATCCAGGCCGTGCTCCTTCGCATAATCCCGAACCTCCTGGGAAATCTGCATGGAGCAGAACTTCGGACCGCACATGGAACAGAAATGCGCCACCTTGGCGGATTCCTTCGGCAGGGTCTCATCGTGGTAGGCGCGAGCCGTATCCGGGTCCAGACCGAGGTTGAACTGATCTTCCCAACGGAATTCGAAACGGGCCTTGGAGAGCGCATTATCGCGAATCTGGGCACCCGGGTGCCCCTTCGCCAGGTCGGCGGCGTGGGCGGCGATCTTGTAAGTAATGATTCCGGTTTTCACATCGTCCTTGTTGGGCAGCCCCAGGTGTTCCTTGGGTGTGACGTAGCAAAGCATGGCACAGCCGAACCAGCCGATCATGGCGGCACCAATGCCGGACGTGATGTGATCGTAGCCCGGCGCAATATCGGTAATCAGCGGGCCCAGGGTGTAGAACGGCGCTTCGTCGCAGCATTCGAGCTGCTTGTCCATATTCTCTTTCACCAGATGCATGGGCACATGGCCGGGGCCTTCAATCATGCACTGCACATCGTGTTTCCAGGCAATCTTGGTGAGTTCACCGAGGGTTTCCAATTCACCGAACTGCGCTGCGTCGTTGGCATCGGCAATGGAGCCGGGGCGCAGGCCGTCGCCAAGACTGAACGACACATCATAGGCTTTCATGATTTCGCAGATATCCTCGAAGTGCTCGTACAGGAAACTTTCCTTGTGATGCGCCAGGCACCATTTGGCCATGATGGAACCGCCACGGGAGACGATGCCAGTGGTTCGTTTCGCAGTGAGTGGTACGTGGTGAAGACGAACGCCCGCGTGGATGGTGAAGTAATCCACGCCCTGCTCGGCCTGTTCAATCAGGGTGTCCCGGAAGATTTCCCAGGTCAGGTCCTCGGCCACACCGCCGACTTTTTCCAGTGCCTGGTAGATCGGCACAGTGCCGATGGGGACCGGCGAATTGCGAATAATCCACTCCCGGGTTTCATGAATGTTCTTGCCGGTGGATAAATCCATCACCGTATCCGAGCCCCAGCGGATGCCCCAGGTCAGCTTTTCCACTTCTTCCTCAATGGAGGAACTGACTGCCGAGTTCCCGATGTTGCCGTTGATCTTTACCAAAAAGTTACGGCCAATGATCATTGGCTCGGTTTCCGGATGATTGATGTTTGCCGGAATGATAGCGCGGCCGCGAGCCACCTCGTCACGGACAAACTCCGGCGTAATTTCAGGAGGCAGATTAGCGCCGAAGGACTGACCGGGATGCTGGTCTTTCAGCAGCCCCTGCTCCCGGGCTTCCTGCAGTTTCATGTTTTCCCGAATGGCGATGTACTCCATTTCGGGGGTAATAATGCCCTGACGAGCGTAATGCATTTGGGAAACGTTATGGCCCGTTTTGGCACGCATGGGTTTGCGCTCATCCATAAACCTCAGTGGGTCGAGCTGCGGATCCTTCATGCGGCGGCGGGTGAATTCGGAGGAATAACCGGGGAGTTGTTCCACATCACCGCGCTCCTCAATCCATGCAGCCCTTAAAGGCTTGAGTCCCTTGCGCAGGTCAATGGTCGCTTCCGGATCGGTGTAGGGGCCAGAGGTGTCGTACACCACAACCGGCGCATTCTTTTCACCGCCCATCTCGGTTGGCGTGTCCTGCACGGTAATTTCCCGCATGGGCACGCGCAGATCGGGTCGGCTACCCTGTACGTAGATTTTACGTGAGCTTGGCAGGGGTTTAATGGCGGCGGAATCCACCTGGGCGGAATCGCTGAGGTAATCAGGTAAGTTGGTCATCATTCGCTCCCGGAACAATTTTTGGATTTCGGGTCGCGTATGACGGAGCTCTCGACACGGATTCCCTCGGGGGAGAACACTGGTCATTCAGCACTGTGGTCTTAAATCCCTACGCCGGTATTATCCGGATCAGGTCGCGGGTTCTGCGATGCAATCTCAGCCGGTTGCTTCCAGTGATCCGGAAAGCAAGCCAGCACCCCGTCAAGACGCGATTCTGTAAAGCATGACACCCACACTGGGTGCTATTTGCAAGTGTAGAGCTGCGAGCAATTATTGTCCATAATGGCTCACCAGACCCGTCGGCCCATGCAAACGGGAAATTTGCGTGTCCGCCAGCCAGGCACGCACCCCGACTTCCGGGCAAAGATGCGTAACTGTATTCAGGAGATAGAATGAAGAAGAGATTGCTTTCAGGACTTATTGGCCTCATGGCGGCCCAGCCCGTCCTTTCCATGGATCTGGTCGAGACCTATGAGAAAGCACTTTCCTACGACTCCGGGATTGCCGCAGCCCAGGCAAGCTTTGAAGCCCAACAGGCTGCCAGCGATGTCAGCCAGAGCGCATTGCTCCCCCAGATCGGCGCCTTTGGTGAGGGCAATTACATCGATGTGGATGGTCCCAGCCAGGACAACAGCTACCAGGAACTGAATTACGGCGTTCAGCTTAGCCAGCCACTGTTCCGGGCCGATGCCTGGTTCCGGTATGACGCCAGCAAATTCCAAACAGAATCGGCTCGCGCCGAATACAACCTCGCCCAGCAGCAGCTGATCCTGGATGTTGCAACCGCTTACTTCGATGTTCTGAGAGCCAAGGATACCGTTTCGACTGCCAAGGCCGCCGAAGCAGCGATTCAGCGCCAATATGAACAAGCTCAGGAGCGTTTTGATGTAGGGCTGATTGCCATTACTGAGGTTTATGAGGCTCGAGCGAGCTTTGACGACACCAAGAGTCAGCGTATTGCGGCAGAGAACCGGTTGAATGTCGCAAGAGAGCAACTGGCCCGATTGACTGGGGAGTACGCTGAAAAGCTGGACAACCTGCGCCAGAATTTCCCACTAGGTCGCCCGGATCCAATGGACCCTTCGGCCTGGGAAACAACCGCCCTGGAACAGAACTGGTCTATCCAGTCAGCTCTTTATGAGCTGAATGCCAACGAAGCCAGCCTCAGGGAAGCAAAAGCCGGGCACTATCCGACTTTGGATCTGAACGCGTCTTACGGCAAAACAGATTTGAATGGAATTGATGGTTCCAACGCTCCGATTACCAGCCAGCAGGATGGTACTACGACCCGCGGGACTATCGGTCTTACGCTGAATGTCCCCCTCTATTCAGGTGGTGGCACGCAGGCGGGCGTTCGCCAACAACGTTCACTGGTAACGGTCGCGGAACAGTCACTAAACACCGTTCGGCGGGATGTTCGGGTTACTACTCGAAGCCTGTTTCTGACCGTCAACAATAATGTTGAGACAGCCTCTGCGCTGGAGCAGACGATCATTTCCCGGCGAAGTGCTCTGGACGCTACCCGAGCTGGTTATGAGGTGGGAACAAGGAACATTGTCGAAGTGTTGGATGCAGAAAGGGCCTACTACGTTGCCCTGCTGGATTATGCAAACGCCCGCTACGATTATGTAATCAACTCACTTCAGTTGAAACAGGCCGCTGGCACTCTAAGCCCTCAGGATCTGATCGAGTTGAACAACTGGCTGAGCGCTGCCGCACCCGGCATTGAAGCACTGGCAAACGAAACAGAAACACTGGACGATCCTACTCAGTAACGATGAGGGCGGGCCTGAAGGCTCGCCCTCATATTTTTCGACAGATGTGTTACACCCGCTCGATGATACCATCGACTACCTTGTCCAGCGCCCCGCGGTTCTTGTTCACAACCTCCAGCGCTCGTTGACCAATCGCTTCGCGTTCCCTGCTATCGCTAAAGAGGGACGACACGTGAGCGGCCAGATCATCTGCATCAGAAACCAGTTTCACGCCCCGGTCATCCAGCAGGCGCTGGTAAATCGTCTCGAAATTGAAGATGTGGGGGCCTGAAAACACCGGAATTCCCCATCCGGCAGGCTCCAGGGGATTATGCCCACCGCGCTCGATCAACGAGCCGCCAACGAACGCCAGATCGCTGGCTCCGTAAAGCATCATCAGCTCCCCCATGGTATCTCCCAGATACACCTGGGCTTGGGCTGGGTCCTCTCCGCGCGATCGGCGGGCCAGAGTCAGCCCTTCCTTCACCGCTTTCTCCGCCACCGGCTCAAAGCGGTCGGGGTGTCTCGGAACCAGGATAAGCAGGGCGTCCGGATGTTCAATCAAAACTTTTCCATGGGCTGCGAGGAGTTGCTCATTCTCGCTGCCGTGGGTGCTGCCGGCAATCCAGACTGGCCGACGTGCCAGTTTCTGCCGAAGCCTCGTGGCCGATGCCCGCAAATCCTCTGGAATATCCACGTCAAATTTAACGCTACCTGTGACGGCCACTTTGGCAGGCGCAACCCCTATTCGCCGGAAGCGCTCAGCGTCTTTCTCGGCCTGGGCAGCCACCCAGCTGATACTCTGCATGATGGGAGCGGCGAGGCCACGGATGCGCTCGTACCCCCGAGCGGATCGCTCTGACAGACGGGCGTTGATAAGGAACACGGGAACCCGGCGGGCCCGGCACTGGCGAATCATGTTCGGCCAGATTTCGGTCTCCATGATAACCAGGATCCGCGGATTGGCCCGGTCCAGGAAGCGTCGGATGGCACCGGGCGTGTCATAGGGTGCGTAGGCGTACTGCACCTGATCACCGAACATCTTGCGCGCCTGGGACAGACCGGTGTCGGTCATGGCAGTCATCAGGATAGTAATACCCGGGTTCCGGACCAGAAGACGCCGAACCATCGGCGCCGCCGCAATGGTTTCACCCACCGAAACCGCATGTACCCACACAACCGTGCCGCTTGCCCGGGGCACAACACCCAGGCGCTGGTACCAGTTACGCCTGAGCTCCGGAGCTCGACGTCCGTTCCACCATAGGCGCAGCAGGATGAACGGCAGAATCAGCCGAATAAGCTGGGAATAGATAAATTGCAGCACACAGGACTCCGGGCAAAGCAGTGCGTTATCATATCGCAAAACCTATTGATTTGCTTCCGATTGATCGCTCGGGCCATTGTGCCACCTTTGATTAATTCAGACGTTGCAGGACGTGCTCTACGTGAAAAAGAAATACCGCAAATTACCGCGCAACACGGATTACTCGGCCTATCGCCATCCCCGCTGGTGGCCCACCTGGCTGGGAATCTTTTTGATGTGGTGTGTGTCCCGGTTGCCAATACGTGTTCAGTGGTGGCTGGGCAAGCTGGCGGGACTGCTGGCGCTACGCTTTGCCCGCAGTCGCCGACACATCGCCGAGGTGAATATCCAGCTTTGTTTTCCGGAACTTACTGCCGCCCAGCAATCGGCGCTGGTTCGGAATGCGTTTATTGCCAATGGCATCGGTTTGCTGGAACTGGGCATCGCCTGGTTTCGCGATCCAGCCAAACTGACAGGCATCACGCAAGTCCATGGCCTTGAGCATTTCGAGCATGCTCTGGCCCAGGGCAAAGGCGTTTTATTATTGGGGGGCCATTACAGCACCCTGGACCTGGGCGGGAGCCTGGTGACCGAATTTATTGAGGCAGACGTCATGCAGCGCGATCACAATAATCCGCTGATGAACGCCGTGATGACGAGAGCCCGTGAACGCCGCTATGGCACTGTGCTGGGCGCAAGAGACCTGCGGGGCCTGTTTCGCAGCCTGAAGAAAAACCGGGCGGTCTGGTATGCCACCGACCAGGATTACGGCCGCAAGGATATTGTCTTTGCGCCGTTCTTCGGAATACCAGCGGGCACGATTACCGCTACGTCAAGGATTGCCGAGCGTAGCGGATGCGCAGTGGTTCCGTTCAGTCATTTCCGGCGCGAGGATGGCCCGGGTTACGACATTTACTTCCACCCTGCCCTTGAGAACTTTCCCAGCGGGGACGATCTCAAGGATGCAACATTGATCAACCAGGCTATAGAGCGGGAAGTGCGGCGCGCCCCTGATCAATATCTGTGGATGCATCGGCGCTTCAAAACACGCCCGGATGAGAACGATCCGGGATTCTACAAACGCCGGTAACGAAGAATTCAGGCAACACGGAGGCCGGCAGTGCATGCCGGAACACCATGGCCAAACCCGACCCCAGAACGCAGGATGCATCCACACCCGTGGTGTGGCTTCTCACCGACAACAAGCCGGGCCACCGGAATCAGCTGAAGGGGCTTGGCAATCGGCTTCGTGTCCTGGCCGGGGCAAGCACCTACTGGGTTGATGCTTCCACGGTACCGGTGCCACTGTGGCGTGCATTGCTGGGTTCCGCACCACGCATGGAGGCGTCACTGCCTCGCCCCGATCTGGTCATCGCGGCCGGGTCTGGTACTCACCGCCTACTGCTTGCACTGCGAAAACTTCGCGGAACCCGAACGCTGGTCATTATGAAGCCAGCGTTTCCGCTGTCTCTGGTCAGCGGCGCCCTGATTCCGGCCCACGATCGCGTCCAACCGGGCCCGCGGGTGCTGTTAACCGAGGGCGTTCTGAATACCATCACACCCCTGGCCAGAATCACTGAGAAACTAGAAGCGCTATTACTCATTGGTGGGCCTTCGCCGCACTTCGACTGGGACGATGATGTCGTCCTGGGCCAGATATCACACCTGATTGGTCAGTACCCCGACTGGCGCTGGACCATCAGTACCTCACGGCGAACACCGAAGTCCCTGCAGGACCGCCTCGACGACATGGCCGGACTGCGGATTACCGTTGTTCACCCCCAGCAGACCCACGAGGACTGGCTAAGCCACCAACTTTCCGCCTCACGGGCGGCCTGGGTGACCCCGGACAGCATGTCCATGGTCTGTGAGGCAGCAACCTCCGGGGTGCCAACGGGACTTTTCGAGCTACCGGCCAGATCCGGCAGCCGGGTTGTGGAAGGTGTGGAACGGTTGGCACGGGACGGGTATGTTGCCAAGTGGACGGACCACGCCAGCGTCATGGCAGGCCGGGCCGACCACGACCGGTCCATCTGGGAAGCCAACCGCGCAGCCCGATGGGTACTCGAGAACGGGTTTCTGCCAAAGAGCCACAAAACCAATCAACGCCTGCACCAGGGGGCCTAACCTTGAGAATTCTCCAGGCACTTCCGGCGCTGTACAGCGGCGGCGTGGAAAGAGGTACCGTCGAGTTCGCCGCCGACCTCGTCAAACGCGGCCACGAATCTTTTGTCGTCTCCAAGGGCGGCCCCATGGCGGAACAACTGCGGGGACAGGGTTCGAAGCATATTTTCATGCCGATTCACCGGAAAACCCCCGCATCCTTCGGTCAGATTCTGCCGATGCGAAAACTGCTTCTTGAATTGAAGCCGGACATCGTTCATGTCCGCTCGCGCATGCCCGCCTGGATCATCTTCCTGGCCCTGAAAAGCATTCCGAAGCAGCAACGCCCGGCGGTCGTATCTACCTTCCATGGTATGTACTCGGTAACGCCCTACAGTGCCATCATGACCCGCGCCAATCACATCATAGCGGTGTCCCAGTGTGTCCGGGATTACGTGATAAACAACTACCCGGTCCCCGAGGAAAAGCTCACTGTCATCCAGCGGGGTGTCGATGTGGATGCCTTCCATCAACGGGAGCTTACACAGCAATGGCTGGACCGCTGGTTCCGTCAATATCCGCAGCTTGCCGGGAAGAAAATCATCATGATGCCCGGGCGGATTTCCCGCTGGAAAGGGCAACTGGACTTCCTGGCCATGATGTCGAAACTGGTGCGGGACCGGCCAGATTGCCATGGCATCATTGTCGGTGGAGCGGAACCCGGCAAAGAGCATTTCCTGGATGAACTGGAAAAGGAACGGGCGCGCCTGGATCTGACCGACAAGGTCAGCTTCCTTGGCCAGCGCAATGACATGACCAACCTTTACCTGCTCGCCGAGGTGGTCTGTCATATGAGCACCAAACCGGAACCCTTTGGCCGGACGGTGACCGAAGCGCTGGCCTCCGGAACACCGGTCGTGGCCTATAATCGGGGCGGTGCAGCAGAAACCCTGCAGGCCTGTTTCAGGGAGGGGCTGGTGACACCGGATAACGTGGAGGAATTTGCCCAGGCGGTTTCCCGGCTGCTGGATGCCAAACCGCCGGCCATCGAGATCCCCTATCGGTTCAGATTGGAAGCGCAAACCGAGGCAACATTGCGGGTTTATGAGAACGTGCTGAAAAACGCAGCCGGCCGATCATGACTTCTCCCGGCAAATTAACCATTGTCCTTCTTGTCGCCACACCCGGAACCACCTGGGGCGGCATGGAACAGCACACCGCGGATCTGGCGGGTGCACTGGCGGTACGCGGGCATAGCGTCCATGTGCTGGGCCATAAAACCTATCGGGACAAGTTCCCTGCCGGCGTACAGTTTCATCCACTGCCGGTTCAACTCGGGCGACGGAACCTCTGGCTCCAACTGGCCCTCCGCCGGCGACTTCGAGAATTATCGCCCGATATCCTGCACGCCCAGGGCAATAAGGCAGCGCAACTGGCCGGTAAAACCGGAAAGCTTGCCCGTGTGCGCATCGGCACAGTGCACGGCACCAAGTCCAGCCACAAGGCATTTGATCGCCTCGACGAGATCGTTGCAGTAAGCCCACGGATCCTGGGATCTCTGCGTCACCCACACAAACACCTGATCTACAACGGCGTGGACTCAGAGCGCCCACGAATTCCAGCCAATGATGGCCCCGAGCTTCCGGCAGGTGTCACCAATGTGATAGCCGTGGGGCGCCTGGAACCCGTAAAAGGCTTTGATGCGCTGATCAGGGCCTGGGCTATACTTGGCCCCTCTGCCGACGACTGCCACCTGACCATATTCGGCGAAGGAAGCCAGCGGGAACAGCTGGCGCGTCTAATTCAACAATCAGGTCTCGGAGAATCGGTCACCCTGGCAGGGTTCAGTCGGAACCTGGCACCGGTTTACTGCAAAGCCGAACTGGCAGTGATCAGCTCCGAGCGGGAAGGTTTTCCCTATGTGCTGGCTGAGTCGCTCATCTACGGTTGCCCGGTTGTCTCCACTCCGGTGTCCGGGCCTCGCGATCTTCTCCCACCTTCCTCTCTCAGCGCTGGACACAACGACCGAGACCTTGCCGATCTCATGGCCCGGGCGCTCGCCAATCTGGAAGCGTTGAAACAGAGCCAGCGGTCCGCTATGGCGTTTGCACGTGAAACCCTCACACTGAAAGCCATGGCTGAACAAACAGAGGCCCTTTATCGAAAAGCCATTACTGAGCGCCGGGCCACTGGAAAATAATCTGGGCACGCTGATTCCTAACGGGCACTTTCCTCCTCAAACTCAGACAGCATCTGTATCTCGCGAGCCTTCGCCAACCGCATAAAATTCCGGTTGGCCGCAGTAATGGCAACGCTAAGGCCAAACCAGCCGTTCAGAATCTGTCGGTGCAGCAGATAATACTTCAGGAACTTCAGGGGAAACTCGGCGAACAGACGGGCACTTGAGATTCGTCGCCCCTTTGCGGCAATAAAGCGAGCCTGCTCCGTAGACAACTGGCAGTACTTGCGCTCCATCTGCTCCAGGGAAATCAGCGTGCGATGCAACACGTCGCCTTTGAGATCCACGACCCGGCCTGATTTCACCTGGGGTCGGTCATTGTTGCTGTCCTTTTCGGCCTCAATCACCGCCTTGTTGCGATTGTAGAGCCTGAGGATTCTCTTGGATTTATCATGACGGAACGGATGCCGGGGATTTGGCTGGGACAGCACCCAGCGCATCCGGAACCCCGCAACATCCGGGTCAACCGGCGTTGAGAACCGGGCCTTGATGTTGGCCACAAGTTCGTCCGAAAGCACCTCATCCGCATCCAGATCCAGCACCCAGTCATTTCGGCACAGGCTCGCGGCAAAAGCTTTCTGGCAGGCAAACCCCTGCCAGTCGTTATGAACAAACCGGGCGCCCGCCGCTTCTGCAATTTCTCGGGTTCGGTCAGTGCTCCCGGAATCAACTACGATAACCTCATCGACCCAGCCAGAAACCTTCGCCAGGGATTCCGGCAATCGCAGTTCTTCGTTCTGGGTGATGTAATAAACGGACAACGGCAGCTTCATCACAATTCCTGGTGTCAAGGCAATCAGTTTACGGACTGGTCAGAACAATATCATGGTTGCCTTATGATAAGATGACGCGCCTGATTTTGATGTTTTACTTGGCATTCTTTAACTCAAGCCCGGAGTGTACAGATGATTCACCCCGTCATTATGGCTGGCGGTACCGGCTCACGCCTTTGGCCGATGTCGCGCCAGCTGAATCCGAAGCAGTTCCTGAAACTGACCAACGGCCCCCTGTCGATGTTGCAGGCCACCGTTGCGCGGCTTGAGGGCATGGACGCAGCAAACCCTCTACTGATCTGCAACGAGGAACACCGGTTCCTGGCTGCGGAACAAATGCGGCAATCCGGTCACGAAGATACGCGGATCATCCTGGAGCCCTGCGGCCGTAATACAGCACCGGCGATTGCCTTGGCTGCACTGCAGCTGACCGAGGCCGCCGAAAACGACGCCGACGATCCTCTGATGCTGGTATTGGCAGCCGACCACCTGATCAAGGACGTCACGGCTTTTCAGGAAGGGGTGAAGAAAGCCATTCCGCTGGCGCGGGAAGGGAAACTGGTCACCTTCGGCATTGTCCCGAACCATCCGGAAACCGGCTACGGCTACATCCATCGTGGCACCGAACTGGGCCCTGACAGCTACCTGGTGGACAAGTTTGTCGAAAAGCCGGACCAAGCGACCGCCAATGGCTACCTGGATTCCGGCGAGTACCTCTGGAACAGCGGGATGTTCCTGTTTGGTGCCCGTCAGTACCTCGAGGAGCTGGAAGCCCATCGCCCGGATATCCTGGCCGCGTGCCGTGCCGCCATCGCAGACACCGCCGATGACCTGCACTTCACGCGAATCAACGCCGAACGCTTCGCCGAATGCCCGTCAGACTCGGTGGACTACGCCGTCATGGAGAAGACCGACAAGGCCGCCGTGGTCTCCCTGGATGCCGGCTGGAGCGATATCGGCTCCTGGTCCGCGCTCTGGGAAGTCAGTGACAAGGACGCGGACGGCAACAGCCTGACCGGCGACGTAATTACCCATAACACCGCCAACACGCTGATCCGTGCCGATAGCCGGCTGGTGGCAACGGTTGGCGTGGACAACCTGGTGGTTATCGAAACCAAGGATGCCGTGCTGGTTGCCCATAAAGACAGCGTTCAGGACGTCAAAACCGTGGTGGAGCGAATCAAGACCGATGGCCGCCACGAACACATGAACCATCGGGAAGTCTACCGACCCTGGGGAGTGTACGATTCCATCGACAACGGCGCCCGCTACCAGGTCAAACGCATCACGGTAAAACCCGGCGCCAAGCTCTCTGTGCAGATGCATCACCATCGAGCCGAGCACTGGATCGTGGTCAGTGGCACCGCCCGGGTCACCAACGGCGAGAAAACCTATCTGGTCACCGAGAACCAGTCCACCTACATTCCGATTGGCCAGGTGCACTCGCTGGAGAATCCGGGGGTCATCGACCTGGAACTGATCGAAGTCCAGTCGGGCTCTTATCTTGGTGAAGACGACATTGTCCGTTACGAGGATCGGTACGGCCGGAAATGAGCAAGCTCAAGTATTTCGTCATTGCCGGGCTGCTCAGGATTGCCGGCTGGTTATCCCTTGCTGGCGCCCAGCGGATCGGTCGTTTCGTGGGTTACCTGGTATGGCGACTGCCCACCAAGTCTCGCCAGGTGACCGACATTAACCTGTCCATTTGCCTCCCCGAGCTTTCCGACACCGAACGCGCGGATATGTCAAAGAGATCCCTGGCCCAGACCGGCATGACCATGCTCGAGGTGCCCCTGATGTGGGAGTGGCCGGTAGAGAAATGCCTTGGCCTGATCCGGGAAACCGAAGGCCTGGATCTTATCGACGAGGCCATGGCCGGCGACAAAGGTCTGATTCTCCTGGCGCCGCACCTCGGTAACTGGGAACTGGCCGGGCTGTTCTTCTCGTCGCGCTACAAGATGGCAGCGCTTTACAGCCCACCGAATATGCCCGAATTCGAAGATTATATGATCAAGGTTCGCGGCCGGCTTGGCTCTGAGCTGGTCCGGGGCGACCGTCGTGGCCTGGCGCGACTTGCCTCGATTCTCCGGGAAGGCGGTGTTGCCGGGATTTTGCCGGATCAGTCACCCCGGGGTAAAGGCAACGCCTTTGCACCTTTCTTCGGCATGGAAGTGAAGACCATGACCCTGGTGTCCAAGCTCATCCAGCGCACCGGCGCCAACGTGCTGATCACCTATGCGGAACGCCTGCCCGATGCTTCCGGATTCCGGATCGTCGTGCGCGAGACCGGCCCGGGCCTTAGCGACAAGGACCCTGTGGCCGCAACCACGGCCATGAATCACGCCATCGAACAATGCGTGCGAGAAATCCCCGAGCAGTATCAGTGGGAGTACAAGCGTATGCGCCATCGGCCGCCCGGCGAAATCAACCCCTATAACCCGGACCGAGTATGTTGAACCCTAGAATGGCCTTCCATGCACTGCTGATCATCGGGCTCGGCGGCGCGCTCCTGTCCTCAAGCATCCTGGCAGGCGCGACCCTCTTGCTTGCCATTGCCGGAATGGTGCTCAGTGCCCGTAAATCTTTGTATAAAGCCGGCTGGGACAAGCCCAAAGAGCTCAGGCTGCTGCACTTTTCCTTCTGGTTCTTCGTTCTGGTGAGCTTTCTGTCCTGGGCCCTGGAAGGCTTTGATTATGAGGGTGGAAAAACGTTTGGCACGCACGCCCGGTTCATCCTGTTCTGGCCTCTGATCGTTGCCATCAGCTATGCGCGGATCGGCGCCCGAACGACTTTTGCTGCCATCGGACTGATGGCCGTGTCCGTCATCGGGATTTTTCTCGTGACTATTGCCGCCCGCCAGGGCGCGCTTGGTCAGGTGCTGAATTCCCGTTTCGGTGGCGGGATCAACCCCATCAGCTTTGGCAATCTCGCCCTTCTGGGCGGCATGCTGACGATCGTTGCTGCCATGTTTTTTATCCGGGACAAACGGGCGGGCCTGGCGATACTGTTTTTCACCGGTGGAACGGCTGTGGTCCTGATATCCATGCTGTCTGAAACCCGTAGCAACCTGGTTGCTCTGCCATTTATTCTGGTCGTACTCTTGCCACTGCTCAGCAAAAGGCTTCGAATTGCCGGATTGATTGCTGTGCCACTGCTCGTCGCCGGCGCGATTATCACCAGCGACCGCATGTCCAGTTCACTCAATGGCTTGCTTCACAACGGGCACCTGGATTCAGGCATGGAAATTCGGCTGGAAGTCTGGGGGCAGGCCTTGAATATGCTCAGCGACAATCCCTGGACGGGCGCTGGCCTCGGTGGCTACACCCACCACATAGAATCGGAAGTTGCTACCGGAAATCTGCCGGAACACTTCCTGGACTGTTGCACGGGACATGCCCATAACGATCTGCTCAATAATGCTGCCACCAGCGGTATTCCCGGCATTCTAAGCTGGGCCCTGCTTATTTTCATACCGCTGGCCATCTTTGCCAGAAGCCTGTCCAGCCGCCACGCAGCCACGGCGCACCTTGCGGCGGCTGGCTGTATGGTATCCCTTGGGTACTTTTTCTTTGGCCTGACCGAAGCCACATTCAATCGAACCCTGTTCCTTACCTTCTACCTGCTTGCGGTGGCCTCTATCGCCTCGGCTATGTTCACCGAGTTGAGCGCGTCCTATGTTCGAAACAGGGCCCGGAAGGTCTCAGCGACCATTATCACGAAAAACGAAGAAGACCATATTGCCGACTGCCTCAAGTCAGCGAGGCTGGTCGCAGACGAAATCATCGTTCTGGATAGCGGCAGTACTGACAGGACTGTAGAACTGGCCAAAGAATTGGCCGATGTTGTTGAAGTGACTGACTGGCCCGGCTTTGGAATCCAGAAGCAACGCGCACTTGAGAAAGCGACCGGTGAGTGGGTGCTGTCACTGGATGCCGATGAGCGGGTCACACCAGAGCTGGCAAGAGAGATCAACGATAACCTGGCAGACCCTGACGCGGACGCCTATAAGCTTCCCTGGGCGGTAACCATCTATGGCAGCCGCCTGGATTTCGGCCGCAGCGGGCGAGCCCCACTACGTCTGTTCCGCAGGGAAGGTGTGAGCTTTTCCGACGCTCTGGTACACGAACGGATACTGATTCCATCCGGACGCAAGATTAAAACCCTCAGAGGCCGCCTGACGCACTACACACACCGGGATTTCGGCCACTCTCTGGAAAAAAGCGCGAAATACGCCTGGCTTGGTTCTCTGGAGAAGCATCGTAAAGGCAAGAAGACCCGCACCATGATCTACCCCACCCTGCGAGGGCTGATGACGTTCGTGCAGGTGTACTTCATCCGTTTCGGCTTTCTGGACGGCGCTGTGGGTTATCTGACGGCGGTCACCTATGCGCAGGTAACGTTCAACAAGTATGCCGGGTTATGGACTCTGGACCGACCGGCCCGCTCTGAAAAGCCGTGACCCCCGAAGGAGCGTTGTTTCCACGCCGACGCTCCTGAACATATTCCTTATTTCATCATAGTAGGGTAGCCGCGCTCCAAGTGCGGCATCGTCAATCTGGAAAACCCGGATCTCCGGGAAAATCTTTTTCAAAGTGAACAGAGCGGTCGAAGCAAAGCTGTAGAAAGCCAAGTACGTTTCTCCTGACAGAGCTACCTCGACCTCTATCGGACGACCGGCCTGTCGTATTTCGAGCGGAAATTCTGCCAGCAACTTCTCCAACTCTTCCCGGCTTTCCTTTCGGTGCATAAAGTACACCACGCGGCTTTCAGGATGGCGTTCAACCACGTGCTGAATTTGCAGTTTCAGTTGCTGGAGCCGATCCTCACCGCCGAAGGGCTGGCCAAGGAACCCGACCATAGGCATCTGGCTACTGTCACGGGCGGATGTTTTGAAGGTTCTGCGAAACACCGGGAAATCATGAACCTGCACCTGAACGAGCTCGGAGCTCTGTAACGGGAAGAACGTGAAGAAAGCGATCACCTCCGGAACAACGCGATGAATCCGGATACCCATGGTTCTCAAAAGCCGTTTTTTTGCCGGTGAAATCCGGGAGGCGATACCCTCATCGTGAATGGCGTGGTAGTAAGTCACTGTCGCCAGGCCGTCATCCACGAAAATAAGCTGCTCACTATCGAATCCACGATAGAATACTTCGTGGATCCAGCTGGATTTGTTTCCGATGAACAATCTTCTGATTTTACGTCGCGTAAGACTCTTGGCGACCGCCCCCAGACGAAGATAAAACGAACTCTTTTTCAGGTAGATGGTTTCAATACCCTGCCAGCCCAGAGCCTCGGCCAGGAAGGCAATTTGTCCCTCAGTCTCCCGGTTATCAGGTCGGGCAATGACGAGAAGTGATGTTTCCGCACTGCAGCCATAATGGTGGCGAGCCTCGGAGCAACTGATCAGCTGGAGGGGCGTGCTCGCAACAAAGACATTGATTGGATTGGCGGCGCTGATCAAATCATTCGTTTCCCGATCTGGATCCTCGAAAAATCTATCCTGAGCTTTCCGGTGCCATGCGTGCAAGTTCCTTACGCAGGCGGCGCCTGACTTTCAGCTTGCGCAAAAGATTCATCGGCTTGCGTTTGAGCTCACTGCGCTTGTTGATCAGGAAATCCTCAACCGCATCCAGAACCCGCGCGCTGGAACGACCATCCCTGAAGCTGTGCAGCTGGTCGCAAAGGGCTCGTGTTTCTTTCATCAGGGTATCGGGATACTGCACTGCCTCTTCCAGCGCTGACTCAACATTCTCAACTTCATGGACGTCGATCAGATAAGGACCGGGCATTTTGGTCCTGAAGGTGACCACCGGGCGATCAAGGAACATGAATTCGAACATGATGGACGAGGTGTCGCAGAGCATCACATCAGCCTGCGGCAGCAGAGGCAACAGATCTTCATCGCTCTCGACAAAACGAAGGTTCTCGCCGCCCAGCTTGCGATACTGATCCACTACCTCGGGATCCATCTTCGGATGCAGGGTCACAATGAACTTCCAATGCCCATTTCTGGACAGCTCACCGATTTTCTCCACCAGATCCGGAGCAGAAGTTACGGAGCGGCTGAACGTTGAGGCGTAAAACACAACCGGCACCTCGTTTTCCGAGCGGTTTCTCTTCCCCTCCTCGGGCTGTGATAGCAGAGGATCCAGCTTGGGCCAGCCGGTATGTGCAACCCCGAAATGCTCGTACTGGGCCGCCAGCTCACGGAATTTTTCCGTGTCTTTCAGGGCATGCGTACAGTAGAGGTCAAACCATCCGCGAATGCGGTAATGATCGCTTTCATCCTCACTGCTGTGGCCACGTTTGTTGCGAGCCATGCCGTGAAACACCTCGACCTTGATTCCGGGAAAAAAATAAGGCACCCAGTCCCCGGGCACAAAGGTCGCGTCGGCGTTGTAGTCCATAACCTCTTTGACACTGCACAGACGACGCTCGTCGGGCCGTAGCGGCGCCGTTGAGCACCCCGCAATGAACCAGGCCGCCTCATCACCCCGGCGACGAATCTCGTCCTGCAAGGGGCGCAAGATGGAATAGGAATAAGGTTGGTTTACAAAAAACAGATACCGCCGCATTCAGGCCCTGCCCGCGAGTGCTTTGTATAGCTCACCCGTCTCTCTGACGGTCTGTGAGGTGTGAAAATCCCGGGCTATCCTTTGCCGCGCAGCCTGCCCAAGCGAGGCCGCCAGTTCTTTATCGCGGTAAAGCCGCTCGATAGCTGCTGACAGCTCTGTGGTATTTTTCGGTGGAACCACAATACCACTGACCCCATCTTCCACCAGTTCAGGCATGCCGCCGACATTGGTTACCACCGGCGTCACACCGTAGACCATAGCCTCGATAACCGCTCGAGGCAGCCCTTCCCTTTCCTTGGAAGGAAGCACAAACACATCGCTAGCTGCGGCAATGGCCGGCGCGTCGGTACGGAATCCCGTAAAATGGATCCGTTCTGGATAAGACGCGGCGGCAGCTTGCGCCTGAATCTCATCGTTCTCGATGACATCCCCGACCAGCAACAAATGGGCATTCACATCCTCTGGCAGCTTATCCATAGCCACTATGAGGTCGTCGAAGCCTTTTCGAGGGCTATTGCGTCCGGTACAGCACACCACAAAGGCGTCCTCAGGCACGCCAAACTGGGTGAGATCAGCCTTGGGCGATTGATACCAGTCCAGGTCATGCCCTTTATAGATTCTTTGAAGCTTCCTCTCTGGAATGTGCATCCACAGGAACCGAAGGCTTGCAAGGTAATCCTTGATGGCATCGGCGACACAGACAATCTTGCTGACACGCGGGTGCAGGAAGGTAATCCAGGACTCCGGATTGAGAAAACTGATGTTACCGATCACACCACGGTAGGCGACGATCTTGATATTGGTGCCCCGGGAAGCCCGCAGGCCGCAGGCCAGGGCTCGGGGGTTGTAAGCGTGGATGACGTCGTATTTTTTCTTCGCCAGCTGTTGGCGGATAGCCTCAGTGCCTTCTTTGTCGAAGCGGTTCTTCAGGGCTATGGGACTGGCGACCATGCCCTCGTCGACAAGACGCTGATAATTCCTGCCCTTGGGGTTGCACATGACGTCAAGGTCAAACCCGGCCTTTCTGAGCCCGATAAAGAGTTCAGTTTCCGGACGATCGCAGGCATCCGTAAGGCAAAGTACTGACGGAAGCGATCCGTCCTGTTGTGGATTGGTCAAGTGGCCATTCCCCTGTTATATCCGTTCATGAAATAACTCCAAATCTTCGCCCGGGCGTCCTCTCCGGCGACCTTTACCAACGACCGCGCAAAACGATCCAGATTGGCCTCTTTCCAGCGCGCCGGAGCACTAACAGTCATCAACCTGCTCTTGTCGAAATCAATCAGAAAGTATTCGTTGCCCCGTACCAGTACATTGAAGCTGTTCAAATCCGCATGCATGACGCCGGCGTCGTGAAATCGACGAATGGTTTCTCCAATGGACGTCCAGGCCTCATTATCCAACTCAGAGATAAGGTCAGCCAGGGGCGTGGTGTTCTCCAACCGTTCAATGATGATGGCGGCCCGATACTGAATTGGCGACAGTTTCCGATACCAGGCTGCAACCGGACGGGGCACGGGAAGCCCCTGGCTAACCAGTTTGTTCAGCAAACGGAACTCTGCAAAGGATCGCACATCCGCCTCTCGAGTGAAGGCATAGGCATTTCGAGCAAATTTCGCCATCAACCCGCCCCGGCGATATTCCCGAAGCACCAGTTTGTCGTCTCCGGCCTGCAAAAACCAGGCGCCGCCGCGGCCTCCGCTGCTTACCGGCCGCGCCTGATCGCCCCAGGAGGCGGCATTGAACCAGTCTTGGGTAACCCTGCCCTGGTAATCGGGATGAATCAGCATTGCCGAAGCCCTTTCCCGAATACAGATTTCAGACTCCACCATGCTGGGCACCCGGTCACCGTAATTGAAAGAAGACACACCTGACCCGCTCACGCCAGGACGGACACGCGCGAGTGCGTTAGAATGGCGGCCAGTTTACCAATGATTGCCGACAAAGCTCCACAGCCCCAGGCCACAACCTGAACCGGATCAAACTCTGATGAACTCCATCTGCATTCTTCGCCTGTCCGCCATTGGCGACGTAACCCATGTGATACCTGTCGTTCTGAGCCTTCAGGAGCAACTTCCCGGCGTTAGGATCACCTGGGTTATCGGCAAAATCGAAGCCAAGCTGGTGGGCGATCTCCCCGGCGTCGAATTTATTGTTTTCGACAAGAAGGCCGGCCGCAAGGGCTACGCCGAGCTTCGCAGTCTGATGCGGGGCCGCAAATTCGATGCCCTGCTTCATATGCAGGTGGCCTTTCGCGCCAACCTCGCAGCCGCGTGCATCCCGGCCCGGGTCAGGATTGGCTATGACAAGGCACGCAGCAAGGATCTTCACGGCCTCTTCATCAACCGCCGAATCAAGCCGGCGCCCCAGCAACATGTTCGCGACTGCCTCGCCAGTTTCCTGGAGCCTCTGGGACTCAAGGCAGCCCCACCGCGATGGCAGATCCCTTTAAGCGACTCAGACCATGAGTTTGCCGGTGCGCAACTGGCAACTGATCGCAGAAACCTGGTAATCAGCCCCTGCGCCAGCCATACGCTGCGCAACTGGCCGGCTGAGCGCTACGCGCAGCTGGCGGATCACGCCGTTAGCAAACACGGAATGAAGGTAATCCTCGTGGGCAGCCCTGCGCCATTCGAGGCCGAGTATTGCGCAACCATAGAAGCCGCCATGAAAGAGAACGCCCACAATATCTGCGGCAAGGACACCCTCAAACAACTCACGGCGCTGATGGCCCGCGCCGATCTGGTGGTGGCCCCTGATACCGGGCCGGCGCACATTGCCAGTGCGGTGGGTACCGATGTGCTAGGGTTGTTTGCCGCAAGCAACCCCTACCGCTCAGGCCCCTACAATTCGCTGGATTGGTGTGTAAACCGGTATCCAGAAGCTCTGGAGAAGTTCACTGGAAAAACGGTGGAACAGGCTCGATGGGGGGCGAAAGCAGAGTTCGAGGGGGCGATGGAGCTGATTACGGTGGAGGATGCAACGGAGATGCTGGATCGGTGGGTTGAAGCTCATCCGGCTCCGGGTACACAAACGGCGCCGAAGTCTGGTTGACTTGGGCGCCGTTTGGGGGTGTTGTCGGATTACGCTTAGCTAATCCGACCTACCGGCACTGCAGGAAGGCTGAGACGACGCATTCATCTCACTTTCGGGCGGTGTAGTCCTGGTAGGACTTTTCTTCCACGAAACGTGAGCCGAGAGCCAGGTTGACCTCTTTCTTGATGGCGGCGCGCCTGTCGTTCGTGACGTACACGGCGCGGGCCAGCTCAATGAATTTCGGGCCAAAATCCTGGGCGGCTTCCTGATCACGAATGTCGTCTTCAATCACCCACAGCTCTTCATTTACTGCTTTCAACTGCTTACGAAGATCGGCAATTTCAGCGGCCTTGTCCTTCACCGCCTCGTCCCAGGTGGCGCTCAGTTCGTCCAGCTCAAGCCGAACGTTCTTGACCTTAGCTGCATCTTTGATGCGCTCGGACTTGATCTCGAGAATGGTGATTTTGTCCAGCACCTCGCCGAAGGATACCGGTACCTTGATAACGTCTGCCATTTGCTCGTCCCGCCAGTAAACAGGGTGTGTTAAACAACAAAGCCGCCGGGCTGGAACAGTCAACGGCGGCTTGCGACTTTTTCTTGAATCAGCCTTTGACGTGAGTCAGCCAGCCGCTATGCTCAGCCAGTTTGCCCTTGACCGCATCAAAGTACATACCCTGAAGCTTCTCGGTCACTGGACCACGCTTGCCGGCACCGATAACACGGCCATCCAGCTCACGGATCGGAAGCACCTCAGCGGCCGTGCCTGTGAAGAAGGCCTCATCAGCGATATAGACCTCGTCACGTGTGATTCTGCGCTCCTTGATCGGGATATTGAGCTCACGGGCGAAATCCATGATCGTGGCGCGGGTAATACCCTCCAGGCAGGAGGTGAGCTCTGGCGTATGCAGTACACCGTCGCGCATAATGAAGATGTTTTCCCCGGAGCCTTCTGCAACATAGCCTTCGTTGTCCAGAAGCAGGGCTTCCTCGGCACCACCTGAAATGGCTTCGTTCAGGGCCAGCATAGAGTTGATGTAGTTGCCGTTGGCCTTGGCCTTACACATGGTGATATTGACGTGGTGGCGCGTGTAGGAGGATGTGCGCACCTTGATCCCCATCTCTTTGGCTTCCGGGGACATGTAGGAGGGCCAACTCCAGGCAGCAACCATCACGTGAACCTTGAGGTTATCAGCCCTGAGCCCCATGCCCTCGGACCCGAGAAACGCCATCGGGCGCAGGTAAGCCTCGTCGAGATTATTTTCCCGTACCGCTGCACGCTGGGCCTCGTTGATCTCGTCCTTACTGAACGGCATTTTCATGTTCAGGATGTGGGCGGAACGGAAAAGACGGTCCGTATGCTCTTTCAGGCGGAAAATAGCCGGTCCATTCGCGGTGTTGTAGGCCCGCACACCTTCAAAACAGCCAAGGCCGTAGTGCAGAGTGTGAGTCAGGACGTGGGTCTTGGCATCCCGCCAGGGAACCATTTCACCATCCATCCAGATAACGCCATCGCGATCAGCCATCGACATTCTTCATTGCTCCTAAAAAAGCGTTTTTCGGGGGAACCGGCATTCTAGCAGGAAAATCTGCCGGAATTGAATTTGCCTCAGGCATCAATCATCACTTTTTTCCACATGGCGCGGATGTAGTCACGCTCCTCGGTAAAGGCATCGCCGTCCACCTGGCTATTGAGGTTCTGAAGCGCCCGACGGTGAATGGTGGAGCGAAGGGCAATGAAGGTTTCCCTGAGTTTTTCGGCATCTTCCACAGCCATCACACCGGCACGTCCCAACTCTTCCATCTGGCGAATATTGTCAGACCACTGGGTCAGCTCCGGGTGTTCGGCGCACCAGGCCAACATCAGGTACTGCACCATGAACTCGATATCCACGATGCCGCCGGTATCATGCTTGATATGGAACACCTCGGCTTGCCGGCTTTCCGGCGTGGCGAGGCTGGCGCGCATTTTCTCCCGCATGTCGACCACCTCTTTGCGAAGCTTTTCACGGTCACGGGGTTGGCAAAGGATGTCATGGCGTATCGATTCGAAGGCCTCAAGAGTCTCACTACATCCTGCAACGCCCCGGGCACGGGCCAGCGCCTGATGTTCCCACGTCCAGGCATCTTCACGCTGATACTTTTCAAAAGCCTGCAATGTGCTTACCAGCAGACCCGAGTTGCCGGAGGGCCGCAGGCGCATATCCACCTCGTAGAGTTGCCCTGACGGCGTCTGGGTATTGAGAATGTGGACAATCCGCTGCCCCAGCCGGGTGTAGAAGACCGCATTATCGATGGGCTTTTCACCATCGGTAGCCAGCTCCGGATCGGCTTGATGCACAAACACCAGATCGAGATCGGAGGTATAGCCAAGCTCGATCCCACCCAGCTTGCCATAGCCAAGGATGGCGAAATCAGTCTCACAGGCAGAGCCATCCTTCCTTCGGGGGTAGCCATGACGGCTGACCAGGTTGGCGAACGCTACGTCCACTACATGGTCGAGCACAACCTCGGCAATCCAGGTCAGGTAGTCACTGACCTTCATCAACGGCAGCGTGCCTTTCAGTTCAGACGCCGCCACCCGCAGGATGTGGGCTTTCTTGAAATGGCGCAGGGACTCCATCTGTTCTTCCAGATCCTCAAACGGAATCCGCAGCATCTGCTGGCGCAGATCATCCTGCAATTCGGCCTTGGCTGGTGGGTGGTACAAACTTTCAGCATTCAGAAGTTCATCCAACAGCAGCGGCGTTTCTGCCAGTTGCCGGGCAATCCAGGGGCTCTCACTGCACAACCGGACCAGTTGGGTACAGGCGCCCGGGTTCTCCAGCAACAACACCATATAGGCGGTTCGGCGCAAAATGGCCTCTACCAGCTGCAACACCCTCGACAGAGTCTCGGAGGGGTTATCAACCTGGGTAAGAGCCTCAAGCAGCATGGGCATGAACTGATTGAGTCTTTTCCGGCCCTGGGTCTGAAGCGTCTGCACGGTCCGGTTATCACGCAAGTCGACCAACTCGGCCAGGGTGCCCTCAGGGTTCTCGTAGCCCCGAGACCTTAGCCAGTCGATGGCCGCCCGGTCTTCCGTTTCAGCCAACCAAAGCTCAAACCAACCCTCATCAAGAGACGCCTGCCCCTCATCCTCCTCATCCTCGGTTGCGATGATATTGGCAAAATGGGTGGCCACGCGTTCCCTGTGCTCCCTGAGGCACCCCTCACAATCCCGCCAGCTCTCAAAACCCATAATGGTGGCGACCCGCGCCTGGGATAGCTCATCCTCCGGAAGCAGTTGAGTCTGCTTGTCTTCCATGCCCTGAAGCGCATGCTCCAGGTTCCGCAGGAACACATAGGCGTCGCGCAGTTCACCAACCACAGACGAAGGTAACAGCTCGAGCTCTTCCAATTCTTTGAGAATCACCAGCAGCTCTCGCTGCTGAAGTTCCCGGTCCCGACCACCTCGAATTAGCTGAAAAGCCTGAACCACAAACTCGATTTCGCGGATACCACCGCTGCCCAGCTTAATATTGTTTTCGAGCCCCTTGCGGCGCACCTCCCGACCAATCATGGCCTTCATACTGCGCAGGGATTCAAAGGCGCTGAAATCGATGTACTTTCGATAGACAAAGGGGCGCAGACTCTCCATCAGAACCTCACCGGCTCTCTGGTCGCCGGCCACCACTCGAGCCTTGACCATGGCATAGCGCTCCCAGTCACGCCCCTGATCCTGGTAATAGGTTTCCAGAGCGGCAAAACTTAGCGCGAGTGCACCGCTCTGGCCGTAAGGCCTGAGGCGCATGTCAACCCGGAACACGAAACCGTCCGCCGTTATCTGGTCCAGAGCCTGAATCAGACGCTGCCCCAGGCGGACGAAAAACTGCTGATTATCGAGCGAGCGCCGACCACCAACGGTTTCCCCTTTGCTCGGAAAGGCGAAGATCAGGTCGATATCCGAGGACACATTCAACTCCCGACCACCGAGCTTGCCCATGCCCAGAACCACCATTTTCTGGTCTGCTTCCTGACCGGTAACCGGATCAGCACCGCGAGGCGTGCCATATTGCTCGCAAGCATCGCGGTACAACCAGCTGAGTGCTCCATCAATACAGATATCGGCAAACGCGCTGGTCGCTGCCATGGTTTCGGCCAGGTCCGCCCACCGCATCAAATCCCGCCAAATAATCCGGAACTGAGACTCCATGCGGAATTGCCTGAGAGCCGAATGCAGTGCCGACTCGCTATCGACCTCGGAAAGATAGTCCTGCCAACGCTTTTGAAGGTATTCAGAGGTGGTGGGTTCCGTCAGTGAAAGGGAGGCTGTCAGTGCCTGAATCTGCCCGGGATGGCGCTCCAGAGTCTGGCGCAGGAACAGGCTTCGGGAGATTGCAGTGGCCACCACGGCGTCATCCATACCCTCCGATGAGGTTAACCAGGCCGGAACTCCGTCCGGAAACACCGATCCCCAACTTCCGGCGACATCATCCGCCAGCGGTTTCGGTAGGCTGTGCCACGGCTCGGACATAATGCAAACCCCTGTCTCTCTGTTATATTTCCGGTACTGTATAACGAACTTCCCCGCAACTGAACAGGCCGCCGACACGGATGCAACGAAACCGCCGCCCACTGAATCCGGAGCATCAGGAAACCCACCTGCCCATGGGGGGACTGATTCGGAGCCGGATGAAGCGCCTGTTCGCGATACTGGGCGTGCTGCTCTCGGTACAGGTTCTGATCATCTGGGCGGTCGAGGAACTCTCACTATTTGAGGCCGCCTGGCTGACCATGACCACGTTGGTGACCGTTGGCTACGGCGATTATGCGCCCCAGACCATGATCGGTCGGTTCAGCACCATTGTGCTGATGTTTATCACTTCAATTACCTTGCTGACCCTGATCGTCAGCGACTATATCGAGTACCGGTTCTACCGCCGGGAACGCATTTTGTCAGGAAGGTGGATCTATAAAATGAATGACCACATCATCATCATCAACACACCCCAGCATGGCGGCGACCAGTACTTCATGAGGTTTGCTTCCCAGATTCGGGCGATTCCGGGCTATGAGACCATTCCCATCATGATCCTGACTCGCCAGTTTCCAATGGGACTGCCCACAGAACTGTCCGATATTGGTGTTGTGCACTATCACGGTGCAGGCTTTGACCCGGAAGCCTTAAAAGCAGTTCACGCCGGCAGTGCGAGGCATATCATCGTGCTCGCGGCCGACGAGGCCGATCCCTATTCCGATAGCCTGACTTTTGACATCGCCCATCGGTTAACGGAACTGAATCTCGGTAATCACACCATTGTCGAATGCGTTAACGATCAAAACCGGGGACGATTCAAGGCACTCGGTGTGAGAACCATCATCCGCCCGGTTCGAACCTATCCCGAAATTATGGTCCGCTCGGTAGTAGCGCCCGGCTCAGAGAAGGTTCTGGAAGATTTGTTCAATTACGAGCATGACCACCCCCACCGGTACGACCTGAAGCTGGACGACCTGAACTGGGCGGATATTGTCAGCGCCCTGGTACGACATGGCATAGGGACTGCACTTGCTTATATTGACGACGACAATGAGGTCATCTGCCATCCGCCGACCAACGAGGAAATTGAAGGCAAGGGGCTCATTGTGCTGGTAAAATCTGCAGAAACGCCGGAAGTGTCGGTAGTGGAGGAGGCTTTGGAGAGATACCGGGTATTCCTGAAACAGTGGCGCGCCCATTCCGCCGCACAGGAAACCGGCGAAGCAGAGCCCGAAAAAAACAACACGCCCGGTTGAAAAGCACCAGGCTACACAATCAAACAGTTACTGCCCTGCAGCGGCAAGCTGCAACTGGAGAACGCCCAGCTGAGTGGAGCCTTCGGAAAGATCACGAACAGCGGCGCCATTAGCCAGCTCAGCAATCACACACTCATAAAGTTCGCCACACCCTGCGGTAGCAGCGACCCTCTGCACTTGCGAGAGATCCAGTTGGTCCGCAGGAAACTGCTGGTCGAGCAGCCAGCAGGCGCCCAACGCCTGAAGAAATTCAGTCACTGTAATTGGCTCACTCTTGCGAACAATCTCCGGGCAATACAGGCCCGCAATAAAATAACCCTGCTCAGCCTTGCTGACTAGATTCAGGAAAACCGGCACTTCGCGGGCCAGTTCGAGCGCCCAGGCCACCAGCTTTTCGCCTTCCCCGCTTTTGAGTTCAAATTCCACTTCGTGCAGTGGCCATCTGGCATCTTTGCCCGCCACAATGCCCGAGTCGACGGCGATCTCTATTACACTCTGACCTTGTTCCAGCCAGAGCACCTGACGCTGAAAGTTGGTTTCAAACACCACCTCGAGACTGCGGAGATCCAGTTCGGAATTCAGCGGTGTTCCTTCGAGTAAAGACAGATCCAGTTCCGGGCCGGATACCGGCCATTCCCACTCTTCGCGCCGGTGAGCGCCATCAACGAACTCACCCCGGGTTTTCAGGGTCTGGATATAGTCATCGCCCGCTTTACGAAGCCTCAGCGCGGCTTTGGCCCGATTCAGATCGGCATTGGGCGTGTCGAAATAGCGATTGATAAGCGATTTGGTTTTTCCGACTCGCACCTCAGGACGGGAGGAAAGCCACTGCAAAGCCTGCGCCTGCGCGGCTTCAGAAACACTGAGCTTGATTTCCAGTTCGGTTGCCATGCCAAGGCCTTATTTTTCAGTTCTCAGAAACGCAAAAACCGGCGACCCTGAGGCCGCCGGTTTTCATACTACAGTACTACAGGATTAGCCGGTTGGCTGATCAGAAGTAGTAAACACCACCAACGGAAGCGATAGAACGCTCGCTCTCATCAGCAACGCCGTATACGCCGTCGTCACCGCCGCCCAGGTAGCCTTCGAAGTACACATACATGTGGTCAGACAGGTTGTGCAGAGCCTGGAAGGTTACTGTGGAGGTTTCGGTGTCGGTAGCGTCATCAGCAACGTTCATCTCGTAGGAGAGAGCGAACTGATTGGCACCCATGGTGTAGTAACCGATTACGCCGTAGGTGTCAGAAGCGTCCTTGGTGGTGTGGTACTCACCAGTTACACGCAGATCACCCATGTCGTAGCTGGCACGCAGACCGTAGGTGTTTTCGTTGCTGGCAGAACCGCCACCGTCGTTGGAGTCCATAGCGAAGGCCAGTTCCAGAGCGTCCATTTCATAGACAGCTGCCAGCTGGTACGGGTAGGACTTCTTGCCGCCTTTGTCAGACAGTGTCTGGTCGTCGCCGTCGCCGTTGATCTGAACAGCGCCCATCAGGGTCAGGCCACCGAAGCTCGGGCTGCTGTACTGAATCATGTCGCCTTCGCCAGTGGTGTAGTCAGCGCCGATGTTCAGGGTAGCGACTTCGTAGTACTGGGAGATTTCGTCTACGGCGCGCTCATAGGTAGAGTCGTCAGAACCAACCCAGATCTGGCCGAAGCTGTCACCCTTGATACCGATGTAAGCTTCATCGACGTCTTCCAGACCGCTCTCGCGATCCTTGTCGTCCGCCGCCAGGCCTTCGAGCTCAAGCTTGAAGAAACCAGTGATGCCAGAAGCAATCTCGTGGTCGTGCTTAACGCCGATGGTAGAACCGTTGTCAGCGTGCTCAACAACAGACTCGCCGCCTTTTACGCTGTCATGATACAGGACGTACTGGATGTTACCGTAAACGGTAGGCATGGAATCCATCTTGGCTGCCAGCTCGGAAGCAGACATGGTTTCCTGGGCCAGCGCGGAGCCAGAGAAGGTTGCGACTGCGATAGCAGATGCGAGGAGCGTTTTTTTCATGTTGCGTCTTCCTTTTTGAGTTAACTCAGGTTTTAGCGACGGGTTCTTATCCCGATTTTGTAAGGCTTCACCAGTCAGGCTGGATGAGGCCGATTCTGCATCACCCCTATGTCAGTTTTATGACAAAGAAGCAACTTTTCTTCTTTTTCGAATAAATCTGAAAGAATCCAGATCTATACAGCTCAATCACTTATCGAGCTTTCTTAAAGCTCTGGATGATGAAACTGTTTTAATACAATCATTCTCATTTTGCAAATTAACTGCGCTGCATTTTTAGCTCTTTTGGCACCAGAAACGCAATTATTTATGCAGTTTAGCGCTCGTGAGCTGCGTTACAGTTCCATTTCAAATCCGAGGCCAGATTATCATTAACCTTTTATTAACAGCACCTTAGCCCCAACAAGCTGCACAAAACCAACGTCTCTCATGGCATTTTCGCACCATTGCAGTCCAGCATGACGGGCCGCGCACAATACTAGTGCAACTACCTATGCGCGCCTTTGTTTGATCTCAAGCATGAAGGTGACAGGCCCGTCATTCGTCAACCCAACCTTCATATCCGCGCCAAACCGTCCTTCACCCACCTTGTTCGAACCCAAATGGGTTCTTGCGTCTGCCACAAACAATTCGTAGAGCCGGTTGGCGACATCCGGGCCCGCTGCAAGGGAGAAACCGGGCCTGGTTCCAGATGACGTATCAGCCGCCAAAGTAAACTGTGGAACAACAAGAAGGGAACCACCGATATCCAGCAGGCTGCGGTTCATCCGCCCTGCGTCATCGGGAAACACTCGGTAAGTGAGGATTTTTCGGCAAAGTTCCCTTGCCTCGCGCTCGCTATCTCCTTTTTCGACACCCAGCAACAGCAGAAGGCCTGTGTCGATCGAGGCTATCTGCTCACCGTCCACGGTAACACTGGCTTGCGAAACTCGCTGGATCAATCCTTTCATCAACTGCCTTGAGGACGATTGAACAGGCAAAAATTAAGATCGGGCAAGAGTGTATCCATGGCGGTTACCGGCCGCAACCCCGAAAACGCAATTCAGCCAGCACTTTTCTCAGTTTTGGCGACAACGGACTCAACACCACGGATGAGGGCATCGATTATGGCAGGCTCCGACGCGGAGTGGCCCGCATCGCGAATGATCTGGAATTCCGCCTCCGGCCAGGCCTTGCTGAGCGCCAGAGCATTGTCCAGCGGGCAAACCATATCGTACCGTCCGTGAACAATAACTCCAGGAATGTCCGCCAGGCGATGGGCATCGCGAATGATCTGGTCTGGCTCAAGAAAGGCGGAGTTCATGAAATAGTGGCATTCGATGCGGGCCAGCGCGATGGCAACGTGAGGATGGCCAAAGTGCTCAACCACCCTGGGGTTCGGATGCAGGGTTGCGCATCGCCCCTCCCAGACCGACCAGGCCTTGGCCGCCTGGATTTGTTCCAGCTCGTTGGTACTGGTCAATTTTCGGTAATAGGCTGCCACCATATTATCCCGCTCGGCTTCCGGAATTTGCGCCTCGAAATCAGACCAGTAATCCGGGAAAACGCGGCTGGCACCCTCCTGGTAGAACCACTGAATATCACGGGGACGACAGAGAAATATGCCACGCAGAACCAGCCCCGAGACTCGATTCGGGTGCGCCTGGGCATAAACCAGACTCAGGGTCGATCCCCAACTGCCACCGAACAGAAGCCACTTGTCGATACCCAGGAACGAACGTACCGCCTCCATATCCTCAACCAGCTTGTCCGTGCTGTTGCCCTCAAGCTCTGCCAGCGGAGTGGACCGACCGGCACCCCGCTGATCCATGAGGATAATCCGGAATCTTTCAGCATCGAAAAAACGCCGGTGATAATCCTCGCACCCACCACCCGGGCCACCATGAACGACAAGAACCGGTATTCCGTCAGGGTTCCCGCTTTCCTCAATGTAGAGTTCGTGGGGCGGATCAACGGCAATACGGTGCTGGGCGTTGGGTTTGATTTCCGGATACAGGGTGAGCATGGAACGCTCCGTTCAGGGGATTTACCCGGAGTTTAGCTTAAGCCTATAAAAAAAGGGCCAGATGAATCATTCATCCGGCCCTTTTCTGATCAGACTCCAAAAGAGTCAGCAGGTTACTTCTTGCTGGCGCGCTTGCGCTCGTTCTCGGTCAGAAGCTTTTTCCGCAGTCGGATCGACTTCGGCGTCACTTCTACCAACTCATCATCGTCAATGAACTCTAGCGCCTGCTCAAGGGTGAACTTGATGGGCGGTACCAGGCCGATGACTTCATCCTTGCCGGAGGCACGCATGTTGTCGAGCTTTTTGGCCTTGGTGGGGTTAACCACCAGGTCGTTGTCCCGGCTGTGGATACCACACAACTGCCCTTCATAGATCTCCTGCCCCGGATCCAGGAACAGCTTGCCGCGGCTCTGCAGGGTTTCCAGCGAGTAGGTCAGCGCGGTACCCGTAGCCATGGACACGATGACACCGTTCTGGCGGCTGGTTACATCACCAACCTTGATCGGGCCGTAGTGGCTGAAGGTCGAAGTCAGGATTCCAGTGCCTGAGGTCATGGTCAGGAAGGTGTTCCGGAAACCAATCAAACCACGTGCCGGAATGGTGTAGTCCAGACGCATCCGGCCCTTGCCATCCGGCACCATGTTGGTCAGATCGCCCTTGCGCAGCCCCATTTGCTCCATGACGGCACCCTGGTGCTGCTCCTCGATATCAACGATGACGTTCTCGTACGGCTCCTGCTTTACGCCATCCACTTCCTTGATAACCACTTCCGGGCGGCCAACGGCCAGCTCAAAGTTCTCGCGGCGCATGTTCTCGATCAGAACTGACAAGTGCAATTCGCCACGACCGGACACCTTGAACTTGTCCGCGGAGTCACCCTCTTCGACGCGCAGCGCAACGTTGTGCAGCAGCTCTTTTTCCAGGCGCTCTTTGATGTTCCGGCTGGTAACGTACTTGCCTTCCTTGCCCGCAAAGGGGGAATCGTTGACCTGGAAGGTCATGGATACAGTCGGCTCATCCACCGTCAGTGCCGGCAGCGCTTCAACATTGGCCTGATCGCAAAGGGTGTCGGAAATGAACAGCTCATCCATACCGCTGACGCATACAATGTCGCCAGCCTGGGCTTGATCAACCTCAACACGCTGCAGACCGGAATGCCCCATGATCTTGAGGATGCGGCCGTTGCGCTTTTTGCCGTTGGCGCCGATCGCGGTTACCGGCGAATTGGTCTTGATCTTGCCCCTCATAATGCGGCCGATACCGATCACACCGAGGAAGCTGTTGTAGTCCAGCTGGGAAATCTGCATCTGGAACGGGCCGTCCGGATCAACATTCGGTGCCGGCACATGATCAACAATCGCCTGGAATACGGCATCCATGTTGTCATCCAGCTTTTCGTGATCCATTCCGGCAATGCCGTTCAGGGCGCTGGCGTAGACAATCGGGAAGTCAAGCTGCTCGTCGGTGGCGCCCAGGTTATCAAAAAGGTCAAACACCTGATCCACAACCCAGTCCGGACGGGCGCCGGGACGGTCGATCTTGTTAACCACCACGATCGGACGCAGACCCGCGGCAAAAGCCTTCTGGGTAACGAAACGGGTCTGGGGCATGGGGCCGTCGATGGAATCAACCACCAGCAGCACGCAGTCCACCATGCTCATGACCCGCTCAACCTCACCACCAAAATCAGCGTGGCCCGGTGTGTCTACAATATTGATGTCGTAGCCATTCCACTTCAAAGCGGTGTTCTTCGCCAGGATGGTGATGCCCCGCTCTTTTTCCTGGTCATTGGAATCCATGACCCGCTCGCTATCGAGCTCTTTGCGCTCCAAAGTGCCTGACTGGCGCAAAAGCTGGTCGACAAGCGTGGTTTTACCATGGTCAACGTGGGCGATAATGGCGATATTACGAAGTTTTTCAATCACAAAAATATTCCTGCGGCATGCACTCAATGACCTGAGAAGGTCGTTCGCAGGGGGAATCCCAGCACATGCCGTCTCAAATCCGTAAAATGAACTCATTCACCGGAGCTGACTGCCCGGCACCCTGCATGGCGATTTCCGATCCGGGATCCGAAAATGGCAGGGTAAAAAATGAAGCGGCGCGCAGTATAGCGAAAAGTCTGTGTCGTTAATATGAAGAAAAACGCCTATTCTTTTTTAGGAAGCAACCGCACCCATTTAGGGCGAAAAGCCGATAAACGCACCAATGCAGTGCACCAATTGAGTGCAAGAGATCACCCCAGAGCTACTGATTTCTCATGAACATGCCCCAAACCCTTGCAGTTGCGCCGTTCTGGAGCATGCCCTAAAAATTGGCAAGCGCCTTGCTTTATCGAAATCAGCCGAAATTTACAGGTAAGACGCAACGGCATTTGCTAAGCTGCGCGAACCTGAGAAACAGATCGGAACCCGCTAACCCGGGCGATCCGGCACCACGAACATGAATACAGCCGCCTGTGCGGTATAACTTACGGAGCATGCACAATGTCCAAGACAGTTGATTTGATCAAAGAACACGAAGTCAAATGGGTTGACCTGCGCTTCACTGACAGCCGCGGTAAAGAGCAGCACGTTACACTGCCTGCCACCGAAGTAGATGAAGACTTTTTCGCAGACGGCAAGATGTTTGACGGCTCCTCCATTGCGGGCTGGAAAGGCATCAACGAATCCGACATGATCCTGATGCCGGACGACGAGACTTCTGTACTCGATCCGTTCACCGAAGAGACCACAGTAAACATCACCTGCAACATCGTAGAACCTTCTACCATGCAGGGTTATGAGCGTGACCCGCGCTCCGTTGCCCGTCGCGCAGAGGAATACCTCAAGTCCACCGGCATCGCCGATGGCGCGCTGTTTGGTCCGGAGCCGGAATTCTTCGTGTTTGATTCTGTTAAATGGAATGTGGACATGCAGGGCGCGATGTACCACATCCACTCTGAGGAAGCTGCCTGGGTTTCCGGCGAAGATTTCGATCGCAACAACATCGGCCACCGCCCGGGCGTTAAAGGCGGCTACTTCCCGGTTCCGCCGGTGGACAGCCTTCACGACCTGCGTGGCGCCATGTGTGCAGCCATGGAATCCATGGGTCTGGAAATCGAAGTACACCACCACGAAGTGGGCACCGCCGGCCAGTGTGAAATCGGTGTTGGCGCCAACACGCTCACCAAGAAGGCTGACGAAGTTCAGATCCTGAAGTACTGCGTCCACAACGTCGCTCATGCCTATGGCAAGACTGCGACCTTCATGCCCAAGCCGGTTGTCGGTGACAACGGTTCCGGCATGCATGTTCACATGTCCCTGAGCAAAGACGGCAAGAACCTGTTTGCCGGTGACAGCTACGCTGGCCTGAGCGAAGCCGCTCTGTACTACATTGGTGGTGTTATCAAGCACGCCAAGGCCATCAACGCCTTCACCAACAGCTCAACCAACTCTTACAAGCGTCTGGTTCCGGGCTTCGAAGCGCCGGTTATGCTGGCCTACTCTGCCCGTAACCGTTCTGCTTCTATCCGTATCCCGTACGTGAACAGTCCGAAGGCGCGTCGTATAGAAGTTCGCTTCCCTGACCCGTCTGCCAACCCGTACCTGGCCTTCGCAGCACTGATGATGGCCGGCCTGGACGGCATCCAGAACAAGATCCACCCGGGCGATGCCATGGACAAGGATCTGTACGACCTGCCGAAGGAAGAAGCCCTGAGCATTCCGACAGTAGCTGAAACCCTGTCCGAAGCCCTGGATTGCCTGGAAGCGGATCACGAGTTCCTGACTCGCGGCGGCGTATTCACCGAAGACATGATCGCAGGCTACGTCGATCTGAAGCGTGGTGAAGTCGAGAAACTGAACATGACCACTCACCCGATTGAGTTCGATCTGTACTACTCCTGCTAAAACCTCTCTTTAGAGGACAAGCAGACAAGCCCCGCCCTCGTGCGGGGCTTTTTGTGAGCAAAAGCACAGTGCCTGCAGCCCTTAACGATATGTAACCAACATCCGGGGCTACAGGCGTTGAAAAGACCCGGGGCGCCGCCGATAATCGAGGAAACCCAATAACAGGTGAGCTTATGAATCCAAAGTCTGGATTGGTTACCGGCCTTCTGTTTTTTCTGGCGGTTCCAGCCTCTGCTGAGGTTTACCGCAATGTCGATGCCTACGGCAATGTCACCTATTCTGACGAGCCCAGTGAGGGCGCAGAAGCGGTACAGGTCAAGCCGGTCACGACCATCACATTGCCCAAGCCAGAAGTTGTGCAGGAAACCGAAAAGCTGCGCGAAGAAGTGCAGCGAGAAGGCGCCGCTTACGACAGCGTCTCTTTCGCCTATCCGGATAACAACCAGGCGTTTCACAGTGGCAGCGGAGATGTCCAGTTCGAGGTGCGCAGCACACCTGGCCTCCAGCCCGGCCACAAATACGAAGTGACGCTGGACGGACAGCCCGTGGGGCAGAGCACATCCGGCTCAATCACCGTCAATAACGTCTTCCGTGGAACCCACGAAGCCCGAGTGCATATCGTGGACGAAAACGGGGTTCAGGTAAAAACCGGTTCACCGATTACCTTCACGGTTCACCGCCCTTCCGCTCTGAACTAGCCAAGTCAATCAAATAGACCGCACTATTTTGGTGCGCTCGCACCAGGAAAAAGCCATACTCTGATCAGCAACGGGGCGTATTTTCCGGACTGATCAGAGGCTTTCTTGCCATTTGCACCAGCTTACGGCACTTTTCAGCGCCAATACGCCCGTCTGCCCGCACTTTGCCCACTCATTCATGAACCTGGCTCAAAGTGGTTCGCTTTTTGCAAAACTCCGGAGGTCACACTATGTCGAACCAACGGGATTCACGCATGGCACTGCCTTCGGCCCAGCAAAACGGATACAAGAGCATTCTCGACAGCCTGACTACGGCTGTCCTGGTACTCGAAGATAGCCTGACTATCCGGTATCTCAACCCGGCCGCCGAAAGCCTGTTCGAAACCAGCATGACCCGTAGCCAGGGCCAGCCCTTCCAGGACATTCTGGTGGAGTCCGAAGACGCACTGAAAACCCTGTTTGCCGCCGTCCGGAACGGACAGTCCTACACCCGAAGAGAGGCCGAGTTTCTTCTCACAAGCGGCTCCCGACTTACGGTTGATTATTCGGTAACGCCTATAAGCCTGGAGCCGACAGAACTCCTGATCGAGATCCAGCCGAGAGACAGGCTGATGCGGATCAGCCGCGAGGAAGACATCATTTCCCAGCAGGAGACCACCCGCATTCTGGTCCGGGGCATGGCCCACGAGATCAAGAACCCCCTTGGGGGCATAAGGGGTGCGGCGCAGCTTCTTGACCGGGAACTCAATAGTGAAGACCAGCGGGAATACACTCGGGTCATCATTGACGAGGCGGACCGCCTCAGAAGCCTGGTTGACCGGATGCTGGGCCCGAACAAGGCTCTGAAGCTGGCCCCGACCAACATTCATGAAATCCTCGAACGAGTGGGCACCCTGCTTGAGGCAGAAAGCAAAGGACGACTGAATTTCGAACGGGATTACGACCCCAGCATTCCAGAGTTCAAGGGCGACAAGGAGCAACTGATCCAGGCGTTCCTGAATATCGCAAGAAACGCCATGGAAGCGGCCTTCGAAAACCAGGCGGGCCACAGTTCCGAGGAACCGCCTACGATCACCTTCCGCACCCGCACCCTGCGTCAGTTCACCATTGGCAACCGACGCCATCGGCTGGTGTGCCGGGTCGACGTTATCGACAACGGCCCCGGCATACCGCCGGAGCTTCTACAGAATATTTTCTATCCGATGATCAGTGGCCGTGCCAGCGGCACCGGCCTGGGCCTCTCCATTACCCAAAGCATCATCGGCCAACACCATGGACTGGTTGAATGCGAGAGCGAACCAGGCCGAACCGACTTCATCATCTTCCTGCCTCTGGAGGACACCCCATGAGCCAACCGGCAAACGTCTGGATCATAGACGACGACCGTAGTATTCGCTGGGTGCTGGAGCGCGCCCTTAACCAGGCCGGTATGCAGCCCCGAGTTTTTGACAGTGGTGAAAGCATCATGATGCGGCTGGAACACGAACAGCCGGATGCCATCGTAAGCGATATCCGGATGCCGGGGGTCGACGGCATCACCCTGCTTTCCCAGATTGTGGACGTTCACCCGGACGTGCCCGTGATCATCATGACCGCACACTCGGATCTGGAAAGCGCGGTGACCAGCTACCAGACCGGCGCGTTCGAGTACCTTCCCAAGCCGTTCGATGTGGATGATGCGGTAGCGCTCGTGAAACGGGCCATTGCCCACAGCCATGAAAAACGTGCCAGTGCTGAGCCTCAGGCCGAAATGGCCCAGCGTAACGCCGAAATTATCGGTGAAGCGCCAGCCATGCAGGAAGTTTTCCGGGCAATTGGCCGGCTTTCCCACTCCAACATCACCGTTCTGATCAATGGCGAGAGCGGCACGGGCAAGGAGTTGGTGGCCCAGGCACTGCACAACCATAGCCCCAGGGCAAACCACCCATTCATTGCCCTGAACATGGCTGCTATTCCAAAGGACCTGATTGAATCCGAACTGTTTGGCCACGAAAAAGGCGCCTTTACCGGCGCAGGCGCCGCCCGCCAGGGCCGCTTCGAGCAGGCCAACGGCGGCACCCTGTTCCTCGATGAAATCGGTGATATGCCCGCCGACACCCAAACCCGCCTTTTGCGGGTTCTGGCCGATGGCGAGTTCTACCGGGTGGGTGGCACGACGCCTATCAAGGTGGACGTACGCATCATCGCCGCAACACACCAGGATCTGGAAAAACTGGTGCAGGCGGGCACCTTCCGGGAAGACCTCTTCCACCGCCTGAACGTTATTCGCGTGCACCTGCCCAAGCTGGCCGAGCGCCGGGAAGACATCCCCCGCCTGATGCAGCACTTCCTGAAACGGGCCGCAAAAGAGCTGGCCGTAGAGCCGAAGATCCTCCGAGAAGAGGCCGAAGAATACCTTACTACCCTGCCCTGGCCGGGCAACGTCCGCCAGTTGGAGAACACCTGCCGCTGGCTGACCGTAATGGCCAGTGGCCGGGAGATCCACATTGATGATCTGCCGCCGGAACTGCTGCACCAAGCGGAGACTCCGACCACGGGAACGACCTGGCAGGAGGGTCTTAAAAACTGGGCCGAACAGGAACTCAAGCGGGGCAAGAAAGGCATTCTTGATACGGCCGTGCCGGAGTTCGAGAAAATCATGATCGAGACAGCCCTGAAGCACACCGGCGGCCGCCGCCGTGATGCCTCGATTCTGCTGGGTTGGGGGCGGAATACGCTGACCCGGAAGATCAACGAACTGGGGATGGATCATCCGGAGCACGAAGACGACTGACGATTGGCGAACCGCCGGGGTTCGTTGATGTTTTGGGGCAGGACTCAGGTCCTGCCCTTTTTTATCGTTCCTGCCAGTAGATCACTCTGTCGTGGCCCCGATAGACGCCGAAGGTTGCCAGCCCAACCGGATCTTCGAGAGTGCCATCATCATTCCAATCAAACTCCAACCAGGCGTCGACATTCCAGAGCAACGAATCGGTTCCACGGGTTCCGTTTGGCACAAGTTCCAGCGGCGCAGCCTCACCCATGGAGAAGGGGCCGCTTGAAGGCGCACTGGCACTGAGCGAATGATGGTTTGCCGAATTGGTCAAATCAGCTGTATTCCAGGTTGTGCAGCTATCGTCCACGTGGGTCATGAAACGGGATCCGTCCCAGTATTCAAGTCTGAACGGCATTGCCAGCGATCCAATGTTTTCAGGACCGTAGACATTTTCCAGAGCGAACCGGCCAAACCGGATATCGAACGCGGCCACCGGTGTGAACGGGTAGGGAGCAGCGGCGGCCGCGACACCATCAGAGTCAACCAGGCTGGTCACAGAAAATTCAAGCTGGGGAACGAATGGCGCAATCTGGGCATCAGTGGTTTTGTTATACGCGAAGCTGTCAGACGCAGAGAAATCATAACGCATCAATCCGGAGCCCAGAGAAGACACCGGAGCTGTGAGGCTGCCGCCAAACTCGGTTGGAGAGAGCGCCATAAAAGCGCCAGCCCTGTCGACGGCTGCAGAGTCGGAGTTTGGATACAAGCGGTTGATATCAGATGCCACAAGCTTCTGAAAGCCAATGAATGTGTAGTTCAGGGTGCGAGTTCCCTGCACAGAAAGCGGCTCAATGGTCAACGACGGCGTGACCAGCCAGTCAAAGGCTTCTCCGGTGTAAGCAAAAGGAGAGCCTGTCGAGCACTGCGCTTCAAACTCGCCGGGGTCAACGGATACTCGAAAACGATCAGGATAAAAGCGTCCGATCGGCAGACTACTCCCACCGGGGACATCTCGCCCCAGATAGCTTCCCGGCACGGGAGAAGCCTCAAAACGGAAGACACCGACCTCCGAGACCTCTGTTCCCACAATTTCTTCTGCCGATGAGGACCTCGTATGGGAATAGCTGACCGGCGATACGGAACCGGATGCCCCGCCAGCAGGTTGAACCAGCGTAGTGGACAACGGAATATCCAGTAATCGGAAGTTCGGCGTGACCGGATTACCCTGGCACAGGTCACCATCACCACCCTGCTCCCAGCCTACAGCGGTAATCGAGAGATCAAACGACTGTCCGGCTTTCCTGAATGCAGGACAGGTCGAGTCTCCGGCCGGACAATCACCCGCCGATGTAACACAGAAGCCGGCTGGAACACTGACAAAGCTGTCTGCTCCCGGCATTTGCAAACCGTCATCGTTGGTTGCTGCTGAACCGAGATAGAGGGCGTCGAGATTTATCAGGCCTGCATCGGGGTAGAGAACATCCACCTCTGCAATACCGCCAGCACCGAACTGAAGGCTGATCGGCGTGGCGTTCGACTGGCCGGAGCCAACCGCCGTATTGTCAACGAACACCGGACGGCTCTCGGGGCGACCGGTCGGTCCCGGATCAACATAGGTCGACCAGAAATTCACCTCCCGCTGCACATTTTCAAAAGCCGGAACGCAGGCGCCAGTCTGGTTATCCCGGCGCACGGCGCTTATCTGGATTGAGGTCGCTGGTTGGTGAGAAATCAGGTCTGGTATATCAAAGGCCAGACCCGCATCAAGGAAAGGTAGATCGCAAGCGGCGGCGGAAACGCTGCCGCCTCCATTATCACAGAGAGTCTGGGTAAAGGCCTTCGTTGAAGGATTTGAGGATGCAATGGCCAGGCTCGCCGTTCCCGCAGTCGTGATCTGCAGTTGGCGGGTAGCCTGGCCGCCACTGAATGCGAAGCTGTCACCACCAACCCATCCCAAAGGGCTTAATGTCACGTCCACCGGGTCCGTGAAAAGCACGCTGCAATCGGCATTTTCACAGGCCCTGACCGTTACTGTTTCCGGCTGACAGGTCAGTGCTGTGCCATCATGCACAAACTCGAAGTGATCAACCAACTTCCCGACGGGATTCAGCTTTTCTGCACAAAGCTGCAAATTGTCGAGCTCATGGATATTGGTGGAACCACCCGTTGAGCCAGTCAACGAAAGATAGAAATTCTGAGGGGTCGCCGGTTGATTCGGAAAACTGCTCAGGTCCAGTTGAACAAGCTGTTGAAAGTTGTTGCCTGTTCCTGAAACATCCCTCTCGACGGAGACAATCGGACCAACACCGCCTCTCGAGTCAACAATAATCCGATAGCGGTGAGGTGTCGGATTATTACCGGGCTGGTCAATCCCCGGGTTCAGGGAGCCGGTCCCTCCGAGGTATTGGTAATTACTCTGGGCGGCACCACGGATTGCGACTGCGTCCCGAACAAAACCGATACCACCCACGCGCCCTTCAGTGGCGTTGGAAAAGTTTCCGAATTCGTCCAGACCAATCCCGAGCCAACCGCCCGCGAAACCGGGATCGCCATTGTTGCGCTGGGCGTATCCAAGCGAGCCCCCGAAGCTCCCGGGCTGAGGGGTAACAGAGGCATCCGACAGCACAACCGTCAGACCATCAGCACCATTGCCGCCGTACGCAAAATAGTCGAACTCAAGTCTCACATAGTTGTCCGCTCCCGGAATCAGATTCTGGAACGTTGCGGCTGTCGCCTGGTTCCCGGAGGCCTCTGTCATACGGAGACGACCGTTGACAACACCGGGTGTAAAGCTGCCGCTGGAAACATTGGTGATCCAGTCATCCGGCGACAGAGTGCCAGTACCAAAGGTATCGCCTGCGCAAGTCAATGGGGAGGAGCTGCCGTCAATGACAACATCATCAATGTGCCAGAAATCGAAGTTACCGCTATTGCCTGATTCCTGAACAAAACGTATCCGGAAATCACTGTGAAATGCATCGGGCGGCAGTGTGAAGACGACGTCACCGGACTCGCCATTTGTCCCGTTACCGGGATATCGATCAATCGGTTCCCAATTGCCGGCATCATCAAGATACTCGATCCGAAGGTCTTCACCGCCATCCGGATCTTCACTGAAAGCATCATCACCCCGCCTCCACCAATAAGCGACGGTGCCCGATGTCAGCCCGGAAAGATCGATAGGCGCAAGCGTAACCTCGGCAAAGCCGCTGGAGGTATACAGAGAACGTACGGGACTCTTGCTGGTTTGCGCACTGATGCCGGCATCACCGCCGGACGCTGTCACCACAGACCAATCGGGGCCAAGGGAGCCGCGTTCGAAATCGTCGCAGAAAAGGGCCGTCACTGTGCTGCAGAACCCGCCCGTCTCTTCATTACCTACAACAAAAAAGGCTCCCGGATCAGAGAGGTTGTTGTAGTGGGTTCTCAACCAGCCACCAGAGCGGGGCAGTGAAGAGATTCGGACCTCATCAACGTCGCCATTCAGAATGGTTTCACCGTTGCCCTGAACGATGCCATAACCAGATCTATAGGGCTGAGACGTTACGTTGAGGGTTCTGCCTGCACAGTCGTTATCGGATGCAACCTGTTGCCCGTTAATGTAAGCACGAGTGGTGGTTCCGTCGAAACTGATGGCGTAGTGAGCCCACCCGGTACTTGCACTACCGCCATCGAACCAGGCCTCGGTGTTGCCGCAGGTCACGCCCCACGTAATACCGTTGTTCTGCCTGACGGCAATTCGAAAAAAGTAGTTGGCACCCCAGCCAATAACATTACCTTTCCAGAGAATCGGGTGATGATCGCTTCCTGACTGGTTGCCGGATACCCTTGCCCAGGCTTCGGCAGTGAAACTCGTTGAAAGCCCCGGGTCACCGAAATCGAAAAATCGTACCGCCGGATCTTCAGATTGTCCGTTAGCGAACTGCCCCGGATGCGCTCTTGCACCGGCGACAATGCCATTATTGAGGTACGTCGGGTAGTTGTTGCCCTGCCCTAACAGGTCGCCGTTGTTCAGGTTGGCGGTCGAATCTTCCAACGTTGTCTGCCGGCCCCCTGGCTCCTCCAGGTGGTGAACCATCTGAAAGTCGTTGTCCCAGGTGTCAGCCGGACTCTCCTGGTTTCCCGCCGATGGATTGCCGTAATACAGGTAGAGACTGGTATTGGCCGATGCCAACAGGATTGGAACCCGGATCCACGCCACCAGCTCACCGGTATTTCCATCATAGCGCTCCAGCTCATGGTCAAGTTTGGTTCCATCCTCAAGGGCGAAAACAATGTCATCGCCGTCCGCTTGGGCGGAATTGGCCAGATCCGCGTCTATCGCTCTGAACATAACTGTAAAATCTGCCTGGTTACCCACCACCTGGCTGGCCTGGATCTGGATCGCCTTGCGGTAATTCCAGTCAGGGTCAAACCAGGCGGCCTCAGAAACTGTTGTCCAGGCCAGTAAAACCAGTAGAAAGAATAAACGGGAAATTGGGCGGTCGGTTCTGGTCCACTTCATCTGACACGCACCTCAATTGTCCGGACAGCCCGATCAGGTCCGCTGCCACACTGCCCCGTACTGGCAATCGAAAAAACCGTGTTGCCACCGGGGCCACTGATGTTCTCTGTAACGGATTCACAGCTCAGCACAGCGCTGCAACCATTGAGCGCTGATGCGGAAAAGGACAGGGGCGTTGTCAAAGCACTGCAATTACCCGCCTCAAGCACATCCCTCACGGCCACCTGCGCGCCGCTCTCGGCTGCATAGAATGCCCTCTGGGACTGAATCTGCAGGCTGACAGAGTCACCGCTGGCCTGCTGCAGTTGAGCCATGCCAATCACCAGGAGAGCCAGGACGGTGATAATGAACAAGGCAACGGGCAGACCAGCGCCGCCCTGATTAACCAGATTGCGAGGCTCAGGGTACATTGCGAATCTGAACCTCCTGGCTGATATCGGTAGTCTCACCAGAATCCGGATCCGCCAGCACAAAGCCGAACGAAACCACCGCGCCTCTCCGCAGGCTTGGCGGCGTTACCTGGAAATTCATTGAGTTGTTCGCCAGTGTCGCGGCCATGACTTCCCGATCCGGATAGCTCGACGGCAGGCCCGATGCGGGTGAGGCGTTGATGCCGTAGTTCCGGTAGCGATACAGATACACCCCTACCTGACAAACAGAAACCGGCTCGCCCACAATATAAAATCGGCGCTCCGGCGACTGCGCCGAAAAACGGTGTGTTGCCCCCGAATCGAAGGTAACGGTCACTGGCGAAGCACCGGAGGGCATAGTCGCCAGTGGCGAGATCGGCCCGGGACTGCCCGGGCTGTATACGTCTGACCCGTAGCCATACACCACCACCCGCCCAGAGGCAGATGCTCCGGCTGGCAGTGGGACAGCCTGAAATGAATCCGGATTTGCACCCCGGGGAAGATCGAGATAGTTGGAGGCGGCCAGGATAGGCATCCACTCAAGGCAGTTGCCACTTGGATTGGTTCTGATTGATGTTGGCAGTGCCTCCCGAACCTCGCGACTGATCTGCTCGCTGATCACCACACCCGCCAGCGAACGCTGTTGCCGGGAGCTGACATCCAGTGCACCCTGCGTGGACAGACTGACAAAGCGGACCGAGATCGTGGCCACAATGGCCAGCAAGACGATCACAATGACAAGTTCAACGAGGGTAAAACCGCGATACCGATGCATCAGAAGTTGGCCCGGTATGCGGTGAATGAAAAGGTCTGGTTGCCGGGGGCGGTAATATCGAGATCAATCCGTTTGGCTTCCTCCGAGGGCAAGCCAACTTCCGTTCCGGCGCAGGTAACAGCGATCGAAATGGAGAAACCGGAATAGCCATTCAGAGGGGAACCGGTGGCTGTCGATGGCGCCCCGATAAGGCCGTCGTAGTCATCGACATCGTCAAACGTCGTTCGTCCTTCACCCTCAGGGCCAATGGAACAGGGTCCCGAAAACTTGGGGAAACCGCCCTGGGGCGTCTGATCATCGTATTTCTGGGTAAGAATCTCATCCATGTAGAGCTGAGCAAGCTTTACAGCACGGGTCTGATTCAACGGATCCGCACTTCGACCTGCGATCAGCGAAAACGCACCGACAACGCCGGCAATGGCCACACTGATAATCACGATCGTGATCACCAGCTCCACCAGGGTTGCGCCAGTTTGAGTAGACCTCATGACTGGCAGCTCCCGGCATATACTGCACCCAGAGAACTGATACAGGTCTGAAAGGTACTGTCACCTGAAAAGGTAAATTGCAGGTTGGTGCCTCCGGAAGGCGCCCCTTTGTTGTCAAAGGTCAGAGTCAATGGCAACCCACCCGGAGCTGACAGACTGGTGCCCTCCCGGGCTATTTCGAAGGTCCGCGCACTGCCGGAACCAGCTCCCACAATGAATCGGAAATTATCCCCACCCTGCTCGATGGTCAGGGTGTTGGCGGGATTCCCCGCCAGCGCTGCCTGCTGGGCAAGTAGCGTGGCGGAGGCAAGTTGCTGGGTAGCCAGCAAGGGGGAGAAGGCCGAGCGGCTGGCGAACAGGCCAACGCCCAGAGCGGAGAGGACTCCGATCAGGATGATGACCATCACCAGCTCAACCAAGGTGAACCCCGATTGACTCGGGGCCTTTTTGATTCTCATGCCCCCTCCAGAACTACCAAATGTAGGTCGGGTTAGCGAAGCGTAACCCGACATAAGCATCGTTCAAGCCCGATCGTCGGATTACGCTTCGCTAATCCGACCTACTGACCATCGATTTAGCATCAAGAACCAGCAGCAGTTCCATCGCAAGTTGAAGCGTCATCCATGGTTGCTACGGCCGAAACATCAGGGGGAGTATCGGCAGCGCTTGAGTCAGTGAACGTGAAACAGGGCTGGTCTGCAGCCGCCGGATCAATGGTTACTATGTAAGGCGAGGCACTGCCCACAATGGCAAAGTCTTCCAACTGGGCGGCGTCCTCAAGAGAGCTTCCTGCGAGATATCCATTAATGGTGCTAACGGTCGCACCCTCGAGGGCCACCGTTCCAGTTGCTCCGGTTGCATTAGTTGCAAGAGCTGTGGATCGGACGATCCCCAAAGCAGACTTGACGCTTCCTCTCGCACCTTCAACAGACGCCGTCTCTGCCTGTCCCCCCAAATCCGCAAACCGCGGCAAAGCGAACGCCGCCAGAATGCCCAAAATCACAATCACCATGACCAGTTCAATCAGGGTGAAACCTTTTTCTTTTCTTGCCGCAATGGCTGTCATCGCTTTCATGGTATTACTCCGTTTTTATCGCCAATTGGCTTTGAGGTTTATCAGTTGATGGTTGTGGTTATTTCGCCAGTATCAGCATCATAAGCAATTGTGCTGCCCTGGTTGTCGGCTTGATAAGTGAATACACAGTTTCCACCCGTGATCGAAATCGCGTATTCGGGATTGGTGCCGTTCACAGTGGGGGCATTGGATTGCAGAACACCCAGCCAGACTTCCTCGCACTTGGTGGCATCCATCGTGGGGCTGGTATCGTCTGAGGCAACGGAGGTCGGCCAGCCATCATCACTGACATCCACATTGTCGTTACCAAAGCCCACCACATTCGTTTCCGCAGCGGTGAAGCCGTTGGATACCCACTGGGTTTTTGCCAATGCAACACCCGCTGCCAGAGCCCCCGCAGTTGCCCGAATACTGGACTGATGCGCCTGCTCGGAAAGCTGAGCAAATCGTGGCAATGCAAACGCTGCCAAAATCGCAAGTATGGCAATGACAACCACCAGCTCAATGAGGGTGAAACCCTGCTGTTTTTTTGTTCTCATATCCCGCTTCATAGCATCGGCCTCTTTACGGTTTCTTCATCCGTCTGGTCAGCGTTGCGCATCCTGCGTTTGCGCTGCTTCTTCTGTCAACGACACCGGGGCCAGTTTTAACCCCGTCAGCCGTTCTTCCTGCTCCCGCGCACCATTCCCGTTGCGGTCTGCAAATTCCGTTGTCACTGTCCAGGCCAGAGGCTGCTCTTCATTGGCTTGCCGACTGTCTATGGTTATCGGCTGCCCCGGGTTATAAATTAACCAGCCTTTGGGCCCGTTTTCTGTATCTTTTTGTTCGCCAACCCGGAAACACCAGGTTGCTGGGGCCAGTTGTTCGGGCTGGCATCGCCCTGCGTAATTGCCCCACTGATGCTCAACCAACTCAAACGGGTTGATGCCCCGATGCTCAGCAAGACGGCCGTCACGGCTCAGCATCACTTCTGCGCCCTTGATCACCAGGGCCGATCTCAGCTGGCTGATCACCATGTTGGCGGCCCGTTCTTCGGCGTTTCGGGCTTCCCGTTCCAGCACGCCGAGCAAAAACCACCAGAGCACTCCAAGCACGGCCAGCACTACCGCCAAGCGGAACCTGCGCGACATCGCCAGTCCGGTGGCGTCTGAAATCCGTGCCGCTGGCACTCAGCCCCGCCCCATGGCGGCGGCCCCCAGGTCCCAGATCGGGAGGAACACACCCAGCGCCAGGATCAGAACCAGGATGCCCATGGCCACAATAAGTATGGGTTCAATGGACTCCGCCAGGCGTTTTAGGCCGTAGTCCACATCCTCATCGTAAAAATCCGCCACGTTGTTGAGCATGTCGTCCACGGAACCGGTTTCCTCCCCCACCGCAATCATCTGCAGAATCAGCGGGGTGAACATTTCGCTGTGCCTGGCTGTTCTGAGCAGGCTCTCACCCCGCTCGATGCCGGCGCGCATATCTTTAATATGAATCGAGATCCAGGCGTTATCCGTTGTGTCAGCCACCACGGTTAACGCGGTTGTTACGGGCATGCCGGCGGACAGCATGGTAGCAAAGTTCCTCGCGAACCGACTGAGCGTGATCAATTCCAGCAACGGTCCGATAATCGGCAACCTGAGCTTGTAACGATCCCAGGTAAGCCGGCCCTGTTCCGACTGTTTCCACTGCCGCAGCAACAGGCCGCCAGCGGCAACGGCGAACAGCATCACGTACCAGTAGGCCAGGAGGAAATTGGAAGTACCCACCAGGACCTGTGTCAGGAACGGCAGGTCCGCCCCCAGCTTGTTGAACACCGAAGCGAATTTCGGGATAACCAGAAAGTTCACGATCATCAAAGCCGATAACAGGGCAATGATGACGAAGGTCGGGTAACGCGTGGCCTGTTTGAGGCGCCGCTTGGTGTCCCGCTCCAGCTCAAGGATTTCTGACAGGCGCCGGAAAGCGTCGTCCAGCATCCCGGTGTTCTCACCCACGTGGATCATGGCGATGAACAGCTCCGAGAAAACCTTCGGGTGCGCCTGCATCGCTGTCGCCATGGTTGTGCCGCCTTCAAGCCGGGTGGTCACATCCTCCAGCACTTCCGCCAACACCGGTGAGCGGGTGGTCTCCGCCAGGCCGCGCATGGTTCGGATCAGGGGGATGCCAGCCTTGGTCAGCGCATGCATCTGTCGGCAGAACACTATCAATTCATCAAGGGTGACCTTCTTCCGGAAGATCGGTAGCCGGTTCAGTCGATCAACAACCGACTCTGTTTCCTCAACCTCCCGGATAGAAAGCGGGGTAATACCCCGGCGCATCAGCTCAGTGGCAGCGGCATCGGCATTGGGAGCGCCCAGCAAACCCTGCTGGACACTGCCACGATCATCTTTGCCCCGGTAGCTGAACTGCATCAGGCGCCTCCCCCAACAGGTTCATCTGGCAAGGGAATCTCATCGTCGGGCGAGAATTCGCCTTCTGAGGTTGCTGCCACCCTTGCCACTTCTTCCAGCGTGGTGGTGCCCTGTAACGCAAAGTCCATGGCGCATTGCCCCAACGGCCGGTACAGAGGGCTCAGGCGGGCCGCTTTGGTGAACTCCGAGACATCCTGGCGACGCAGGGCATCAAGCATGGCCTCGTTCATTTCGAGCATTTCGTAAACGCCAATCCGGCCCTTGTAGCCCGTGTTGCTGCACTGGTAGCAACCTCGGCCATGCACAAACCCGGCTTCCATATCCAGGGGATCCAGATCAAAGCTGCGCAGCCAGACCAACTCCTGCTCCGTGGGCTCGTATGCCTCGGCGCAATTATCACAGACTCGCCTTACCAGACGCTGGGCAACAACGCCGAGAAGGGAGCTGGCCACCAGGAAGGGTTCCGCCCCCATATCAATCAGCCGCATCGCACTGCTGATGGAGTCGTTGGTGTGCAGGGTGGAGAGCACCAGGTGGCCGGTCATGGCCGCTCGCAGGCCGATTTCAACGGTCTCGCGGTCCCGCATCTCGCCCACCAGGATCACGTCGGGATCCTGACGCAGGGCAGCCCGGAGAACATTGGCGAATTCCAGACCGATTTTCGGGTTCACCTGTACCTGGGTAATCCGGGGCAGACGGTATTCCACCGGGTCCTCGGCAGTGATGATCTTCACCTCAGGGCGATTCAGTTCCGTCAGGGCACCATAGAGCGTGGTGGTTTTACCGCTACCGGTGGGGCCGGTCACCAGGATCATGCCGTGGGGCTTCTTGATCATCCGACGGAACCGTTCCAGCAACTGAGCCGGCATCCCGGTGCCGTCGAGGTTCAGCATGCCCTGGCTCTGGTCCAGCAGACGCATCACCACCGATTCGCCGTATTGAACCGGCATGGTGGACACCCGCACGTCGATACTGCGGCCCTTCACCCGAACGTTGAAGCGCCCATCCTGGGGCATCCTCTTCTCGGAGATATTCAGGCCGGCCATCAGCTTCAGGCGCAGGACCAGCGCGGCATTGACCCGCTTCTCCTTCATTACCTGTTCCTGAAGCACGCCATCCACCCGCTGCCGGATGCGGACCACTGTTTCGTCCGGCTCGATGTGAATGTCCGAACTGCGGGCCTGAACGGCGTCCTCGAACAGCGTTTGCAGAAGCTTGACCACCGGCGCCTCGGCGCTTTCGGATTCGGCGGACAGATCCGCCAGGTCGAAGGCATCGTCGCCCAGTTCGTCTTCTAGCTCCTCCGCCAGCGACGCGATCTCATCGGTCCGCCGGTATACCAGATCCAGGGTGCTCAGCAACTCGCTTTCCCGCACCACCGCCTGTTTGATGGGCTGCTTGAGAATGCGGACCAGCTCATCGTAGGCAAAGATATCCAGGGGATCGGCCATGCCTACCAGCAGTTCACCACCATGCTCCGCCAGCACAATGCTGCGGAACCGCCGGGCCATGGCTTCCGGGAGTTTTTTCACCAGCTCGTTGTTGAACTGATAGTGACGCAACTGCACGAAAGGCACATCAAGCTGACGGGACAGAATGTTGAGCAGACTGTCCTCGTCCACGTAGCCAAGATCCGTCAGCGTCTTGCCAAGCTTGCGCCCGGTGCTTTTCTGCTCGCGCAGGGCGGTCATCAACTGCTGTTCAGTAATGACATCGTTCTGAACCAGCAGGTCGCCTAACCGGACTTTCTTTTTCGGCTCTGTCGTCATCATCCCGCCTGCAAAGCTTTCAGTCGTTCACGAACATAATCCGCCAGGGAAGGCGAAAGCCCGGGTAACTGGGCAGCCTGGCTGTAGGCCCGGACCGCACTGTTGATCTCGCCCCCTGTCTCCAGGGCAATCGCCAGGCCCACCCACCAGGCTGCACGGCTGTCGTCCTCGGCAATGAGAGCCGACCAGTGTCGGGCCGAGTCGGTATTGCGGCCTGCCTGCTGCAGCAGGGTCGCCAGAGTTACCCGATACTCCGCGTTCTGGTTTACAGTGGGCACATTGCTCTCAAGGATGGCGAGCGCGTCGGGCAGGCTGCCCTTGGCGTGGAGTGCCCGCGCCCTGAGAAGTCGCAGCCCGGCATCGCTGTCGGTCACTGATAACGGAAGCCACGCCAATGCCCGGTCCGGCATTCCCTGCACCAGCATCTGACGGGCAAAGACTTCCCGGCTGGCCGTCGCGGCCTGGGTGGCGGCCAGTTCCTGCAACCGCTGCTCAGCTTCCCGGTTTTCGCCGCTTCGGAGTAGTGACGACAACTCCCGGCTGACTCGACGGTCGATGGCTTCCGGCGTCTCACGTACCTGCTTCACCGAAGGCGTTGGCGCCTCGGCATCCTGCGCTGACTGGTTCTCTGCCACCACCGGCTTACTGGCGGGGGTTTCCGGATCGGTAGCCTCGACTCTCACCGGTTCGGGCTTTGGCTCCGGCTCACGCAGCCTGCCCCTTTCCTGGGTCACTTCCTGGGCCACTTTCTGGGCCACTTCCTGAGCTTTTGGTTCAGGCGGGGCCGCAGTGTCGGGCTCGGGAGCCGGTGGCGGTTCGCTGACCGGCTCATTCCCGACCGGGGAAGCCACTGGCTCCTCGGCGACTTGCCTGACGTCCGCCGGTTGCGAATCAACCGGGACGTTCCCGCTCACGGCATTCCCACCGGTGTTCGGCTCTGAAACGGTTTCAGATGCTGGCCTGGTGCTTACCTCGGCCGGCATTGCTTCACCACTGTCCCGAGTTATGAACCAGAACACTGAGGCGCCGATCAAGACCGCCGCGAGCAGTACCAGTATCCATAATCCATAGCGACGGTTACCCGGTCGCTGCGAATGGCCGACATAGGCCGCAGCCATCTCCGGTCGGCTCTGACGCTGTTCTGCTGCGCGCAGGGCATCGTTCAGGAGGCTCATAACCACCTCCCGATCAGGCCCGGGGAACGGACGCTCTCGGTATCGCGGATAGCCTGCAGGGCATGGCCTCGCTCAATAAGACGGTCACCCCTGCCCCATGCCGCCAGCATGGATTTGTGAGCAAGAATATTTACCAGCCTTGGAATACCGCCGGAGGCCCGGGTGATCAGCCGAAGCGCAGCCGGGGCAAACAGATCGGCGCCGTTGTAACCGGCCTGGGCCAGGCGATGGCGCAGATACTGGGCAACCGAGTTGCGGTCCAGCGGAGCAAGGCGATAGTGGAACGTGATGCGCTGGTTCAGTTGGCGCAGGCTCTGCTTCCGGAGCAAGACATCCAGCTCGGGCTGGCCAAACAGGACCACCTGCAGCAGCCGGACACTCTCGGTCTCGAGGTTCGTGAGCAGGCGCAACGCCTCAATGGTCTCTTCCGGCATTGCCTGGGCCTCATCGATCACCAGGACGACCGGCTTCTGCTCCATGGCGTGGGCAATCAACCGTTCGTTGATGGCCTTGAGAACCTGGTGGGCATTGACACACCCGGACATATCCACACCCAGCTCTTCGGCCACCGCTTCATAAAGGGTATCCGGGGTAAGCTGGGGATTGGGAATATAGGCTGTGTAGGCATTCTGCTCGAGTTCATTGAGCAAAAGCCGGCACAACAGGGTTTTGCCTGTGCCGACTTCTCCGGAGATCTTGATGAAGCCCTCCCGCTCTTTCAAGGCCACAAGCAACAGTTCCAGCGCATCGCCATGGCTAGGCGCCCGCAGAAAATAGCGGGTGTTGGGCGTCAATGCGAACGGTGCTTCCTGCAGTCCGAAATGGGCTTCGTACATGCTATCGAACGGCTTTCTCCGGTTCCGGTGTGACGGATTCAGACGATTGCAGCAACTCGCGCAGCACATTCATGCGCTCCCGGCTGGCAGAAACATCCGCGTTCATCTCCGGCGTTCCGGCCACAACCGGGCGAAGAAGGATGACCAGCTCGCTCTTGCGCGACTGGAACCGCCGCTGCTTGAACAATTCCCCCACCAGCGGGATCTCGCTGAAGAAAGGAACCGCGGAATTGTTGTCCTCACTGGAGTTCTGGATCAGACCACCGATGACCACGATCTGCCCGCTCTCGGCACGGATCACGCTGTCGGTTTCACGAACCGTGCTGCTGGCCAGGGGCAGCGTAACGTCCCGCTCGCCGATGGTGATCACCTTTTCCTGATCGTTCACCTCACTGACAGAGGGATGCACGTGCAGGGTGATGACGCCGTTTTCGGAAATCTGAGGGGTCACATCCAGCGAAATGCCGGAGAAAAACGGGGTGAGCTCCACCGAGGTGGATGTCGAATCCGTCGCTGTTACGGCGGAATTGTTGTCATCAAAATCAATGTCGGTCACGAAGAACTCGTCGGTGCCCACCTTGATCACGGCTTTCTGATTGTTCACCGTTGAGATGCGGGGGCTGGAAAGAATCTGCACGTTGCCCTGTTCGCCAAGCAACTCAATCAGGCCGGTGAAGTCGCCAGCCCGCACGCTGGCAGAAAACAGGCCTCCAATATCGGAGGTCTGAATGACCTGGCCGGCCAAAGCCTGCGCGGTGAAGTCCTCAGGCAGACCGTCCGAGGCGGTAATGCTCGACGCACTCTGGATATCCGACCAGTTGATCCCCTGCTGGTAGCCCTCGTTAAGCGCGATCTCCAGGATCTTCGCTTCCAGGATCACCTGGCGTTGCATAATCAACTCGGTGCGGCGCAGATACTCCTCAACCATGCGCAAATCCTCGGAACCAGCCCGGACCATCACCAGGCCTGCGCCCGGATTGACGATAACCTGCTGGCCATCATCGCCACCGACAATCATGGTCAACGCGCTCTGAATGTCCTGCCAGAAATCCGAAGCCGTTTCCGTGGAAATGGTTGTTCCCACCAGGTTGCGGGTCTCGCCCGAACCAGTGCTGTCTCCATTACTGTTAGAGCTACCGGAACTGCCACTGCGAGCACCTGTCACCTGACCGGAGCTTACCCTGGTCTCCGAGCCGCCCTTGCGCTTGAAATGCAGGTAATCAATTGGGAACAGCCGGGTCTGGATCTGGTCTGCCTGAACCCGGAACAACCGGCCACTGCGGCGGACATCCAGGCCATAAAGATCACCGGCAATATCCATCACTTCCGGTACGGTGACATCACCCAGCCGGAGATCGATACTGGCACTGACATCGGGATGAACCACCACGTTGTAGCGGGTCCCCTCCACCAGCGATTCAAAGAAGCTTGCCGCCGGCACGCCCCGGGCATTGACGTCGAAACGTTCGTCCAGATCGGCGCCGCCGGACAGTGGCGGCAGCAATGCTGCGCTTACGTCCGCAGGCAAAGGCGTAGAAACCTGGCCCGCGGTAGTCGCTGCCGGTTCTGTCTGCGCAGCCTCTTCGAGGCTTCGATCAATGGCATCGGCAGCATCGGTTGAGGTGGCCGTTGCCGAGCGCATCAACGGGTTGTTACTGCAGGCCGACAACATCAGGCTAAGAGCCAGTGCACCGGTGATTTTAAACGTTGTCATCAGTATCCGATTATCTGTCATTGAGTTCCCCGAACCTGCGGAAGTCTCTCCAGGTACAACACCCGTTCGCGGCCGTTATCCGTTACCAGAACCCGATCGGCAAAAATCCGGATAACCCGCACGTTGTCAAAACCCTGGCCTTCCCTGAGGGCCTCACCTTCAATAACGGCGACTCGTCTGTCCTTGCTGAAAAGAATGGAATCCAGAGCCAGAGCCCGCTCTGGCGCCGGCTTGGCCACTGTTGCCTGAGGACCAGGTGGCCGCGTGGGATCCTGCAACCCCTGGGCCGCGCCCGGAAAAAGAACCAGCGAGCCTACGGCCAGGAACACCCACCGGCAGGTTAAGACACTCAAGCGCTTGCTCATCTCACACCCCCAGCCAGGCCTGATCCAGGCTCAGTGTTTGCACCCTGATGATGGCCTCACCCGAGGGCCAGTCTCCCGCGCTGTACTCCAGCCTGATCCAGCCGAGCCGCTCGTCCATCGTCTCGAGCCGCTGCAGGTAATTCAGCACATCAAGGTAGCTTCCCTTGATCCGGAGCTCGACATCGTGGGCATACAGCAGTGGCTCAGGCCTCGCCTGCTGTTCCTGAGCAGACTGCTCGGTTGCTCCCGGTGCGAAGACCGGGGTCGGAGTCTGTAATTCGAGGACCTGCAACTCCAGCGACTCCTGGGCGGCCAGAATATTCCTGAGCAATGCCACCATAGCCGTGGGTGCGATCAATTGCCCAGTGGTATCCGCAATCTGCTGATTGAGCCGTTCCAGTCTTTGTTGCCGGGCGTTTAACTGGTTGCGCAGTTCCCGGGAGGGATCGGTCGCGAGCTGGGCATTGAGCGTCTGCTGCTGTGCCAGCAGGTCATCGCGACTGGCGGACAGGGTCTGGAGGCGATTCTCCAGGCTATGGTGCCGTTGCTGCAATGGCGTAACCGCAAGCTCCCAGACCAGAACCAGGACAAGCACCATCGCCGTCAGCAGTATCAGTGCCCGCTCACGAATCGGGCGCAGGTTATACCACTGCGCCGCCCGTGCAAGGGAGGTATTGGGCGCATCCGCCATCAGTTGCCCTCCCCGTCGCGTTTACTGGAGACATGAAAATCGATCCACCTGCCTTCCTCCGACCGTGACAACCGGAACACACCAAATGTTTTTCCGGCAAAGGCCGCTTCGTCGCCCAGATTTTCAAGGTACAGGGGTACCAGAGCACTATCACGGCTGCGCCCTGCAATGGTGACTTTGTCCGGGCCCGACTCGAGAGTGACTTCGGTTAGCCAGACATCTTTCGGGATCTGCCGGGCCAATGCTGACAATTGTGGCGAGAAATTGCGGCCTTCCGAGAGTACCAGGCTCTCCACCCGTTCCAGCAAACGCTGGCGACGTGCAAGGGTCTGGGTTACTCGATTCAGAGCCACCTCCACTTCTGCATCCGGCTGACGAGCTTGAACCGCTGCCGAAAGCTCCGCCACAGCCTGCTCGAGCTGCTGATTCTGTCGATCCAGGCGCGAGGCCTTATTGGCCATTACGGAATTCTCATAGGTCAGGAAACCGGCCACGAGGGCAACCAGCACCAATCCCATAAGCAGAACACCAACCGCCGTTCCCGCCTGGAGTCTTTCCTTTTTGGGGCGAAGCTCATCGGTGTACAGGTTGACCTGCTGAATCATCGGTGAGCATCCTCCAGAATTGGCAGCCCTGCGCTCCAGGCCGGCAGGCAACGACTGTCCAGATCAGCCTGGAGACCGAGAGCCCCCCAATCGAGGGTTTCAATTCCAGCGGCCACATAGGAGGAAAGCATCGAGGCGAGCGGAAGGACGCTGTCACGGGCAACAAGACGGATCATCGCCGGCGGAACCTGGCCCAATTGGCTTTCGTAATAGTCCAGCGAACGCTGCATTTCCAGAGCCAACGACTGAACGGCCGACTCCTGGCGAGCGGCATCACGGAGGTCCTCGGAGGTGACATCAAGCCGACGGGACAAGTACAACGTGTTGTCCTTGCAAATAACCATCTGGCCGTAGTTCTCTTTCAGATGGACCAGCGCCGCGCCGCGCCGGTTTTCATCCAGCCTGCAAACCAGGTTTCGCAACGCCAGTTCGGCAATATCAATTCGCTCCAGTTCCAGGCCAGCTTCCTGCACCAGCGCAATCAGCTCCGAGACCAGAGCTCTCCTGGCGGCGACCACGTTGACCAGTTCACCACGGCCTCGAGAAGCGTCCTTCGGAAACGGGAATACATCGGAGACCGCCTCAGACGGGCTGAAATCCAGAAAATCCTTCAGCTTCCACTTCAGCGCATCGCCCAGTTCCGATTCCTCGATGCCTTCCGGACGATCCATCTGGAATACCTGGTACTGATCCAGAGGCAGAACAAGAGTCGTCGCAGCACCAGCCCAACTATGATTCTCCACCAACTCCCCAAGCGCCGCCTGACGCCTGGCAGGCAGACAATCAGTAAATCCCGACCTCGCGGCACCGGGCCCACCTGATTCCGACCAGGCAATGCCGTCGGGACGAATCTCCAGACACACCCGCAGCCGTGCCCCGGAGCGTCTGAACAGACCGGTCAGTTTTCTCAGTATTGGTGTCTTTGTCATGAAGTCCGTTGAAAAAGGATCCGAAGGCCACTCGCCAGCCTAAAGTCATTATTATGCTGCCCAAAAAACAGGCGCTTTTTACAATGGATTACATGATAGATGAGAAACTGAACGTAACTCCACGTTTTTTTGATTGATTTCACATCGTTTTTGCAAGTCCGTAACAATAAAGCCCCCGCACTGCGGAGGCTTTATTCACTTCGGATAGGCAGATTCCGTTGCACTATGCATCAGAAGGGGAGTAACCACTTATCCCGTTTCTGACCAATCCATAGAAACTGTTCAATCCCCGACGCCCCAAGGACTTATCCAATTCTTTGGACACTGGCGGATTGCTTCCATAGAAATTTCTGTTCATCAACCTGCCTTAAGGCGGGTTCTACCATCACGCATCAGCACCCTGATCGTTTACTCCGCCGACGTAACCCAAAGGGTTGTAACCTACCAGCTAATTAAGCTGTGGCCGCCAAACTGTTGTAAATGTCGGGAACACGATATACGCAAGAGAAATCGGTCGGTACTGCTGGAGCGCCATATGGCGTACTCAGGAGCAAAACTTGTTGGCGCAGAGATATACTAAGCCAGTCGACTGTTGCTATCCGGCAACTTGCCATTTCTGTGCTGTTTTCGGCCAGCGACCATTTTCGAGGCAGCGCCTCATTATGAGTTTCTATTGTAGGCATAGGATACGTCGACTATCAACCGACCGAAGAAACCACTCATTGCCCCGTTAAAAGCCTCCTACTGATACCCTCCCCAACCATAGCGAAGCGCAAAGGCCGACCCGAGGTATCCAGTTGCAGAGTCCCACCAATATATTCAAAGCGATGTGCAAACCATTTTTCAACTCATGCCCGTGCAGATAGGCGGGAGTTCCAAGTGGCTTGGGTCAAAGTGATACAGCACACTAGCAACGGCATTCCATAATGGTTGCGAATGTACCCCGGATTTTGCACAGCGCTATCTTCCACTAACAGTTTGGATGGCCCTGCATGAGGAGAAGAGCTCATCGATGAAAAGTGCTCTTTTCGAGCCAGGGAAATCGGTATTAGTTGCGTCGGGCTATTACCTGCTTGGAGCCTGTATTCCTAGTATTTAGAATAACGCGAGCGGGAAACAGCTGAGGTTTCTTGGAGCGCAGTGCAAACCATGTTGTATCGTGACCTTTTCATCCAGTCCTACGTTTACCTCATTGTAGGCCGGAGAACTCTAATTACGCATGCACCGACGTTTGGGGGATGGTTACATAGCCACCTCAATGTCTGCTTTGCGACCAGGCCGAGCTTCCCAAACTTTTAAACAAAAGCGAACATTTGAGTCAGGGCTTTCCTCCAGAGCTTCCTATCCAATCACAGCCATTTCATCCAAGATGTTTGGCGGAGCATAGTGCAGACGCTGAATGATTACATGGCAGAGATGGCTATGCTCGGCTAAGCTGTTGTTTTATTTATGCGCGGCGCGATTGATGGCTCAAATTCAGTAATAATGACGCGGTCAAATTTCTGCAATGATAGGGTGCGCTGCCTAATTGCTTTTAGGGGGAGAGGGTTTGCTGAATTACTCATATTATCCGTTCTCAAAAGAACTCGAACAGATTGAGGGAGATGATCTGGCAACGCTCAAGAGCGTCGCTGAAGGGTGGTATGTAGATTACAAGCAGCAAGGCCTGAAGATAGCTGATTATGCGAAGCATATGGCAGCCTTCGCAAATCAGTATGGAGGATGGTTATTCATTGGAATCAAAGAAAACTCTGACGGGAGCAGAACCGCGTCAGAGTTTCCAGGGTTACCAAAATCCGAGTTAGAAAAAGTTTCAACAGACATTCGTGAAGCTTCTGCAGCGCACGTTAATCCAGAGATTCTTTACGAAGAACGGGTGATTGAAGGGCCTATAGAGAGCTTGGGCTTGCCGGAAGACCATTCAATTCTGATTATTGGGGTTCCCATGAGCTATAGCACGCCCCATATTCATTCCTCTGGAAGAATTTATCGGCGGCTTGCGGACCAATCTAAGCCAAAAGAGGAAACTGATCGTTACATCTTGGACGAGTTGTGGAAGCGGGGAAATCTCCACAAGGAAAAGACGTCTAGCTTTCTCAGAAAAGTACCGCCTCTCCCTGAGTGTCAAGCCGATTCACCTTGGCTTCATATTTTCTTCAAGGCTTCGCAATCCCAATTAGGACCTTTGCATCGTCTGTCATTCGATGATTTTTCAAATATCGTCAGAAACAAAGATAATGCTATTTTGGGTGTGCAGTGTCCGATGCAATCAGTTCAAACGACTGCTGATGGTTTTTTGGCGCGACAAATAGAAGGCAACGACCCAAGTTTAGCAACTTTGACTTTAAGGTGGTGGCATGACTCTACAGTTAGGTTTGATATACCGTTAAACAAGCACAATGCTACAGGCTTCTTGGAAACACACGAGAGGAACTCTCACGCTAAAGAATTCCATGAAATCGTCTGTGATACAGGTTACTCAAACATCAGTATTGTAGATTATTCAATAGTAATCCAAGTTATAGCCTCTCTGACAAATCACTACCTTCAGATGCTTAACGTTATAGGCGATACAAGGGACTCTCTTTCTTGCTTTAAACTGCGGAACGTTTTTCATACGTCACCGTTCGTTGATTCGAAAGAATTTATAGAGCGAGCCCGAGAATTTGCGATACCTATGACCACAGATGAGCAGATTTCTGTGCCAAAGGAACCTGACGAATCTAATATGTTTTTTCATGGTTACAAAAATAGAGACGTGGACTTTAAGTCTTATGAGGAGTACTCACCTGTTCCGTATACGTTTTCGGTTCCTCTTTTTTATAGAATTCTAGAAGCAGTAGGGATTGTCTCTGATGTCGATCAGTTTACGAACGACAAGGAGCTCTGGGGCTTTGATAAAGTCAACAACATATCCGCATCCCCCTAACCAATGCGTCAACGGGACCATTTTTTTCCGCTGCCGCTCCACAAACCGATCCGTTCCGCCATCGTTAAGCGTTGAGAAGATTATGAAGCCTAAACTGCGAGCACTTGAAAAAAATATCCTCAAGTACCGAGCTCTGCAAATGGTGCTCCTTCTCCACCAAGTAGAATCTTTGAAGAATTTCGTTATTGGCTCAATCAAGAGCTCCGATAGATCCCGGGCGGGTAGACAAAAACCGAAGCTTCCAAATGGTGAGAAAAAAGTAGCCAAGAAGGCTTGGGAAATTTTGGTAGAAGAAGCCATCATCACCCAAGAGGAAAGCTTGGATATCCAGAAAATAATCGATATCCGAAACCAGATTGGACATTCCATTCATGATTTGGTTACCGACATATCCGCGCCTTGGTATAAAAGCTCCGAAGATCCGGTATACGACTACTTTGCGCTTGAAAGGTTTGAGGTATATCGTGAAAAAATATCCGAGCAAATGAGCAGGAAATTCACTCTTCAAATAAGCCTTAGAGAGCTTACCTTTGAAGAAGCCGAAAAGACTTATAAAGAGGAACTCGCTAGACTTCACAAACGTATTTTGCGTCAGTATGCGGAACGGAAGCGCGAACTCGCTTAACCAACAGTTTCAGTGCGTTTCAGCCTTGACTGCCTTCCAACGGACAGTCTTGTCGCTGCTTCGCTCTGCCAAGGCTGTCGCTGAACGATAGCTTTATCGCACCATCTGAATGTCCGCTTTGCGTGGTGGATTCAATCGGTGAACGCAACACCCTATCGTAGAGCCATGCGATAGAGGTGACCATGAAACAACGTAGACGGATTTACTACAGCAAAGAACAGTGCGATCTCATGTGGGAGCGCTACGAGAAG